>Ga0209682_10000153_pt1 | contig 22764 bp, 19 predicted proteins | sample DOMMetBare2Fresh_2_FD_187471 | JGI IMG/M metagenome (GOLD analysis project Ga0209682, IMG submission 187471) | Wetland sediment microbial communities from St. Louis River estuary, USA, under dissolved organic matter induced mercury methylation -... | ecosystem: Environmental > Aquatic >... | reverse complement strand
CAGGCCGGCGATGCCGCCGATGACCGCGAAGGGGAGCGACATCATGATGGTGAAGGGGTGGATGAGGCTCTCGAACTGGGCCGCCAGGATGATGTAGACCAGCACCACGCCGAGGATGAGGGCCAGCGCGAAGGCCTGGCCGGCCTTGGCGAGCTCGCGCCCCTGCCCCTCGAAGTCGCTGGTGACGGTCTTGGGGAGGGTCTTGCCGACTTCGCCGAGGAACTTCATGGCGTCGCCGAGGGCGTAGTTGCGCAGGTCGGCCAGGACGGTGACCTGGCGCATCTGCGCCTGGTGCTCGAGCTGGGACGGGCCGGTGGAGGCCCGGACGTCGGCCACGCTCCTGAGCTCGACGAGCTGGCCGTTGCCGGCCCGCACCGCCACCGCGCCGAGCGCCGAGGGGTCGGCCAGCACCGCGTCGGGGAGCTTCACCTTGATGTCGTAGGTGTCGCCGCCCTGGTGGAAGTCGGTCACCTTGTCGCCGCCCATGAGGGCGCGCACCGCCTGGCCCAGCGTGGCGGCGGGGACGCCGAGCGCGGCGGCCCGCTCCCGGTCCACCCGGACCTCGAGCTGCGGCTTGCCGGCCCGGTAGGTGGTGTCGACGTCGGCGAACCCGGGCTGCTTGGCCATGGCCGCCTTGACGGTCTCCACCGACGCCAGGAGGTCTTCCCAGTTGGTGGAGCGCAGGTTGAACTGGACCGGCTGGGCGCGGTTCCCGCCGCCGGCCATGGCGTTGTAGTCCTGCACCGAGAGGGTGGCGGCCGGGGAGATCCGCAGCGACCGGCGGAGGTGCTCCTTGAACTCCTGCTGGCCGTAGCCGCGGCGGGCGATGGGCACCAGGTTGACGGTGAGCTCGCCCTTGTTGACCTCCTCCTGGGTGCCGGCGCCGGCCACCGCGAAGACACCGGTCACCCCGGGGAGGACCCGGATCTGGCGGGTCAGGTCGTCGAGGGTCCGCTGGGTCTCGGCGAGCGGCGTCCCGGCCGGCAGCTCCACCGTGACCTTGGCCATGCTCATGTCCTGCTGCGGGATGAAGGTGAACTTGAGGAGGCCGGCCATGGCGAAGGTGCCGACCAGCACCGCCGAGGCCCCGCCCATGACCAGCAGGCGGTGGGAGAGGGCCCAGGCGAGGACGTCCCGGTAGCCGCGCTCCAGGCCGACCAGCACCTTCTCGATGGCCCGGGAGATCCGGCCGCTCTCCTCGTGCTCCCGGAGGATGCGCGCCGAGAACATCGGCGTCAGCGTCATCGACACCAGGTAGGAGATGAGGACCGCCACCGCCACGGTGACCCCGAACTGGTAGAAGAACCGCCCCATGATGCCCTCCATGAAGGCGACCGGGACGAAGACCGCCACCACCGCCAGGGTCACCGCCAGCACCGCCAGGGCGATCTCGCTGGTCCCCTTCTCGGCGGCCACCCGGGGCGTCTCGCCGTGCTCCAGGTGGCGCACCACGTTCTCGATGACCACGATGGCGTCGTCGATGAGCAGGCCGATGGAGAGCGTCAGCGCCAGCATGGTGATGACGTTGAAGGTGAAGCCGAGCGCCTGCATCACCGCGAAGGTGCCGATGATGGAGGTGGGGAGCGCCACCGCCGCCACGATGGTGGAGCGCCAGTTGCGCAGGAAGAGGAGCACCACCAGCACCGCCAGGACGCCGCCGAGGATCATGTCCTCCTTGACCGAGTCGATGGAGGACCGGATGAACTTGGCGCCGTCCACCACCATCTCGACCTTGGAGCCGGCCGGGAGCAGGGCCTGGAGGCGGCCCATGCTGGCGGTGACCGCCTCGGCCACCTGCACGGTGTTGGCGCCGGACTGCTTCTGCACGATGAGGCCGATGGCGCCCCGCCCGTCGAGGGCGGCCTGGCTGCGGGCCTCGGCCGGCCCATCGAGCACCTGGGCCACGTCGCCCACCCGCACCGGGGTGCCGCCGGGGCTGGCCACCACCACGGCGCGGAGCTCCTCCACCGTGTGGGCCTCGGCGGAGAGCTTGACCGAGCGCTCCACGCCCGGCTCCAGGGTGCGGCCGCCCGGCAGGTCGATCGACTGGCCGCGCACCGCCGCCACCAGGTCGAGCGGGGTCAGGCCGTAGCCCTTCAGGGCCGCCGGGGAGGGGACGATGGTGAGCTCCCGCTTGCGCCCGCCCATGAGCTGCACCGAGCCGACGCCCTGGATCTGCTGCAGCGCCGGCTTGACCACGTCCTCGGCCAGCTTGGTGAGCCGCTCCGGCGGCACCGGGGCCGAGAAGGCCATCACCGCCACCGGGGTGGCGCCGATGTCGAACTTCTGCACCACCGGCGTCTGGATCTCCTTGGGGAGCCGGGAGAGGGTGGCCTGGACCTTGTCGCGCACGTCCTGGGCCGCCACGTCCACCTTCCGCTCCAGGTCGAAGCGGATGACGATCATCGAGACGTTGTCGATGTTGACCGAGCGGAGGGTGTCGAGGCCGGTCAGGGTGTTGAGCTGCTCCTCGAGCGGCTCGGTGACGTTGCGCTCGATCGACTCCGGGTCGGCGCCCGGCAGCACGGTGGTCACCGTGACGATGGGGAACTCGACCTCGGGCATCTGGTCGACGCCGATCTTCGGGTACGCCACCAGGCCGAAGACCACGACGACCAGGGTCAGCATCCCGGTGAAGACCGGGCGGGTGATGAAGGTGCGGATGGGGCTCATGGGGTGGGTCCGGGAGGGGGGCGGGTCAGTCGGCCAGCGGGACCACGGCGTCGCCGGCGGCCAGGCTGCCCGGGTCGAGGATCACGGCGGCGGAGGCGTCGAGGCCGCCGCGCACCGCGACCACGCCCGGGTTGATCTGGGTGATCTGGACGGGGCGGGGCTGGGCCTTGCCGTCGGCCACCACCAGCACGCTGGCGCCGCTCCCCTCGCCGCGCACCGCGGTGGCGGGGAGGTAGAGGCCGTCCTGGTCGCCGAAGCCGCCGAAGTCCACGTTGAGGAGGGTGCCGGGGCGGAGCGGCGCGCCGGCGGGCTGCACCAGGTCCACCAGCACCTCCACGGTGCGGCTGGCCGGGTCGAGCGCGGCGTTCTTCACCCGCACCGTGCCCTGCACCTTCAGGCCGCCCGGGCTGGTCACGCCGACGACCGCCTGGCCGACCTTCACGAAGGGCTCCACCCCCTCCGGCACCGCCAGCCTGGCCTCGAGGTGGTCCACGCCGGAGACGGCCACCATCGGGGTGAGCGGCATGGCCGAGACGAAGTCGCCGGCGTTCTTGAAGCGGCCGGTCACCACGCCGTCGAAGGGCGCCACCAGGACGGTGTCGGCGAGCTGCTGCTGCGCCATGCGGAGGCCGGCCCGGGCCTGGTCGAGCTGGGCCGCGGCGACGTCCCGGGCCGTCTTGATCCGGTCGAGCCCGGCGTCGGCGATCGCCTCCTGGTCGGAGAGCGACTGGGCCCGCTTGAGCTCCCGCTCGGCGCCGGCCAGGTTGGCCTCGCCCAGCCGCACCGCGGCCTGGCCGTTCTCCACCGAGATGGCCGCCATGGCGCCGTCCAGCTCCACCAGCGGCTGGCCGGCCTTGACCCGGTCGCCCACCGAGACGCGGACCCGCTTGATCTGGCCGGTCACCTTGGAGGCGAGCACGGCGTCCTCCTTGGCGCGCACCGGGCCGGTGGCGCGGGCCAGGCCGGTCTCCAGGCGGGTGGAGGGCTTGCCGACCCGGACGGCGTGGGCGGCGGTGCCGGCCTCGGGGAGCGAGGCCTTGCCGGCGGAGTGGCAGCCGGACAGGACGGCGAGGCCGAGGGAGGCGACGAGGGCGAGGCGGATCATGGAAGGGCTCCTCGGGGCCCGGGCTGACCGGGCGCCGGCGTGGCGGCGATGCCGTGGAGGACCAGGTCGACGACCTGGCGGGCCTCGGCGGCGGGATCGAGCCCCTTGGCGGGGCCGAGGACGTTGGCGAGGTGGAAGGCGTGGGCCACGCCGGAGAGGGCGCGGGCGGCCAGGTCGTGCGGGCAGCGGAGCTCGCCGGCGGCGACGTGGCGGCGCAGCCAGGCGGCCAGCAGCCGCTCGAAGAGGGTCGCGCCGGCCCGCGGGTCGCGCAGCTCCGGCAGGGCGCAGCCCTCGTCGCGGGGCATGGTCGCCAGCAGGGCGAAGACCTCGCGCCGCTGGTGGGTCATGGCGATCTGCGCGGCCAGCAGCCGCTCCAGGCGGGCCTCCAGCGCGGCGCCGCCATCCACCGGGGCCTCGAAGGTGGCCACGAGGTCGCCCTTGAGGAGCTCGACCAGGCTGCGGAAGATCTCCTCCTTGGAGGTGAAGTAGCGGTAGAGCGAGGGGGCGGCGTAGCCGGCCGCCTGGGCCAGCTCCGCCAGCGTGGCGGCCGCGTAGCCCCGGCGGGCGAAGACCTCGGCGGCCGCCTCCAGGATCTCCCGGCGGGCGTTGGCGCGGGCCTTCTCCTGGCGCGCCGCGGCCCGGGAGGTCTCCCGGGGGGGCTCCTGGCGGCGGGTGCGGGGGCGGGCGGCGGTGCGAACGGCCATTCGCGCCGCTTTATCATCGGTTCGCGCCCCGAAGTCAAGCCGGACCGGCCGCGCGGTGTCGGCCGAGGTGCGCCGCGCCCCACCCTGGCCGCCGCGTGGGGCGGGTCCCGGTGCCCGTCAGTGGACGCCGTGGCCGCCGGGGGCCTGCCCGGTCAGCGCCAGGTCGCCCAGGTCGAGCTTCTGCCCGGAGGCCAGCTCCACCGTCCTGACGGCGCTGCCGACGCCCCGGACGAAGGCCCGCACCGTGACGGCCTGGCCCGGATCGATCCCGTCGATGCGGAAGCGGCCGTCGCGCCCGGTCCCCTCCGGGCCGATCTGGCGGTCGCCCGCGCTCACGAAGGCCCCCGCCAGCGGCGCGCCGGCGGCGTCGACCACCCGGCCGGTGATGGTGCCGCCGGGGGCCACCTCGACCTGCACCGAGGCCTCGGCGCCGGGCGCCACCGCGGCGGTGGCCCGGCCGGTCCGGCCGTCCGGCGTGGTGGCGGTGAGCTGCCAGGCGCCGGGGGCCAGGTCGGCGAAGGCGAAGGTGGCGCCGGCCAGCTCGCGCTCCAGGCCGCCCGCGCCGGCCAGCAGCGGCTCGTCGCCGGGCGAGAGCTCCAGCGTGGCCCCCGGCAGCGGAGCGCCGCCCGAGGTGACCTGGCCGCGCAGGAGGCCGCCGGGCAGGAGCTGCACGGTGAGCTGGGGCGCCGCGGGGGGCGCCAGGGCGAGCGGGGCGGAGCGGCCGCCGTTGCGCGCCCCCACCGAGAGCGGCGCCTGGCCGAGCTCGCCGCCGGCCAGCGGCAGGACGGCCCGCCCCAGCTCGTCGGCCGGGAAGACCCGCGGCCGCCGGCCGCCGGCCCGCTGCGTGATGACCTGCGCGAAGGGGGAGGGGGCGCCGCCCGGCTCCAGCACCTCGACGGTCAAGGTGGTCGGGGCGTCGGCGGCAGGCTCCTCCTCCAGCAGGAGCTCGACGTGCGCCACCGCGCCGGCACGCACCTCCACCTCGGCCGGGAGGCTGCGCGCGCTGGAGTCGCCGGCGCCGAGGGCGGCCACCCGCCAGGGCCCGGCCGGGAGCTGGGCCTGGAACCGCCCGGCGGCGTCCACCGGGACGAGCTCCATGGAGCGGCCCGGCCGGCGCCCCGGGCCGCCGCTCGACACCAGGGCCTGGACCGGATCGGCAGGGGGCCTGCCGCCGGTGCCGCGGACGGTCCCCTCCAGCGTGCCGGTCTCCTCCAGCGTGAAGTCGGCGCGGGTGGTCTGGCCCTCCTCGACCACCGCCAGCGACCAGGGGCCGGCCACGGCCCCGGCCCGGCTGGCGCGCAGGTTGACCCGCCCGGGCTCGACGGCCGGGAGCCGGTAGGCGCCGTCCGGGCCGCTCACCGCCTCGGCGTCGGCCGGCCCGATCTCGCTGCGCAGCCGGCGGGCCCGCACCCGGGCCCCCTCCACGGCGCGCCCCAGGCCGTCGGCGACGAACCCCTCGACGGCGCCGGTGCCGGCCAGCACCAGGGTGGTGTCCATGGCCTCGCCGGCCTGGAGGAGCAGCCCGCGCCGGACCAGCCCGCCGCGGCCGGGCGCGGTGGCGTCGAGGTCGAAGGCGCCGGGGGCGAGGCCGGTGAAGGCGAACCGGCCGTCGGCGCCGGTGAGGGTCCGCCCCAGCTCGCCCGGATCGCCGGCCGGCGAGAGGCCGATGGAGGCGGAGGGGACCGGCGCCCCGGCCCGATCGACCACCTGGCCGCGCAGCGCCGCCGGCGCCCCGAGCCGCAGGGTGAGGCCGCGCACCGCCTGGCCGGCCGCCACCGGCACCGCCGCTGGCAGGGTGGCCGCGCCGTCGCCGCGCCGCGCCGAGACCCGGTAGGCGCGCGGCGGGACCTCCAGCGCGAAGCCGCCGCCGGGCCCGGTGGTGGCGGTGAGGACCTGCTCGCCGCCGGCCAGGGCCACCTCGGCGCCGGCCGCCGGCGCGCCGGCGGCGTCGAGCACCTGCCCCTCGACCAGGCCGGCCGCCCCCAGGATCACCTCGAGCGGCTCGGTCCGCGGGGCGCTCAGCCCCTCCAGGTGGCGGCGGGCCCGGCCGGCCGCCTCGGCGTCCAGGGCGAAGAGGCCGGGGGCGATGGGCGCGAGCCGGAAGCGCCCGCTGCCGTCGCTCACCGCGAAGACCCGCTCCTCGGCCGGCAGGTCGCCGCGCGGGGCGCCGCGCTCGAAGCGGCGGGAGAGGGTCAGCGTCGCGGCGGGCACCGGCTCGCCGCCGGCCCGGGCCACGGTGCGCCCCTCCAGCGCCACCGGCGCGACCAGGCGGACGGTGACCCGGGTGGCCGGCTCGCCGGCCGGGCGCACCACCGTCTCCAGCCCGGGCGCCCAGCCCTCGGCGCGCGCCGAGACGAGGTAGGCCCCCGGGGCGGCCGCGGCGCGGGCCGAGCCGTCGGCGCCGCTCCGGGTCTCGGCGGCCAGACGCCAGCCGGGCCGGCCGGTGCCCGGCTCGATGGGGCGGTGCAGGTAGACCCGGACCAGCGCCCCGGCCAGCGGCGCGCCGTTCGCCTCGACCGCGATCTCCAGCCCGCCGGCGTCGAGCGGGGGCGGGCTCTCCAGCGCCGGGGTGGGCGGCGGGTGGCCCGGGGCCGGCTCCGCCGCCTGGCCAGGCCGGCCGGCCGCGGCGGCGCGCTGGGGCGGCCGCTCGTCGAGGGAGAGGAAGCGCCAGGCCGTGAAGGCCAGGAGCAGGATGGCGGCGGCGGCGAGGAGGAAGGCGCGGCGGGACATCGGCCTTCTCCTAACACGCGCCCGGCCCGCCGGCATTCCGGTCCAGCCCGGCGCGCCGCGGCGCCACCCCTCACCCGGCGGTGGCGATCCCGCGGGCTCGCAGCACCTCGAGGACCAGGTCGCGGAAGGCGGTCACCTTGCGCGGCGGCTGGCGCGAGGCCGGGCTGACGATGTGGAGCGTCCCGGCCACCTTCTCGAAGCGGGGCAGGACCCGCACCAGCCGCCCGGCCGCCACCTCCGGCGCCGCCACGAAGGTCGGCAGCGTCCCCAGCCCGCTGCCGGCCAGCAGGGCGGCGCGGACGAAGAGCAGGTCGTCGCAGATGATGCGGGCCCGCACGCCGGTGGCCGAGGGGTCCACCGGCGAGGCGACCTTGAGCTTCTGCGGCCCGGTCCTGAAGATGATCCAGTCGTGTCCCTCCAGCTCCGCCTCGCTGCGCGGCGTGCCGCGGCGGGCCAGGTAGACCGGGGAGGCGTAGAGCTGCACGGTGATGGGGGCGGCGCGGCGCGAGACCAGCGTCGAGTCCTGGAGCTTGGGGGCGACCCGCAGCGCCACGTCGAACCCCTCGGCCACCAGGTCCACCATCCGGCCGGTCAGGTGGAGGTCGACCGAGACGGCCGGGTGGCGGGCGACGTAGCGGCCCACCACCTCCACCAGGAAGAGCGCACCCAGGTCGACCGGGGCGGTCACGCGCAGCGTCCCGGAGGGGTCCTCCTCCCGCTCCGGCATCTCGGTGAGGGCGCTCCGAAGGGAGGAGAGGAGCGGGGTGATCCGATCGTAGAGGGCCGTCCCCGCGGTGCTCAGGGAGACGTGGCGGGTGGTCCGGTAGAGGAGGGGAACCCCCAGCTCCGCCTCCAGCTTCGCCACGCCGCGCGACACCGTGGACTTGGGCCTGCCGAGCTCCCGGGCGGCGGCCGAGAAGGAGGCGGTGCGTGCCACGGCCTCGAAGGTGGAGAGCAGGTCGAGATCCATCGTTCCCCCGGTGGAACGGACAAGTGCGGCCGATAGCATTGCGCCCGGCGGGCAACGGCAGCAAGTAGAGGGCACACCCGGACCCAACGGAGACCATCCATGAAGAGCCTGCTCGTCGTCGCCGCGCTGCTCGCCGCCTCGCCCGCCCTCGCCGACAGCTACAAGATCGACGGGAGCCACACCGCCTCCGCCTTCAGCGTGAAGCACCTGCTCATCTCCACGGTGCGCGGCGAGTTCACCAGGACCGAGGGCGCCGTCACCATCGACCCGGCCGACATCACCAAGTCCACCGTCGAGGCGACCATCGACGCCGCCTCCGTGAGCACCCGCGACGAGAAGCGCGACGGTCACCTCAAGAGCCCGGACTTCTTCGACGTCGCCAAGTTCCCCAAGCTCACCTTCAAGTCCACCAAGGTCGAGAAGGCCGGCGAGGGCAAGCTCAAGGTGACCGGTGACCTGACCCTGCGCGGCGTCACCAAGTCGGTGGTGCTCGACGTGACCGGGCCGTCGGCCGAGGTGAAGGATCCGTACGGCAACCAGCGCCGCGGCCTCTCCGCCACCACCACCATCAACCGCAAGGACTACGGCGTGAGCTACGGCCCGGACGCGGTGGTGAGCGACGCCGTGGCCATCACCATCGACGCCGAGCTCGTGAGGGAGCAGCCGGCCGCCAAGAAGTAGCGGGCCCGCCGCGAGTGGACGGGGGCGGTCCGGCGCAGCGCGCCCGGCCGCCCCTCGCCGTTCCAAGGAAGACCCGCCATGGCCCGCGCCACCTCTGGAGCCAAGACCGTGCCAGCCGAGAGCAGGTCCGCCGACGAGGCCTCCGGGACGCCCGGCCGGATGCCCGTCCTCTTCGTGAGCCACGGGTCGCCGATGATCGCCATCGACGACTCCCGCTTCGCCCGGGGGCTGGACGCCCTGGGGCGGAGCCTGCCCAGGCCGAGGGCCATCCTCTGCATCTCGGCCCACTGGTACGTGGCCGGCACCTTCGCCACCGCCGCGGCGCACCCCGAGACCATCCACGACTTCGGCGGCTTCCCCGACGAGCTCTACCGGATCCAGTACCCGGCCGACGGTGACCCGGCCCTGGCCCGCCGCGCCGCCGGCCTGCTGGCGGCCCAGGGCGCCACCGCGACCGAGGACTGGGGGCTCGACCACGGCACCTGGACGGCGCTGGTCCACCTCTTCCCCAGGGCCGACGTGCCGGTCGTGCAGCTCTCCATCGATGGGCGGCTGCCGCCGGAGGCCCACCTCGCCATGGGGCGGGCGCTGGCGCCGCTCCGGGACGAGGGGATCCTGATCCTGGGGAGCGGCACCATGACCCACAACCTGCGCCACGCCTTCGGGGCCATGCGCAGCGGCGACACCTCCACGCCGGCCTGGGCGGCCACCTTCGACGCCGAGGTGGCCCGGGCGGTGGAGCGGCGCGACGAGCCGTTCCTCTGCCGGGCCCTCGCGGACGAGGTGGGGCGGCTGGCGCACCCCACGCCCGACCACTACCTGCCGCTCCTCTACGCGGCCGGCGCCTCTCTCGCCGAGGACCGGATCTCGTTCCCGGTCACCGGCTTCGACCTCGGCTCGCTCTCGATGCGGGCGGTCCGCTGGGACTGATCTCCCGGGGGCGCCTCGCCCCCGCCCCGCCGGCGGAGCCGTCGGGGGCCCACCCCCCAAGAAGAAGCCGCTCCGCGGGCCATGGGGTCCGGCGCGCCGGTCAGCCGGCGCGGAAGGCCAGGACCGCGGTGGGCAGGAGCGCGCGGTCCTCGATCTCCCTCGACACCGGCACCTGGTAGCGCCCGATCACCTCGAACCCGCCGGGCGGTGAGTAGGCCCGCCCCGGGTCTCCGGCCAGCACGGTGGCGCCCGCCTCGGCCAGCGCGCGGAACCAGGCGGCGGCCCGCCCGGCCAGGGGCTGCTCGTAGAAGACGTCCCCGGCCAGCACCACCTCGGCCTCGCCGGGCGCCGTCCCGAGCCGGTCCTCCAGCAGGAGCGCGAGGGAGAGCCCGTTGAGCGCGGCGTTGAGCGGCACCACCGCCTCGCAGAAGGGGGAGAGGTCGGTGGCCACCACCGCGGCGGCGCCGGCCCGGGCCGCCGCCAGGCCACACAGGCCGCTCCCGGTGGCGAAGTCGAGCACCCGCCGGCCGCGGACCAGCTCCGGGTGGTCGAGGAGGTGGCGCGCCAGCGCCTGGCCGCCGGCCCACGGGAAGGCCCAGAAGGGCGAGGGGTCGTAGCGCCCCAGCTCGGCCGAGGTGGCCTGCCAGAGCGGCGTGAGCTCCGTGGCCTGGTAGGTCGTGAGCTCTGGAACCAGCGGCACCGGCGCCGGGGCGGTGCGGGACCGCACCAGCGCCCGCCAGGCCGCCAGCGTGGCCGGATCGGTCACGGGCGGCGCTCCCCCGCGGCGGGTCGATCGGGGCCCGTGGCGTCGCGCCACTGGACCACCAGGCCGCCGCCCAGGCTGGGCCAGAGCGGCAGGTGGTCCGGGCCGGCCACCGGGACGAGGAGCTGCGCCCGCACCGCCCAGCGCGGCGAGAGCGTCCAGGTCCCCTGCGGCCCCACCCGCCAGCGCGGCGTGGCGCGCCCCAGGATGGCGACGTCGGCCCCGGCGCCGAGCTGGAGGCGGCCGCCGAGGAGGTCAGCCACCCAGCCGAGCGAGGCCAGGCCGTTCCACGGCCCGTGGACCAGGCCGTGGACCACCTCGTCGAAGACGTCCACCTGGCGCGACAGGCCGAGCATCCGGGTGGCCTGCCCCTCCCAGAGCAGCCAGCCGCCGAGGAGCGGCAGGCCGCCCCACAGGTCGAGATCCCAGGCGTGGGTGGTCACGCCGCCGCCGGTCACCAGGGCGTCGTGGCGGGCGGCGGCCGGCAGCGGGAGCCGCGACCAGTAGCGGGTGACGCGCCAGCGGGCGTCGAGGTTGACGAAGCGCAGGGCCAGCCGCGCTCCCAGCGTCCCGATGGCGAAGGCGTCGCTCAGCCAGGCGTCGGCGAGCAGCCCGCCCCAGGTCCACCAGGGCTTGCCCCAGCCGGCCACCAGGCGGAGGTGCTGGGTGGTGCCGGCCTCCGCGAGCGGCGCGAGGAAGGGGCGGGCGGCCCCCTCGTCCCAGCCGGCCACGGTGGGCGGCGCGGGGCCGGGCGCGGGGCGCGGGGCCGAAGGCAACGCTGCGCCGGGCGGGCCGGCCACCCCGTCGGCCCGGGCCGGCAGGACGGCGAGCGCGAGGAGCAGGGTGGCGGCGAGGGCGCCGGTGCGGAGCGCCGCGCCGTGCGGCAGCGCCCCGCCAGGTCGGTCGCCGCCCGCCACGCCGGCTACTGCAGCCCCAGCGCGGCCATCCGCTGCCGGGCCTCGGCGGCCTGCGGGCTCTGCGGGAACTGGGCGATGACCTTCTTCCAGGCCGCCGCCGCCTTGGCCGGATCGTTCCGGTGGCTCGCGTAGACCACCCCGATGTTGAAGAGGCTCTGGGCGTGGCGCGGGTCGACCTTCTGGGCCTGCTCGAAGTTGGCCAGCGCTTTGTCGTAGTCGCCCAGCTGCTCGTACATGACGCCCTGATCGGTGATGACGTCGGGGTTGTTCGGCTGGAGCGCCAGCGCCTTGGCGTAGGCGTCGATGGAGAGCTGCTGCTGGTGGGTGTCGAAGTAGTCGTTGCCGAGCTGGATCCAGGTGGACACGGCCTTGGGATCGGCCGCCACCACCTTCAGGTTGGAGGCGATGCGCTGCTGCGCCTCGGCGAGCTGCATCGGGCCGGGGCCGCCCGGGGCCGGCATCTGCACGGCGCCGGGCATCCCGCCCGGCATGCCGCCCGGCATCCCGCCCGGCATCCCGCCAGGCATGCCACCGGGCATGCCGCCGGCCTGGAGCGCGGCGCCGCCGCGGGCGGCGTCCATGCCGCGGCTCACGCCGATGGAGTAGCCGCCCAGGCCACCCACCACGAGGCCGCCGATGAGTGCGAAGGCGATGGTCACGTTCTTGTTCATCTCGGGGTTCTCCGCTGGGGCGCCGGGGGTCCGGGCGCCGGGTTCGGGCCGGAGACTATCGCACACCGCCGTGCTCCTTGGTATGGAACGGTGATGATCCGGACCGCCAGCGACCGCGCGCTCCTCCGTCGCCTCGACAGCCCGGGGCGGATCCAGGCCTTCCTGGACGGGCTCACCTACCGCGCGGAGGATCGGGCGGCCTGCCCGGCGCGGGTCATGCGCGAGCGGCGGGCCCACTGCCTCGACGGGGCCCTCTTCGGCGCCGCCGCGCTCCGGCGGCTGGGCCACCCGCCGCTCCTCATGGACCTGCGGGCGGTCCGGGACGACGACCACGTGCTGGCGGTCTACCGGGTCCGCGGCGCCTACGGGGCGGTGGCCAAGTCCAACTTCGTGGGGCTGCGCTACCGGGAGCCGATCCACCGGACCCTGCGCGAGCTGGCGCTCTCCTACTTCGACGGCTACTTCAACCTGGAGGGGGAGCGGACGCTGCGCGAGTACTCGTCGCTCCTCTCGCTCCGCCAGTTCGACCGGCTCGGCTGGGAGGTGGACGACGGCGTGCCGCCGCTCATCGCCGAGCGGCTCGACGCGCTGCCGCACCGCCGGCTCCTCACCCCGGCCCAGGAGCGCGCCCTCACCCGCGCGGACGAGCGCACCATGGCGGGCGGGATGGTCGGCACGCGAGCCGAGGGCGTACGCCGGAGCGGCTGATGGACGCGCCCGAGCCGCGCCCGGGCCGCACCGTCCCGCTGGAGGTCTGGGTCCCGGCGGTCTACGCGGTGGTCTCGGCGCTCTGGATCGCCTTCTCCGACGACCTGCTCCAGGCCCTGGCGCCCGACCCCGGCTCGGCGCGCCGCTGGGCGGTGCTCAAGGCCTGGGCCTTCGTGGCGGCCACCGCGCTCCTGTTCCACCACGGCCTCCGCTACGCCCTGGCGGCCCGGCGGGCCGACGCCGCCCGGCTGGCCCGCGTCGAGCGGCGCGCCCGCACCCTGGTGGACTCGTCGCCGGACGGCATCCTCATCCTGGAGGGGTTGGAGGTCACCTTCGCCAACGCCGCCGCAGCGCGGCTCCTGGGGGCGGCCACCGCCGAGGCGCTGGTGGGCCTGCCGGTGCTCCAGCTGCTCGACCCTACGGAGCACGCCCTGGTGACGGAGCGGGCGGCCCTCATCCGCGACGGGCAGGTCTTCCCGCCCGCCCCGGGGCGGCTCATGCGCCGGCTCGACGGCGGCGGCGTGCGGGTCTCGGTGGCCGTCTCCCGCATGGAGGAGGGGCCCGGGGCGCCGCTCCAGGTCTCGCTGCGCGACGCCTCGGAGGCCTGGCGCCTCCAGCAGGAGGTGGGCCGCATCACCCTGGCGCTGCGGATGCTCGGGGCGGTCAACGAGGCGCTGGTCCGGGTCGGGAGCGAGGGCGAGCTCATGGCCGAGGTCTGCCGGCTGGCGGTCGAGGTGGGCCGCTACCGGCTCGCCTGGATCGGCTTCGCGGCGCAGGAGGGCGGCCAGGCCATCCAGGTGGCGGCCGTCCACGGCGCCGAGCTCGGGGCGGTGGAGGCGCTCGGGCTGCGCTGGGGCGGCGGGGAGGAGCCGGCCGGACCGGCGGTGGCCGCGCTGCGGAGCGGCCGCCCGGTGGTGGTGCCGGACCTGGCGGTGCACCCGTCCACCGCGCCGCGGCGCGAGAGCCACGCCGCCATGGGGCTGCGCTCCGCCATGGCGCTCCCCATCGCCGCCGGCGGCTCGCGCCAGGGCGTGCTGGCGCTCTACGGCAACGCCCCCGACGCCTTCGACGCCGCGGTGACGCCGCTGCTCGGCCAGCTGGCCGACGATCTGGCCTTCGGGCTGGTGGCGCTGGCGACCCGGGCCGCGCTGGCCGAGGAGCGGGGCTTCCTGCAGGCCATCCTGGAGAGCGCCTCGGTGCTGGTGGCGGTGGCCGACGGGGAGGGGCGCCTGGTGCGGGTCAACCCGGAGCTGGAGCGGCTCACCGGCTGGAGCCGGGGCGAGCTCCTGGGCCAGAAGGCCGGCCTGCGGCTCATGCCGCCGGACCTGGCGCCGCGCTTCGAGGCCGAGCACCAGGCGCTCCGGAGCGGCCCGTTCCCGGCGGTCTACACCTCGGAGCTCCTGACCCGCGCCGGCGAGCGCCGGCCGGTGGAGTGGACGGTGACCCCGCTGCGGTCCGCCTCCGGCCAGCCCAGCCACCTGCTCGGCATCGGCCGGGACGTGACCGACCAGCGCCGGGCCGAGGAGCGGCTCCGGGAGTCGAGCGAGCAGCTGCGCGCCCTGGCGGGCCGCCTCCGCACCGTGCGCGAGGACGAGCAGACCCGGGTGGCGCGCGACCTCCACGACGAGCTCGGCCAGCTCCTGACCGGCCTCAAGATGGACCTGCGCTGGATGGAGAACCGGCTCGAGGAGCTGCCGCCGGGGGAGCGGGTGAGCGCCCTGCTCGACCGCACCGTGGCCGCCTCCGAGCTGGCCGACCAGACCGTCGCCTCGGTGCAGCGCATCGCCGCCGAGCTGCGGCCCGGCGCGCTCGACCGGCTCGGGCTGGTCCCGGCGCTGCGCCAGGAGGCGCGGGCCTTCGAGCGGCGGACCGGCATCGCCTGCCGGCTCCGGGTGGACGACGCCGCGCCCGAGTCGCCGCCCGAGGTGGCCACGGCGCTCTACCGCATCTGCCAGGAGGCGCTCACCAACGTCTCCCGCCACGCCGGGGCGGGCCAGGTCGAGGTGGCGCTGGTCCTCGGGAGGGGGCAGCTCGTCCTGACCGTGACCGACGACGGCCGGGGCCTGGAGGCGGTGGCCGCCGGGCCCGAGGCGCTCGGCCTCCTCGGCATGACCGAGCGGGCCTCGCAGCTCGGCGGGACGGTGACCTTCGGGCGCGGCCCGGACGGCGGCACGGTGGTGACGGCGCGCCTGCCGGTGGCCGGGGGGGCGCGCGCGTGACCCGGATCCTGCTGGTGGACGACCACGAGGTGGTGCGGCGCGGCGTGCGGCTGGTGGTGGCGGAGGGCTTCCCCGCGGCCGAGTTCGGCGAGGCGCGCACCGCCTCCGAGGCGCTGGCCCTGCTGGCCGCCGAGCGCTGGGACCTCCTGGTGCTCGACATCACGCTGCCGGGGCGGAGCGGGCTGGACGTGCTGGAGGACGTGCGCCGCCAGTGGCCCAGGCTGCCGGTGCTGGTCCTCTCCGCCTACCCGGAGGAGGAGTTCGCGGTGCGCTGCCTCCGGCTGGGCGCCGCCGGCTACCTCACCAAGGGGAGCGCCGCCGACGAGCTGGTGGCCGCCTGCCGCAAGGCGCTGGAGGGGGGCAAGTACGTCACCGCGGCCCTGGCCGAGCGGCTGGCGGCGGTGCTGGGCGGCACCGTCCGCGGGCAGCCGCACGACGCCCTCTCCGGGCGGGAGCTCCAGGTGATCCGCCTGGTGGCCAGCGGGAGGACGATGCGCGAGATCGCCGCCGAGCTCCGCCTCTCGGAGAAGACCATCGCCACCTACCGGGCGCGCATCGCGCAGAAGCTCGGCGTCTCCACCAACGTGGACCTCACCCGGTACGCCCTCCAGCACAAGCTGGTGGAGTAGCCCCGCCCGCCGGCGCGCCTCCGGGCGCATCGATTGCGCCGGATCACTTACCTGGCCCCACGTGCACCGGCGCGCACGCCTGGAGGGGTGCGCCAACCTGCCACCGCGCGGCCAGTGTGATCGGGGCGTATCCTCCCTCTGCAACCCGCGGATTTCACCAGGGGTCGCCTGGGGTGGGACAGCGTCGGGCGACACGTCATCCGGAGGGGGCATGACGAAGAACGCAACACGTCGTCGTCGTGAAGGTCCGCTCTCGGTCCTGGCGCGCGCTGCGGCGCCGGACCTGGTCGAGGACGTCGGCTTCGAGATCCCGTGGCGCGAGCGGCTGGCGACCCGGCTCATCTTCTTCCTGGCCGGCGCCATCCTGGTGATCGTCGCGGCCATCTACGTCGGAGAGCGCGACGTCGAGCGGCGCATGCAGGCGCAGGCCGCGGCCGAGGCCGCGCGGGTGAGCCAGACCATCCGGCTCGCCATCCACCGCGCCATGCTGGCCGACCGGCGCGGCGACGCCTACCAGATCATGGAGGACCTGGCGCGCCTGCAGGGCTCCGACCGGCTCCGGCTGGTCGACGGCGCCGGGCGGGTGGCCTTCTCCACCGTGGCCAGCGAGGTCGGGCAGGTGGTGCCGCGCGACGCCGATCTCTGCCGCGGCTGCCACACCGGCGGCGCCCCGCTGCGCCAGCCCGAGGGCGGCATGGCCCAGATCCGCCAGGAGGCCAAGGGGCGGGTGCTCCACGCGGTCGAGCCGATCTACCAGGAGACCTCCTGCGCCACCGCCGCCTGCCACGCCCACCCGCCCGAGCGGACGGTGCTCGGCGTGCTCGACGTGGCCCTCTCCACCGCCTCGCTCGACGAGGCCATCGAGGCCTTCCGCTGGCGGACCCTCTTCGGCACGGCGCTGGTGGCCTTCCTGGTCGGCCTGGCCTTCTGGGTCTACGCCCGGCGCCACGTGGTGCTGCCGGTGGGGGCGCTGGTGGCGGCCACCAACCGGGTCACCCACGAGGACCTCGACACCGAGGTGCCCGAGACCTTCGACGGCGAGCTCGGCCTGCTGGCGGGCTCCTTCAACGCCATGGTCCGCTCGCTGCGCACCGCCCGCGCCGAGGTCCAGTCGCTGCTGGGCGGCCTGGAGCGCAAGGTGGCCGACCGGACCGACGCCCTGGTGGCGGCCCGCGACGAGATGGTCCGCACCGAGAAGCTCGCCTCGCTCGGCAAGCTCGCCTCGGCCATCGCCCACCAGCTCAACAACCCCATCTCCGGGATCATGACCTTCGCCCGGCTCATCGGCCGGACCCTGGAGCAGGGGGCGCCGGACGACGCGACCCGCAAGACCCTGCTGCGCAACCTCAAGCTGGTGGAGCGGGAGTGCGAGCGCTGCAGCGACGTGGTCGTCAACCTGCTCGACTTCGCCCACGACCGCCCCATCGCCACCGCCCCCATCTCGCTCGACTCGGTGGTGGAGGACGCGCTGGCGCTGGTGCAGAACCAGCTCCAGATCCAGGGCGTCGAGGTGGTGAAGAGGCTGGAGCCGTTGCCGCGCACCCAGGGCGACTTCGGGCTGCTGCGCCAGGCCTGCGTCAACGTCCTCATGAACGCCGCCGAGGCGATGCCGAACCGGGGCCGCCTGGTGGTGGAGACCCGGGTGGTGGACCTGGGGGCCACGCTGGAGGCGAGCTTCCAGGACTCCGGGCCGGGCATCCCGCCGGAGAAGCTGGCCCGGGTCTTCGACCCGTTCTTCAGCGCCCGGGACCAGCAGGTGGGGCTGGGGCTCTCGGCGGTGCACGGGATCATGGTGCAGCACGGCGGGCGGGTGGACGTCCAGAGCGCGCCGGGGGAGGGGACCCGGGTCACGCTCCGGCTGCCCGTGAAGAGCCAGGAGGGCGCCCCGGTCACGGGCGCGTGAGCGCGGCGTGGATGGAGCCCATCTTCGTATGGTGGATCGGTGAGACCGAGCCGGGGGAGGCGGTGATGGACCACGTGCGAGCGCACCTGAGCCGGGCCTTCGACCGGCCCGCCGTGCTCTGGGCCTCGCCGGCCAGGCCCAGCGGCGCCTACGACGAGAAGCGCCGGCAGCACCAGACCGCCCCCATCCTCCAGTGGCTCCTCGAGGCCGGCCCGCCGGAGGGCAAGGTGCTGGCGGTCACCGACCAGGATCTGTTCATCCCCATCCTGACCTACGTGTTCGGCGAGGCCCAGCTCGGCGGCCGGGCGGCGGTCTGCTCCACCGCCCGCCTCCACGAGGGCGTCGATCGGATCGGGCCGCGGCTGCTCCAGGAGCGGATCGCCAAGGAGGCGGTGCACGAGGTCGGGCACGCCTTCGGGCTGCACCACTGCGACAGCCCGCGCTGCGTCATGGGCCGCTCGGCCGGCCTGGGGGGCGTGGACGGGAAATCACACGAGCTGTGCGGGACCTGCCGGCAGCGGCTGCGCCAGCCACCGGCGGTGAGGAGGCCTCATGGGCAATGAGCGGACCAGCATCCTGGTGGTCGACGACGAGGAGATCGTCCGGGAGTCGCTGAGCGGGTGGCTGGAGAAGGACGGGTACACGGTGGACATCGCCTCCGACGGTGCCTCGGCGCTCCAGAAGCTCGGGGCGGGGCCGCGCTCCATCATGGTGTGCGATCTCAAGATGCCGGGCATGGACGGCCTGCAGGTGCTGGAGGCGGCCAAGAAGCTCCAGCCCGACCTGGCGGTGGTGATCATGACCGCCTACGCCACGGTCGACACCGCCGTCTCCGCCATGAAGGCGGGGGCCTACGACTACCTCATGAAGCCGTTCGACCCGGAAGAGCTGTCGCTCATGATGCAGAAGATCGTGGGGCAGCAGAGCCTGGTCCGGGAGAACGCGGTGCTGCGGCAGGCGCTGGAGAAGCAGCACGCCTTCCGCGACCTCTACTCCAAGAGCCCGGGCATGCAGGCGGTCTTCGACCTGGCCCGCTCGGCGGCGCGCACCAGCTCCACCATCCTCATCCTCGGCGAGTCGGGCAGCGGCAAGGAGGTCATGGCGCGGGCCATCCACGCCGAGAGCCCGCGGGCCAACGGCCCCTTCGTGGACGTCTCCTGCGCGGCGCTCACCGAGAGCCTGCTCGAGTCGGAGCTGTTCGGCCACGAGCGGGGCGCCTTCACCGGCGCCCTGGCCCGGCGCAAGGGCAAGTTCGAGGCGGCCCACGGCGGCACCCTGTTCCTCGACGAGGTCGGCGACATCGGCCCCAAGCTCCAGCTCGACCTCCTGCGGGTGCTGGAGGAGCGGCGCTTCCACCGGATCGGCGGCAACGAGACCATCGAGGTGGACGTGCGCATCATCTCCGCCACCAACAAGGACCTGAAGAAGGCGGTGGCGGCCGGCACCTTCCGAGAGGACCTCCTCTACCGCCTCGACGTGGTGCGCATCACCCTGCCGCCGCTGCGCGACCGCAAGGAGGACATCCCGCTCCTGGTCGACCGGTTCATGGAGCGGCTCTCGGTGGAGATGAAGAAGCCGCTGGAGGGGGTCACCGCCGAGGCCATGGAGGCCCTCATGGCCCAGCCCTGGCGGGGCAACGTGCGCGAGCTCCGCAACGTGCTGGAGCGGGGCGCGGTGGTGGCGCGCACCCCGGTCATCCAGCTCGACGACCTGGGCCTCCCCGCCAAGGGGACCGCCCAGGCCGAGCCGGCCCAGGCGGGGGGCGTCCCGCTCCAGTCGCTCGACGACGTGGAGCGCAAGTACATCTGCTCGGTGCTGGCCTCCACCGGCGGCAACGTGAGCGCCTCGGCGCGCATCCTCGGCATCGACCGGGTCACCCTCTACAACAAGATGCGCAAGTACGGCGTGCGGCGGGACGGCGAGCCCGAGGACGCCGACGCCGAGGCGCCCAGGCGCGGCTGAACGACGCAGGCCGGGGGGCTGGCGCCATGCGCGGAATTGCACAGTGCGGTCAATATGGCGCGGCAGAACGGCGCGCCGAACCGCCGAGGAACGCCACATTGATGGCCTCACGTGACAATCGTACACACGCGACGGATTGCCTCACTGTAGAGCCATGGTGAATATCTCCACGTCAATCCCTCGCCGGGAGGCGGGCCGTCGCGCCCGCCCGGCGAGTGACTGCCAGTGGATCCAGGCGGTTGGCTCGCAGCCGGGCGCCATCCGACATGTGGCCCCGTCCTCGCATGTGCTTCGGGAGGAGGATGGAATGACCTGCCCGTACCTGAAAGAGGTTGCCATGGTCTTCTGCCGGGCCTGCCCGGTGAAGAAGCTCGTCCCCATCGACCACGTCACCACGGCGAGTCGATGCGAGGGGGAGGCCTACCAGGCCTGCCCGCTCTTCAAGGAGGCGATGGAGCGCGCCTACCAGTCGGCCGACGTGGATGGGAAGTCCAGCTCGAACGAGGGAGAGATCAAATGAGGATCGGTCGGAGGAGCTTCATCCAGATGGCGGGCGCCACGGCGGGAGCCGGGCTCGTCGCGTCGTCCGCCAGGGCCTCGACGCCCGACGACGACACGCTGCCCGGCGTGCTCGTGGACACCACCCGCTGCGTCGGCTGCCGGGCCTGCGAGGCGGCCTGCGCGGAGGCCAACGAGCTGCCGCCACCTCCCGAGGGCGACAAGGTCTTCCAGGAGATGCGCGACACCAGCACCACCGCCTTCACCGTGGTCAACAAGGCCAACGGGGAGCGCTTCGCCAAGAAGCAGTGCCTCCACTGCCTGGCCCCGGCCTGCGCCTCGGCCTGCCCGGTGACGGCCCTGAAGAAGCTGCCCACCGGGCCGGTGACCTACGACGCCTCGAAGTGCATGGGCTGCCGCTACTGCATGGTGGCCTGTCCCTTCAACGTGCCCAAGTACGAGTACGAGGCGCTGGCCCCGCGGGTGCGCAAGTGCACCTTCTGCGCCCCCCGCCAGGCCAAGGGGCAGGCCCCGGCCTGCACCGACGTCTGCCCCTCCGGCGCGCTCACCTTCGGGAAGCGCCACGAGCTCATGGAGGAGGCCAAGCGGCGCATCTACTCGGGCACCGGCAGGTACACGCGCCGGGTCTACGGCGAGCGCGAGGCCGGCGGCACGAGCTGGTTCTACATCTCCGACGTCCCCATGGAGACCCTCGGGCTCCAGGGCGGCGTGCCGGAGAAGCCGTACCCCGAGCTGGTGTCCGGCGCCCTGGGCGCCCCGCCGCTCGTCATGACCCTGTGGCCCCCGCTGCTCATGGGGCTCTACGCGTTCTCGAAGCGGCGTGAAGAGACGGAGAAGCAGGACGGTGGGGAGGCGCACCATGGCTAGCGGTCAGACGCAGTCGCTCGGGCAGTCGAACTTCTTCCGGGAGAAGATCCTGCTGGGGATGAGCCTGGGCGAGTACCTCCGGTCCCTCATCACCCCCTTCAACATCGTGGCCGCGGTCATCCTCGCCATCGGGGTGCCGCTGCTGGTCTACCGGTTCGCGGCCGGCCTGGGCGCGGTCACCAACCTGAGCCAGGACTACCCCTGGGGCATCTGGATCGGCTTCGACATGATGACCGGCGTCGTCATGGCGGCCGGCGGCTTCACCATCGGCGCCTCGGTCCAGCTCCTCGGCCTCAAGGACTTCCACCCCATCGAGCGGCCGGCCATCCTGACCGCCTTCCTCGGCTACGTCATGGCCATCATCGGCCTGCTGGCCGACCTGGGCCGCCCCTGGAACATCGTCATGGCGCTGGTCAACGCCGGCACCGCCTCGGCGCTCTTCGAGATCGCCTGGTGCGTCATGTGCTACACGACGGTGCTCCTCCTCGAGTTCACCGTGCCGTTCTTCGAGTGGCTCGGCTGGCGCAAGATCCACACGATCCTCAAGAAGGCGCTGCTGGCCCTCACGGTGCTCTCGGTCATGTTCTCGACCATGCACCAGTCGGCGCTCGGCTCGCTCTTCCTGCTGGCGCCCACCAAGCTCCACCCGCTCTGGTACTCGTCCTTCATCTTCATCTTCTTCTTCATCTCGGCCATCATGACCGGCATCTCGATGGTCATCTTCGAGAGCGCCATCTCGCACAAGGTCTTCGCGCGCCGCCTCGAGGGGCACGGCCACGTCGACATGGACAAGCTGACCGTGGGCCTGGGCAAGGCCGGCGCCATCGTCTGCTTCGCCTACTTCTTCCTGAAGCTGCAGGGGGTCATCGACGGGCACGCCTGGGGCTACCTGCTGACCGGGTTCGGGGCGCTGTTCCTCTTCGAGACCGTCGGCCTGGTCCTGGTCCCGTCGCTCCTCTACGGGTGGGGCGCCCGCAACCGCAACATCAAGGCCATCCGCGTCGCCTCGGTCCTGACGCTCCTCGGCGTGATCCTCAACCGGCTCAACGTCTCGGTCATCGCCTACAACTGGCAGAACCCGGTCCGTTACATCCCGAGCTGGATGGAGGTGGCCGTCTCCATCACCCTGGTCACCATCCTCATCCTGGCCTTCCGCTGGATCGTCAACCGGATGCCCATCCTCTTCGAGGACCCGGCCTTCGCGCACGACGAGTGAGGCGGCGCGTCACCACCCACGACCGACGGAACACGACTGGAGCCTGACATGATCAAGAGCACGATGAGGTGGACGCTGGTGACGGCGGCCCTGCTGGTGGCCGGGGCGGCGCTGGCCGAGCTGCCCCGGCTGCCCCAGGAGCTGAAGATGCCCAAGGGCGGCGACAGCCCGGGGCAGGTGGTCTTCCGCCACGACAGCCACGTCGACGCGGCCAAGCCGAGCTGCGTGCCCTGCCACCCGCAGCGCTTCTCCATCCTGGGGAAGACGGCGGAGGAGAAGCGGCCGGCGCTGACCCACGCCACCATGGAGAAGGGCCAGGCCTGCGGTGCGTGCCACGGCAAGGCGGCCTTCGACTTCAAGGACTGCGAGAACTGCCACGCGAAGTGAGCCGGGCCTGGCTGGGCGGCGTCCGGGAGGCCCGGGCGCCGCTGGCCGGTGAAGGGCCTGGGAGGCCGGTCCCGCTGGGGCCGGCCTCTCTCGTCTCAGGAGGTCGGGACCGCCGGGGCGGCCGGGGCGGCCGGCGCGGGGGCGCCCACCACGCCGGCGGCCGGGAAGCGCAGCGTGAAGCAGGTGCCCTGGCCCGGCTCGGAGACCAGC
>Ga0209682_10000151_pt1 | contig 22853 bp, 22 predicted proteins | sample DOMMetBare2Fresh_2_FD_187471 | JGI IMG/M metagenome (GOLD analysis project Ga0209682, IMG submission 187471) | Wetland sediment microbial communities from St. Louis River estuary, USA, under dissolved organic matter induced mercury methylation -... | ecosystem: Environmental > Aquatic >... | reverse complement strand
ACGGGAGCCGCTTGGTCGCTGCTCGATGCCGAAATTGCAGAGTCACTCGATCTGTTCGATGGCGAAGGGCAGCAAGTCACGATGGACACCCGCCTTGGAAAGATCAAGGGGAGGCTCGAGCGTATCCCCTTGATTTTCGTTGCCGACGAAGGTAGGTCGCTGGAGTTCGTGGCTACGTTTCTTGTTTCACGGGAATGGACGGATCGGACGTTTCTTGGTTTTACGGGGCTGCTGGATCGAATTCGGATCGCCTTGGACCCTGGTGACAACCTGTTCTACTTTGGCGAAATCCAGTCCGCCGCGGCTCGCTGAATGCCTTCTTCATCGAGCCGGGCGGATTCTCTACGAATCGGCCGGCAGGAGCGAGAGGAACAAGCGCTCCATGTCGGTGGCGACCGCCGACCAGTCGTACCGGGCGGCATGGCGCAGGGCAGCCTCGGCCATCCGGCCGGTCTCCAGCGGGTCGGCGAGCAGGCGTTCGAGGGCGATCGCCAGCGCGTCCGGTTGGGGTTGGGTGCAGAGGCCATGGATGCCCGGCTCGACGAGCTCGCCCAGGGCGCTCTCGGAGGACTCGCAGTAGACGACCGGCAGCCCGGCGGCCATGGCTTCCAGCGGGAACAGGCCGAAGCCCTCGCGCGAGGAGGGCTGGACGGCGATGCGCGACGCGCCCAGGGTGCGCCAGACGTCGGTGTTGGTCGCCAGGTGGCCGTGGAAGATCACCTTCGGGGCCGGGCCGAGGAGGCCGAGGTGGGCGGCGAGGGCGAGGAGGCGCTCGCGGTCGGGGCCGTCGCCGATCACCGCGAGGAGCGGTCCCGGCCGGTGCGGGGCGAGCCGGGCCACGGCTTCGAAGAGGAGGTCGATCCGCTTTTCGCGCAGCAGCCGGCCGGCATAGACGAGCGGCGGTCCGCCCAGCGTGGCGCCGGACTCCGCGGCCTCGCGGATGTGGCGGGCCGGGATGCCGACGGGGATCACCAGCACCTCTTCGTGCCGGCGGGTCTCGACCCGTGAGGCGGTCAGGTGGCTGTCGGCCAGGGCGCGCGCGCCGAGCGGCACGGTGAGGCGCTCGATGGCGGCGTAGACCGGCCACTTGGCGCCGAGGTACTGCTTCCAGTAGCGCCCCCAGTATTCGTGCCAGGTGACCACGAACGGCTTCTTCAGGAGGCGGCAACGGGTGGCCAGCACGGGGAGGTGGAGGTAGGGGATGTTGGCGGCCTCGACCACGTCGAACCGGCGCAGGTCGATGCGGGCCGCCGCCGTGGCGAGACGGATCGCCTCCCCCGTGCTCCGCTTGCCGGCGGCCGTGTAGAGGCGCTTGCGCGGTCCCACCGGCAGGACGTCGACCCCTTCGCAGGGCTGGGACGGCTCCGCGGCGAAGCCGGCCAGGGTCACCCGGTGGCCGCGGCCGGCGAGGGCGCGGGCCATCTCGTAGTTGCGGTGCTCGACGCCGCCGACCGAGGCCGGATAGAGGCAGTCGTAGAAGAGCAGGATGGAGAGCGGCCGCGTCATCCCTCCACCTCGACCGCGTCCACCTCCGCGTCCGCCGTCTCCTCGGAGGGGATCGCGGCTTCGTGGCGCCGCAGCAGGGCCAGGCAGGAGGCGCCGATGGCTCCTTGCCAGATCATCCCGAACACCCAGTGCACCAGGCTGAAGGCGAGGACGTCGGCCCCTCGCGCCTCCGGGGTGGCACCGTGCGCCCAGGCGCTGAAGAAGAGGACCTGGAGGACCTGCGTCGTCCCCAGGCCGTTCGGGGTCACCGGCAGCGAGGTGATCAGGAGGACGGCTTCGGTGAGGACGATCCCCTGGAAAAACGGCACCTGGATCCCCCAGACACGGAAGGCGCCCCAGTGGAGGATGGCGAGCAGCAGCATGTGCGGCGCGCGCGTCGCGACCGCCCGGGCATGCCCCGCGAGGCCGGCCTCGAAGAGCGGCGCGAGGAACGACCGGCCGGCGAGCCAGCGCCAGCGCAGAGCGATGACCGCCAGATAGGCCGCGATGCCGGCGAAGGCGCCGAGGGTCAGCAGGAGGAGCAGATCGCGCCGGTCCGCCGGCAGGTCGGCGAGGAGCGCACAGGAGGCGATGAGCACCACGACGATGGCGTTGCTCACCATCATGAGGAGCACCGCGCCGGTGGCGCGGGAGGCGCGCACTCCGCCCCGGGCCACCCACCAGCCGATCCCGCCCAGGCTGGCGAAGTAGGAGAGGAGGCCGAGCAGATAGGTGGCGCCGCGCGCCAGGGTCAGCTCACGGAACGTGCGGTGGATGCCCACCAGGCGCAGGGCCTCGCGGGTGGCGAAGGCGTCCGCCGGCAGGGTGAGGGCGTACTCCAGGAGGACGTAAGCCAGGAGGAGGAGGTAGGGGCCATGGTCGAGGGCCGACCGCACCTCCGCCATCGGCACGCGATGGAGCAGCCAGCCGAAGACGGCGGCGGTCGCCAGCCAGGGGAGCGCCTGCCGGACCCGCGCGCCGAGCCCGGGGGCTGGGGTCTTGGCGCTCACCGCCGCTGGATCAGCATGAGGCTGACCAGGAAGGAGGCGAACACGGTCTGCGCTCCCATCACCATGCCGGTCATGCCGATCACGATCCCGCGCACGGCCATGAGCTGGCCGCCGCCGGTCCGCAGCCAGTCGGCGACGATCTTCACCTCGACGCCCAACCCGGCGAGGAAGAGGACGGCGCCCAGGATCAGGCCGCGTTCCAGGGAAAAGACGCGCGTCAACCGGCCCAGCCATTGCCCCGGCCGGGCGAAGTCCGCTCCCATGGAGAAGGTCTTGGCGAAGACGTCGAACAGGATCAGGTTGTACCCGAGGATCAGCGCCAGCGCTCCGAAGAGGAGGGCGTGGTAGTCCCAGGTGCGGCCGAGAAACTCCCGCGGTCCGCCGGCCAGCACGGCCACCAGCGGCCCGCCCAGGAGCATCAGGAGGAACCCGGGGAGCTGGAACAGGTAGGACGGCGAGAAGAGGAGCATGAAGCGGACGTGGCGCCAGGCGTCGCGGAAGCCGGAGAGCTTGGACTCGCCGATGCGCGGGCGGTAGGTGATGGGCATCTCCTGGATCTTGAGCTTCTCGCGCAGGGCGTTGACCACCATCTCCGAGGCGAGCTCCATGCCCGTGGTGTGCAGGCGCATCCGCTGGTAGGCCTCGCGGGTGAAGGAGCGCATGCCGCAGTGCGAGTCGGAGACGCTGGTCTGGAAGAGGAGGCGCAGCATCCCGGAGAGGATCGGATTGCCGATCCAGCGGTGCGACCAGGGCATGGCGCCGGGGAGGATGTTCCCCTTGAGGCGCGATCCCATCACCATGTCGTACCCCTCGCGCAGCGGCTGGATGAAATCGGGGATCGCCAGGAAGTCGTAGGTGTCGTCCGCGTCGCCCATGACCAGGTACTTGCCGCGCGCCTCGGCGAAGCCGCGCAGGTAGGCCGAGCCGTAGCCGCGCCGCCGCTCGTGAACCACCCGGGCGCCGGCCCGCTCGGCCACCTCCGGGGAGCCGTCGGTCGATCCGTTGTCGACCACGATGACCTCGGCGCTGACGCCCATCGATTTGAGCGCGCGCCAGGCCTTCTCGACGCAGACGCCCACCCCGTCGGCCTCGTTGAGGCAGGGGAGGATGACCGACACCTCGATCTCCTGGTTGGGGGGCGAAGGCTCGGGGCTCGGCATGTTCGGCTGCTCCACGGGTTCTCCGGTCAAGTCGGGCGAGGACTATAGCATTCCCCCCTCTGCTATCCTTCCCCGCCGTGAGGAAGCTCAACCTGGGATGCGGGCGGGACATCCGGCCGGGGTACGTCAATCTCGACCTGGCGAAGATCCCGGGCCTGGACGTGGTCGCCGACCTGGAACGGCCGCTGCCGTTTCGCGACGGCACGTTCGACGAGGTCTTCTCGTCCCACGTCCTGGAGCACGTGCGCGACCTGATCCCCCTCCTGGGAGAGCTGGCGCGCATCTGCCGCCCCGGCGGGGTCCTGCGCATCGAGGTCCCCCATCTGTCGTTCTTCGGGGCCTATACCGATCCGACCCACAAGCGCTTCTTCGGCTACTTCAGCTTCGACTACTTCACGCCCGAGGGGACGTACAACTTCTACTCCAACCTGCGCTTCCGCATCCGCAAGCGCGAGATCCGCTTCTACTGGATCAAGAACGAGCGGCGGGTCTGGAAGAGCCGGCTGGTCACCGGCCTCATCAACCTCTTCCCGCTCGCCTACGAGCGCTTCTTCTGCTGGATGCTGCCGGCCAACGAGCTCTACTTCGAGCTCGAGGTGGTCGAGACGGCCAGGACGGCCACGTCCTGAAGCGAGGGTTGGGGGTTCCCCCATCTCCCGACCAGGGGTGAGGGTAAACTCCCCCGCATGCTGCTGATCCACAACCTCTCCGAAGTCGCCACCCCCGAGGGCTCGACACCGCGGCGCGGGGCCGGGCAGGGCCGGGTGCGCCGCCTGCGCGGTGCCGAGGTCGTCTGCGACGAGGCCGGACGCATCGCCTTCGTCGGTTCTCCCGAAGAGCGCCTCCGCCGGCTCGGCGCGCTGGACGGAGCCGAACGGCTCGACGGACGCGGCGGGACGCTGATCCCGGGCTTCGTCGATCCGCACACCCATCTCCCCTGGGCCGGGACGCGAGAGGAGGAGTTCGTGGCCCGGCTCTCCGGCACGACCTACCAGGAGATCGCCGCGGCCGGCGGCGGCATCCTCTCCACCGTGCGCTCCACCCGTGAGGCCGGCGAGGAGGAGCTCGCCGCGCTCGCCCGCCGGCGCATGGACCGCATGCTCGAATGGGGGACCACCACGGCCGAGGCGAAGAGCGGCTATGGCCTCTCCCTGGAGGACGAGCTGAAACAGCTCCGCGCCATCCGGCACGCGTCGGAGAACCATCCCGTGGACCTGGTCCCGACCCTCCTCGCCGCCCACGAGGTGCCGGTCGAGTACCGCAAGGAGCGCGAGCGCTACATCGACCTGATCTGCGCGGAGATCGTGCCGGCCGCGGCGGAGCAGCGGCTCGCCCGCTTCTGCGACGTCTTCTGCGAGCGCGGCGTGTTCAGCGCCGAGGAGTCGCGGCGGGTGCTGGAGGCCGGCGTGCGCCACGGCCTGTCGCCCCGCCTCCATGCCGACGAGTTCGCCGACTCCGGGGGCGCCGAGCTGGCCGCCTCCCTCGGCGCCTTCTCGGCCGATCATCTGATGGCGGTCTCCGAGGCGGGGATCGAGGCGCTGGCCGGCTCCGGCGTCATCGCCATCCTCCTCCCCGGTACCAGCTTCTTCCTGATGAAGAAGCAGCTCGCCCCGGCCCGCCGGCTGGTCGCGGCCGGCGTTCCGGTCGCTCTCGCCACCGACTGCAACCCCGGCTCCTCCCACACCGAGTCGATGCCCATGGTCGTCCTCCTCGCCGTGCTCCAGCTCGGCCTGTCGATCGAGGAGAGCCTGACCGCGGCGACCCTGAACGCCGCCTGCTCGCTCGGGCTGGGAGGAGAGGCCGGCTCGATCGAGACCGGGAAGCGCGCCGACCTCGTGCTGCTCGACGCGCCGAACGTCCTCCACCTCGTCTACCACTATGGGATCAACCCGGTGGCCGCCGTGGTCAAGGGGGGGCGGGTGGTACGCCGGGCTGCCTGAGAGGCGTACAATCCTCCGCCATGCGTGCCCCCAAGCCGGCCCGCCGTCTCGTCTGGGCGCTGCTGGCCGCGGCGGCGGTTTTCAGCGAGATCACGACCGCCGAGCCGGCCGAGCCTGAGCCCGAGCCGGCCCGGCACGAGATCGCCCTCCCCTCCGGGGTGCGCTATGTGGATCTGAAGCTGGGGGCGGGCGACGAGGCCCGCACCGGCAAGATCCTGGAGGTCCGCTACACCGGCCGGCTCGCCGACGGCACCACGTTCGACGCGACGCAGGAGGCCGCGGCGCCGCTCGCTCTGCGCCTCGGCGCCGGTGACGTGATCAAGGGGCTCGACGAAGGGCTGTCCGGAATGCGGGCCGGCGGGAGGCGCCGCATCACGATTCCCCCCGAGCTCGGCTTCGGCAAGGAGGGGGCCGGCGAGCGCATCCCGCCCAACGCCACCCTGATCTACGAGGTTGAGTTGCTCACCGTCCGCTGAACCGAGAGGATGCCCATGTCCGCAGAGAACCAAGTCACCACCCCGTCCGGCCTGCAATACGTCGACCTCCAGGAGGGGACGGGCGCCGAGGCGAAGCCCGGCCAGACCGTCTCCGTCCACTACACCGGCTGGCTGGAGAACGGCACGAAGTTCGATTCGAGCCACGACCGCCGCGCCCCTTTCAACTTCGCCCTGGGCGCCGGCCAGGTCATCCGCGGCTGGGACGAGGGGGTCGCCGGCATGAAGATCGGCGGCAAGCGCAAGCTGACCATCCCTTCCGCCCTGGGCTACGGCACGCGCGGCGCCGGCGGGGTGATTCCGCCCAATGCCACGCTCATCTTCGAGGTGGAGCTGCTCGGAGTGCGGTAAAGGGGGTTGCGCTACACTAGCCGCGGTATGCCGAGCGCCTCCTGGGAAGCCGTGATCGGGCTGGAGGTCCACGTCCAGCTCTCGACCGAGACGAAGATGTTCTGCCGGTGCCCGAACCGTTTCGGGGTGCCCGCGAACCGCCTCGTCTGCCCGGTCTGCCTCGGCTATCCGGGAGCCCTGCCGGTGCCGAACCGGCAGGCGGTGGATCTGGCGGCCCGGCTCGCCCTCGCCTTGGGGTGCACGGTCCGCGAGACCTCGATCTTCGCGCGCAAGAACTACTTCTATCCCGACCTCCCCAAGGGGTACCAGATCAGCCAGTTCGACCGCCCTCTCGCCGAGGAGGGCCTTCTCCCCCTGACGCAGCACGGCCGGGGGGTGCGGATCGAGCGGCTGCATCTCGAAGAGGACGCGGGCAAGCTCCTGCACGAGGCACCGGGGGGCGGCGCGCTGCCGGGGGAGAGCCTGGTGGACTTCAACCGCTGCGGCGTGCCTCTCGTCGAGATCGTCTCACGGCCCGACATGTCCACCGCGGCCGAAGCGCAGGACTATCTGCAGACCCTCCACCAGGTGCTCCTCTACACCGGCACGAGCTCCGGCAACATGGAGGAGGGGAGCCTGCGCTGCGACGCCAACGTCTCGGTGCGCCGGCCCGGGGAAACCCGGCTCGGCACCAAGGCCGAGGTCAAGAACGTCAACTCGTTCAAAAACGTCGGGCGCGCCATCGAGCATGAGATCTCCCGCCAGACCGCGACCCTGGAAGCCGGGGGGCGGGTGGCCCAGGAGACGCGGAGCTTCGACGCCGGCTCCGGGACGACGCGGCTGCTGCGCTCGAAGGAAGAGGCGCACGATTACCGCTACTTTCCCGATCCGGACCTGCCGCCCCTGGTGGTCTCCGCCGACCGCATCGAGGATCTCCGACGCGATCTCCCGGAGCTGCCATGGCAGCGGCGGGCGCGGTTCGCCGCGCAGTACGGGCTGCCGGCGGCCGACGCCCGGCTCCTCACCGGGGAGCGCGCGCTCGCCGACTACTACGAAGCGGCGGCCGCGGCGCATCCGTCCAACCCCAAGGGGGTGGCGAACTGGGTCATGGGCGAAGTGCTGCGGGTGCTCAAGGAGAGCCGCGGGGATGGCGCGGACCTCCCGGCTACCCTGCCTCCAGCCCGGCTGGCCGCCCTGGTCGCCCTGGTCGACGCGGGGAAGCTGTCGAGCAGCGCCGCGAAAGAGGTCTTCGCCGCCACCTGGGAACGGGGCGAGGAGCCGGCGGCGGCCATGGACCGCCTCGGCCTCGGCCAGGTGAGCGACACGTCGCAGATCGCATCGTGGATCGACGAGGTGATCCGCGATCATCCGGGCCAGGTGGCGGAGCTCCGCGGCGGCAAGACTCAGATCCTCGGCTTCCTGGCCGGCCAGGTCATGAAGCGCTCCGGTGGCCGCGCCGAGCCCAAGGTGGTGCAACAGCTCCTGCGGCAGGTCCTCGAGCGCGAGCCCGCGCCGAGCGTCTGAGCGGGCGGGCGGTTCCGCGTCTTGATCCAGTTCTTCCAGGTCACCAAGCGCTACCCCGGAGGGCAGACGGCCCTCGACCGGGTGAGCTTCGACATCGCGCGCGGCCAGTTCGTCTTCCTGACCGGCGCGAGCGGCGCGGGCAAGACCTCGCTGCTCCGCCTCATCTTCCGCGAGGACGTCCCCTCGGAGGGGCAGATCCTGGTCAACGGCCGCAACGTCTCCTCAATCCCGCCGCAGAAGATCCCCTACCTGCGGCGGACGATCGGCGTGGTCTTCCAGGACTTCCGCCTGATCCCCCGGAAGACCGTGTTCGAGAACGTCACCTATCTGCCGCGCATCCTGGGGACCGACCTGACCTCGCAGAAGAAGCTCGCCTACCAGGCGCTGCGGCGGGTGGGGCTCGCCCACCGCTTGAACGCGTTTCCCCTGGAGCTCTCGGGCGGCGAGCAGCAGCGGGTGGCGATCGCCCGCGCGCTGATCAACGAGCCGGAGATCCTGATCGCGGACGAGCCGACGGGCAACCTCGACCCCGACCTCTCCTGGGAGATCCTCCGCCTCTTCCTGGAGGTCAACCTGCGGGGGACGACGGTCCTTCTCGCAACCCATGACCGCGAGATGATCCAGCGGGTGGGCCGGCGGGTGCTGACGCTGGACGCCGGCCGGCTGATCCTCGACCAGGAGCTGCCGGGGAGCGATCCGCCGCGCCTCGACCTGACGCCTCCCGAGGCGTTCGAGAACGATCCGGCCGCCGCGCGCGAGACGGCGGAGGAGGCCGCCGAATGAGCTTCTTCCAGGCGCTTCGCGCCTTCTTCCGCGAGGCGGCGGTCAATCTCGCGCGCGGCTGGAAGGTCAGCCTGGTGGCGATCCTGACCATCACGGTGAGCCTCTTCGTCGGCGGAGCGTTCCTGCTGGTGAGCGGCAACCTGCTGGCCTCGGTGGAGCGCTGGCGGGGCGAGATGCGGATCGTCGTCTATCTGCAGCCGGCGATGGCGGAACCGGTGGTGCGGCAGCTCGCGGCCGAGCTCGGCCGGGGTCCCGGGATCGCCGCGGTGCAGGTGGTCTCGGCCGAGGCGGCGCGGCAGCGTTTCCAGGAGGCGTTCCCCAGCCTCTCCGACCTGGTCGAGGGGATGGGGGACGAGCCGCTCCCGCCCTCGCTGGAGATCGCGCTGGCCGATCCGGCGCGGCGCACCCCCGAGCTGCGCGCCTTTCTGGCCGGCTGGCGGCAACGCCCCGAGGTCTCGATGGTGGACGACGACCGCGAATGGCTCGGCCAGCTCGAAACCGTGGTGGCGGTGCTGCGGGCGGTGGGCCTGGCGCTCGGCGTGGGGCTGCTGGTCGCGGCGGTCTTCACCATCGGAAGCGTGATCCGGCTCACCGCCTATCTGCACAGCGACGAGATCTCGATCCTCCGCCTGGTGGGGGCCACCGAGTTCTACATCCGCGGCCCGTTCTACGCCGAGGGCTTTCTGCAGGGGCTGATCGGCGGCCTCCTGGCGACCGGCATCCTCTGGTCCGGCTCTGCATTCCTCCGCTTCCGCAGCCCGGACGCGCTCCTCACCCAGCTCTTCGCCGCCGAGTTCCTGACCCCCGGAGAGGCCGCGGCCCTGGTCGGCCTCGGCGCGGCGGCCGGCCTGTTCGGCGCCATCGCCTCGCTGCGGCGGGAACGGCTGACGGTGACGGAGGAGCAGGCGGCGGAGTAGGCCCCAACGAAAAGGCCCTGCTCGCGCAGGGCCTTTCGGGTACGGCAGGTGTGAGGAGGGAGCCGGAGCCCCCTCGTTTACTGGACGGTGAGGATCACCACCGCGCGGCGATCCTGCTCGGCATCACCGGTGGATTCGGCGGAGCCGCGTCCCTCGGTGGTGATGCGGCCGGGATCGATCCCGTGCCGGGTGACCAGGTAGTTCTTGACGGCCTGAGCGCGCTGCTCGCTCATCTTCTGGTTGCTGGTGGCCGAGCCGCCGGCGTCGGAGTAGCCGATCACCTGGGCGCGCAGCTCGGGGTCCTGCTTCATCTTGAGCGCCACCTCGTCGAGCTTCGCCTTGGCGATGTTCGAGAGCCTGGCGCTGCCCGGCGGGAAGTTGACCGTCACACGCTCCTCCGGACGCGGCGCGGGGGCCGGCGGCGGCGGGGGCGGCGGCGGAGCCGGGGCCACTTCCGGCTCGGGGGCCGGAGCCGGCGGCGGCGGCGGCTCGGGGGCGGGCGGCGGCGGCGGGGCGGGCTCTTCCCGCTGGAACAGGCGCGGGAAGAAGGTCAGGCCGACCAGGCCGCCGATCGGGCAGTGCTCGTCGATGTCGCTGAGCTGGGTCAAGTCGGTGCGCAGGGCGAAGTTGAACGCCCAGCTCTGGGCATCGCCCAGCCAGAGACGGCCACCCGAGGTGAGATCGACCGAGTCCTTGAGCTCGAGGCTGTTGTCGTCCGCGTCATAGAACGAGCCCGCGACCTCGGTGATCCAGTCGAAGCGGTCGGTGATCGGCGCGGCATAACCCAGACCGGCGGTCAGCTCCGACTTGAAGAGAGCGTCCTTGCCGAGGTCGCGGTAGCCCACCGCGAACACCCAGTTCGAAGCGCTCCAGTCGAGCCCGGCACCGAAGCCGGTGTCGTCCGACGCCACGTCGTCATCGCCGGTCGGAACCTCCGCGAAGAGGTTCAGCGCCAGGTGCGAGCCGCTCGATCCCTGCTCGCCGAGCAGACGGAACTTCGTGCCCACCCGGGCATTACCGAGACCGCTCGCGTCGATGTCGGGACGGCCGATGAGGTCATCCTCGTCGAAGTCGAAGTCGTCGTAGGGCAGCGCAACGCTGAGCTCCCAGCGGTCCGTGATGCCATAGCCGACGCTGGCGCTCAGCCGGTTCCAGTCGAGGCTGAGCTCGTCGCCGTTGCGCCCCACCCTTGCGGGAAGGTCGAACAGGCGGTCCCAGTTGTTGTAGTAGAGGCCGAACGACCAGCCTCCACGCGGCAGTGTGTCGCCGCTCAAGAGTGTAAACAGTCCCGTTTCACCCGTCACGGTCGGCGCGTTGGCCTGCTCTCCGGCCATCGCCCACCCTGGGACGAGGCACAGCAGTGTCGCCACCAAGAGCAAGCATTTGATTCCTCTCATTCGTCACTCCTCCTCCGGCCTGTGAGCCCAGAACAGCAGAGGCCTGCCGATGACCTCTGCAAGTTTTACAGCCTGCTTGGAACAAACCACCCTTTCGAGGCGCGCTTCCCCCTGTGAAGGCAGCGGTTTCGGGGATCAGCGGTACGATTTCACCGAGACACGCGCCTCGACTCCTCCCTCTCCTTTCAAAGCCTGTGCCACGATGGCAGACAGGAAGAACCGGTACTTGCGGAACCCGAACGACGACTCCAAGCCCACTCCCACGTCCGGAACGTAGGAGCTGAAGTCCGCGTAGATCTCCCGGTCGAAGCCGGCGTTGCCGGCTCCGGCGTACAAGATCCAATACCAATTCTGCCACTGAAGCTTCAGAAAGTCATGGCTCTCGTTGAGAAACCAAGGAAAGAAGTATTCCCACGTGGTGTGAAATTCGTCCGTCCCCCGCCGCCGCTCGTCCAGACCCTTGAGGTTCTCGCGCCCGTCGAGCCGGAAGTACTCTCCGAGAGGGATGGTGTACAGATCGCCCGGTTGAGGATCGGGCGGCAGCTCGGAGAGAGGGCGGTCGTCCCTGAAGAGGAAGGTCCCGGCATGGGCGCGCCCGATGACGAACGTCCGCGCGCTGACGTCGAAGCGCTTGAGGGTTTCGACCTCGGCTTTCACGTAATTGAAGTCGCCAATCCCGTAGGGCAGCCCCCAGGTCACCGCACCGGTGAACCCGGCGCCGCCGGGGCCGATCTCGCGGAAGGCGGTGAACAGGCGCTCGGTGCGCGCGCGCGTCTCTCCGGCGATGGCGTTGGAGCGCGCGTCTTCCGGGGTGCCGATCTGATAGCCGACGCGGACGAAGGTGTTGGTCTCGCCGCGGCGCAGGATCTCGGCGAGCTCTTCCTTGTTGGTGCTGATCCGGTCGAGCTCGGTCAACAGGAAGGTCCGGCGGTTGTAGCTGAGCGGCCACTGGAAGAGGAACAGCGTCCCGCGCGTCCGGTCGAAGTCGTTCGAAAAGTCCTGGACGTCCCGGAACTCGATGTCGTCGAACACGGTGAACTGGGTGGTCCGCTTGTAGCCGTAGTACCGGTAGCGCAGGAAGGCCGAGATGTCGCCGTTGACGAAGTTGTACTTGACCTGCCCCTCGAAGAAGACCTTGTTGATCAGCCGGCTGACGCGGAGGTCGAGATCGCCCTCCGGGAAATAGACGTCGAGCCGCGGGAGGAATCCCTCCTCGCCAGAGCGTGGCGGGGCCGGTCCTTCCGCGGGCGGCTCGGCCTCCGGCGGTGCCGCGGGGCTCGGTACCGGAACCTGGGCCGCGAGGGGCGCGGCCAGCAGCAGGACCAGCAGCGCCGGCGACGCGAGACGGCCGGGGCTCACCGGGGGATGAGCTGGGCGACGCGGTCGAGGAAGATCTTGCTCTGGTGCGGGCCCAGGGCGGCGGAGACGACCTTCTCTTCCGAGCGCACGAGGTCGAGGACCGCCTCGACACCGCGGCCGGCCTCCATCTCCGCCCTGCACATCCGGTAGGGGGTGTCGAGCTCCGCCACCCGTGCATGGCCGGAGAGCAGGGTACGCGCCTGCTGGTGGATGCTCTCGCCGAGGCGGTGCAGCTCCTCGGGCGCCATCTTGTGGAGGCGCTCGGTGCCCAGCCGGCTCAGGTCCTCGTGGAGGGTGACCAGGCCGGAGGTGATCAGGCCATAGAGGAGCTTGCAGACCTCGAACGGGCTCATCGCGAGGCCGATCGCGATCTCTTCGATCGAGCGGCGCTCGTCGATCTTGCAGATCAGGCTCCACTCCTGCGGGGTCAGCGAGACCGAGGTGGTGGCCGCCAGATTGGTGAAGACCGGCACCAGCCGGGTCGAGGGGATCTTCTTCGAGAGGACCTGCCACTCGTCGATGCGGCGGGCCGCCTCCATGAGGAGGTTGGTGTTCGACTTCTGGATGGTGGTCTTGTCCGTCTCGGTCCCCTGGGTGAAGACGAACTCTCCCTCGGGCCAGATCGCCAGCTCGTACACCGCCTCCTCGCCGATCAGGTCGGCGATGTGCGCATGGACGATCTGTCCGCCACGCAGATAGATCTCGCCGTTCGCCTCCCCGTCGCGCCGCAGCGAGAACACGCCCGTCTTGCCCGACACGGAGACGAGCTGGATGATGTCCGGAAGAGGCAGCTCCTTCAGTGATCCCTGGAAGGCCATGATCGCTCACCGAGTCGGACGTTCAAGCTCCATGTCAACAGCTTCATTCAGGTTGATCAAATCCCTGTCCTCCCATCCGCCGCGGACTCGCCTGTGAGGAAATCCGATGCTAACACAGGCGGCGGTGCCGCCAGACGCCTCCTGTGGACGGAACGCATCCTCATGGGGAGAGCGTATCACCGCCGCGGCGCCGCCTCACGCAAACGGTCGAGCCGCAAACGCTGGCCACAGCAGAGGGCGACGGCCAGGGCGTCGGTGGCGTCGGCGGGCCAGGCCGGCCCCGTCACCCCCAGGAGGAGGCGGACCATGCGGGCGACCTGCTCCTTGTCGGCCCGGCCGTTGCCGGTGACGGCGGACTTGACCTCGGCCGGCGTGTACTCGCGGATCTCGATGCCGCGGCCGGCCACGGTCGCCAGCAAGGCGCCGCGCGCCTGGGCGAGCACGATCAGCGAGTGGGCGTTCATGCCATGAAAAGGGGACTCCAGGACGGCGAGGTCCGGCGGGTGCCGGCCGAGGAGGTCCTGCAGGCCGGCGACCAGCCGGGCGAGACGCTCCGGCAGCGCGAGATCGCGCGGCAGGGAGAGGCGGCCCGCTCCGACGAGCCGGAACGAGGAGCCGCCGCCCCCGGCCTTCTCGAGCAGGCCGTAGCCGGTGTGGAGACTGCCGGGATCGAGCCCCAGGATGATCACGTCGCCTCGCCGCGGTGGACCTAGGAGCCCTGGGACGCCAGGACCTGGTCGTCGATGTGCAGGTTGGCCCAGACCTTCTGGACGTCGTCGTGGTCTTCCAGAGCGTCGAGCAGGCGCAGGAGCTGGCCGGCGCGGTCGGCCGGCACCGCGACCGAGGTCTGCGGAATCATCGCCAGCTCCTTGACCTCCAGCGGCACGCCCCGCTGCTCGAGCGCCTCCAGGGTGGCGGCGAAGGCCTCGACCGGCGTCTGGATCTCGTACTGGCTCTCCTCGGTGGCGATGTCGTCGGCGCCGAGGGCGAGGGCCAGGTCCATGAACGCCTCCTCGTCGAGGGCGCTCTTCGGGATGGCGAAGGAGCCCCGGCGGTGGAACATCCAGGCGACGCAGCCGCTCTCCCCCAGGTTGCCGCCGTTGCGCGCGAAGATGTGGCGGACCTCGCCGGCGGTCCGGTTGCGGTTGTCGGTCAGCCCCTCGACGAGCACGGCGACGCCCCCCGGCCCATACCCCTCGTAGGTGACCTCTTCATAGGCGGCTTCACCGGCGAGCTCGCCGCTTCCCTTCTTGACCGCCCGGTCGATCGTCTCGTTCGGCACGCTGTTCGACCGCGCGTCGAGGATGGCGGTGCGCAGCCGGGAGTTCGCCTTGACGTCGCCGCCGCCCAGCCGGGCCGCGACGGTGATCTCCCGCAGGATCTTGTTGAAAATCTTTCCCCGCCGTGCATCGGTGGCGGCTTTCTTGTGCTTGATCGTGCTCCACTTGCTGTGACCTGACATGGGACCGGCCCCCGGTTGGCTGAAGGCTCCATTGTAGCGGAAGCTGTCACCGATCCGTTAACTCTCTCAAAAATCAGCAGGTTTTCGCTCTTCTCGATTGACTGGGACGGAGCGGAGTGCTAGAAAGCAAGCTGACTTTCTGCCGGAGACGCGATGCCTTCGATCCTGGTCCTCGAGCAAGACCCACGCTCCCTGGAGCGGATTCACCAGACCCTGGGCGCTCTGGGCTGGCGGGTCCGCGTTGCCGGCGAGGCCGAGCAGGTCTTTCAAGCCGCCACCGCGGAGCGCCCGGATCTGGTGATCGTCGGCGCCGCCGCGCACGGTGCCGCGTCGGTGGCGGGATCGTTCTCGCGCCGGATCGGCGGCCCCGGAGTGCTCGGGCTGCTCCCTCCCGGCGCGAGCGCGGCCGGTTTCGCGAGCCTCGCCGCCGACGTCTTTCTCGCCGTGCCGTTCAGCGACCAGGAGCTCGTCGCGGCCGTGCAGCGGGCCGGTACGGCTCCCAAGGCACCCACCGCGGCGCCTCAGCGGCCGCGGCCGGAATCGAAGCTCACGTCCCTGGACATCTTCGGCGACGTGCTCGCCGAGGTCGCCCTCGCCGGGGAGGAGCCGGACGCCCCGGCGCCGGCCGCGCCGCCTCCGGCCGCGGCACCCGCCGCCTTCCGGCCGCCGCGCCCGGCGATGGACGACGACCTCAACCGGAAGCTCGAGCAGACCCTCTCCGGCGTCCTGGGGGCCGACACCGGCAGACCGCGGCCCCCCGCACCGGCACCTCCGGCGGCGGCACCGGCGCCCGTCCCGCCGCGGCCGGTCCAGCCCCTGGCCGCAGCTCCGCCGGCTCCCGCGGCACCACCGGTCCGGCCTCCGGCCCCGCGCAAAACCGAGGCGGCGGACGACGACATCGACGCCATTCTCAGCCGCACTCTGGGCGAGTACGGATCGCGCCCGCGGCCCGCGGCACCACCGGCCCCGCGCCCGGCGCCGGCCCCACCGCCCGTCTCCCCCTTGGAAGGGACGGCGATCCGCAAGGCTCCGCCCCGGTCGACGGACGGCGGCCTGTCCCAGCTCGAGGAGCTGACCCGCACCTTCCGGGCTCCGGCGGCTCCGGCACCGGCTCCCCAGCCGCCACGGGCTGCCGCGCCCGTGCCGCCTACGGTATCCGCACCCCCACCGGCCGCGGCACCACCTCCCGCGGCGCCCCCCCCGGCTCCGCTCCCGGCGTTCGGCCTGGAGGCGCCCCTGCTTCCCGAGCCCCCGGCCGTTCCCGAGCCGGCGGCGCTCGGCGCCCCGGCGGACGGCCTGTTCGGGATGGACCCCTTCGACCTGACCGCCCTGGAGCTGCCGCCGCCGGCCGAGCCGAGCGAGCCGGCCGCCGCGCCGGAGCCGGCATTCGACCGCGATGCGCCCTTCGAGCTGCCGGACCTCGAGATGGAGGCCGACGTCGAGATCGAGGAGATCGAGATCGAGGCGGAGCCCGAGGCGCCCCGGTCCCTCGCGGCAGAGGAGGACCTTCCGCCCACCCTGGCCGGCGCGGCGATTCCGGGAGGCCGCTTCGACGCCTCCGCCACGCAGCGGATCTCGGTGCTGCTCGACGACAGCACCCTGAACATCCCCGGAGCGGAGCGGTTCGGGCAGTACACCCTGCTGGAAAAGATCGCCGCCGGCGGCATGGCCGAGGTCTGGAAGGCCCGCATGCGCGGTGTGGAAGGCTTCCAGAAGACCGTCGCGATCAAGAAGATCCTGCCGCACATGACGGACAATTCCGAGTTCATCGGAATGTTCATCGACGAGGCGAAGCTGGCGGCCCAGCTCAGCCACCCCAACATCGTCCACATCTACGACCTGGGCAAGATCGGGCGCGACTACTACATCGCCATGGAGTACGTCGAGGGCAAGGACCTGCGGTCGTTGCTCAACGCCGCGCGGCGCAAGGGGACGCCGCTCTCCCTCGGGCTCTCCCTGCTGATCGCCGCGCGCGTCGCGAGCGCCCTGGACTACGCGCACCGCAAGCGCGACTTCGAGGGCAAGGAGCTCTCCCTCGTCCACCGCGACGTGTCGCCGCAGAACGTCCTCCTGACCCATGAAGGGGACGTCAAGCTGTGCGACTTCGGCATCGCCAAGGCCGTGTCGAAGGCCGGCCAGACGCAGGTCGGATCGCTCAAGGGGAAGCTCCAGTACATGTCCCCCGAGCAGGCCAAGGGGAGCCCGGTGGATTCCCGGTCGGACATCTTCTCCCTCGGTGCCGTCCTCTTCGAGATGCTCACCGGTGAGCGGCTGTTCGCGGGCGACAACGAGATGTCGATCCTGGAGGCGGTGCGCCAGGGCCAGATCCGCTCGCCGCGCAGCGTCGATCCCACCATCCCCGCCGAGGTGAACGAGATCGTCGCCCGCGCCCTGGCGTACGACGTGCGCAACCGCTTCCAGAGCGCCGGCGAGATGATGCAGCGGATCGAGACCGTGCTGCACACCCTGGTGCCGTCGCCCGGACCGGGTGAGCTGGCGGCCTTCCTCTCCCGCGTGCTCGCCGCGGAGCCGTCGAGCGACGTGATGTTCCTCCCGCCGCCCGCCGCGCGCGTGCCGGCCCCGGCGCCTCTGCCGCCGCCCGCTCCGACAGTTGTCGCGCCGGTCCGCTGGCCGGAGCCCGAGGTACCGGCCTCTCTGTTCTCCCCGGAGCCCGCTCCGGCGGAGGCCTCCGCGGTGGCGGCCGTGACTCCTCTGGGTGAGGTCCATGTCGAAGAGATGGGAGGAGGGCGCAAGAGCCGCCTCTTCCTCTATATCGCCATCCTCGTGCTGCTCGCCGCGGCGATCGCCGCCTTCTTCTACGTGCGGGGGCGGGGCGGCTCGGTCCCACCGTCCACCGCGCCGGGTCCGGCTGCACAGCCGGCTTCCGCCACACCTCCGCCGGCCGCCGCGGCAGGCCCGGCGGCGGAGCCGATCGACGTGAACGCCATCCTCAAGGAGGAGATGGAGAAGAAGGACGCGGAGCTGCGCCGCAAATACGAGGCGCGGACGAAGGAGCTCGAACGCGAGCTGGCGAAGGCCCAGGCACAGCAGGGCAAAGCTCCTGCCGCCGAAGGCCAGCCGCCCCCCTGATCCCTCGGATTGACGGAACTTGTCAGTCGCTCCAAACCGGGATATCCTCCCGGTCGCCTTGGATGTACGCCCCCGAGCCACGGGGCATCGGTACGCGGCCCGCTTTGCCGTGCCGGAGGAAGCATGAGTCTCAACGACAGTCAGAGAAAGTTCTACGAGAACATCCACGCCACCACCCGGCAGGAGTTGGATGATCTCGATCGCGCGATCGAGGAAGAGCTGGCCAAGGTGAAGGACCGCCTCGCCGAGCTGCAGAACGCCAAGAAGGGCGCGCGCCAGATGTACGACGCCGCCTGCATGCGCCTCGGCATTCCCAACGATCTGGAAGCCGAAGAGGCACAGGGCGAGGCCTGATCCCCCTCCCCGGGGGCTTTCGCGACCCTTCAGCTCCCATGGCCTGGTTCCGCAAGACCAAGACTCCGAAGCCGATCCGTCCGGAACGGCCGCGCAGCAATGTCCCCGAAGGCCTCTGGGTCAAGTGCGAGGGGTGCAAGGAGGTCATCTATTCGCGCGACCTGGACCGCAACCTGCGGGTCTGCCCGAAGTGCGGCTACCACATGCGGATCGACGCCCGCACGCGCATCGCCCTCCTGCTCGACGAGCCGGAGCCGCGCGAGCTGTTCACCGGTGTCAGCCCGACCGACCCGCTCAATTTCCGGGACACCAAGCGCTACCGTGACCGCCTCAAGACCTACCAGCAGGCGGTGGGCGAGCGCGACGCCGTCCTGGTCGTACAGGGGCATCTCGACGAGATTCCGGTGGTGCTGGCGGCCATGGAGTACCGCTTCATGGGCGGCTCCATGGGCTCGGTCGTCGGCGAGAAGATCACCCGCGCCGCCGAGCGGGCCTGTGAGCGCCGTCTGCCTCTCCTGGTGATCTCCGCTTCGGGCGGCGCCCGCATGCAGGAGGGGGTCCTGTCGCTGATGCAGATGGCGAAGATCTCCGCCGCCCTCGCCCGTTTGCGCGCGGCGGGCCTGCCCTACCTCTCGATCCTCACCGACCCGACGACCGGCGGCGTCACCGCCTCCTTCGCCATGCTGGGCGACCTGAACGTCGCCGAGCCGGGCGCCCTGATCGGCTTCGCCGGGCCGCGGGTGATCGAGCAGACGATCCGCCAGAGCCTCCCCGAGGGGTTCCAGCGCAGCGAGTTCCTGCTCCAGCACGGCTTCCTCGACCTGGTGGTCCAGCGGTCCGAGATGAAAGAGACGCTCGCCCGCTGCCTGCGCCACCTCTACCGTCCCTGACCCTTACCCGAGAGTCCGTGAGCTCGGAGCGGATCCTCGCCAGGCTGGAAACGCTGGGCGTGCGGCTCGGCCTGGAGCCGACGCGCGAGCTCCTCGGCCGCCTGGGCGCGCCCCACCTCGCGGTCCCCTCCGTCCTGGTGGCCGGGAGCAACGGCAAGGGATCGACCTCGGCCCTCCTGGCGGCCATGGCCACCGCGGCCGGCTACCGCACCGGCCACTACACCTCGCCCCACCTGGAACACGTCGAGGAGCGCCTGCAGATCGACGGCCGCCCCATCGATCCCGCGCCGTTCGGCGAGCTGCTGGCGGAGATCGTGGAGACCGCCGAGCGGACGACCGGCGCGCCGCCCACCTATTTCGAGGCGCTCACCGTCGCCGCCTTCGCCTGGTTCGCCGCGGAGAAGGTGGACCTGGCGGTCCTCGAAGTGGGGCTCGGCGGCCGGCTCGACGCCACCAACCTGGCGGAGCCGCTCCTCTCCCTGGTCACCTCGATCAGCCTGGAGCACCAGGAGCTCCTGGGCGACACCCTGGCCGCCATCGCCCGCGAGAAGGCCGGCATCTTCCGCGCCGGCCGGCCGGCCCTGGCCTGGGTGGAGGACCCTGAGCCCCGGGAAGCCCTCGCCGAAGTCGCGCGGGAGAAAGGGGCGGATCTCCGTTTCGCCCAGGACCTGGTGCGCATCCAAGGGACCGAGCGCGAAGGCTGGAGCGGACAGCGTGTCCACCTGACCACCCCGGCAGAGAGCTACGACCTGCGCATCGCCCTGCTCGGCGCGCACCAGCAGAACAACCTGGGGCTCGCCGTCCTCGCCGCGGAGACGCTGGCGAGCAACGGCTTTCCCCGGCTCGGCCCGGCCGCGATGACCTCCGGTGCGGCGGCCTGCCGCTGGCCCGGCCGGCTGGAGGTCCTGGAGCTGCCCGGAGGCCGCCGCCTGCTCCTCGACGCCGCCCACAACCACGAAGGCGCCGAGGCCCTGGCCGCCTTCCTCGCCGAACCCCCCGGTGCCCGAGCGGACCTCCTCTTCGGCGTCCTGACCGACAAGAACGCCGCCGCCATGCTCGCCGCCCTGGCACCCCATGCGAGGCGGCTGATCCTGACCACCCCACCGAGCGCCCGCGCCCAGGACCCGGCGAGCCTGCTTCCCTATCTGGAAGGAAGAGAAGGAGTAGAGGTCGAGCCCGACCCCACGCGCGCCCTGGACCGCCTGCTCCAGGGGGATGGCGAGACGCTGGTCGTCTGCGGGTCGATCTATCTGGTTGGGGAGGTCCGGGGGCGGCTGATGGCCTGAGGCGGCGAGGCTGGAGGGGAGATCCCCGAGGCCGGTCGTCGGTGCGGAACTCACTCCTGAATTCATCCGGAGGCGCCATCTCCAGCAGGCCCATGGTAGAGTCATGGCAGACAAATCATGGGCCAGCACGATCTCAGCTACCGACAGTTCTTCTCTCATCTGCGCATGATCCGGGATCTCCTGCTGGAGATCGTGGGCGAAAAGTGGGTGGAGCACATCGACTTCGACTCCGGTGAGCTCGTCAATACATCCTTCATCTTCAAGCGGGACAAGAGCCGCGAGTCCGACATCATCTGGAAGTTCCGCCGCAAGGGCGACAGCGAGCCGGTCTATGTCTACGTCCTCATGGAGTTCCAGTCCCGGCCGGACCCCTCCATGCCGGTGCGTCTGATGGTCTATGTCGGCCATTTCTACCAGGCCCTGCTGGACAGCCAGCCGGCGGCGGCCTGGCGCAAGCTGCCGTTGGTCGTCCCCATCGTCATGTACACTGGAGCCGAGAGGTGGAACGTCCCGACGGACCTCGGCTCCTTGATCGGCGAGCTGGACCCCTCGGCGGAGCCCTACCGGCTGCAGGTGCGGTACTACCTGGTCGACGTGGCGGCGTATCCCCGCGAGAGTCTCGCGCTGGTGAACAGCCCGGTGGCAGACCTGTTGGGTCTCGAGAGGAGCGCGGACTGGGCAGACGTTCGTTCGAACGTCCACCGGCTGCGGCAGAATCTCACACCGGCGGAATCGGCGTTGCGGGAGACGTTCAGAAGTTGGTTGAAGGAGGTCGTCTTGCCGCGGCTCGGACTGGCCGCCGCGCCGCCCACCCTGGAGGAGGTCGAAACCATGTTGGCTGAAAGCATTGACCGCTGGAACCAGGAGATCCGTGAAGAAGGCCGTCAGGAAGGCCGCCGGGAGGAAGGGGCACTGATGGTGCTGCGCCTGCTTCGGTTGAAGTTCGGCCCTCCGGCACCGGAGGTCGAGGACCGGGTGCGCTCTGCCGATGCAGATCGCCTTCTCGAATGGGGCGAGCGCGTCTTGACGGCCGAGAGCCTCCAGGCCGTCTTCCAGGACTGAGTTCGGGCGCGCTCCCCGGCACGACCACCCCGCCGAGTTCCCGCGCCCAGTCGGCGGTGCGTGTCCAGGAGCGCCCGCGGCATTCCGAGGGCCTACTTGTGCTCCCGGAAATCTTCGAGGGGGGCATCGTCCAGATCGAGCCTCTCCCCCGAGCTCATCGTCCAGCGGTAGCCCCTCCCGCCTCCTGATTCACGGCGAATCGGTCCCGATTCACCGTGATCTCGATCCGATTCACGGCGAACTGGTCCCGGGTTGCCGCGAACGCGGGCCGATTCGCGGCGAACCGGCCCTGATTCGCGGCGAACCGGCCGCGGTTCGTCATGAACTCAGCCCGCTTCACGGTGAAACGGTCGCGATTCGCCGTGACCGCGAGCCGTTTCACCGCGAATCGGCCCCCGTTCGTCATGAATCGGCCGCGTTTCACGGTGATCTCGTCTCCGTTCACGGCGAACCGCGACCGGTTCACCACGATCTCGCGACCGAAGCCGTGAAGGCCAAGGAGCAGGGTCGATTCGGGTCGGCGAGCTCCGCGTGTTCTATGATGTCGTTGGGGCGGAGGTCCCTGATCGGCGAGATGGACCCTTCGGCGGAGAGCTACCGGCTGCATGTGCGGTACTGCCTGGTCGACGTGGCGGCGTTTCCCCTCGAGATGCTCGCGCTGCTGAAGAGCCCGGTGGCGGACCTGCTGGGCCTCGAGAGGAGCGCGGACTGGGCAGACGTTCGCTCGAACGTCCACCGGCTGCGACAGAATCTCACACCGGCGGAATCGGCGTTACGGGAGACGTTCAGAAGTTGGTTGAAGGAGGTCATCTTGCCGCGGCTCGGACTGGCCGAGGAACAGGCCGCCGCGCCGCCCACCCTGGAGGAGGTCGAAACCATGCTGGCTGAAAGCATTGACCGTTGTAACCAGGAGATCCGCGAGGAAGGCCGCGAGGAAGGCCGTCAGGAGGGCCGCCGGGAGGAGGGAGCCTTGATGGTTCTGCGCCTGCTCCGGTTGAAGTTCGGCCCTCCGGCACCGGAGGTCGAGGACCGGGTACGCTCTACCGATGCGGACCGCCTTCTCGAATGGGGTGAGCGCGTCTTGACGGCCGAACGCCTCCAGGACGTCTTCCAGGACTGAGCCCGGGTGCGCTCCCCGGCACCCGCGGCCGTCGGGTAGACTTCACCCACCATGTTCATCGGTCACTTCGCCGTCGGCTTCGCGGCCAAGAAGGCTGCACCGGCACTCTCTCTCGGATCCCTCTTCCTGGCCTGCCAGCTCGCGGACCTCCTCTGGCCGACCCTGGTTCTCGCCGGTGTCGAGCGGTTCGAGATCCATCCGGGCATCACCGTCGTGACGCCGCTCGACTTCGTCCACTATCCCTGGTCCCACAGCCTGGTCGCGCTTCTCGTATGGGGCGCCGCCCTCGGCCTCGGGTACAAGCTGCTGCGCAAGAGCACCTGGGCGGCTCCGCTCGTCCTCGCCGGGGTGGTCTTGAGCCACTGGGTGCTG
>Ga0209682_10000150_pt1 | contig 22865 bp, 20 predicted proteins | sample DOMMetBare2Fresh_2_FD_187471 | JGI IMG/M metagenome (GOLD analysis project Ga0209682, IMG submission 187471) | Wetland sediment microbial communities from St. Louis River estuary, USA, under dissolved organic matter induced mercury methylation -... | ecosystem: Environmental > Aquatic >... | reverse complement strand
GATGACGTCCTTGAAGGTCTTGAACTGCGAGTTCGCCGGCACCACCACGCCGAACGTGTAGCCGGAGATGCCGATCACGTAATCGATCGACAGCAGCGGATCCCAGCTCGTCTTCTGCGTGTGCGGGATGCGGAAGATCGACAGCGGCAACTGCGACAGCGTGTGGCCGTCAGGCCGCGCGTTGCTCAATGCGACCACACCGAGCGTCCCGCCGGCGCCGGGCCGATTCTCGACCACGACCGGCTGCGGCAGGTGCTTCGAAGTCGCTTCGGCAAGCGCGCGCAGCGTGATGTCGGTCGGCCCGCCAGCGGGGAACGGTGCGATCAGCGTGATCGAGCGGCTGGGAAAGCTCTGCGCGGCGACTCCCGCCGGTCGCGCGATCGCGAGCGCCGCGGCAGACGTCAGGACGGTTCTGCGCTTCATCGTGTTTCCTCCAACGGTCTCATTGTTCGCCGCACCGAGGTTGACACGTGGTCACACCGGCCGTTGCGCGATCGTACACAGCGCTCGGCGGTATTGGGAAAAAGCGTTGTCACCGCGGCAAGCGCCGTGAGCACGCTTTGCGCCAAAGGAAAGTGCCGCGCCTCCTGACACGAGGTCAGAGTGCGCGGCACGCCTCGACCGGCGCGATCGAGGCGCCGGTTTGCTTACTTGCCGCGGCCCTTGGTGCTGTAGGTGACGTTGACGTTCACCGACTTCTGCACCCAGTTGCCAATCCCGTCATAGCCGTAGGCGGTGACGGTTGCGGTGGGCGACTGGTACGCCACCTTGCGCGTGTCCCATCGGCATGACAGGGTCAGCGTTGGCGCGGGATTCAACGCCGAGTTCGAGCAGATCACCTCGTTGCCCATGTTCGGGCTGAATCTGAAGTCGGCGTAAACGATGCCGACGTTATCGGTGAAGGTCGCGCTGATCGAGACCGTTCCCGTGACCGTCGCGCCCTCGGTCGGTGCGTTGATCGTCACTAGCGGCGCGGTGCGGTCCATCGGCGCCGGCGCCTTGGCCGTCGCTTCGTTCGAGTACGCGCCCGCGCCGGCCAGGCCGATCGTCGCGACACGATAGGTGTACGTGGCGAGCGACGTGATGTTCTGATCGTCGTACTGCGTCACCGTCGCCGCGATGCGCGCAATCTCGCTGAAGGTGCCGCCTGCGTCCTTGCGCTCGATCGCGTACGCCTTGGCCAGATAGCCGCCGGAAGTCCACGTCAGCGTGATCGCGTCGTAGGGCTGGACCCATGTGCCGGGGTGCGGCGTTGCGGCCAGCGTCACCGCCGGTGGTTTGGGCAGGTCGCCGGCCGGCATCAGCCTGGCCAGCCGATAAGTGCCGGCCGCGGTGCGGTAACCGAGCGCCGCCATCATGCCGACCGGGTTCGGATTGGGAACACCGTTCGGGTTCGGCGACATGGCCGACAACGCGCCACGCGAGCTGAAGCTCGTGAAACTCCAGCCACCGCCGAGGATCAGGTCATCCAGGCAATACGTGCCGACATTGATCGCGTTGTAGGCGAGTCCGTAATTGATGGGGCAGACGTAGTTGGCGAGCAGCAGCGAATCTCCTGCACGGTCGATGCCGAGCGCCATCACGTTGGCGCTCAGCCCGCCCAGCACTTTCCATCCTGCGCCCGGCGTGTAGCGCACGACCTGCGCATAGCCCATCGACGACGACAGTGTCGCCACACCGATGAACGAGCCCGCTTCGTTCAGACGCATGGCGCGCAAGAAGACCCAGTGGTATCCGCCGGGCGGCGGCTCGGGAAACGCGGGAGTGGCGGTGACGGTGCCATCGGGTTCAAGGATCTGCCCCGATTGCAGAAGCACGCGGCCGCTATCGGTCAGGTCCATCGGGTCGGCAAAACTGGTGATCGAGGTATAGAGCGTGCTCAGGTCGACCAAGCCGCCGCCGCGCGTGTACAGGTAGGGTTTGTATGACCACACGACGAGCCCCGTGACCAATCTGCTCGGCGTGCCGAACGACACCAGCACCTGATCAAGCTTGTTAACGGCAACTGCCTTGCCGACGGTGGCGCCCGTCGGGAAAGCCAGCAACTCGAGCGTGCGGCTGCCTGCGCCGGCAGGCCACCAAATGGCGGCCTGGTTACTGACTTGTCCGACCACCGCACCGTTCTCGCCGATCCGTGTGGCCGTTGCCGCGGTGACACCCGCAGGCAGCGGCAGGAAAGACTTGGTCGTACCGTCGAGCACCCAAGGCTGCGCGGCTGAGTACGTGTCGAGTCCAAGGATCTGCCCGCTCGAGTTCACGTCGATCGGCACACCGACGCCGATGTCCTGAACCGAGAATGCCGGTGCACCCAGCGCCGCCAGCGGCGTCAGCACCGTAATCGCAAGCGCAAGAGCGACGCTGCGAATGCTTGTCCAAATTGTTTGCATGCTCAACTCCTCGTGCGGATTCCCGCTTGAACTGATGAGAAACATGCCGATTGAATAGCACTTGAGATGCGCGCAACTTTGACCTGCGTCGTAGCGGCGTTGAGTTGAACAAAGGCGTTACCACATCTGCGCAGCCGCCATTTCGAAATTGGGTGAAATGCCCCAACGCGTGAACCCGATTGCGACCGATAACCGCATCGCGCCAGCGGCTGCGCCTGCAAGAACACGGACTCAACGCAGATCCGCTTCGCAGTATTCTCGGAAATGCAAAAGATGCAGTGCGACCGAAGTCATCGATTGAGGCTGAACCTACTTGTGCGGAGACAGCATGGCGATTCAACAGACGAAGACACCTCTCATCCCGATCCTGGGCCTTGCCCACATTGGCATTCGTGTGCACGACCTCGAGCGCTCGGTGCGCTTCTATGAATTGCTCGGTTTCACGAAGACCGCCGGTCCGATCGGTCCGGAGCCCGTGGCGATCCTCGAGCACCCCTCGGGACTGGAAGTGAACCTCGTGCTCAACGCACCGAATTCGAGTGGGCCGAACGTCCTCATGGATGTGCCGGACAAGCACCCGGGAATCACGCACTTCGCTCTGCTGTGCCCCGACATCATGGCGGCGAAGGAGCGACTCGAGGCGGCTGGCATCCCACTCAGTGGCGGACCCATCCGCTTCGGCCCCGGAGCGCAGGGAATCTTTGTGCGCGATCCCGATCGCAATGTGATTGAGCTGCATCAGCGCGGCTGAATTCAGACGACAGAGCGCGTTCCGCGTTCATGCGGGAATCGAACGACGGCGGGCAACGAATAGACTTCCCGCCATGGATCGACGTCGGCTCCTCCTGTCACTCGTGTCCGCGCTCGCCGCCCCAGCAGCGTCAGACGCTGCGGCGACGAAGTCATTCCCACGCGCATCGCCCGTGCCGGGTGGCGTCGCCCGAATTCGCCTCGGCGCGGCCGAGCACGCGCCGCGCGCAAGCATAGGCACGGAGCGCGTGCTCGTCGTGCGCGATGGCGGCGAGTGGATTGCACTCGTCGGTATCGCCTTGGCGACGAAGCCGGGCTCGAAGCTGCGGGTTAAGTCGGAGCGCGCCGACGGAAGCGTCGAGCAGTTCGAGATCACTGTGGCGCGCAAGACCTACGCGTCACAGCACCTGAAGGTGCCGCCGGGCCAGGTCGAACTGTCCCCCGAAGATCTGGCGCGGTACGAGCGCGAACGCGCGCATCTGGCCGGCGTGATCAAGACGTTCACTGAAGAACCGCCATCGAGTCTGGCAATGGTGCAACCCACGCCCGGCGTGCGCTCGAGCTCGTTCGGATTGAGGCGCTACTTCAACGGCCAGGCGCGCAATCCGCACAACGGAATGGACATTGCGGCGCCGGAGGGCACCCCGGTCGTCGCCGCCGGTGCAGGGCGCGTGATCGACGTCGGCGACTACTTCTTCTCCGGTCGCACGATCATTATGGATCACGGCGCGGGCATGCTGTCGCTGTACTCGCACCTGAGCGAGGTCGACACCAGCCTCGCGACCGACGTAGTGGCTGGCGCGCCAATCGCCAAGGTGGGCGCGACCGGTCGCGTGACCGGGCCGCACCTGCACTTCACCGTCTATCTGAATACGGTCGCGGTCGATCCGGCGCTCTTTCTGCCGGCGTAGAGACCGCCCGATCAGAGCGCGCGCTTGATCGTCATCGCACCGCGGATCTGACCGACCGCGAAGCCTGTCGCCTTGTCGTTCGGATAGTGCTCGCTGAGCTTGGCCTTCACGTCTGCGCTGAGGTTCTCCGGCGCGCCGTGGCAGTTCAGGCACAGCAGCTGGGTCGGCAGCGCCTTCATGTAGCGGTAGACCTTCGCCCCGCCTTCGACAACGACTTCGCCTTTCTCAAGCGTCGCCGGATTCTCACCGGCGGCGGCGCGGCGGTCGAAATCCTGCAGCACCGCCTGTTCCCAGGTGTCCGGAACCGCCTTCGGGTTCCGATTCCTCAGGCTGACCCGGCGGATGTTCCATCCGGTTTTCTCCGAAGCCTCCTTCGCCATCTGCGGTGCCCTGTCCCGACAGACTTCAATGGCGCCCGCCGGACCACTCTTTGCGATTTCGTCCTGCAGAACTGCGAGCAGCTTCGGCGGGACGCTCGACGCGACGCTGCGCGCTTCCTCGAGCAGCTTGGTGTCGTTGGCGACAGCAGTTGTCGTGGAGAGCGCACAGAGCATGGATACGAGAAGGCTTGCATTGGAGGCTTTCATAGCGAATTCCCTGGTCTGCGTGGATGTCTGTATTCGTCGTGCGGCATCTGCGCGCGCGATGCGCGCAGAAGGGATTGCGAGCCGAAATGCTATGTCAGCAGCCGCTCGAAAGCTTGATGGTTCGCAACGCCCTGCGGGTCGCTGTGACGTTGATCACAGTCCGCGATCCTGCGCGCACGCAACCGCGTGATGTGCGCGGCGCCGACCAGCGCGGAACGCGACTGCGTGGACTCATTCCGTTTCGCATTCATCGCGACAAGAAAGGACGTCGATGACGGCCGACGTGCTCTCGCCCTCACCCCAACCCCTCTCCCGGTGGGAGAGGGGCTTGCTTCCCTCTCCCTCCGGGAGAGGGACCGAGGGTGAGGGCCGCACCTTGGCAAGCCGTTGCCGGTCCAACGCATACGCAGAATTGCTTTCGTTTCGAACGCGAATTGAAATCAGACGTGCGCCGAACTCGACGCAAAGCGGGCGAGCGCGGTCTCGGCGTTGCCGAGCTCGAACTCGATCGCGAACATGCGCTTGACGTAGTTCGACAGCGCGTATTCCTGCGTGGTGCCGATGCCGCCGTGCAACTGGATCGCCTGCTGCGCGATCGTGCGCAAGGCGCGATGGGCGAGCACCTGCGCGCCGTCGAGTGTGCGCGCATCCATCTTCATCGCCGCGGCCAGCATCAGGGACTGCGACTGCTCGTACAGCACGAGCAGGTCGGCCATCCGGTGCGCCAGCGCCTGGAAGCGCCCGATCGGTTGACCGAATTGCTTGCGCGTGCGCAGATACTCGGCGGTGAGATCGAGCACAGTTTTGGCCAACCCGATGCCTTCGGCGATGCGGCCGATGCGCGCGGCGTCCGTACCTGCCTGCCAAGCGTCGATCGCCGTAGTGCCCTGCGCGAGGACTTTGGCTTTCGCGCGTTCGAAGGTCACTTCCGCTGCGGCACTGCCGTCGATCTGCCGGTACGCACGACGCGTGAGCGCGTTCGACTCGACCGCATAGAGTTTGTCGTCGACCAAAACGAGCACTGCCTCGGCGTAGCTCGCGTGCGGTGCCCACGCGTGCACACGCGCGCCGTCGACCCGCGCATCGCGCAACGGCACGACGACCGTACCGCCGGCAATTCGTTCGAGCAGCCCATTGCGTTCGGACGACGCGGCTACACGCGCGAGGAGGCTCGGCGCGGCGATCGCGCTGTCGATGAGCGGCTCAAGCAGCCAGCCGCGCCCCAATGTCTGCGCCACCAGCACGGCATCGATCAGCGGCCGGCCGAGCCCGCCATTGCTCTCTGGAACGAGCAGCGCGGACAGACCGAGATCGGCAAGCTCGCGCCATGCGGCGGGTGTTGCACCCGTATCACCCTTGGCCTGCGCGCGGCGAATCTCGATCGTGCAGCGTTCGCGCACCCAGCGCTCGCAGGTGGACAACAGCAGTGATTGATCTTCGGTGAGGGAGAAGTCCATCTTGGTCGGGAAGTCAGTGAAGTTCGGTGCGCTGCTTGCCCTCACCCCAACCCCTCTCCCAAGGGGAGAGGGGCTCTCCATCCCTCTCCCTCCGGGAGAGGGATGGAGGGTGAGGGAGACGATGCACGCTCAAAGCTCCAGCACGTGTTTTGCAATGATTCCGCGCTGGATCTCGTTGGAGCCACCGTAGATCGTCGTCTTGCGCAGGTTCAGATACATCGCCGGTTCAGGCGCAAGCCGTCCATCGCTGCGCGTTACGAGCGCGGACGAGCCCTGCATTTCCACAATCAGCTCCGCGATGCGCTGGATGATCTCGGAGCCACGGATTTTCAGCATCGATGCCATCGGCCCCGGCGCGCCGCGCGCGCGCGCTTCCGACAGCACGCGCAGGTTCAGAATTTCGAGCGCCATCAGTTCAATCTCGACATCGGCGAGCCGCGCGGCGAAGAGCGGATCTTCGGCAAATGGCCGGCCGTTGCGCAACTTGGTGCGGGCAAGCCGCCTGGCACGCTCCAGCTCGCGCTTGTTGATGCCGATGTTGGCGATGTTGGTGCGCTCGTGTTCGAGCAGGTACTTGGCAATGGTCCAGCCCTGGTTCTCCGCGCCGATGCGCTGCTCGATCGGCACCTCGACGTTGTCCAGCCACACTTCGTTGACCTCGACCGAGCCATCGAGCAACTCGATCGGCCGCACGGCGACACCCTTGCTCTTCATGTCGATCAGCAGGAAGCTGATGCCTTCCTGCTTCTTCACGGATGAATCGGTGCGCACGAGGCAGAAGATCCAATCGGCGTGCTGCGCCAGTGTGGTCCAGGTCTTCTGTCCGTTGACGACATAGCGATCGCCCTTGCGCTCCGCGCGCGTGGTGAGCGACGCGAGATCGCTGCCGGCGCCCGGCTCCGAATAGCCCTGGCACCACCAGTCCTCCGCACTCGGAATGCGCGGCAGGAAACGGCGCTTCTGCGCCTCGTCGCCGAATTTCATCAGCACCGGGCCGACCATGCGCAGCCCGAACGGCAACTGGCGCGGCGCGCCGGCGAGCGCCATCTCCTCGTCGAAGATGTGTTGTTGCACGACATCCCAGCCAGGTCCGCCCCACTCGCGCGGCCAGCTCGGTGCGCCCCAGCCTTTGCCGTGCAGGATCTTCTGCCAGCGGATCGTGTGATTGCGATCGACATGCTCACCGCGCTCGACCGTCTCGCGGATTTCGGGCGGCATTGCCGATCGCGCGAACGCGCGCACCTCGGCGCGGAAGGCTTCTTCTTCCGGAGTGAAATTCAGGTCCACGGTGTCTCCGTTCCGTCTTCTCGACGAGTCTACGCGTGCCGACCTGATGAAATATCCGGGCTAGCGATCCGCGTCGTCTGCCAAGTCAAACATGCTCGTCGCCTCGAGGTCGAGCACCTCTTCGCCCGCCTGCCTGAACATCTGCCAGCGCCAGCGCAGCACGCCGAGGTTGGGCTTGCTGCTCGAGCGGCGCACCTCGATGACCGTGGCACGTAGCCGCAGCTCGTCGCCAGCGCGCACCGGATTGAGCCAACGCAGGTAGGCGAGTCCCGGCGAACCGAACGACTCCGACTCCGCAAGCAGCCCATCGACCGCCATTCGCATCGCCAGCGCGCACGTCTGCCAACCACTGGCGATCACGCCGCCCCAGCGGCTCGCGTTGGCGCGGGCGACATCGGTATGGAACCACTGTGGGTCGTAGCGCTGCGCGAAGTCGACGATCTCGGCCTCGGTCACGCTGATCGGGCCGGCCTCGATGACTTGCCCTGCGTGGAACTCTTCAAACTTCATCAGTACGTCTCGATATGGAAGCGGCCTTTGCCGAGCAGGTCAGGACGAAGTGCCTCCCAGTCCATGCCATGGTCGCGACAGATGTCGCGGAACGAGGCGATTACGCCTTCCTCCATGCCCTTCAATCCGCACACGTAGATGTACGTGTTCTCATCGGCCAGCAACTGGGCCACCTTGTCGGCGCGCGTGCGGATCATGTCCTGCACATACCGCTTCGGCTGTCCCGGCACGCGCGAGAACGCGAAGTTGATGTCGATGAAATCCTTCGGCAGTTTCATCAGCGGGCCGAAGTAAGGCAGTTCCTCGGGCACGCGTGCGCCGAAGAACAGCAGCAGTTCACCACCCTCTTTCAGCTCGCGGCGACGGCGGCGGTGCTCGGTCATCGCGCGCATCGGCGCGGAGCCTGTGCCGGTGCAGATCATCATCAGCGACGAACCCGGATGATTCGGCATCAGGAACGTCGTGCCATACGGGCCGACCACCTTCACCTTATCGCCCTTCTTCAGATCGCACAGGAAGTTCGAGCAAACGCCGGCGACCTTCTTGCCCTCGTGGTCTTCGGTGACGCGCTTCACCGTCAACGACAGGTTGTTGTAGTGCGGCCGCTCGCCGTCGCGCGGGCTCGCGACCGAATAGAGCCGTACGTGATGCGGCTTGCCGCTCGCATCCAGGCCCGGTGGGATCACGCCCATCGACTGGCCTTCGAGCACCGGAAACGGCTGGTCGCCGAAGTCGAGCACGATGTGGCGGATGTCGCTCGATGCGCCGTCACCGGTCAACCGCAGGTTCCCGCTGACCGTGGCGATGATCGGGTTTGCAATGCCGTGCAGGTTGACGTACGGATGCGAAGCAGACCAAGGTGGTGACACGGCGCCGCCGTGGCCGGCGGTGGCGATGACAGTGATCTCCCTGACCTCGGCCGGAATCTCCGCCTGCACCTCGGCAACGTGGTTATCGAGTTCGGACCTGTCGGGCAGCACGTCCCAACTGAACTGTTCTGCGAGCGTGTATGGCTTGAGCTTGGCGACATTGCGCCAGTTGTCAATTGAACCCGTCGGACACGGCGGAACACATGCGTTGCAGCCTTTGCAGATGTTGAAATCGACGACGTAATTGCGCGAATCGTGCGTGATTGCATGGACCGGGCAGGTCTCTTCGCACGTGTTACACCGGATGCAGATCTCCGGGTCGATCAGGTGCTGGCGTGCGATCAGTTCGGCGGGGGCGTTCATGTGCGCTTGGGCGGCGGCTCTCCCTCACCCTCGGTCCCTCTCCCGCAGGGAGAGGGAAGATAAGCCCCTCGCCCGTTGGGAGAGGGGTTGGGGTGAGGGAACAGAACCTGCAATCGCATCAGTTGAACCTCACATACTCGAACTCCACCGGCTGGTTATTGATTCCGCGCGCCGGCGGCGCGATCCAGTTCGCAAACCGGCCGGGCTCGGTCACGCGCCCCATCAGCGACGCGACGAAGGCGCGGTCCTCTTCGGTCGGCAGCCACGCGCGGTGCCGGTGCGTCCAGTCGGCCTCGGAGACCACGTGGCCGTCGGGATCGATCTTCGACGCCGACAGCGGGCCGATCTTCCGGTTGAATGCCTTGTGAGGTGCGTGCAGCCGCGCCGGAACGCCGGCTTTTTCGATGATCCGGTTCCAGCGATCGATGCCGGCCACTGCATCCTTCACATAGTCGTCGCGCAGCTGCTCGTTGAGCGCGTTGAGCGCCGGCGCATTCACCACGGCGAGCTTGTCGCCCTGGATTTCGAGCACCGGATACGTCTGGCCGGCAAGCACGTGGTCGTCGCTGCGCTTGGTTTCGTCGAAGCGCCCCTTCAGTCCGTTCGTATAGAACGTCGCGGCGTTGGACGACACATCGGAACCGAACAGGTCCATCGTCACGCTGAAGTGAAAGTTCAGATAGCGCTGAATCGTCGGCAGATCGATCACCCCTGCGGCGCGAATGCGCTCGACATCATCCGTCTTCAACTGGTTCATCACGTCGCAGGTGCGCTGGATCACCCGGCCTACGCCCGATTCGCCGACGAACATGTGATGCGCCTCCTCAGTCAGCATGAAGCGGCACGTGCGCGCGAGCGGATCGAAGCCGCTTTCGGCCAGCGAACAGAGCTGATACTTGCCGTCGCGATCGGTGAAGAACGTGAACATGAAGAACGCCAGCCAGTCGGGCGTCTTCTCGTTGAAGGCACCGAGGATGCGTGGGTTGTTCGCGTCGCCTGAGCGACGTTCGAGCAGTGCCTCGGCCTCCTCGCGCCCGTCGCGCCCGAAGTAGGCGTGCAGCAGATACACCATCGCCCACAGGTGGCGACCCTCTTCCACGTTGACCTGAAAAAGATTGCGCAGGTCGTACTGAGACGGGCACGTCAGTCCCAGGTGTCGCTGCTGTTCCACCGACGCGGGCTCGGTGTCGCCCTGGGTGACGATCAGCCGCCGCAGGGTGCTGCGGTATTCGCCCGGCACTTCCTGCCACGCACCCTCGCCCTTGTGCGCGCCGAAGTTCACCTTGCGATTCGGATCGCGCTCGGCGAGGAAGATGCCCCAGCGGTAATCGGGCATCTTCACGTACCCGAAGTTCGCCCAGCCCTTGGCGTCGACGCTGACCGCGGTACGCAGATAGATCTCCATATGCTGTGACTCTTCGGGACCCATCTCGCCCCACCAGTTCAGGTATTCGGGCTGCCAGTGCTCGAGCGCACGCTGCAGCGACTTGTTGCTGGCGAGATCGACGTTGTTGGGGATGCGTTCGCTGTAGTTGATGCTCATCGTTGCTCCGGTTGAGGATTCAGCGGATCGACACACTGATTCCCTCACCCCTACCCCTCTCCCACTGGGAGAGGGGTTCTCCTTCCCTCTCCCTCCGGGAGAGGGAGAGAGGGTGAGGGCCGCATTGTTTTGGTCAAACCCGCTTCCAATCGAATTGCGCCTTCTTGCCAGTGCCGAAGACCTTCAGCGCGCCGGCGGTGCCGACCGCATTGGGTCGGATGAAGATCCAGTTCTGCCACGCGGTCAGGCGGCCGAAGATGCGCGTGGCCATCGTTTCGCGCCCACCGAAGCGCAGGTTCGCTTCCATGCCGGTCAGCGCATCGGGCGACAGGCTCGCGCGCTCCTCAAGTGCGATGCGAATCTCATCCAGCCAGTCGAGTTCGTCGGGCGCGGCGGTGACGAGTCCGAGTTGCTCCGCATCGCGCGCGCCGATCGCACCGCGAAGTCGCGCCAGTACTGCTTCAACTTGCGCCGCGTCTTCATAGAAACGCGCAGCGATGCGCGCGAGCCCATTGACCATGGTCAGCGGACCGCAGTTCATCGACGACAGTGCGATCGCGGTCTTTGCCATCTCCTCGGCGCTATCGAGCATGTAGCTGCGATCCGCAGCAAGCGCAATTTCGAACAGCGTGCCGGCAAAGCATGAACCGGGCTCGATCAGCGCGAACATGCTGCGCGAGCTGACGTCCAGCCGCGCCAGCGTCCGGCGCAGCATGCCGATCGTCTCGCGCACGAACCAATGTCGCTTGTGTTCGTCCAGCATCGCGTCGATGTCGAGCACCACCTGCGGATCGCCCGCCGTCTTCAACACCCACACCCCGAGCTCCAGTTCGTTGGTGCGCAGGGAAAGAATCGCATCGTCAAGCTCGCGCGCCATTGCGAGCGGCCACCAGTGACAGCCCGCGGCGACGATGGCGTCGATCGTCGCCGGTCCGCTGCCCTGCGGCGCATGGACGGTGACCGTGGCGCGGCGCGCGGCGCGGTCCAGCCGCACGTCGACGAATTCGTAGTGATAGCCGTCGACATCGACCGTGCGCGCCAGCGGCTCGAGCGCGACACCCTTCGCATCCGCCGGCCGATCACTTTGTGCCGCCAGCTCGAGCGCGCGGTTGCGCACGAATTCGTTGAACTGCTGCGGCTTGACGACGTGATCGACCAGGCGCCAGTCCTTGGCGCGCTGCCCGCGCACGCCTTCGGCGATGGTGCAGAAGATGTCGGCGTGATCGCGACGCACGTGGCGCTTGTCGGTCACGCGCGTCAGCCCCCCGGTGCCTGGCAGCACACCGAGCAGCGGCACCTCGGGCAGGCTCACCGCCGAACTGCGGTCGTCGACCAGCACGATCTCGTCGCATGCGAGCGCGAGTTCGTAGCCGCCGCCGGCCGTCGTGCCGCTGCAGGCGGCGATGAATTTCAAGCCGGAGTGCAAGCTCGAATCCTCGATTCCGTTGCGCGTCTCGTTGGTGAACTTGCAGAAGTTGACCTTCCACGCGTGCGACGACAGGCCAAGCATGTAGATGTTGGCCCCGGAGCAGAAGATGCGCGGTTTGGCGCTGGCGACGATCACGCTGCGCACTTCGGGGTGCTCGAAGCGGATGCGCTGCAGCGCGTCGGCGAACTCGATGTCGACCCCGAGGTCATATGAGTTCAGTTTCAGCGCATAGCCGGGACGGATGCCGGCGTTTTCGTCGACATCCATCGTCAGCGTGGCGATCGGTCCGTCGTAAGTGATGCGCCAGTGGTGATAGCGCGACGGGTCGGTCTGATAGTCGACACGGTCCGCGGCGGACTCAGCCGGTGAATTCAGTACGGCAGCCATGGTGTGCTCCGTTTCAGATGAATACCGCCTCGCGCAGCCGCGCGAAGCTCGCCTCGATGTCGCCGCCCGACGTGTCGACGACGGTATCGGCCTTCGCGTAGAGCGCTTCGCGCGCCTTCAGAATGCGGCGCAGGTCGTCCATCGCCTCTTCATGTCCCGCCATCGGCCGCAGGTCGCCTTGAGCAATGACACGCGCCATGTGCTCTTCCGGGGCCGCCTTCAACCACACGGTGTGACAGTGCGCAAGCAAGAATGTGTAGGTGTCGGGCTGCGACACGATGCCGCCACCGACCGACAGCACCGCGCGCTCGTGCTCGCTCACCACGCGTTCGAGCGCGCGTTTCTCGAAACGTCGATAGCCGGTCTGGCCGTACAGCGAAAAGATTTCAGCCACCGGCATTCCGGCATCGCGCTCGATCTCGCGATCGATCTCGATGAACGGCGCACCCAGTTCCTGCGCCAGCCGCGCCCCGAGCGTCGACTTGCCGGCACCGCGCAGGCCGATCAGCGCAACCCGCCAGCGACGCTCGCCGTCTGGCCCGCTGAAGTCGCGCATCAGGCGCGACATCAGTACTTCCAGCCGACTCGCCGGCACGCGCTCGAGCAAGCGGCGGATCACGCGCTTGTCCGCGCCTTCATCATCGTGGTCCGAAAGCAGATCGGCGAGCGACACGTTGAGTACGCGCACGATTCGTCGCAGCAGAAGAATCGAAATGTTCCCCTCACCCGCTTCAAGATGGGCAAGGTGACGCTCTGAGACGCCCGACTCGCGTGCCGCCTGCTTGCGTGACATGCCGCGTCGTTCGCGCAATTCACGAACATGCCGGCCAAGCGAATGCAGGAACGCGGGTTCGTCGTTCCCGCCCTGGGTTTCGTCGGCGCCACTTTCCGGAAGCGTGGCCTCAATGCTCATAAGCAGTTTCTTGCAGCGACTCTTTGCAGCGATGCAGAATAGTGCCTGAATTTGACGGCCGTCAAGGCAATGACCCCACGTTTCGCCGCCAATACATGCAGTAAAGTGCTTGACGCATGGGTTTGCCCGCGTACCATTCCGCCAGCCTATTTCAAGCAAGAGCACGGCGCAGAGCCGTCCTCAGGTCCGACGAGACCGAGCCAGGCAAGGAGACATGTGAAGCTCGAGAACCTCATCGCCGGCCGTTGGGAGCAGGGCCGCGGAGATGGTGTGCCGCTGCACGACCCGGTGACCGGCGAAATCGTTGCCGCCGCAACCAGTGACGGAGTGAATCTCGGCGCCGCCCTTGCATATGCGCGGGAAACCGGCCGGGTGGCGCTGCACGCGCTCACCTACGCACAGCGCGCAAACCTTCTGACTGCGATTGCCGATACGCTGACCATGCATCGCGACGCGTACTTCGACATCGCCCGCCGCAACAGCGGCTCACCCAAGGCGGACGCTGCGATCGACATTGACGGCAGCATCTACACGCTGAAAACCTATGCGCGCGCCGGCAAGGCACTCGGCGAAACGCGGCGGCTCGCCGAAGGTGCGCCGCATTCGCTGTCGAAGGACGGCTCGTTTCAGGCGCGCCACTACCTGGTGCCGCGTCAGGGCGTTGCGGTGTTCATCAATGCCTTCAACTTCCCCGCGTGGGGGCTGTGGGAGAAGGCCGCGCCCGCGCTGCTTGCCGGCATGCCGTTGATGCTGAAACCCGCGACACCGACCGCCTGGCTCGCGGAGCGGATGGTGCGCGACATCGTCGATGCCGAGGTGCTGCCCGACGGCGCGATCTCGATTGTCTGCGGCGGTGCGCGCGATCTGCTCGATCATGTGAATGAAACCGACGTGGTGTCGTTCACGGGCTCGGCCGACACCGCGCTGCGCATTCGCACGCATGCCGCCGTCGTGCGCGCGAGCGTGCCGGTCAACATTGAGGCCGACAGTGTGAATGCGGCGATCCTCGGACCGGATGCGACGCCGGGCTCGCGCGAGTTCGCGCTGCTGGTTGCCGAGGTCGTGCGCGAGATGACGCAGAAGGCGGGGCAGAAATGCACCGCGATTCGACGCGTGTTCGTCCCTGCGGCCAGTGCAAAGAGCGTGACCGATGCGATTGCCGCCGAACTCGCGAAGGTCAAGATCGGAAACCCCGCCAATGCCGCCGTCACGATGGGGCCGCTCGTCAACCGTGCGCAGCGCCTGGCTGCGCTCGAGGGCATCGCAGCCTTGCTGCAGGAATGCGATCGCATCACCGGCGATCCGGCAAGTCTCACGCTGATCGATGCCGACCCTGCAGTCGGCGCGTTCCTGCCACCCACTCTGCTCTACTGTGCCCGCGGCGCCAGCGCGCAGCGCGTGCACGAGATCGAAGTCTTCGGACCGGTCGCAACGGTGATTCCATACACATCGACCGCGGAGGCGATTGCGCTCGTGCGCCGCGGCCGCGGCTCGCTGGTCGCTTCGGTGTTCTCGAGCGACGCGGCGTTCATCGAGCAACTGGTGCCGGCGATCGCCGACCTGCACGGGCGCATCCTCGTGGTCGACGCAACGGTCGACAACAAGCACACCGGCCATGGCAACGTGATGCCGAGCTGCACGCACGGGGGTCCCGGGCGCGCCGGCGGCGGCGAGGAACTCGGCGGCCTGCGCGCGCTCGCGTTCTACCATCGCCGCATCGCGTTGCAGGGATCGGCCGCGCGGCACAAGCAACTCGGGCGCGACGCGGCAGAGGCGACACTGCTGCTGACTTGAGAAACGCGCAATGACACCCGAACAGTTCGGCTCACTCATCCGGCAGGTCACGTCGACCATCGCCGGCAAGCCGCTCGATGCCGCACTTGAGCAGGACCTGAATGCGCGCTTTCCCGCGGGTGGCCCGGTATTCGAATCGATTCGCACCGCGTGCAAGCAGGCGGTCGCGGCCGGCTGGATGTGCAACCGCGAAGCGGGTGGCATCAAGTTCGGCCGTGTGATCAAGCCCGGCGATGCGATGCACGGCTTCTCGGTCGACGTGGTTGACATGAACGAATGCAAGGGGCCGCATCATCGTCACCCGAACGGTGAGATCGACATGGTGTTGCCGCTCGAAGGCGATGCGCGCTTCGACGGCGCGAGCGCCGGCTGGAAGGTATACGGCCCCGACAGCGCACACTATCCAACCGTCACTGGCGGGCGCGCCCATGTGCTGTATCTGCTGCCGCACGGCGCGATCGAGTTCACCAAGCAGGCCTGATTCGCAAGGAGGCAATCCATGCCTGTCGTCAGCCGTGCCGATCATTCGGTGAGTCCGCCCGCGATCGACATTCCACGCGATTACAACGCAGCGGAAGATCTGATCGAGCGCAACCTGGTTGCCGGACGCGCCGAAAAGACCGCATTCATCGACGACAAGGGTCGCTACTCGTTTGGCGAGCTGGCGCGGCGCGTGAACCGGTTTGCCAACCTGCTCTCGCAGCTCGACGTGCATGCCGAGGAGCGTGTCTTCCTGTGTCTGCTCGACACGATCGATTTCCCGACCTGCTTCCTGGGCGCGATCAAGGCGGGCGCCGTGCCGGTTGCGGCCAACACGCTGCTGACCACGCGCGACTACGACTACATGCTGCGCGACAGCCGTGCGCGGCTGCTCGTCGTGTCGGCCGCGCTGTGGCCCACGCTCGCGCCGATCGTCAGCAACATCTCGACGCTCAAGCGCATCGTGATTTCCGATGGCGAGGTCGAGGGACTCTCCTCACTGACGCAACTGATGGCGAAGTCATCGACCGAGCATCAGACCGCGACGACGACCAGCGACGATCCGTGCTTCTGGCTGTATTCGTCCGGCTCCACGGGTGCGCCCAAGGGCACGGTACACATCCAGTCGAGCCTGATCCTGACCGCCGAGCTCTATGCGCGTCCGGTGCTGGGCATCAACGAGAACGACATCGTGTTTTCCGCCGCCAAGCTGTTTTTCGCCTATGGGCTGGGCAACGCGCTGACGTTTCCGCTTGCGGTCGGCGCGACCGCGATCCTGATGGCCGAGCGGCCGGCGCCGGCCTCGGTCTTCAAGCGGCTCGTCGAGCACAAGGTCAACATCTTCTACGGCGTGCCAACGCTGTATGCGGCGCTGCTCGCCGCGCCCGAGGCGCCGGCGCGTGAGGAGCTGGCGCTGCGTCACTGCACCTCGGCCGGCGAAGCGCTGCCCGAGGAGATCGGCAAGCGCTGGACGCAGCGCTTCGGCGTCGACATCCTCGATGGCATTGGCTCGACCGAAATGCTGCACATATTCCTGTCGAATCGCCCTGGGCAAGTTCGCTATGGCACGACCGGCAAACCGATACCAGGCTACGGGCTGCGTCTGGTCGACGATGAGGGTCACCCGGTTGCACGCGGCGAACTCGGTGAGCTGCAGATCAAGGGCCCGACCGCGGCCGCGATGTACTGGAACAACCGCACCAAGACGCGTGCCACCTTCGTCGGCGAATGGACGCGCAGCGGCGACAAGTATCGGGAGACCGAGGACGGCTATTTCGTGTACGGCGGCCGCAGCGACGACATGCTGAAGGTCGGCGGCATCTACGTCTCGCCAATCGAGGTCGAGAGCGCACTGATCAATCACCCCGCCGTGCTCGAAGCCGCGGTGATCGGCCGCGACGACAACGACCAGCTCACCAAGCCCGCCGCGTATGTGGTGCTCAAGCCCGGTCACGCGCGCTCCGATGCGCTGGCCGAAGAACTCGCGCAGTTCGTCAAGTCGCAACTTGCGCCGTACAAGTACCCGCGCTGGGTGTCGTTCGTCGACGAACTGCCGAAGACCGCGACCGGCAAGATCCAGCGCTTCAAGCTGCGAGCGCAGGCTTCCCAGGGCTGACCCCGCTTCGCCCGCTATCGCAGCGAAAGTAAACTGCGCCCGATCATTTGACGAGGAGACACAGATGAGCATCAACAAGAACCGCCGCGCCACCGTCGGCGCTCTCGCTGCCGCAGGGCTGGCTGTGCTGCCGTTGCCCCTGCTGGCACAGGGCCGCAAGCTGAAGATCGGGCTGATGCTGCCGTACACCGGCACGTTCGCGCAGCTGGGTGAGGCGATCACCAACGGCTTCAAGCTGCACGTCGCCGAGACCGGCGGCAAGCTCGGCGGCATGGACGTCGAGTACGTCACCGTCGATGACGAATCGGCGCCGCCGAAGGCCGTGGAGAACATGAACCGGCTGGTTCGCCGCGACAACGTCGATGTCGTGGTCGGCACGGTGCACTCCGGCGTGGCGCTGGCGATGGCCAATGTGGCGCGCCAGACCAACACAACGCTGATCGTTCCCAACGCCGGCGCCGGCGACATCACCGGGTCGCTGTGCGCACCCAATATCTTCCGCACCTCGTTCACCAACTGGCAGCCGGGCTATGGAATGGGCAAGGTCATGGTCGACCGCAAGATCAAGAGCGCGGTCACGCTGACGTGGAAATACGCGGCGGGCGAGGAAGCCGTGAACGGCTTCAAGGAGGCCTTTGTTGCGGGCGGCGGCAAGATCATCAAGGACATGTCTCTGCCCTTCCCCAACGTTGAGTTCCAGCCGTTCCTGACCGAGATCGCATCCCTGAAACCCGAAGCGGTATTCGTGTTCTTCGCCGGCGCCGGCGCAGCCAAGTTCGTCAAGGACTACATGGCCGCGGGGCTGAAGAGCATTGCGCTGTACGGATCGGGATTCCTCACCGATGGCGTTGCCGAAGCCATCGGCGACGTCGGCCAGGGACTGGTCACGGTCCTGCACTACGGCGACGGCATCAATAATCCAAAGAACATCGCTTTCCGCACCAGGTACGCCACCACCTACAAGCAGCAGCCCGACGTCTACGCGGTGCAAGGCTATGACGCGGCACAACTGCTGGCCGCGGGCCTCACCGCGGTGAAGGGAGATCTCTCGAAGAAGGCCGAGTTCCACAAGGCGATGAGCACCGCCAAAATCGACAGCCCGCGCGGTCCGTTCACATTGTCAAAGGCGCACAACCCGATTCAGGACATGTACATCCGCCAGTTGAAAGGGCGGGACAACGTCGTGATCGGCGTTGCAGTCAAGGGACTCGCCGATCCCGCGCTCGGCTGCAAGGCCTGACGCTTCCGCAGACTGGCGCATAGACTCCCGGCGTGCCCGCCAGGCGCCGGGAGTTTTTGTTAATGGACTTCCCTTCGTTCCTCATCCAGGTCCTGAACGCGGTTCAGTACGGGCTGCTGCTGTTCCTGGTCGCCAGCGGACTGACGCTGATCTTCGGGATCATGGGCATCATCAACCTGGCCCATGGCAGCTTCTACATGATCGGTGCGTACCTGGCGTTCGTGCTGTCGAGCGCCACCGGCAGCCTGATGCTGGCGCTCGCGATCGGTGTTCCGCTGGCACTGATCTTCGGCTGGCTGCTCGAATGGGCGGTGTTCACGCATCTGTACAAGCGCGATCACCTGGAGCAGGTTCTGCTCACCTACGGACTGATCCTGTTCTTCGAGGAAGCACGCAGCATCCTGGTCGACAACGACGTGCACAGCGTCGCGATTCCGGAACTGCTGCAAGCGTCGATCGCGCTCACCGAAACGCTGAGCTATCCGGTGTATCGATTGTTCATCTCCGTCGTGTGCCTGGCCATTGCCGTCGCACTGTACTTCCTGATCCGCTACACCCGGCTCGGCATGATGATCCGCGCCGGTTCTCACGACCGCGACATGGTGGCCGCCCTCGGCATCAACATCAATCTCGTCTATCGCATCGTGTTTGCGCTCGGCGTGGCGCTTGCCGCATTTGCCGGCATGATCGCCGCACCGGTGTCAACCGTGTATCCCGGCATGGGCAGCCACGTGCTGATCGTCTCGTTTGTGATCGTGGTGATCGGCGGCATCGGTTCCGTGTGGGGCGCGCTGCTGGCGGCGCTGGTGATCGGATTCACCGACACGTTCGGCAAGGTCGTGTTTCCCGATTACGCCGGGATCCTGGTCTACGTCGTGATGGCCGCGGTGCTGCTGTGGCGGCCCGAGGGCATTCTGCGCAAGAGCGGCGGATGAGACGTCGCGTCATCCCTGGGGTGAACTTCTTGCTGCTGGTGCTGCTGCTCACGTTGCCGTGGTTCGCCCCGCCCTACTACGTCGAACTGATCGCCAAGATCCTGGTGTTTGCGATCTTTGCGATGAGCCTGGATCTGTTGATCGGGTTCACCGGGCTGGTGAGCTTCGGCCACGCGGCCTTCTTTGGCATCGCCGCGTATTCGCTCGTGCTGCTGACACCGCACGCAGGGGCGGTCAGCCTGTGGATCGCCTTGCCGGTTGCGGCGCTCGCCGCGGCAATCGCGGCGTTCGTGATCGGCCTTTTCGTGCTGCGCACGCGGGGGGTGTACTTCATCATGGTCACGCTGGCGTTCGCGCAGATGGTGTTCTCGCTGTTCCACGACACGAAGATCGGCGGCGGCTCGGACGGTGTCTTTCTCAATTCGCGGCCCGACGCATCGCTCTTCGGTTTCACTCCATTCGATCTCGCCAATGGCGTGCACGCGTACTACTTCGTCGTCGCGATGCTGGCACTGACGTTTCTGCTCCTGGAGCGCGTGTTGCGTTCGCCGTTCGGACGCGTGCTGGTCGGCATCAGGAGCAACGAGCACCGGATGCAGTCGCTGGGTTACGCAACCTATCGCTACAAGCTCGGCGCATTCACCCTGGCAGGCGCGCTCGCCGGCGTGGCAGGCTTTTGCTACGCGGTGCTGTTCGCGTTCGTCAATCCGGAACTTCTGTCGTGGCACAGGTCCGGCGACGCGATCCTGATGGTGATCCTGGGCGGCATGGGCAGCCTGGGCGGCGCTATCGCCGGCGCGTTCGCATTCGTCTCAATGCAGGAGTTCTTTTCCCAGGCCACCAAGCACTGGCTGCTGCTGATGGGCACGGCGATCGTGCTCACGGTGCTGTTCCTGCCCGGTGGCCTGGCCGCGGTGCCGGACCGAATCCGTCGCGCACTGACCCGCGAGCGGCCGCATGGATGAAATACTGGTCGCCGAGAAACTGACGCGCCGCTTCGGTGGACTGGCGGCAAATCAGGACGTGAGCCTGTCGCTGCAGCGCTCACAGCTGCATGCGCTGGTGGGCCCCAACGGCGCTGGCAAGTCAACCTGCATCAACATGCTGTCCGGCGACATGACACCGACCTCGGGCCGCGTGCTGCTTGGCGGCCGCGACATCACGCGCTTGACGTCGTATCAACGTTCGATGATCGGCATCGGCCGCAGCTATCAGCGCACCAACATCTTTCCGAAGTTCACGGCGTTCGAAAACTGCCGGCTCGCCGCTCAATCGCGCCGCCAGCGCGCCTGGCGACTGTTCACCGACGCGGCACAGCTCGCCGATGCGCGCGAGCAGGCCGCCACGGCGTTGCAGCGTGCCGGCCTCGCGGGAAGGGAAGAGATCATCGCCGGCACGTTGAGCCATGGCGAGCAGCGCCAGCTCGAGATCGCGATGGTGCTCGCCACCGATGCGACCGTGCTGCTGCTCGACGAACCGCTCGCCGGCATGGGTGCGGAAGAGTCGGCGCAGATGGTTGAGCTGTTGCGGGCGCTGCGCGCGGACCACGCGATCCTGCTGGTCGAGCACGACATGGACGCCGTGTTCGCCGTGGCCGATGTGATCACCGTGCTGGTGACTGGCCAGGTGCTCGCCAGCGGCGAGCCCGAAATGATTCGGGCCAATCGTGAGGTTCAGCAGGCGTATCTCGGGCAGGACGAGGTGTTGCATGGCTGAAGGATCAGATGTCAAGGGGGCTGCGCCCCCTCGAGGCTCCCCCCTTACCAGACCGTCTGTACGCGGCATGGACGAGGTGCTTCTCGAAGGCCGCGGCCTGCACACCTACTACGGTGTCAGCCACGTGCTGCACGGCGTGGACTTTGTGATCCGCGGCGGCGAGGCGCTCGGCCTGATGGGCCGCAACGGCATGGGCAAGACGACGCTGCTGAAAACACTGATCGGATTGTTGAAGCCGCGCGATGGGCGCGTATTCGTGCGCGGCGCCGACATGACGCGCGCGCCGACGTATCGCATCGCGCAGCAGGGAATTGCCTACGTACCCGAGGGACGCGGCATCTTTCCGACGCTGTCGGTGCGCGAGAACCTGGTCATGGCTGCGCGGCCAACCGATGGTCACAGCGCGTGGACGCTCGAACGCGTACTCACGACTTTTCCGCGACTGGCCGAGCGCATCAACCACGGTGGCGGCCAGTTGTCCGGCGGCGAGCAACAGATGCTGACGATCGGCCGCGCACTGATGACCAACCCGAAACTGCTGATCCTCGATGAGGCCACCGAGGGCCTGGCGCCGCTGATCGCGCGCGACATCTGGCGCATCGTGCGCGAGATTGCGACGTCCGGGATCTCCACCGTGATCGTCGACAAGAACCACGCCGCCGTGACCGCGATCACGCATCGCTCGATGATCCTGGTCAAGGGCCAGGTCGTGTTCGACGGGACGAGCGAAGAACTGCGCCGGCGCGGCGATCTGATTCAGCAGCACCTGGGCGTATGAAGTTCATCGAAGTCGCAGGCCATCGGATCGAGTGCGCGCAGCTCGTCTCGGCGCATCCGCGGTCCGGCGCGCCGGCAATCGTGTTCCTGCACGAAGGGCTCGGCTCGCTTTCGATGTGGCGTGACTTTCCGCAGCAGGTCGCCGACGCCACCGGATGCGAGGCAATCGTCTATTCACGCCGCGGTTACGGCCGCTCCGACCCGATCACCGAGAAGCGCTCCGCACGTTACATGCACGACGAGGCGCTGCACGCGCTGCCGGCAATGCTCGATGCGCTCGACGTGAAGTCGCCGATCCTGCTCGGCCACAGCGACGGCGGCTCGATCGCGTTGATCCACGCCGGCGGCACGCGCAGAGACATAACCGCGCTCGTCCTGATGGCGCCGCACGTCATGGTCGAAGACATTTCCGTCACCAGCATCGCGCAGGCGAAGGTCGTCTATGAAACGACCCGCCTCCGCGACAAGCTCGGCAAGCACCACGCCAACGTCGACTCCGCATTCCGGGGCTGGAACGACATCTGGCTCGATCCCGCGTTTCGCGCCTGGAACATCGAGGAGTATCTGCCCGGCATCCGCTGCCCGATCCTCGCAATCCAGGGTGAGGATGACGAGTACGGCACGATGGAACAGATCGAACGCATCGCGCGACAGTCGCGCGATGTCGATCTCGTCAAGCTTGCCGACTGCCGCCACTCGCCGCACCGGGATCAGCCGGCCGCCGTGCTCGCGGCCGTGAGCGAGTTCGTTGCGCGAGTGCTTGATGCGCGCGAGGTGGCGCAAGGGGTCAAGTAGTCTCCGGAGAAGGCGCAAAGATCGCAGTCGAGCACCTGCACGTCAATTGTGAGGTGTGGCACCGACCGGGCGCGCGACTTCAATCAGCAACGCGTCGACTTTGGCATGCGCGCAATCGAC
>Ga0209682_10000149_pt1 | contig 22919 bp, 22 predicted proteins | sample DOMMetBare2Fresh_2_FD_187471 | JGI IMG/M metagenome (GOLD analysis project Ga0209682, IMG submission 187471) | Wetland sediment microbial communities from St. Louis River estuary, USA, under dissolved organic matter induced mercury methylation -... | ecosystem: Environmental > Aquatic >... | reverse complement strand
AATGCACTGTTCGCTGGATCGAGGGAATGAGCTTCGCGGCCGAAACCGGCAGCGGCCATCTCGTCACCATGGATGGCGCACCCGATGGCGGCGGTCGCAACCTCGCTCCGCGCCCGATGGAGATGGTCCTGGTCGGCACCGGCGGCTGCACCGCGTATGACGTGCTGCTGATCTTGAAACGCGGCAGGCACGCCGTGACCGGCTGCGAGGTGAAGCTGGAAGCCGAGCGCGCCCCGGACGATCCAAAGGTTTTCACCCGCATCAGATTTCACTTCGCCGTGCGTGGACGGGGCCTGAAGAGCGACATCGTCGAGCGCGCGGTCAAGCTGTCACACGACAAGTACTGCTCGGCGACGGCAATGCTGGCCAGGACGGCCGCGATCGAGTACTCGATCGAGGTGATTGAGGAGTCGTAACCGCCTGCACGCGCCGGCTTCTCAGATCCGATGCGCCGTGGTCGTCATGACTTTCGCGGCAATCTTCATCGCGATCCGCGCCGGCCAGGGCAGTTCGATGCCCCCCATCTGCATCGCCGCCTGCCCATGGCGCGCCTCGTCTTCTTCCATCTGCGCAACGACTTCGCGCGATGCAGCGTCATCGATCGGCAAGCGTGCCAGGTGCCCCTGAAGATGCTGTTCCACCTGGCGCTCTGTTTCCGCCATGAATCCAAGGCTCACCCTGTCGCCGAGCCGCGCGGCGGCCAGCCCGATGCCAAATGAACCCGCGTACCAGAGCGGATTGAGCAAGCTGGTGCGGCCGCCGAGTTCCTCGATGCGCCGTCGCGTCCACGCCAGGTGATCTGCCTCTTCCTGTGCCGCCTGTTTGAACGCAGCGCGAATCTGGGGGTTGGAGGTTCCGATCGCCTGCGCCTCGTAAAGCGCCTGCGCGCAGATCTCGCCAACGTGGTTCACCCGCATCAGCGCGGCGGCCTCCGCGCGCTGGTCTTCAGGCAGATCCGTCGTGGGAGCGTTTTCGCCCGGATAAGGCCGGGCCGCGGAGACGACGCCTGCCAGCGTTCGCAGAGCGCGATCGGCCACACCCAGGACATCGTCGACCAAGCCCATCAACTCGACCTCGTATTGGAAAGCCCTGATCTTGTTGCGGAAATGTTACGCGCAACCGTCCCTTGTTGACGAGACGCAGGGCCACGGCATCGCCGCGCGCGTGCGGCGTTAGTATCTCGGCAAGATCAGATCCGTTTTGATCAGGAGACACACAATGCGCAAGACCGTATTGGCACTGGCATTGGCGCTCGCGGCGCCGGCAGGATTCGCCCAAGGCGGGCCGACCCAGAGCGGCGTCGAGCTCTACGGCATCATCGATGTCGGCGTTGAGAGCGTCGACCATGGGTCGGGGGCATCGGCCACCCGTGTCAGCAGCGGCATGTCGACTGGCTCGCGCTGGGGAATTCGCGGCAATGAGGACCTCGGCAAAGGCTACCGGGCGCTATTCACGCTGGAGAACCGGTTCGAAGTCGACACCGGTCAGCTAAGCAATCGCGGCCCGCTGTTCTTCTGCAGTACCACGGCAGTGTGTCCGGGTGTCGTGCTGATGGCGCCCGCGACGGCGCTGCCACCCGCCAATCAGGCGGCGATCCTCGGCGGCAACAGTGCGGTCAATGCGGCATTGCTGTCGGCAGTCAGTACAGTCAACAGCGTGGGCGCGCTGTTCGATCGCCAGGCATTTGCCGGCCTTGTGACGCCCTTCGGCGCGGTGCTGCTTGGGCGCCAGTACACCCCCAATTACGAAGTACTGGTGAAGTTCAACTCGTTCGCGGATTCGTACGCAGGCAATCCAGGGCAGATTGCGTCGATCAATATCCGTGCGAATAACGCGGTCCAGTACCGTGCGGAAATGAGCGGCATTACGCTGTCGGCCATGTATGGGTTCGGCGGTTCCGAGGGCAATCGCCCCGAGCGGACGACGGCGCCGACGCGGGGTGACGATTTCTACGGGTTCAACGTCCAGTACAACACGGCTGCGTTCGCAGTCGGTGCGGGCTACAACCGAAACAACACGGTGACGTTCGCGGCGCCGAACGAGAACCGCAAAGGACTTGAGACCTACAGTATCGGCGGCACCGCGACCGTTGGTCCCGCCAAGCTCTTTGCCCAGTACCTGAAGGCGAAGAACGACAATCCGGTTCTCAGGCCCGCCGATATCCAGGGGATCGTCATCAGCACTGGTGGCAATCTGACTGCGATCAACAACATTCTCGGTTCGCTGTACATCAACCGCTTTGATGTCGACACTCTGCGCGGCGTTGCCGGCCCGGTTGACCTGAAGGTTTACCACCTTGGCCTGCAATGGAAGCTCGGGGTCGGCACGATCCTCGCCGCCTACAACAACGCGAAAGACAGCGCGCGCAGTCCATGGGCAACGGCGGATGCATCCGTCGACAGCATCGGCCTCGTCTACACCTACGATCTGTCCAAGCGCTCGATGTTGTATGCGGGCGGTGCGATCGCCAACAACAAGGACCAGGCGCGGATCGCGCTGGGTTCCGCCTGCTGTGTCGGCGGGTGGACGACCGCTCGCGGCGAAGACAGTCGCGCGATCCAGGTGGGAATGCGTCACTCGTTCTGACCTGACGGACCAGGCTGGGAGGGGGCGCTTCAGCGCCCCTTTTTTTCTCCGATTCGTTGCCACCGCAATATGGAACGTTCCGGACCTTTCCTGTTGCAGGAAACCGACAGAACAGCACCTAAATTGGGTGTTTAGTGAGATACGTTTTTGCCCGTGTGGTGGAAGTCTGAAAAAATGGTGTTCGAGCTTCCATCGGAAGTGCAAGAGATCAAGGCGCACGCAGATCCCACTCACCGCGGCGCGCCCACGATGGAAGACTAGGTTTTGTTTCGTTGTCAAACTGGAGATACAGATGAAAAAAACACTAGTGGCCCTGGCGATCGCAGGCGCCTTCACCGGCGCGGCCTTCGCGCAATCGTCGGTAACGTTGTATGGCATCGCTGACGTCGGCTTTCAGTCAGTCGACTATGAACGTGGCGGTGTCTCGAGCGTCACCGGCGTTCAAAGCGGCATTCGCAATGGCAGCCGCTGGGGCTTGCGTGGATCGGAGGATCTAGGCGGCGGACTGCGCGGCATCTTCCAACTGGAAAACGGCTATCAAGTCGACACAGGCACCATCAACCAGGGCGGCCGCATGTTTGGTCGTCAGGCCTACGTCGGTCTCGCGGGCGGATTCGGTACCGTGGCGCTGGGGCGCTTTGCAACGATCGGTTCAGGCACCGGCGCGTTCGACATGATCAGCGATATCGACCCGTTCTATACGGGCTACGGCCCGGCTGGCATGCAGAGCAGTCTGTCGGAGGCCGGTTCGCTGCGCGTCGACAACGGGTTCTTGTATCGCACGCCGAATATCGGTGGCTTCCAGGCGGCTTGGGTCCATTCGTTCAATTTCAACGGTGCAGAGGCCGCGGGCAATGGCAATAACCTTCGCGTGGACAGCGTGGGCGCATCGTTTGGCGCGGGGCCGTTCTACGGCGCAATCACCTACCTGATCGGCAAGTTTCCGAATGTGACAACCGGAACGAGGCCTTCAGATGAGAAGCTGCTGCAGGTCGGCGCCACCTATGACCTGAAAGTGGTCAAGCTGCACGGCGCCTACGCGGACGAGAAGAATGTACGCAGTACCCTGATCTCGGCAGTCGGCGCAACAGCCGAAGGCACGGATGCGAAGGCTTGGATGCTCGGCCTGTCGGTCCCGTTCGGCCCACTGTCCAGCAAGTTCATGGCGTCGTACCAGAATCGCGACGGCAAGAACCAGACGATCGGCACGACCAACTTCAACGCCGACCGCAAGACGTGGGGTATCGGCTACGAGTACATGCTCTCGCGCCGCACCTACCTGCACGCGTTCTATGCGGATACGTCAGGATCGAACACGCTGAAGGTTGGCACCTCAGCAACCGACTTCGCCAACCAGAAGGTGTACAGCCTTGGCGCGACGCATTTCTTCTAGAAAACCGCCAAAGTCAATGCAAGACAAGGCCGCCTTCGGGCGGCCTTTTTTTCGCCTGGAATTCTCGAACTCGAACTGCTATCGAGCGGTACTCGGCAGGCTTGCTGCGGCTTTTTGCGCGGCCAATGCGTCGAGGAACGCGAGTCGGACTCGACGTGCGAGTACATCAGTGGAAGTGCGCGCCTGAGTGAATTGACGGCAGTGCTGGTTGAAACGCTGCAACCCTGGGCCTTCCTTGAGCACCCCGTCTGCGGCCGCGACCAGCACATCGTCTTTCGTCAAAACGAGATCCGCCGTCTGCGACTTAGCACCCGGCAACAAGCGCGCGCGCGCTGCGGCATCGAGCGCATCGACCGCCATGCGTCGATACGTGGTCCATTTGCCGCCGACGACCGAGATCAGGTTGCCGAATTCGGTGAGCACCGCATGCTCGCGCGAAATCCTTGCCGTGCTTCCCGCCGCCGCGGATGGCGAAAACAGCGGACGCAAGCCGCAGAACGCGGCGCGTATATCACTGCGCGCAATCGGTCGTGCCAGATAGCCGGCCGCGGTTTCGATCATGAACTCGATTTCCGCGTCCGACGGCTGTGGATCGAATGGTGCATCCGCGCGCGCCTGGTCCGTCGTGCCGATCAAGAGCTTCTTCTGCCATGGAATCGCAAACAGCACGCGGCCGTCGCGCGTGCGCGGGATCATCAGCGCCGCCGTTCCGGGAAGGAAGTCGCGATCGACCACGATGTGCGAACCCTGGCTGACGGTTGTCACCGAGCGCGCGGCCGGGTTTGCCATCTTCCGGATCGAGTCGACCCACACCCCCGCGGCGTTGAACACGCAGCGCGTGCGCAGTTCGAACTGCTCGCCGGTCTCAACGTCCTGTGCGGTGACCACCGCCAATGATCCGTCCTGCCGAAGCGCCGTGCAGCGGACGTAGTTGATCGGTGTCGCACCGTGCGCGAACGCGGTCTGCATCAACGCGATGCACATCAGCGCATCGTCGAACTGCCCGTCCCAGTAACTGACGCCGCCGCGCAGGTCGTCGGTCTTCACCCCCGGCAATCGCTCAAGCGTTTCGGCGGCCGACAAGGCCCGCGTCGGACCGATGCTGAATCGACCCGCGGCGAGGTCATAGGCGCCGAGTCCGACGCGCATGTACTCGCGCTCGAACATCCGGTAGCAGGGCACAATGAATTCGAGCCGATGCACGATGTGGGGCGCGATCGCGAGCAGGATCGCGCGTTCTTCGAGCGCCTCGTGCACCAGCTTGAGGTTGCCCTGCGCCAGATAGCGCACGCCGCCATGGACCAGCTTCGTGCTGCGGCTCGACGTGCCGGCGCCGAAGTCCTGCGCATCGATCAGTGCGACACGCAGACCGCGCACCGTGGCATCCAGCGCGATGCCCAGCCCCGTTGCGCCACCGCCGATCACCACGGCATCCCACGGCGCCGCGTCCCGCAACCGCGCGAGCAACGCTTCGCGATCAATGGGCAGCGGCGCAGGCGCCGGAACAACCATAGTGGGCGCCGTCATTGTGCCCAACCGCGCGACCGTTCGACCGCCCGCTCCCAGTCTCCGAGGAGCGCATCGCGCGTCGTCTGCGTCATGGCCGGCTCAAATCGATGCTGCACACGCCACTGCGCTGCGATCTCGTCGAGCCCGGACCAGAAACTGACCGCCAGCCCAGCCAGATAGGCAGCGCCGAGTGCGGTCGTCTCCGTGACTTCAGGCCGCACCACCGGCACCCCGATCAGATCGGCCTGGAACTGCAGCAAGAGATCGTTGCGCGCGGCGCCGCCATCGACACGCAATTCGGTCAAGGCGCTCGACGCATCACGCTGCATCGCGCGCAGAAGCTCGGCCGACTGGAACGCGATCGCCTCCAGCGCAGCGCGCGCGATGTGCGCACGCGTGGTGCCGCGGGTGATCCCGATCATCGAGCCACGCGCGTGCGGATCCCAGTGCGGGCTACCCAGGCCCGTGAAGGCCGGCACGAGGAACACGCCGCCGCTGTCAGGCACCTCACGCGCCAAAGCCTCAACATCTTCCGAACGTTCAATCAGCCCGAGGCCATCGCGCAACCACTGCACGACCGCGCCGCCGATGAACACGCTGCCTTCGAGCATGTAGCTTGCCGGCTGCGCGCCAATGCGCCACCCTGCTGTCCCGAGCAGCCGATTGCTCGATGCCTGCGGCAAGGCACCGACATTCAGCAGCATGAAGCAGCCCGTGCCGTAAGTGTTCTTCGCCATTCCCGGCGCAAAGCACGCCTGCCCGAACATGGCGGCCTGCTGGTCACCCGCAACGCCCGCAATCGGGATCGCTCCCCCGAACAACCCGGCGTCGGTGTCGCCAAGATACTGGCTCGAAGACACCACGCGCGGCAGCAGCGCAGGCGGGATATTGAGCATCTGGAGCAATTCGTCGTCCCAGTCGAGCGTATGCAGATTGAACAGCAGCGTGCGCGATGCGTTGCTGACGTCGGTCACATGCACGCGACCGCCGGTGAGATTCCAGATCAGCCAGCTGTCGATCGTGCCGAAAGCGAGTTCCCCGCGCTCGGCACGCACGCGCGCGCCTGGCACGTGATCAAGCAACCAGGTCGCCTTGGTTCCGGAAAAGTAAGGGTCAAGCAGCAGCCCCGTCTTGCGCGTGAACAGATCCTCGAGCCCCCGCGCCCGCAAGGCGGAACAGATGTCGGCCGTGCGCCGGTCCTGCCAGACGATCGCGTTCGCGATCGGGCGCCCGCTCGCACGCTCCCAGATCACCGTCGTTTCGCGCTGATTGGTGATGCCGATCGCGGCGACATCGGCCGCCACGGCGCCCGCCTGCTGCAGGGCGCGGCGTGCGCAATCAAGCTGCGTCCGCCAGATCTCGGTGGCGTCGTGCTCAACCCAACCCGGTTGCGGAAAGATCTGCCCAAACTCCTGCTGTGCGGTCGCCACCGCGCAGCCGTCGCGGTCGAACAGGATCGCGCGTGAGCTTGTCGTCCCCTGATCGAGCGCCAGCACGTAGCGCGCCATCTTTCTCCCCCGATTCAATCTTGCGATCGATGTCGATTCAATCAATGCGGGCAAAATAGCAAATTGCGGCAATCTGAATTTTCATATCGGCAACTATCCTCGCTCGACCAGGACGCGGGCAATCGATCGCAGTTGCCCGCGTGAGTGCTCATGGCAGAATCAGCGTGCGTGCTAGCTTGTTTTGCAAAATGGCATGAAGCGCGCCGGCGAGCCGATCATGCCGGAACAGAAGTTCCTGAAGGAGTGGTTCAATGACGGCGATCGAAACGAATCTGCTCGAGAAACTCAAGCGCCTGCCTCCGAGCCGCGTCGCGGAAGTCGTCGACTTCGTGGATTTTCTGGCGGCACGCGAGGAGCGTGCAGCGGCCGCACAGCGGTTGACCGAGGCGCTTGCAAAGCTCGACACGCTGAATCTGCCGCCGATCTCCGAGGCAGACGTCGCGGCAGAAGTGCAGGCGGCGCGCCGCCAGCGGCGTTCAAAGCAAGGCGCCTGAAGCGCAGGTCGACGGTTCAAACACCCAGTGCGCATCGTCCTGGATACGAACACGATCATCTCGGGCGTGATCAGCGCCGGCAGTCCACCGCGGCAGCTGGTGGATGCGGCCAAGGCCGGCGCATTTGATCTCATTACGAGCGAGACATTGTTGACAGAACTGCTTGATGTGCTTGGGCGCAGGAAGTTCGAAGCGAGGTTGCAGGCGGCGGGATTGACACCACAGGGCTTGGTGGACGACCTGCGCAGGCTGGCTACCGTCGTGTCGGCACCGACCGTGCCGCGCGTTGTGCCCGATGATCCGGACGACGATCAGGTCGTCGCGATCGCCATCGCCGGGACCGCGGATTTCATCGTCTCCGGCGATCGAGCCCTGCTTTCGCTCGCCAGCTACCAAGGCATCCCGATCGTAACGGCGCGGGAGGCGGCGGAACAATTCAAGAGGTGATCAGGCAGAGAAAGCGTTGCTTGAGCAGTCCGCGATTGCGAAAGGGGAGCCAAGCGCGACTGACTGTTCGCTTTTTCTTTCCTTATTCGACAATCGGCTCCAAGTTTCCCCACGGAGTTGCCTCTGATGAGCGTCACCAAACGCGCCCCATCGGCATTGCCGTTCCGGTTGCACCACATCCCCCAGGACGTCGCACGCGGGGAGCTCGACGCGCGTGTTGGAATGACTGTAGACGGCCCACGTGGAAGGCGGCAGACTCGCCGCAACCCCCGGAAGGAGACAGCATGCGCAGGATTTTGCTAGCCACCGTTGCAGCACTGACGGCATTGACGGCTTTGGGCGCAAAAGCCCAGACCGCCTTTCCCACCAAGCCGGTCCGCATTGTCGTGCCGTTTCCTGCGGGCGGTACGACGGACATCGTCGCGCGGCTGGTCGGCGTCGAGTTGCAGAAGACCTGGAGCCAGCCGGTCGTGATTGAAAACCGCGCAGGTGCCGGCGGCAACATCGGCGCAGATGCCGTGGCGAAATCACCGCCTGACGGTTACACGCTGCTGATGGCCACGGTGGGCACGCACTCGATCAACCTGCCGCTGTTCGAACAGAACAAGCAGAAGATGCCCTTCCATCCACTCAACGATTTTGTTGCGGTCACCAACGTCGCCGCGGTGCCGAACGTGATGGTGGTCAATCCCGGGGTGCCTGCAAATTCAGTAAAGGAGTTCATCGTCTATGCCAAAGCGAAACCCGGCCACGTCAACATGGCCTCCAGCGGCAACGGCACGTCGATCCACCTGTCCGGCGAACTGTTCAAGAGCATGACCGGCGTGTACATGGTTCATCTTCCGTACCGCGGTTCGTCGCCGGCGCTGCAGGATCTGATCGCCGGCAACACACAGGTGATGTTCGACAATCTGCCATCCGCCCTGCCCCACATTCGCAGTGGGCGACTGAAGGCGCTCGCGGTCACGTCGCGCGAACGCTCGGCGGCGCTACCCAATGTGCCGACCATGGAAGAAGCGGCCGGGCTGAAAGGCTTTGACGCGACCGCGTGGTTCGGGCTGGTTGCACCGGCAGGAACGCCGCGCGACATCGTGAACAAGATCCAGCAGGACGTTGCAAAAGCGCTGACATTGCCCGAGATGAGAGAGAAATTTGCCGCGCAGGGTGCGATACCGGTCGGCAACACGCCGGAACAGTTCACCGCCTATATCCGCAGCGAAATCGACAAGTGGACGCGCGTGGTCAAGTTCTCCGGCGCCAAGGTGGATTGACTGCCGCGACGGCGTCGATGACAGCCACCGACTCAGCGCAGTGCGCGATCGCGGTCACCTGCTGAAGTCGCAGACAATTCAGTGAGCGCGCACGTCGACCCCTTTGCCCGCGATCACCTGCCGCCGCGCGGCGAGTGGCCGGAGTTCGTGTTCGATCGCCCCGAGTATCGCCACCCGGAACGGCTGAACGCGGCGGTCGAACTGCTTGATCGCGCTGTGCAGCGCGGCTGGGGCAAGCGCATCGCGCTGCGCACACTGGTCAATGGCCGACAGATCACCTGCACCTACGAGCAACTCACGGTGCAGGTCAATCGCATCGCGCGCGTGCTGGTCGAGGACCTGAAGCTGGTGCCGGGCAACCGCGTGCTGTTGCGCGGACCGAATCATCCGCTGCTGGCCGCGTGCTGGCTCGCGGTCGTCAAGGCCGGGCTGGTCGCGGTCGGAACGATGCCGCTGCTGCGCGCGCGCGAACTCAAGCCGGTGATCGACAAGGCGCGGATTTCCGCTGCGCTGTGCGACGTGCGCCTGAAGGATGAACTGTCGCACAACCTCGATCCCGCATCGGAGTTCTTCGCCCCGACCCTGAGGCAGGTGCTGTTCTTCAACGATCGCCGACCCGGCTCGCTCGATACACGCGCAGCGGCCAAGCCGGTCGACTTCGTCGGCTGCGACACGCACCGCGACGACGTGGCACTGATCGCGTTCACCTCCGGCACCACGGGCATACCCAAGGGCACGATGCATTTCCATCGTGACGTGCTGATCATGTCGGACGCATTTCCGCGGCATGTGCTCAAGCCCGTTGCGGACGACATCTTCTGCGGCACGCCGCCGCTGGCGTTCACCTTCGGCCTCGGTGGCCTGCTGACGATGCCGCTGCGCGCCGGCGCCAGCGTGGTGCTGATGGAGAAGCTGATGCCGGACACGCTGCTCACGACGATTGCGCAGACCAAGGCGACCGTTGTCTTCACCGCGCCGACCATGTACCGGCAGTGCGCGCTGCTGCTGAAGGAGCCGGCGAACGGTTTTTCCGTTCCGTCGCTGAAGAAGTGCGTGTCGGCGGGCGAGGCGCTGCCCGACGCGACCCGCCAGTTGTGGAAGGAAACAACCGGGATCGAGATGATCGACGGCATCGGCGCCACCGAGATGATCCACATCTTCATCGCGGCCGATGGCGCCGACGTGAAGCGCGGCGCCATCGGCAAGGTCGTGCCCGGCTACGTCGCGCGCGTGGTCGATGACAACATGAATCCGGTGCCGGCCGGGACGCTTGGCAAGCTCGCGGTCAAGGGTCCGACCGGCTGCCGCTACCTTGCCGATCCGCGCCAGACCGATTATGTGCGGCAAGGCTGGAATCTGCCCGGCGACACGTTCTCGATGGATGCCGACGGTTACTTCACCTATCACGCCCGTTCCGATGACATGATCATCTCGGCCGGCTACAACATCGCCGGGCCCGAAGTTGAAAGCGCGCTGCTGCTGCATCCGGCCGTTCACGAATGCGGGGTCGTCGGAGCTGACGACCCCGAGCGCGGCCAGATCGTCAAGGCGTACGTGGTGCCAAAACCCGGCGTCGAGGGCGACGCGGACCTGGCCCGCGTGCTGCAGGAGTTCGTCAAGTCGCAGATCGCGCCATACAAGTATCCGCGTGCGGTCGCATTCATCGATGCGCTGCCGCGCACCGAGACCGGAAAGCTGCAGCGCTACAAGCTGCGCCAGCGCGACGCGAAGGACGGTTGAGCGGCGCACGCCATGGTCCGTTCGGCGACTCCGAAGCCAGGCGCTGCCAAGCCACGGAAGCAAGCGAGCGCGGCTGACGGCCGCGCAGCGACCTTCGCGGCGCTCAGATCGATCCTGCGCAGGCATGGCAAGGCACTGCAGGTCGCGGCGGACCAACCCGATCATTTCGCGCTGGTGACCGGCAAGCTCGACGATCGCAAGCGCCCCGTGCATTTCGGGTCGGTACGCAACGGCAAGGCGTACGTGTCCTATCACCTGATGCCGCTGTACTGCCTGCCCGAACTCGCCCGGCACGTCACGCCGGCGCTTAAGAAACGCATGCAGGGCAAGAGCTGCTTCAACTTCACGACGCCGGATGCCGCACTGCTTGCGCACCTGGACAAGCTCACCGCCGCCGCGCTCGCCGGTCTGAGAAAAGCCGGGCTGGCGTGAGTCCGTTCGAGTTCCGTGCCCGATTGCTGGGCAAGCTCATGCCGCCTCTGAGCGCGGCGGACTTCATCGAGACCTGCTTTGAAGGCGGGTCAGCCTCGACCGGAAGGCTCGACCAGTTCTAAGAGCTTGTCCGTGAATAATTCATACGATGCGTTGCCGCCAGAAAGCCCGGATGCAAGGCGCACGGTGCAGGATCAGTAGCTCGGCCTACGGCCAAGCCGTGCAACGCCCGCAGCCAGGCGTTCTGGCGGCAACCCGAAGGGACGGGCGGATTTGGCTCGCATTGCGGTGTTGCTTGCCGGAGCAGTGCTCCGGCCTTATTTGGATCGACCAAACCGCGCTCCTCGCGCCTGGCACTGCAAGCCAAATCGGCCCGTCGCACGCACGAATTATTCACGGACAAGCTCTAAGACATCGATCTGTACTTCGTCGCGGCGGTCGAGGACACCGCGCGGGTCTTTGAACGCTTTGAAGAGACGCTGGGATCGCTGGCACGCATCGTGCACACCTGGCGAGTCGAGCCGTCGCCCTTTGCCGGGCTGAGCCAGCGCCACTATCTGCTCGACCCCGCGCCGCCGCACTTTGCGATCGAATGCTGCGTGCTGGCGCCGGACACGGTCGCGCAGTTCCTCGAGCGCGAGCGGCATGGCGAGCCGGTCGTCCACTTCGATCGGAACCGTCAGTTCAGATCAGTGCCATTCGATCGCGGCGCCCACGCAGCGAAACTCGCCCGGCGCTTCACACAGATCCGTGCGTCGTGGCCCATTTACCGGCTGGTCCTGGACAAGGAGATCGCGCGTGGCCACGCGCTCGACGCGTTCGGCTTCTACGTCAATGGACTGCTGCGCCCGTTGATCGAACTGGCCGGCACGCGCTATCGGCCGGAGCGTTTCGACTTTGGCTGACGTTACCTGCATCATGACCTGCCGAGCGAACTGCAGCGAGTGCTTACGCAACTGGCATACGTGGCCTCGATTGACGAGATCACCGCAACCCGCCGCAACTCGACCGCCAAATGACGCAACTGGTCATGGAGATCGAGTCAAAGCCGTCAATCCTGACTCAGGCCGCACTGCAGTGAAAGCGGGAGACTGTCGGTTTGCGCGATCGCAGCGACGCGCGACCCGCGTATCGGCCACCATCAGCCTCTGAGCGCGCAGCGGCATTCACCCTATGGTGAATTGCAGGGCGATCGCGTACGGTTTTGTCCAGATACCCGTCGCTGTCATCAACGTATCGTCAACGTACCGCAGACGTCGAACGTTGTGACACGACCCACGGAGGCGGACCATGCTGATGCGAGTCAGCGAACACGGTGACGAAGTTCATGTCGAGTTGACCGGCGTTGCCGGAAGGCAGCAGCGCGTGCTGCAAGCATTGAACGAATGTCAGCGCGTTGCCTCGGGCGATCGGCAGACGACGGGATTGAGCGCTCAGGTATCGGTACGCGCCGGCTCAAACGACATGCGCATCCGCCTGAAGGCCGGCAACGGCATGCATTTCGAAGCCACTGCCATCTACCGCTGCCTGCGCCACGCGCTGTTCGAATCTTCCGCGACGGCTCCGCTCGAAGCGCGCTGACGCGTCGTCGTGCGCTTCGCGCCGACCGACCGCCTCATTGCCGATCAGAATGCGATCTTGATGCCCACGGTGGCAACCGTGCCGCGCGGACCAGCACTTTGCCGGGCATAGGAAAGATCAACGAAGAGCTTCTCCGGCATGACCGCATAGCGCGCGCCGCAGCCGAGGAAGGCACCAGCCGCTCGATCGTCTCCGTGTATTTCGGCCCCGACATCAAGGCCCTCGACGACATCGGTTCGCTCCAGCGCGAGCGCCCACGTGGTCATGTTCACGCGTTCCGATTGTGAACGACTCCAACCCAGGTTCCCGTGCAGCAGCAGTTCCTTTTCGACCGGGGTTGAAACAACGAGCGAAAACGCGGTTGACTCGTGCTTGAATCCTTGACCGGGCAACCTGGCCCCAACCGCGCTGTACGCGAGCGTGAAACCGGCCTGGGTCTCAGTAAGTTTGCGCAGTGCCGTCTTGCCGGTCAGCGCAAGCGAAGAAATCGAATCGCTCGCGGCCTCGTTTCGGCCACCGCCGACACCGAGTTGCGTGTGAAAGCCGATGCCACAACCAGACTGGATCCACCAACCTCGCGCCGAAGGCTCGTTGCGCGCGGTTTCGCTGACCCAGTAGGACTCCAGCTCGCACTCGCGCGTTTCGAGCACGCCGGCATCCTCGGTGGCGAATGGCCGTCCGGCCAACGCCGCCGTGGTCGCCAGAAGCAGGCCGGTCGCAGCCGCAATGCGAACCGTTGCAAGACCGCAGGTCTTGATCGAAGGCCTCCGGTTCAGTTGAAAACGAGCGTCACCGCAAGTGCCGCATGATCCGAGTAGATGCGGCCCAGGCCGGGCGCAGCGCCGCCAGCCCCGCCATTGGGAGCCCGCCGCCGCTCGATCAGATGGTCGTTCAGGATGCTGACGTCGGCGATGTAGCCGATCGCATGCCGGGACTGCGAAACGAACTCCTCCGACACCAGCACCTGATCGATCCGCTCGGGCTCGCCGCCGTGCAGGATCGTGTAGGCGATGTCGCGGCCACGGCCTGGCGAAAGGCGGCGTTCGACTTCAACTGCATCGAACAGCACGTGTTCGCGTTGCGGTCGGTCATCCGGCTTCCAGGACGTATCGGCCACCATCTGTGTCGTCACCGACCTGACGTCGTCGTTGAAATCGCCGCCCACGATCAGCGGCGTATGCGCGCCACGCGTCGCGTCGACCACGATCGTGCGCAGTGCGGCGGCCTCCGCGCCGCGCATCACCAGCGAACGCAACTGCGCGCGTGCCTCGAGCCGCGGATCGGAGCGGTCCTCGCCGTCCAGGTATTCCGGTCGCCGCGACTTCAGATGCACGTTGAGCAACGTCAGTGTGGTGCCGCCGGCGACGTCAGGCAGATCGAGCCTCGCGCGCAACAGCGGACGCGAGAACTGCGCATGCTCGCCCTTGTCCGGCACCATGACCGCCTGGCCGCGCGGCAAATCAACGATCGAGTCCAGTTGCGGATGCAGCGCGCTGCGCCAGATCAGCCCGAGCCGAGGCTTGTCGCCGGTCTGATCCGCGAACGGCACCGACAAAGACCAGGCTTTCGCGCCGCTTGCGCACTGGCGCACCACGTCCGACAACGCCGGTTCGTGAAAGATCTCCTGCACCAGCACGACATCGGCGGCCAGCCGGTCGAGCATCGTCGCCAGCCACTGCGTCTTGGCAATGTATTCGTCGGGACCGTAGGGTTCGTTGCCGGGATAGAAGCGTCGCCCCGGCAGCGCGAGGTTCAGGCAGTTCAGGGTTGCAATCCGCAGCGAGCGCATCGCGCGACCTTACAAACCCGGCAGCGCGCGGTCAATACCTGGCGGCGACCAGATCAATCGCGATATGACAACGCCAGCCGCGCGGCCAGCCCGATGAACAGCACGCCGAGGCCGCGATCGAACCACTGCTGCGCATGGCCGTCCCGCGCAAAACGCGCGCCAGCGTGCGCCGCCAGCCAAGCGGTGCCGACGATGATCGGCAGGCTGTTGACGATGAAAATCAGGCCGAGCACTGACAACGCGAGGACTCTGGATTGCGCCGCGGGATCGATGAACTGTGGCAGAAATGCGAGGAAGAACAGCGCCACCTTGGGATTGAGCACGTTGGTGACGAACCCTTGCCTGAAAAGATCGCCCGCGCGCCCCGGGGCAGCGGCACCCTGCGCCGCAGCCACTTTTGGGGGTCGCGTGAACAGCAGCTTTAGTCCCAGGTAGACGAGATATAGGGCGCCTAGCACCTTGACCACATCGAAGGCGAGCGCGGACGTCGCCAACAACGCCGCCACGCCGAGCGCGACCGCGGCGGTATGCACCAGGCATCCGGCTGCAATGCCGAAGGCCGCCGCGGCACCCGCGCGAAAGCCATGCGCAACCGCACGACCGGCGATAAACAGCATGTCCGGCCCAGGCGAGATATTCAGCAACCAGCCGGCGACGATGAACAGGCCCAGGTCATGAATCCCGAGCGAACCGGGCATCAGCGCTTCTCTTCCATCAACGCGAGCAGATTACCATCGGGATCGTGCAGAAACGCCAGCCACAGTTCGTGGTCCGGCATCTTTGCCACCCTGTGTGGTTCATGCTCGAAGTAGACCTGCCGTGACTTGAGCTGGGCCACCACCCCTTCGATGCCGCTGACCCGGAAGTAGAGGCAGAACTGCTCGCGCTTGCCGGTTGGTTCGTGGCCACCTTCAAGCATCAACCGCACGCCATCGCAGTCGAAAAACGCAAGGTTACCGAAACGGAACAGCGGTTTGATTCCAAGCGTGTCGCGGTAGAAGCGCTCCGCGCGATCGATATCTGAAACATGCAACGCCACTTGACCGATGCGTCCGAGCACGGATGCATCCATTGATTTACTCCTCAATGTCTCCTTCATCGCCGGCTTCGAAGCGCGGCTTGCGTGCAAACCCGCGCGCTTCTGTGCTGCCCTGATAGCCCTCGCGCGGGGGGCGCTGCGGGCGATCGCCGTAGGAGGCGCGCGGAGGTCCCTGAACGACTTGCATCAACTGCATCACCAGTCGCAGCGCCTTGTTCACCGATGCGTCGCCGCGGAACACGCGCGCGACATCCGGGTCAAGCGTCACCGTGAAACCACGCCCGCCTTCCTCGCGGCCGCGTGAGGGACGCTGCGCCCGCTTGTACGGATCGCCCGCATCGCCGCCTCCCGCTCCGCCCTCTTCGCCACGGAAACGGGCCGGGCGCGGCGGGCGATCCTCACTTCGGAATCGCGAAGGCGGTCGTGCCGCGCCAGCTTCGCTGCGGAATCGGGGCGGTTTTCCTGCACGTTCCTCGCCACCAAAACGCGGTGGGCGCGGGCTGCGTGGCTTGCCGAAGCCCGCCGCTGCGCCGCCGCTACGCGGCCTGGGTTTGCGATCCTGCGCCATTGAATTCTCCATCGCGGCACGCGCCGCCGGCCTCTACGTTACCCGTGTTGCCATCGCCGCGCCCAGAAAGCGCAACGCCGCCTGACGGCGGCGTTCGAGTTGCGCCTGCGCGCATCAACTCTTCTTCAGATCGCGCAATTCGCGCCTAAGGATCTTGCCGACGTTGGTCTTCGGCAGATCGGTGCGGAACTCGATGTACTTCGGCTTCTTGTAGCCGGTCAAATGCTCCTTGCAGTAGTCCATCAGTTCGCGCTCGGTCAGCGCCGGGTCCTTCTTGACCACGAAAAGTTTGACCGCCTCACCCGAGTTCTCGTCCGGAACGCCGACGGCGGCCGACTCGAGCACGCCGGGATGGCCCGCGACCACGCCCTCGATCTCGTTCGGATACACGTTGAAGCCCGACACCAGGATCATGTCCTTCTTGCGATCGACGATCTTGGTATAGCCGTTCTCGTCCATCACGCCGATGTCACCGGTCTTGAAGAAGCCGTCAGCCGTCATGACCTTCGCGGTCTCGTCGGGGCGTTGCCAGTAGCCCGCCATCACCTGCGGGCCACGAATCGCGATTTCGCCAGTGCTGCCCGGAACGAGATGGTTGCCGTCATCATCCAGGATCGCGATTTCGGTCGAAGGCATCGGCAGCCCGATCGAGCCGGTGTACTTGTCGGTATCAGTCGGATTACAGGTGGCGGCGGGCGAGGTTTCCGACAAGCCATAGGCCTCGCAGATCGGACAGCCGGTGAGCTTGAGCCACTTCTCCGCCACGGCCTGCTGCACGGCCATGCCGCCGCCGAGCGACACCAGCAGGCGCGAGAAGTCGAGCTTGCGGAACTCCTCGTTGTTCAACAGGCCGTTGAACAACGTGTTGACCGCCGGGAATACATGGAAAGTGTGCTTCTGCAGTTCCTTGACGAAACCCGGAATGTCACGCGGATTCGGAATCAGCACGCAGTGGCCGCCGATGCGCGCGGACAGCATCGCGCAAGCGGTGAGGGCAAAGATGTGGTACAGCGGCAGCGCGGTGATGACCGTCAGTTGTTCGCCCGGTTTAAGTTTCTTCAGCGCCGGCTGATACCACGCTTCGGACTGCAGCACGTTGGCGATGATGTTCTGGTGCGTCAGCGTGGCGCCCTTGGACACACCGGTCGTTCCTCCCGTGTACTGCAGGAAGGCGACGTCGTTGTGCCCGACCTGCACCGGTTTCATGTTCATCTTCAATCCGTCGGCCAGCACGTCGAGGAAATGGAGCGCGCCCGGCAACGCAAACTCGGGCACCATCTTCTTCACGTTGCGCACGACGAAATTGACCAGCAACCCCTTGACGAACCCCAGCATGTCACCCATCGCGCAGACGACGACCTGCTTGGTCGGCACCTTGTCGATCACCTGCTGCAAGGTGGTGGCGAAGTTCTCGAGAATGAAGATCGCCTGTGCGCCGGAGTCCTTCAGTTGATGCTCCAGTTCGCGCGGCGTGTAGAGTGGATTGACATTGACCACCGTGCAGCCGGCGCGCAGAACGCCGGCAATCACCACCGGGTTCTGCAGGATGTTGGGCATCATGATGGCGATGCGCGCGCCCTTGCCGTAGCCCTTCGATTGCAGCCACGCCGCGATCGCCGCCGAGTTCTCGTCGAGCTGGCGGAACGTGAGTGTCGCGCCCATGCATGAATACGCAGGTTGCGCGCCGTGTTTCTTGAACGCTTCGTCGAGCAGTGACACCAGCGATTCGTACTGGTGGTAATCGATATCGGCCGGCACACCCTTTGGATAGTTCTTCAGCCAGAAACGGTCGACTGCGCCCATCTGTATCTCCTGTGTCGTTATATGGTGGTTCGGATCACGCAAGCGGTTAGGTGCGCTCCACAAAATGATACCGACCGGGCGACGCCGTTACTTTGACGCTTCCCCGGATACCAGTGCGGAAAGTTCGTTGTTCCGCCGCGGCTTTGCCAGCGCGGCCAGCCGCCGGACCTCGGCGTAGAAGCCGGGCAGCGCACCCCCGCCCCGCGCCAGCAGCGCCTCGAACGCCGGCACGAGGTCGTTGTACGCCCCGACGGCTGCAAGATGGGCATTGTTCAGATCCTGTGCAAAAAAGCGGTCGTAGCCGTGGAAGCCATTCCAGCGCTGGTCGCGCATCCGCCGAAAGTCTGCCTGCAGCGCCTCGAGTGCGGCGCGCTTGCGTTCGAGCCGTACCGCCTCGGGCGCGGTGTCGGCGTAGATTTGCCGCAACTCCCCGCGATACATGAGCAGCAGCGCCAGGAAATCGGCGCGCCGACGCTCGATCTCGGCGTAACCACGCGACAACGACGCGTCGCGCCGCGCGGCCAGCCAGCGGGTCACGCCGGCACGTTCCACCGCAGTCGCGAAGCTTTCATTGAAGACCGTGTCGTCCTTCACGTAGACGACCTGGTGCGCGAGCTCATGGAACACCATGCGCGCCAGCTCGCCATCCTGCCAATTGATGAAGGTGTTCAGCAGCGGGTCGTTGAACCAGCCCAGCGTCGAGTACGCGGGCACCGGCGCCACGTTGACGTCGTAACCCTGCGCTCTGAGCTCGTCAGCAAAGCGATCGGCCGCCGTCTTGTCGAAATAGCCGCGGTACCCGGCGCAGCCGAACAGCGGATAGCACCAGGTCTTCAGCTCAAGAGACAACGCGGGAGTCGCGAACACGTTCCACACCACTGCGGGTCGACCGAGATCGGCATAGGCGGTGTAGCTTGCGTTGTCAGGCAGCCCAAGCTCACGCGCGGCAAAGCTGCGGATCTCGCGCGCCCGCTGCAATCGCTGCCTCAGCGGCTCCGCCGTCGCCGGGTCGGCCAGCAGTTCTTCGACTGGCCGGGCGGCCGCGAGCACCGCGATGTGGCCACGCGCGGCCTGCGCGTAGTAGCCGGCTGAAGAGCATCCCGCCGCGAGTGCGACCACCAGAATTGCCGCCGCGCCCCAGCACAGGGGGCGGTTGCGAAGGAGTTGAAGATTGGCCAGCCGTCGAGTCACGACGGCTATTGTGCCGCTCGTGTCACCCGGCGCGCTGAACGTGCGGCCGCATGAGCGCGGCCGGCGATCGCCCCCGACGGGCGTTCCACGCTGCGTCGCTCCCCGGATTCGAGGCAGCACATCACGCGACGCAACTTGCCGCTCGCCTGACTGCGCTGTGGCGGCTGCGTGTCGATCTGCACCGCGACTGAGGACAGGCCGACCGATTGAAGATAGGCGCGCAACGCAGTGCGTGCAGCTTCGCCGCGTCCGCGCTCGGAAGTGCCCAGCCGAACCAGCAGCCGACGTGCTGCGGTCTGCACCAGCTGAAAATCGTTGACGTGCGCGTCTTCTTCGAGGACGGTCGACAGCACCAGCGGCAGCAGCTTGACCGACCGACCCGACGCATCGTCGAACGCCAGCGTGTCATCGTGCCGACCCTCGACCTGGATCGCCGGCAGGCGATTGCCGCACGAACATGGATCGGCGCGCAATGTGACCGAGTCGCCGAGGTTGTATCGAATCAGCGGCTGGATCCGATTTGCCAGATTGGTCAGCAGCACCGTGTGCGACGGCACACCGGGCTCGACCGGCCGCAACTGCGCATCGACCGGCTCCAGCAGCACCCAGTCGCTGTTGACGTGCAGGCTGCCATGTCCGCAGTCCCACGCGATCGACATGAACTCCGATGCACCGTACTCATTGCGCACCTTGCAGCCAAAGCTGCGCTCCAGCCGCTGGCGCGTGGTCGGACACAGGCATTCGCCGCCGGTCCACAGTTCGCGCAGTTCAATCTTCAACCGATCCGCGTCCTGTTCTTCTGCGAGCACCTCAGCCGCAGTCGGATAAGTCGCCAGCAGCGTCGGTCGATACGCGTTCAGTTGCGCGATCAGATCGGGCCAGGGCTGCAGCAGCGAAAACGAGCGCATCGTTGGAGCGAGCCACGGGTAAGTGCGACGCAGGTGCTCGATACTCGACACGCCGGCGAAGTGACCGCCGGTTGCCGCCACCATCGCAAAGCGTTCGCCCGCCGCAAAACGCAGCGCCAGTTCGGCGGGAGACGAAATGCGCCGGAACCTGAACATCTGCAACGCCTCGTACACCGCCAGCGCGTCTGCGTCGTGCAGGAAGATGCCGGGTTTGCCGGTCGTGCCCGACGTGGTCCACACGGAGTAGCGATTCATGAACGGCTGGCCAACAGCGTCGCCATGCTCCAGAAACTGCAGCAACGCCGCGCGCGAGACTTCGCGATCACTCAAGCTTGCCTCGATATCGCGCATCAGGTCGCTCTTGCTGACAATCGGCAGACTCGACAGTGGAACGCCGGTGCGCGGCTGGTCGCGATACAGTTGCCGATACAGTGGAACCTGCGCGCGCGCGAACGCAATCATTTCGCGCAGGCGCCGCGCGCTGCGGCGCTGGATTTCCTGCGGTGACAGCCAGCCGCCGAGCCAGACATCCCACGCGAGCGAAAACCAGCGTCCGGGGTTGTGGAATCCGTTCAGCGAATCCGGTCGCACGGATCGGCGCAGCGCTGTCGATGCGAAGGGTAACGTCGGGGAGGCGGGGTTCGAAACGTTCGACATAGGCGCATTGTGGCCACATTGCGCATCACCTGCCCATGCCGCAAGCGTGCGACGCAGAATTATTCGTGCATTGCCAGGGGTCAATGTGGCTCGCACTTGACCGGATACCTTGACGCAAGGGACACAAACCGATGGCCGGATCTGCGAGCGCGAGTAGCACCGACTACTTCGAACACGGGGCCGATATCGGCGTCATCGGCCGGGGTCTGAACGTTGAGCGGGCATTCGAAGGCGCAGCCCGCGCCATGTTCGCGATCATGGCAGAGCCGGCGAGCGTCACCCTCGAGGTCCGGGCGGAGGTTCAATTCGACGAAAGCGACCTGGAATTCGCGCTGGTGCAGTGGCTCAACGCGTTGCTGGCGGCGGCCCGGGAGAAGCGTGCGGTGTTTGCCGACTTCCATCTCGAAAGAGACAAGGATCACTGGCGCGGGACCGCGCGAGGCGCGCACTGGCGGCGAGATGAGGAACGCGGCACCGAGGTCAAGGGCGCGACATTGACCGAGCTTGCGGTAAGGCCCGCCGCGGACGGCTGGGAAGCGCGCTGCGTCGTCGACGTGTAAAGGGAAAACACGATGGATATGACCCGACTCGAGCCGATCGACGAGTTCTGCTGGCGCGTGAAGCCGCCGGATAAGGCGCGCGGCGAGGCGCTGCTGTACGGCGATCGCGCACTGGTGGCCGCGATGGATGACAAGGTGCTGGAGCAGATCGGCAACGTCGCGCAGTTGCCGGGGCTCGTCGGTCCCGCGATGGCGATGCCGGACGCACACTGGGGCTATGGCTTTCCGATCGGCGGCGTGGCAGCCTTCGATCCCGACCAGGGTGGAATCATTTCCGCCGGCGGCGTCGGTTTCGACATTTCGTGCGGCATCCGCTGCCTGCGCACCACGCTGACGCTCGACGACCTGCTCCCGAAGAGCGAAAAGCTTGCCGACAGCCTGCTTCGCGACATTCCCGCGGGCGTGGGCGTCGAAGGCGATCTGCAACTCGGCGATGACGAACTGGACGACATCATGACCGAAGGGGCCGAATGGGCGGTGCGGCACGGCTTTGGCGACGGCGCGGAACTCGAGTTCGTTGAAGAACATGGCCGCATCAAGGGCGCGGTACCGGACGATGTGTCGAAGACGGCGAAAAAGCGCCAGCGCGGCGAAATGGGCACGCTGGGCTCCGGCAACCACTACCTTGAAGTGCAGGTGGTCGAAAAGGTGTTCGATCGCAAGGCGGCCGACGCATTCGGCGTGCGCGAGGGCCAGGTCGTGGTGTCCATCCACTGCGGTTCGCGCGGGCTCGGGCACCAGATCGGCACCGAATACCTGGTGAGCCTCGCCAAGGCGGCGAACCGGCTCGGCATTACGCTGCCGGATCGCGAGCTGGCCTGCGCGCCGATCAACTCGTCGGAAGGGCAACAGTATCTCGGCGCGATGAATGCGGCGATCAACGTCGCACTCGCCAACCGGCAGATCCTCACGCACCTGGCGCGGCGCACATTCCGCCACTTCTTTCCGCAGGTGCAGCTCGACACGCTGTTCGATGTGTCGCACAACACCTGCAAGCTGGAGAGCCACGAGTTCGAGCGCAAGCGGCGGTGGCTCTACGTGCATCGCAAGGGCGCCACGCGTGCGTTCGGCCCGGGCAATCCGGCGATTCCGCTCAGATATCGCGACGTCGGCCAGCCGGTGATCATCGGCGGCAGCATGGGCACCGGCTCCTACATCCTGGCCGGCACCAAGGAAAGCGAAACACGGGCGTTCAGTTCCGCCAGCCACGGTGCCGGTCGGCAGATGAGCCGGCACGCGGCACTCAAGCTCTGGCATGGCCGCACACTGATCGATGAACTGCGCGCCAACGGTATCCTGATCCGCACCCGCTCGATGCGCGGCGCGGCCGAGGAAGCACCCGGCGCGTACAAGGATGTGGACGCGGTGGCCGCGGCGACCGAGGGCGCGGGGCTCGCGAAGCGCGTCGCGTTCCTGCGGCCGAAGGTGTGCGTGAAGGGCTAG
>Ga0209682_10000148_pt1 | contig 22934 bp, 22 predicted proteins | sample DOMMetBare2Fresh_2_FD_187471 | JGI IMG/M metagenome (GOLD analysis project Ga0209682, IMG submission 187471) | Wetland sediment microbial communities from St. Louis River estuary, USA, under dissolved organic matter induced mercury methylation -... | ecosystem: Environmental > Aquatic >... | reverse complement strand
CTCGAGCGCGGGCGGGAGGGACGCACGGTGCCCCATGATGCGGCAGTAACGATCCAGCGAACGCGGCACGGTGCGGCCCGAGGGGGAAGGTGGCCGTCCCGAGAACGGCGGAGCTTGAGAGGTGGTGGATTGCGTCAGCGAGTAGGTGGGGGCGGGCCGTCCCCCACCGTGGTCTCGTCGAGCGCGGGGGCGATTGCGTCAGCACCAGCGGGGGGAGGCGGCCATCCCCACGGAGGTGGAGCTTGAGCGGGTGGGTGGTTGGGTAGTCGTCCCCGCCACGGTGGCCGGAGCTTGAGCGGGGGCGTGTGCGTCAGCGCGTAGGTGGGGGCGGTGCCGTCCACGAAAGTGGTGTCGGCGGAGAGGGGGTGGGTGGTTGGGGAGTCGTCCCGACCCCAGAGGCCTCGACCTTGCGCGGGCGAGAGGGCCGTCTTCTCTGTCTCCCGGGCTCGGCGAGTAGCTGTGGGAATCCCGGGGCGGCCGGTCGGAGGCCGGGATTTCCAACGGGGTGTGGGAAGAGGGTGGTGTGTGGCGGCCCGGAGCTTTCCACGCCCGGTCAGATTCCGCAGCCGGGGTGGGCGGGGGAAGGTCGGAGCTCGCGAGGGGGCGATTGCGTCCCGCGCGGGCGGGGGCGTGGCCGCTCCCGTCCCCGCGGTGGCTTGAACTCGCAAGGGTGGGCGGATGGGCGTTGCCTTCCGATCCCCGGGGCGATAAATAGATATATGGCCATGTTAAGCCTTGCGCCAGAGACGTTCCATCCGGTGGGGCGACTCCCGGGGGAATCGCCGAAGCTGCGTACGGACCTGCACGCAGACCTGCGTGGCCGCTTGCGGAATTGCGTGCAGATCTGCGTGCGGGTTCCCGGAGTCGCGTGCGGGGTTGCGTGCGGCTCTGCGCGAGCCGCGCGTGGCTTTGCGCGGGCCGGATTCTTCGACCCCCACCCCCCTCCGGCCCCCTTCGGATCAGCTCTCTCGCGGATGATGGAATCTGGGGACGGAACGAAACCCGCCCCTCAGGCAGCCTGCATTCCTCCTTCACGCCTAAAGGAGTCAACACGCCGGAGGAATTTCTCCAGACGCGCAAAGGCAAGGGGGCGTAAACTGTGGCCAGTGTTCGAATCCGCCACCTCAAGGGCCACCATTCTTTCCTCCCGATTGTGCACAAAGCTCTCCCGGACCCTCTCGGGAGACACGAAAGCCGGGTTCCCGGCCTGGCGCACTGCGGCGCACATCACATGCAACGCCAAGTGCGACTCGCGCGCCGGGATGCGCGTGATGCGCATGGGAACTGTAGCGTCTCAACTCTGGAAGCATGTGATGTGCGCCGAAATCCTTGTGCTGTGCCGGACATTCGTAGCGATGCGCGCCGGGATCCCCGTGATGTGCTCCGGGATGCGTGTGATGCGCCCGGAAAGCTTTGTGATGCGCGCGGTAGCGGGGGATTGTGGTCTCTTCGCGTCGGGTCCGGCCGTTCTCAGCCGAGCCCGTACAGCTCGAAAGCCGCCGCCGTATTGAGGCCGACGAGCGGTCTTTCGCCGGCGGCGATGGCACGGCGCGCGCGGGCCAGCGCAATGGCCCGCAGTGGCGCCGGCTCCGCCTGCTCCTCGAGCAGCTCCAGATAGTGCTTCACCGTCTCGTTGGCGAAAGCCGCGGCTTCGACGGCCAACACAGGCCACCGACAGGCGAGGGTCGAGCGGGCCCGATGGGCGGTCAGCCGGGCGCAGAAGCCCTCGACGTCCAGGCTGCCCGAGCGCTTCGCCCGGCCGATGGAGCAGCTCACCAGGAGCAGCCAGCCGACGCCGCTCAGGTCGCAGCCATCCCCTTGCCAGAGGCTCTGCCCACCGTCCTCGCCGCCGAGGACGATCCCGGCCCGCTCATAGTCACCGTGGCCGCAGACGGAAGCGACGGTAAAGCCGCGATAGCGCTCGAGGGCAGAGCACAGCGTGCCCAGAGTGCCTCCCGTCCGGTCGGCGCCGGCCACCGCCTCATAGCCGCGGTGCGCGAGATCGGCAGCCAGACGCAGGTGGCCGTGGTGGAGCCAGCAGGCCCCGAGGCGCGCCGGATCCTCTGTCGCGAAGTGCGAGAGGGAGAGCAGCCGCCGCGGGCGGGCGCTCTCGCCCAGCAGCTCGCCCACCAAGCTGTCGAGCAGCGGCGAGAGCGAGCTGCGAACCGAGCGCGCTCGCCGGTGGAGCGGCTCGCGCGCCACCGGCAGGAACGCCACCGGCACCGCGTGGAGGACGTCGTCGACCTGGACCACCACGTCGGTCTCGGGATCGAGGAGGCTGGCGAGCGGCGTGAGGTCCCAGAGGCCGGCGACGCGCCGCAGATAGGTGGCCGTGGCACTGTCCAGGAGGTCCCGCTGCAGGCCTGACCAGCGGCCTCCCTGGGCGAGGAAGCCCTCGGCCGCCCGCAGGTCGGCGAGGGTCTCCTGGGTCCAGGTGGGGAACAGCTCCGATTCGGGCGGATCAAGGACCGGCCAGACCAGGGCGATGAGGAGGCGCAGCGCGCCGGCCCCGCCCGCCTTCAGCCGTTCGTCCCCTTCCGTCTTCGCGAAGCCGTGATCGAGGAGACGGAGGGTGGTTCTGTAGAGGGAGGCCGAGGCCGCGGCGGGCCGCAGAGCGGCGGCCTTCTGGACCGCTTCGAGGAGCGTGCGGACGGCGTCCAAAAGCAGCTTCTGCCAGGCGCGCCTCGCCATGGGCGCGGCGTTCAAGCCGTTCCACCAATAGCGGTAGCCGAGCTCGAGGTCGTGCCAGGCGGAGGCCCACAGCAGGCGATAGAAGTCGCCCGGACGGCCGGTGCCGGACGCCTTCACCGCCAGACGGCCGCCGTCGCCAGCGAGCGCCATCCAGACCAGCTCGCCGTCGGCGGTGAACGTCGCCCGGACCAGCAACCCGCGTTCTCCCAGGACGGCGGCGATCCGCTCCTCGTCGACCTCGTCCCGCAGGCGGCCGGCCAGCGCCGTAATCTCCGGCGGCGGCTGCGCCGCGGCCAAGCCGGCGGGAATGGCGTCCGGTCGCGCCTCTCCGGCGATCTCCGACAGCAGGCCATCAGCGAGATCCTCCGCCGTCGGCAGATACGAGGGGGAGCTCGGCCTCTCCGCCTCCGGCAACGGCCAGTGTCCCGGCGGCGGCGCCTCGGCCAGGCCCGCCTCCGACCTCGGAGTGAGAAGGAAGCGCTCGACGAGGAGCCGCTGCGAGAGCTCGAAATCCCAGAGCTGCACCGTCCGCTGGAGCTCGCGCGCTTCGGGTCCGGGGCCGAGGCGTCCCACCCAGGCGAGGCCGGTCTGCAGGATGCGCTGCCGCAGAGCGGAGACCCACTTGATGAATTCCTCCCGGTCGCGCAGGCCGGTCCCGCGCTCCGCCACCACCTGGCGCAGATAGGGGACCAGGGAACGGCACAGCTCGAGCGGCCGCCGGTCCGGGTCGAGCCCCCACAAGCGGAGCCAGAGCTCGTACACCGGGCAGACGGCGACTGCCAGGGTGGGCTCCCGGCTGGACGGCACGTCCCGCAGGATGCCATGCACGTAGGCATCCACGACCAGAGCCGCCTTGCGCCCTTCGCCCGCGATGTTGAGGGAGCGGGCCAGTCCATCGACATACCCGGCGGCCGTGTCCACTCCCATGCCGCTCAGACGCTCTTCCAGGTGGCCGGCCAGGGCTGCAGGGTCGTCCCAGTCGGCCGGCTCCAGCCCGGCGTCGATCTCCAGCACGACGGCCGCCGCCGGAGAGAGATCCACATGCGAGAAAACCGTGGCGAGAGTCGCCCGGTAGACGCCAGCGATGTCCGCAGGCATCCTTTCGCAGCGCACCCTCAGCTTGGCGGCGAGGCGCCTGGGATCATCGTAGTCTCCGGGTTCGAGCCCGGCGTCGGCTTCGAGCACCCCGAGAGCGTCTTGTTCCCGGCCGCTCGCCAGCAGGGCCGCCAGGAGGGAGCGCAGGTACGTGGCCTGAATCTCCGGCGGCAGCTTCCGCAAGCGGGCATGGAGGCGGGCGGCGAGCCGGCGGCGGTCCTGGTAGTCCTCGGGCTGGAGCTTCGCGTCGCGCTCGAAAAGGTAGAGACCTAGCGCCGGACGGTCGATGACCTCCAGCGCCGAGGGGAGGAGGATGAGGATGCCTGTGGCGACGAACGGCTGCAGCGCCGTCAAGCGGTCGAGCCCGGTCCGTAGCGCGGCGGCGAGCCGCTGCGGATCCGCGAAGTCCCCGGCGCGAGCCCCGAGCGCGAGGCCGAGCGCGGTGAGGCTTTCCTTGCGGCGCGCGGCTTTGGCCAGGGCGAAGGCCAGGGAGTGGAGATAGATGGCCGTATCGAGCGGCAGGGCCCTGAGCCGCTCCAGGCGGGCAGCGAGCTGCTCCGGGCTCGCGTAGTCACTCTCCGCGAGCGGCGGCAAAGCCTCGAGAACGGCGAGCTCGTCTTCGAAGCGGCCCACCGTGCTGAGGGCGTTAGAGAGACGCACGACAGCCTGCGAGGCTGCCACCGGAGGGAGCTTCGCGGCATAATCCTGGAGGCGCGCCGAGAGCCGGGCCGGGCTCAGATAATCCTCTGGAGCCAGCCCCGCCCTGTGTTCGAGCAGGGCAACCGCGAGAGTCGGGCGCCCCTCCGCGCCCAGGAAAGCGGTCAGCGCGCCGAGAAAGAGATTGGCCGTGCCCTGGCCCAGCCCGTCGAGGCGCTCGAGTCGGGCCAGCACGAGGTCGGGATCCTCGTAGTCGCCGGGCTCGATGTGGGCCACGGATTCGAGGAGACGCAGAGCCTCGGCTCTCCTCCCCTTCCTCCGCAGCCAGCTAAGCCAGGCGAGGAGCAACCGGAGCGCCAATTGCCCTGCCAGAAAAGCGAAGGGGGCCAGCAGGCAGCCCAGGAGCTCACGCATCGTCCCTGGCAAACGCCGCGGCGATGCTCTCCCTGTACGGCGGCCTCAGCACGCCGGCTTCCGTGATGATCGCCGCGATCAGGTCGTGCGGCGTGACGTCGAACGCCATGTTGAACGCCTCCGTCCCCTCCGGCGCGATGCGCCGTCCGAACACGTCGGTCACCTCCCCGGCATTCCGTTCCTCGATCGGGATCGCATCGCCGTCGGGCGTCGAGCGGTCGATCGTCGACAGCGGCGCCGCCACGTAGAAGGGGACGCCGTGCCGGTGCGCCAGCACCGCCACCGTGTAGGTCCCGATCTTGTTCGCCGTATCGCCATTGGCCGCGATGCGGTCCGCCCCCACCACGATCCGGTCCACCAGGCCACGCGCCATCAGCGCACCGGCGCTCGAATCGGTCACCAGCTTGAACGGGATGCCGAGCTTCTTGAGCTCCCAGGCGGTGAGCCGCGCTCCCTGGAGGAGCGGCCGGGTCTCGTCCACCCAGACCATCCCGACCTTCCCTCCCTCCCAGGCCGACTGGATCACTCCGACGGCCGTGCCATAGCCCGCGGTGGCCAGCGTGCCGGCGTTGCAATGGGTGAGCACCCGCACACCGGGCGCGAAGAGCGTGGCGCCGTTCTCCCCGATCTTGCGGTTCACCCGGATGTCCTCCGCGTGCAGGGCGTCGGCCCAGGCGAGGAGCGCACGCGTCACCGCGTCAGGACCGGCGGCGGCGCTCCGCTCGAACACCTCCCGGCCGCGGTCCAGCGCCCAGCGCAGATTGACCGCCGTGGGCCGGGTGCCACCGAGGAGCTCGGAGACCTCCGCGAAGCGGGCGGCGAGCGCCTCCGGCTCCCGCACCGTGCGCAGGCCGAGCACCAGCCCATAACCGGCGGCGACCCCGATCGCCGGCGCACCGCGCACCGCCAGGCGCCGGATGGCGTCCGCGACCTCTTCGGGCGCCGTACAGGCGAGCCAGGTCTCCACCTCGGGCAGGCGGGTCTGATCCAGCAGCTCCAGGTGGTCGACCTGCCAGCGGATCGGGGAGAAGGGGGGCGGGGGAGATGAGAGGGGCTCGCTCATGGGACCGTTATCTTAGCGGGCCGGCGTGCCCCGCTGATACAATCCGCCGGTCACCGGTGGCTCGCGCCGCGAGCCCTCCTTCTCCATAAACACGACCCAGACGAGGATTCCCAGTGAAAGGCGATCCCTCCAAGCTCGGTTTCGCGACCCGCGCCATCCACGCCGGCCAGCCCCCCGATCCCCGCACCGGCGCCGTGGCGGTCCCCATCTACCAGACGTCCACGTACGTTCAGCACGCCCTGGGCGAGCCGGTGGAGTTCGAGTACGCCCGTGTGCAGAACCCGACCCGCTTCGCCCTGGAGGCCAACGTCGCCTCGCTGGAGGGGGGGGCCTCGGGTCATGCCTTCGCGTCCGGCATGTCGGCGATCGCCTGCCTCATGACCCTGCTCAAGACCGGCGATCACGCCGTCGTCTCGCGCAACGTCTACGGCGGCACCTACCGGTACTTCACCAAGCTCCTCGAGCCGTACGGCCTCACGTTCTCCTGGGTGGACACCACCGACGTGGCGAACGTCGAGGCGGCGCTGCGGCCGGAGACGAAGCTGGTCTACCTGGAGACCCCCACGAATCCGGTGATGGACATCTGCGACGTCGCGGCCATCGCGGAGCTCGCCCACGGCCGCGGTGCGCTGGTGGCGGTGGACAACACCTTCCTCACCCCCTACCTCCAGCGGCCTCTGGAGCTGGGCGCCGACTTCGTCCTCCACTCGACCACCAAGTACCTGAACGGTCACAGCGATTCGATCGGCGGCGTGCTCATCCCGAAGACCACCGAGCACGGCGAGCACTTCTACTTCGTGCAGAAGTCGGAAGGAGCGATCCTCTCGCCATTCGACTCGTTCCTCACCATGCGCGGCATCAAGACCCTGCCGGTGCGCATGGAGCGGCACGAGAAGAACGCCGTCGCCATCGTCGAGTACCTGGTGCGCCATCCGAAGGTGCAGCAGGTTCTCTGGCCGGGCCTGCCGGAGCACCCCGGGCACGCGGTCCAGAAGCGGCAGGCCTCGGGCTTCGGCGCCATGATCACCCTGGAGATGGGGAGCTTCGCGGCAGCCAAGGCCATGCTCGACCGGGTCCGGCTCATGGCCTTCGCGGAGAGCCTCGGCGGCGTCGAGACCCTCATCTCCCACCCCGCCTCCATGACCCACGCCTCCGTGCCGGCGGAGCGGCGCGCCGCGTTGGGCCTGACCGAGGGGATGGTGCGGATCTCGGCGGGGATCGAAGACGTGGACGACCTGATCGCGGATCTGGATCAGGCGCTGTCGGCGGTCTGATCAGTCGACATCGCTCTCGGAGAAGGCGAGGTCGTCGTCCTCCTCCTCCGAGAGCTCGGCGTCCTTGTCGATGCTGGCGGCGATCCAGGCCAGGAACCCGGGCTCGCCCTGGTCCACCTGGAAGGAGAGGATCTCGGGCAGATCGTAGCTGTGCAACTCCCGGATCGTCGCCATGACCCCTTCCAGCTCCTCTTGCATCGTCTTCGCGATGAGCAAAAGCTCCTGGTCCCGGCAGATCTTCCCCTGCCAGCGGTAGATCGAGCGGATCCCGGGGACGATGTTGACGCAGGCGGCCTGCCGGCGCGCCACGATCTCGCGCGCGATCAGGTTCGCTTGCTCTTCATTCCCAACGGTGGTCATGACGACGATGGGTCGCATGCCCGCGAAGCTACAGCACGGCTTCGCGGGCAGTCAATCAGCCCCTCACCGCCAGATCTCCTCGTCGAAGTCGTAGACGATGATCTTCACCTTGCCGGTGCGGTTGTACAGGCGCACGGCCAGGAGCTTCCCTTTCCCGTCGGTCAGGTAGACCGAGCCCGAGGTCGATTGCCCCAGGGGGGTGAAGGAGGCGAGGTCCGATTCGTTGAAGCGGATCGGGTCCTTCGTCGTCAGCCAGCTCCGTGGCGAGCCGGGGTCACGCACCCGCCGGCCCGGGGGGAATCCCACGTGCGCCTGGTTGCCGAGGTACTGGACCGGGCGCGGCTTCGAGAGGGGCGGGTCGACACCCCGGTCGATGTCCTTGTTGAGCACCCCGTCGCCATCGCCGTCGCGATAGAGCGTGTAGGTCGCGCTCCCCTTCGGCCCGGGCCGGAACTTGACCGCGACGTTCACGCCGCGGCGGGCCGCTTCGGAACGCGCCAGGCGCAGGGTTCCTCCCAGCTCCTGAGCCGCCAAGGACAGGCGCACCGAGCTGCTGATGTCCAGGAGAGGCGGCACGCCGATGGCTGCGGCCAGGGCGGCGATGGCCAGGACGACGATGAGCTCCAGGAGATTCCATCCGTTCTCGTTCCATGACATGGCTCTCCTCCCTTGGGGAGCGCGTCGGGCGGAGCGGCGGAGACTCCCCCGCCGCTCCGCCCGTGCGCGCTCAGCGCTCTCCCTCGCCGCCACCGGCCGGCTTCTTGTCCTTCTTCTCGGGCTCCGGCTTGTCCGCGCCACCTCCGGCCGGCTTCGACGCCTTGACCTTCTCCTTGAGGGTCGTCTCGCCCGAGACCGCCACGTACGGCTTGATGAGCTGGTAGGTCTTCTCGCCGATCCCCTGGACGAGCATCAGGTCCTCCGGCGACTTGAACGGGCCGTTCTCCTTCCGGAAGTCGATGATCCGCTGCGCCACGCTCGGCCCCACGCGGGGGAGAAGGGCGAGCTGGGCGGCGTCGGCGGAGTTGATGTTCACCCGGCGTCCCTCGGCGGCGAGACCGGGGATGGCGGAGAGGAAGAGGCCCGTGAGGACGAGGATTCCGGCGATGCGATGGGTACGCTTCATGACGTGTTCTCCTTTCGTTCGGTTCCCTGCGTTGCGTTGTCCTGCTTGCGTTCACTCGATGTCTCCGGACCCCTTGCCGGGGCCCGGTCCCTTGCCGTTTGTGGGTTCGCTGCTCTCTGTCTGCCGCCACCTCCTCTCCGGTTGACGCAGACCGGATAGATCAAACGGCGGGCCACCTCGGCTTGGGAATGGAAATGACTGGCAGGAAAGGAGTTGCGGGATTCCGTCGAACGGCGGGCCGGAGGCTCGTGTCCCGGGACCTGGACACCCGGTACGGCGCAAGGGGGTCTGGAGCCTTGTGGGAGCTGGATTTCAGGGGGTTGTCAGGAAACCAGGACGGTGTCCCGGTCTTTTGCAGGGGAGCCCTTTCCGGTACAGTAGGCCGGCCATGGAACGATCGATCTTTCGCGAGTACGCCGAGGCGTTCATCATCGCGATCATCTTTCTGCGTTTCACGCAGATCTTCATCCTTCAAACCTTCTACATCCCCAGCGGCTCGATGGAGAACACCCTGCTGATCGGGGACCACCTGTTCGTCAATCGCTACATCTACGGCGCGACGGCCACGGACCTGGAGCGCAAGGTCTTTCCGTTCCGCGACGTGCAGCGCGGCGACATCGTCATCTTCCGCTCGCCGGAGAACCCGAACATGGACGTGGTGAAGCGCTGTGTCGGCGTGCCCGGCGACTCGATCGACGTGCGGGCCAAGCAGCTCTACGTCAACGGCAAGGCGGTCGCCGACGGCGGCTACGCCATCCATGCCGATCCCATCACCTATTCGGAGCTCTCCTTCTCCGACCAGGGGCGGCAGCGCGACAACTACGGCCCGGAGACGGTGCCGCCGGACCACTACTTCTGCATGGGCGACAACCGCGACAAGTCCTACGACTCGCGGTTCTGGGGCATGCTGCCGCGCCACCTGGTGAAGGGCCGCGCGCTGTTCATCTACTGGTCGAACGGCGGCCCGATGGAGGACAGCGAGTCGGCCGACGCCGGGGTCCAGCTCCGGCAGCTCGGCCGCACCGCCCTGGGCTTCTTCTCGAACACCCGGTGGGACCGGACCTTCCGTCTGATCCGCTGAGCCGCGCCGCCATGGAATCGGAGAAGTCGCTCGCCCGCGAGTACCTGGAGGCGCTGCTCATCGCGGTGGTGTTCGCCACCTTCGCGCGCACCTGGATCGTCCAGGCCTTCAAGATCCCTTCCGGCTCGATGGAGCAGAACCTGCTGATCGGCGACCACATCCTGGTCAACAAGTTCGTCTACGGCCCGACCGCCACCGAGCTGGAGCGCAAGCTCCTGCCGGTGCGCGACGTGCGGCGCGGTGACATCGTCGTCTTCAAGTACCCCGAGGACGTGACCCGCGACTTCATCAAGCGCTGCATGGCGGTGGGAGGAGACACCCTCTCCAGCGAGGACAAGGTGCTCACCATCAACGGCAAGGAGGTGGACGATTCCGGCTACGTCTACCACACCGATCCGGAGATCCTGTCGGCCCGCGGCTACTACCGCCTCGACCGCAAGCGCGACACGTTCGGCCCCGTCGTCGTTCCGGAGAACGAATACTTCTGCATGGGGGACAACCGCGACAACTCCCACGACTCGCGGTTCTGGGGACCGGTGCCGCGCGCGAACCTGAAGGGGCGGGCCTTCATGATCTACTGGTCGTACGACAGCGCCGGGCCCTACGAGTGGACGGGCGTCTCCGGGAAGCTCGGCGCGCTGTGGCGCACCCTCCTCAACTTCTTTCCGAAGACACGATGGGAGCGAACCTTCCGGGTCGTGCGGTAGACTAGGGGACCATTTTACGGCCCATGGAGGGAGTCGTCATGTCACGGAGGACTGGCCAACGCGGCGCAGGGAACGTCGGGTGCTTCATCTGGGCGGCGGTGCTCCTGCTCGCCGTCCTCATCTCCTGGAAGATGATCCCGGTCAAGGTGAACAATGCGGAGCTGGTGGACTATGTGACGGAGGTCGCCCAGTTCCAGTCCGCCCAGAAGACCCAGGAACAGATCGGCAATCTGATCATCGCGCGGGCCGGCGAGATCGGGATCCCGCTCACCAAGGAGAACGTCGTCGTCTCGAAGGGCGGCGACCGGATCCGTATCACGCTGGACTACACGTACCCTGTCCGCTTCCCGGGGTACACCTACAACTGGCACTTCCACCACGAGCTGGACCGGCCGATCTTCATCGTCTGACGGCTGGATGACAGAGCTCGCGGACGTCCCCCCAGCCGCGCCGGTGCGACACCGCCGCCGCCCGGGCTGGGTGGACGTCCTCCTCTGCGGCCTCGCGCCGGGCGCGCTCCTCGGGCTCCACCTCGCGGGCCTCCTCTTCTATCTGAACCCGGGCCTCCCCTTCCGGCCCGCTCCGGTCCTCCGCGCCATCCTGGCCTACGCCGGCATCGTGGGGGGGGCGAGCCTGCTCCTCCAGGTGCCGTTCACCTGGGGCCGGGCACGCCGCGCCCGGCGCTGGCTCCCCGGCGCCGTGACCGTCGCGCTCGTCCTCGGAGCGGCGCTCGACGGCACGCATGCCTCCTACTACGCCTGGTATCTCCCGGCGGCGATGAACGACCGGCTCATCCGGACCTCCCTCTGGCTCGGCCTGGCCGCCCTGATCTTCTTCTACACCGTGCTCCTCCATGCCCTGCACCGGCGGTGCTACGGCATCCGCAGCCGCGCCGGCCTGACGTTTCTCGCACTGCTCACCATCTACGCGATGCTGGAGCGGCGCGAGACGTTCGTGCCGCGGCCCGCCGCCTCCGGCCGGCCGGCGGCCGTCGAGGACCGGCAGCGCCCCCGCCTCCTGGTCGTGGGGCTCGACAGCGCGACTCTCGACGCGGTGCTCCCTCTCGCCGGCCAGGGAAAGCTGCCGTTCCTCGACACGGTCCTGCGCGGCGGCGCCTACGGACGGCTCGAATCGCTCTCGCCACCCAACCGCGACGCGCTGTGGATCACCCTCGTCGGCGGCAAGCTCCCGGCGGCGCACGGGGTGACGGGGACGCGCATCTTCCGCTGCGACTGGCTCGCCCCGGGCGCCGAGCTGCAGCTCGCTCCCCGCGGCATTCAGTTCGGCGCCTGGGGGCTCCTCGGCTGCCGCCCGAGCACGCCGCGCGTCTATACCCGTAAAGCATTGACGTTATGGGAGATCCTGCCGCGCCTCGGGCAGCCGTCGGGGGTCCTGGGCTGGCCCGCGGCGGCGCCGGCCCGCGATGCGGAGTTCGCGCTGTCCGACCGCTTCTTCACCGGGGAGCGGGAACCCGAAAGCGTCCGGCCCGCCGATCTCGCCGAACGCGCGCCCCTCTTCCGGCCGTCGCCCCAGGAGCTGGAAGCCGGGCTGCGCTCCCGCTTCGGCCCGCGGGTGCCCGCCGCGCTGCGGAGCGCCGCGGCGGGCGACACCTGGCGGCAGGCGCTCACTCTCGCCTCCATGGAGGAGCACCCGGAGGCGTCCGCGGTGTTCGTGGCCTTTCCCGGGCTGCGCGAGGTCTCGCGGCGGACCTTCGGCGGCTTCGCGGCCGTGCAGTTCGAGGGGATGCACGATCCCGCCTCGGCCGAGGCGGCGGAACGGCTGGCGGCCTACTACGGGATGCTCGACGACTTCCTCGCCGCCCTCTGGGCGCAGGGAGAGGGGCGGGGCCCGCGGCTGCTCGTGGTGGTCTCCCCGGCGGGTGTGGCGCGCCGCGGCGGTGGCTTCTGGGGATGGACCCGCACCGGCGGACCCAGGCTCGGCGGCTCCCTGGAGGAGGCGTCGGATGGCGTCCTCGCCCTCTACGGAGAAGGGATCCGCCCGGGCGCCCTCCTCACCGGCGCGCGGCTGGTCGACCTGGCGCCGACGGTTCTCTATGCCCTCGGTGTACCGGTGGCGCGGGACCTCGAGGGGCAGGTGCTGACCGCGGCGTTCGACCGCGGCTTCCTGGCCAGCCACCCGCTGACGTTCTTTCCCTCGTACGAATCGCTGCAGCCGCGGAGCGCCCCCTAGCCGGCTTTCTGGACCAGCTTCGGCGTGGCAGCGACCACCTTGGTCTCTTCGCGGGCCATGGAGCACCGGCCCTTGAAGAAACCGCCCTCGTCGATGATCAGGACGGGCGTATCGATGTCGGCGAGCAGGGTGCCCGTGGAGGAGAGATGGACGCGCCGGCCAGCCCGGATGGTGCCGCTGACCGTGCCGGAGACCACCACCTGGCCGACCCGGACGTCGCCGTCGACCTCGCCCCCCTGGCCGACGATCAGCTCGCCGTCGGAGATCACCGTGCCGGAGAACTTGCCGTCGACGCGGAACGAGGTCTGAAACCGCAGCTCGCCGGTGACGTTGCTGCCGCTGTCGAGGAAGCCGTTCAAGTCGCTCTGCTTGCCCTCGGATTTGAACATCATCAATCGTCTCCCCGGTCCATCAGGACGTCGTAGAGGCGCATGAGCTCCTCTTCGGAGTGAAAGGATATTTGCAGGAGACCTCCCTTGCCGCGGCGCCGGATCTCCACCTTGGTCTGCAGGCGGCGGGTCAGCTTCTCCTGGGCGGCCGCGGTGTGCACCTCGACCGGCTGGGGAGCCTTCTTCTTCGGCGCCGCCGCCGCCGCGCGCGGCTCGCCCGACAGCCGCTCCATGTCGCGGGCCGACAGCCCCTCGCGCACCGCCCGCTCGGCGAGGGCGACCTGCTCCTCGCTGGTGGCGAGCCCGAGGAGAGGACGGGCCTGGCCGGCGGAGAGGTGGCCGGCGCGGATCAGGTCGCGCACCTCCTCGGGGAGGCGCAGGAGGCGGAGCGAGTTGGTGACGGTGGTGCGGGCCTTGCCGACCCGCGTGGCGATCTCCTCCTGGGAGAGGGAGAACTTCTCCTGGAGCGCCAGGTAGGCCTCGGCCTCTTCCAGCGGGTTCAGGTCGGAGCGTTGCAGGTTCTCGACGAGGGCCAGCTCGAGGAGCTCCTGGTCGCCGGACACCTCGCGGATCACCACCGGGACGGTTTCGAGGCCGGCGCGGCGGGAGGCGCGCCAGCGGCGCTCGCCGGCGACGATCACCCACCCTTCGCCCTGGGCGTCCGGGGCCACCACGAGCGGCTGGATGACGCCCTGGGTCCGGATCGACTCGGCGAGCTCGTCGATCGCCGACTCGTCGAAGTGGACGCGGGGTTGAAAACGGTTCGGGCGGAGGCTCTCCAGGGGCAGGCTCTGGATCGGCCCGGGAGGCGGCGCCTCCTCCTTCTGGAGCAGCGCATCGAGACCGCGGCCGAGGCCGCGCTTCCTGGCGTTCAAGCAGCCCTCCGCAAGACCTCGCGGGCGAGCGCGAGATAGGCCTCGGAGCCGCGGGATTTGATGTCGTACTGGAAGATGGGAAGGCCGTGGCTGGGGGCTTCCGCGAGGCGGATGTTGCGCGGCACGATCGTGTCGAAGACCTTGGGGCCGAAGTGGCGGCGGATCTCGTCCGCGACGTCGCGGCAGAGGTTCGTGCGGTCGTCGTACATGGTGAGAAGGACGCCGTGGATCTCCAGGCGCGTGTTGAGCGCCTTCTGGACGCGCTGGACGGTGGCGACGAGCTCGCTCACTCCTTCGAGGGCGAAGTACTCGCACTGCAAGGGGACGAGCACGCCGTTGGCCGCGGTGAGCGCGCTCACCGTGATGTGGCCGAGCGACGGCGGACAGTCGAGCAGGACGATGTCGTACCGCCCCGCCACCTGGGCGAGGACGTGCTTCAGGCGCCCCTCCCATCCTTCCTGGCCCACGAACTCCACCTCGACGCCGACGAGATCGCGCTGCGCGGGGAGGAGGTCGAGATTGGGAAACCCGGAGGGGTGGATCGCCTCGGCGGGCTCCGCCTCGCCGGTGAGCACCTGATAGAGGTGGGGGAGCGTGGCCGTGGCTCCGAGCCCCCGCGTCGCGTTTCCTTGTGGGTCACAATCGACGAGAAGAACCCGGCGCTCAAGGGCGCCCAGACCGGCGCCTAGATTGATGGCGGTGGTGGTCTTGCCGACTCCGCCCTTTTGATTGGCGATCGCGAGAATCGTGGTCATCAAATCCTTCATGCGTGTCTGAGCCGCAGGATGCGCCGCCGCTCGCTCCCCGGAAGCCGGATGCTCCCGTCCGCCACCAGCGCGGGGGGAATCCCCGGGTCCTCGTCTCCCACCCAGAGGAGAAAGCAGCCGGACGCGGAGAGGCGTTCGGCGAGCGCCTCCAGCATCTCGGAAGGGAGCTTCAAGGCCCGCGAGGTGATCAGGTCCAGGCGTGCCGGCAGGCCGGCAGGCAGCGGAGCGCCGACTCTAACATTGAGCGCCGTGGAGGGCAATGACGCGCGCCGGCTCGCGGCGAGCAGAAACGCCCACTTCTTCTCCCGTGCCTCGACGAACGTCATCGCGAGACCCGGCCGCGCCGCCGCCAGCACGAATCCCGGAAATCCCGCCCCGGAACCGAGATCCAGCCCCACCCGCGCCTCGGGAGAGACGAGCGGGAGAGCCGCGAGCGACTCTCCGTAGTGGCGCGCCACGACCTGCCCCGCCGTGCCGGGGCCGACGAGCGAGAGCCGCTGATTCCACAACGACAGCTCCTGGTAGTGGGCGAAGAGCGCTTCGACGGTTCCCTCGACCAGGGGTTCCGGAGAGTGCTTGGCAAGCTCGGCGGCGAGCTGGTCGAGGGAGAGCGGTGGGAGGGCGAACGGCATCGAGAGGGAATGGTAACCGAGGAGGGTGTTCCACGTGGAACGGGGAACGACGAAGGTGGGCGACAAGAGCCACGTTCCACGTGGAACGTGGCTCCGCGCTGACTCAGGCCGGCCGGATCATGACCCGCTTGAAGTACCCGTCGCCTTCGCTCTCGGTGACGACGTGGGGGTCGTCCGCCAGGGTCACGTGGATGATCCGGCGGTCGGCCGGGTTCATCGGCTCCAGCGTGCGCGGTTTGGCGAAGCGGCGCACTTCCTCGGCCATGCGCTGCGCCAAGCTGCGCAGGCGCTCCTCGCGGATCTCCTGGAAGTTGTCGCAGTCGACCCGCACCATCGCCGGCTCGCCGCTCAGGCTGCGGATCAGCCGCGGCAGGAGGTGCTCGATGGCGAGCACGAGCTCGCCGTCGTCCGCGAAGCACCAATCCACGTCGGCTCCCGCGAGATCGACCTCCAGGCGGTCTTCGCCCTGGAGCACCCGCGGCGCCAGCTCCAGGCCGGCGATGCGGAGCAGGAGCTCGGCCCCTTTGGCCGCCGCCGCCGCCTGCGCCCCTTCGGCCGGGGGAAATCGCTCGGAGACCCGGCGCGGTGCATCCGGCAAGTTCACCAAGCCACCTGCTTCGAGAATGCCAGGCTCACGGTGCCGCGGTGCCTCCGGGTCGCCTCCCGGAAGCCGGGCCGGCGCGGTGGCCGCCCGTTCCCGGGCTTCCCGCAGCCCACCGTCCCGCGGTCCACGCGCAGGCCGCGCGCCGCGGTCGTCTCGCCGCCCCTGTGGACCCCGGTCGCCGCCCCGATCCCTGCCGCCCCGGCCCTGCGGCCCCCGGTCGTGGTGCTCATCCCGCCGCGGCTCGCGCCGCTCCACCGGACGGTCCGCCGGCGCCTCTCCTGTCTCCCGCGGCCGGACATCGGCCGGCAGAGCCCGCGGCGGCACGTGCGGTGCCACGGCAACCGGAGTGGCCGGGGTGGCCGGAGCGCCCGGGGTCGGGGGGGGCGGCGCGCCCTTCTCCCGCCGCGGGGCGTCCGGATTCACCTCGATCATCACCTTGCGGCGCACCTTGATGAAGCCGTGCTTCTTTTCGATGCTGCGGTACGCGATCTCTTCCGGGTCGAGATGGAAGTGGTTGGCCGCCTGCACCAGGGCCTGTTGCAGGCTGTCGCCGGAGAAGAATCGTCTCTTCGGTTCGTTCATCGCTCTTCGATCACCCTCTCTGGCGCGCGGCCTTCGTTCCTCCGGCCGGGCTCCCCTGCACGCGGTTGTAAATCCACTGCTGCACGATGGTCAAGATGTTGTTCGTCAGCCAGTACAGCACCAGGCCGCTCGGCGACGGCAGGAACAGGAACGTGAAGACGACCGGCATCAGCAGGAACAGACGCCGCTGCATCGGATCGCCCGCCTGCGGTGCCAGCTTCACCTGCAGGAACTGCGTCGCGCCCATGAGGATCGGCAACACGTAATACGGATCGTGCACCGCCAGGTCGCGAATCCACAGGAGCCACGGCGCGCCGCGCAGCTCGATGGCGGTGCTCAGCAGACTGTAGAAGGCGAACAGGATCGGGAGCTGGAGCACCATCGGCAGGCAGCCGCCGGCCGGATTGACCCCGTGCTCTTTGTACAGGGCCATGATCTCCTGGTTCTGCTTCTGCTGCATTTCGACGTTCGGCCGCCCCTGCTTGTCCTTGAGCTTCGTCCGGTACTTGTCCCGGATCGACTGCATCTTGGGGTTCAGCTCCTGCATCTTCTTCATCGACTTCAGGCTGAGGTGGGTCAGCGGCAGGAGGAGCAGGCGGATCAGCACGGTCATCAAGACGATGGCCCAGCCGTAGTTGGGCACGATCGTGTCGTAGATCCAGCGCAGCCCGACGAGCAGACCCCGCGCCAGGAAGCCGAACATGCCGAGGCGGATCGTGGTCTCCAGCCCGTACGGCATCGCGGCGAGGCGGTCGTATTCCTTCGCTCCCCAGAAGGAGAGGAAGGAGAGCGACTCACCCGAGGGCTTGAGCACGACGCGGTAGTCGCGGGCCATGTCCTTCTGGGCCGAGGTGAGCTCCTTCGGCACCGGAACGAAGCGGGTGTTCTCGCCGCCCGTCATGTCGAGGAGGACCGGCTCGATGACCGCCCGGTCGAGCCCCTCGACGGGGATGGCGGCGCTCAGGAAGTAGGCGTCCTCCACGCCGACGAAGCGGAGCGCGGAACCGGAGAAGGCCTTCACGTCCTCCTCGTTCGGCGGCAGGAGCTTCACCTTGTCGGTGAAGTAGACGGCGCCGCGCTGGGCCTGCTGGATGCGTCCCTTGAGCTCGTCCGGCAGCTCGTTGCGGATGCCCGGTCCGAGCACTACGCCCCAGCCGCGCTGACCGGGGACGTCCACCTTCACCTGGATCAACCCTTCGGGGGTGAACGAGAAGACCTTCTCGGCGGCGCCGAGCGGGCCGTTGTAGCGGAAGGTCACGGTGTTCCCGTCCGCCGACCGCGCCACGGCGAAGAGGGCCTCGTTCAGCGGGTGCGACCGGCGGTCGCCGGTGGTCAGGCCGAGCGGCCAGGGACCTTCCCGGCGCCGGCGCACCAGCTCGACGGTCCCCTGGTTGCGCGCGCCACCGACCTCCAGGGAGCGGAGCTGGGCGCCGCGGTTGCTGAAGACCGCCTTGGTGTCTCCCTGCTGCAGGAGGACGGTCTCCTCGCGCGCCGCCGCGATGGGCCGGGCGGGAGGCTTGGGAGCCAGATGGGTTTCCGGACGCTCGGCGGTGGCCGGCCCGGCGGGCGGCGCCGCGGCCGGCGCTCCGGCCGGCTGATCCGCCGCGGGGGCCTCCTCGGCCGGGGGAGCCGGCGGCTTCTGCGGCGGGAAGAAGATCGACCAGGCGACGACGAGCGCCATGCACAGGAAGGCGGCGATGAGCAAGCGGCGATTGTCCAAGAGCTTCGGTTCCTCTCTACGGCAGATCGACCCCTCCCGGATGGAGAGGTTGGCAACGGAGCAGCCGCCCGGCGGTCAGCGCGAGACCGAGCACGAGGCCGTGCCGGAGCAAGGCGAGCCGGGCATACTCCGAACAGGTTGGAGTGAAACGGCAGGACGGGGGCAGGAGCGGCGAGATCCGCCGCTTGTAGAAGCCCAGCAGGGCGACGAGGAGACGGATCACCCCGCCCCCCGCCGTGGCATGAGGCTCCCCAGCAGCCGCTCGAGCTCGGCTTGCAGAGCCTGAAAAGTCGTCGTACCCGCCTCGTTTTTCAAATGGACCACCAGATCCAGAGGGGGGAGCTTCCCGCGGTCCGGCCAGCGCCGGTAGATCTCCCGGATCCTGCGCTTGAGGCGCTGGCGAACCACCGCCTTGCCGACCTTGCGGCTGGCGGTGATGCCGAGACGCGGATGCCCGAGTGGGTTCGGTGCGTAGTAGACGATGGCCGCCGCCCCGTGGCGCCGCCGGCCGGTCCGGTAACACCTGAGATAGTCGGCCCGCCGCACCAGCCGCTCTGCGGGGAGCAGGCGCTCCCCGCCGCCGGGCACGGCCTCCGGCATCAGACGCTCAGACGCTTGCGTCCCTTGGCGCGGCGCCGGCCGATGACCGCGCGACCGTGGCGCGTGCGCATCCGCACCAGAAACCCGTGCGTCCGCTTGCGCTTCCGGTTGTTCGGTTGAAAGGTCCGTTTCACGATGACCCGCCTTCTCCTGAAGTTTCAGGGTTCGAGGGGGATGGTCCTCCATGGAGAGCCTGCCCCAGTCGTTCGACACGAATTACGTACGATATCCCGCCCGGGCACGGGCCGTCAACGGCCCACCCGGGCAGGGACAAAAACAAAATGGCGGAGAGGGTGGGATTCGAACCCACGGACCGGTTGCCCGGTCAACGGTTTTCGAGACCGCCCCATTCAACCGCTCTGGCACCTCTCCGAAGCTCTTCTCGAATTTGGCGGAGAGAGTGGGATTCGAACCCACGGTAGAGTTTCCCCTACACACGCTTTCCAAGCGTGCTCCTTAAGCCACTCGGACATCTCTCCTGGCACGTCTTGCAAAGAACAGGCGAATCCTATCCTGTTGAGCCTTTTCGCCGCAACCTGGCGAAGAACGCGCGCAGCAGTGCCGCACACTCGTCTTCAAGGACTCCGGCGGTCACCTCCAGCCGGTGGTTCAACCGCGGGTCCTGGACCAGGTTGCCCAGTGTCCCGCAGTAGCCCGCCTTCGGATCGGCCGCGCCGTAGACCAGGCGCTCGATCCGGCTGTTGACCAGGGCGCCGGCGCACATCGCGCACGGCTCGAGGGTGACATACAGCGTACAGCCGACGAGCCGCCACCCTTCGATCCGCCCGGCGGCCTGCCGGATCGCCAGGATCTCGGCATGCGCCAGAGGGTCCCCGTCGATCTCCCGCCGATTGTGCCCGCGGCCGACGATCTCGCCCTCGCGGACGATCACGGCACCGATGGGCACTTCCCCGATCTCCCCGGCGCGCCTCGCCTCGGCGAGGGCCTCCAGCATCCAGAGCCGATCTTCCGGTCTCTCCATGGCCCCCTCGCACAGGGCGCACCCCGGGCAGGCGCGAGATGATAACCCGAACGGGGCGCCGTGGCAAACCCCGGGGTTCCTCCCAGCGGATCGGTGGGGACGGGGCCCTCCTTTACATCCCTCCTCGCAGCACATAGCATGAGGGTCCGCAGTGGCGCACGAAGGGTTCGGGTCCTGTGCATCGGCCGTTCTCGAACCGCGTCAGGCCCGGAAGGGAGCAGCGCTAAGGGACTCGGCCGAGTGCCGCAGACCAACCGGAACCCTTCGTGGGCCACTGCCAGCCACCGCCCGGCCATCGCACATCGCAAATGACCTACCAGGTTCTCGCCCGCAAATGGCGCCCCCAGGACTTCGCGAGTCTCGTGGGCCAGGAGCCCATCGTGACCGCGCTGCGCAATGCGCTCCGCGAAGGGCGCATCGCCCAGGCCTATCTCTTCTCCGGCATCCGCGGCGTCGGCAAGACGACCGCCGCCCGGGTCCTCGCCAAGGCGCTCAACTGTGAGCGGGGCTCGGCAGGGCACCCCGTCCCCGATCCGTGCAACGTGTGCCGCGCCTGCATCGACATCACCCGCGGCTCGGATCTCGACGTGATCGAGGTCGACGCCGCGACCTACTCCAAGGTCGAGCAGGTCCGCGAGCTCACCGAGAGCCTGAAGTATGGCCCGGCGAACAGCCGCTACAAGGTGGTGGTGCTCGACGAGGTGCACCGCCTGTCGCGCCAGGCGTTCGACGCCCTCCTGAAGATCGTCGAGGAGCCGCCGCCGTTCCTCGTCTTCATCTTCGCGACGACCGAGATCGACGCGGTGCCGGCGACGATCCTGTCGCGCTGCCAGGAGTTCCACTTCCGGCGCGTCCCCTCGCCCGCGCTCGCCGCGTATCTGCGCACGATCTGCGACGCCGAGGCGATCACCGCGAGCGACACGGCGCTGCGCTTGATCGCCCGCGCCGGCGAAGGGAGCGTGCGCGACTCGGTCGCGCTCCTCGACCAGCTCGCCACGTTCGGCTCGGGGACGATCGCCGACGAGGACGCGGTCCGCCTGCTCGGTGGTCTCGATACGGCCCTCTTCCAAGGGCTGATCGAGGCGATCCTCACGGGCGACGGACGGGCCGTCTCCGGCTTCGTCCGCCGCGTCGAGGAGGAGGGATGGGACCCGCGCCACGTGTTCGGCACGTTCCTCGCCTTCGCGCGCGACGCGTTGCATCTCGGGATGGGCGGCGATCCGCACCAGGTGGATCTGCCGGGCGAGGAGGCGCAGCGCCTCGCCGAGACGGCGCGCGCCGCCGGCTACGAGAACCTGCTCCGCCTGCTGCACCAGCTCCTGCAGAGCGAGTCTCTGGTGCGCCGGAGCGACACCGGAGCGCTCGCCCTGGAGATCGCCTGGCTGCGCGCCGCCGAGCTCCCCAAGCTGTTGCGGGTCGAAGAGCTCCTGGCCGGGGGCGCCGCGGCGCCCGCCGCCGGCGAGGCGCGGCCGCGCCCGGCCCTCGCGCCACCGCCGCCCGCCCAGCGCGCCGCACCGCCGCCGCGCCCCGAGCCGGAACGCCCGCGGCCGGAGCCCGAACGCCGGCCGCAGGCCACCGAGGCGGCTGCGCCCGCACCGGCCCCGGCAGCCCCGGCGAGCCCCCCGGCGGCTCCGGCGCGCGCACCCCTCGGCGGCGGCGAGGACCCGGTCCAGGCGTTCCTCGACGAGGTGAGCCGCCGCAAGCAACCGCTCGCCGCCCTCCTCTCCGAGGCCGGCCTCTCCTGGCAGGACGGGGAGCTGCTGATCGCCACCCCGCCCGACGACGGGATCCTGGAGCTGCGGCTGCAGCAGGCGAGCAACCGCCAGGTCGTCGAGGAGGCGATCGCCGCCGTGTGGGGCGCCGGCACCGTCTGGCGGCTGGTCCGCGGCGGCGCGAAGAAGGTCGCGGTCCCCCCGCCGGCCGCCGCGGTCCCGGCCGGCGGAAATTCTGTCGCCGAAATTCCCCAAGTGCAGGCCGTTCTTGATATCTTCGGAGGGCGCGTCGAGAAGGTCGAAGAGCACGGAAGATCCAGGGAGGAGTGAGCCCGATGAGCAGCATGCGCCAATTGATGAAGCAGGCCCAGGAGATGCAGGAGCGGCTCCAGCGCGAGCTGAACGAGCTGGTGGTGGAGACCAGTGTCGGCGGTGGCATGGTCACCGTCCAGATGAGCGGACACAAGCAGCTCGTCGGGGTGAAGATCGACCCCGAGGCGATCGACACGAGCGATCTCTCGATGCTCGAGGATCTGATCGTCGCCGCCGTCAACCAGGCCGGCAAGAAGGTCGAGGAGACCATGCAGGGCAAGATGGGCTCTCTCGCCTCCAGCATGCCGGGGCTGTTCTGAGCCCGCGTTCGCGGCTCGCGGTCGATCGATGTCCGACCCACTCGCCCGCCTGATCGGTGAGCTCGCCCGGTTGCCGGGCATCGGGCCGAAGACCGCGACGCGCCTCGCCCACCACCTGCTGAAGGTCCCGTCGGCGGAGGCCCAGGCGCTCGCCCTGGCGGTCGTCGAGGTCAAGGAAAAGCTGTTCCACTGCTCGGTCTGCAACGCGATCACGCCGGTCGATCCCTGCCGCTGGTGCACGGACGAACGGCGTGACCGCGCCCGCATCTGCGTGGTGGAGGAGCCGTTCAACATCGAGCCGGTCGAGCGCACCGGCGAATACCACGGCCTCTACCACGTCCTCCTCGGCGCGCTCTCGCCGCACCGCGGGATCGGCCCCGACCGCCTGGCCATCCCCGCGCTCCTGGAGCGGCTCGCCGGGATCGAGGAGGTCATCGTGGCGACCAACCCGAACGTGGAGGGGGAGGCGACCGCGCTCTACCTCGCGCGGGTGCTCAAGCCGCGCGGCATCCGGGTCACCCGCCTCGCCTTCGGCATGCCGGTGGGGGGCGACATCGAGTACACCGACGAAGTGACGCTGGGCCGCTCCCTCGCCGGGCGGCGCGAGATGTGACGGACCGGCCCGCGCTCACCGGCGACGCCCTGCCGCGCCTCGTGACGCCGCCGCCGGGGCGGCTCGCCGCCGACGTTTGCCGGCCACTACGTGCGCGTGAACGCCTTCGATGCGACGCGCGGCTGGGAGACGGTGCGCCTTGCGTTCATCGTGAACCGCCCGGCGAACGAG
>Ga0209682_10000147_pt1 | contig 22935 bp, 19 predicted proteins | sample DOMMetBare2Fresh_2_FD_187471 | JGI IMG/M metagenome (GOLD analysis project Ga0209682, IMG submission 187471) | Wetland sediment microbial communities from St. Louis River estuary, USA, under dissolved organic matter induced mercury methylation -... | ecosystem: Environmental > Aquatic >... | reverse complement strand
CGCGTGCGGCGTCGGCCAGGGCCAGGGTCTGCAGCGACAGCACGCCGCAGGCCCCGATGATCACGGCACCCGGCAGCCGCCCGGCCGCCCAACGGTGTGCCGCGAGCAGCCCCATGACGGCCAGGGCCGCGTCCAGCCCCGCCAGGATCGCGAAGACCGGCAGCGCCCGCTGTGGCGTCGCGGCGGCGAAGCCATCCGCCGCGACCCGCGGCATGACGTGAATGACCAGCACCAGCACCTCGGCCAGCAGCAGCCAGGGCCCAACCCGAATGGCCCACCCTCGCCGCGCCCCGGTCTTCGACATGCGATGCTCCCGCCCGCCTTTGAGTTCATGCAGCGCAGGCTGCCCCTCCGCGCCAGGCTTGCGACCTGGTTGTCGCGCCGTCAGCCGCGGCGCGGAATCTCCAGCCCGCGCCGGACCGCGGGCCGGGCGACGAAGGCGTCGAGCGCACGCTGGACGTTCGGAAAGTCGGCAAAGCCGACCAGCGCGCCGGCGTCGTAGAAACCGACCAGGTTGCGCACCCAGGGGAACACCGCGACATCGGCGATCGTGACCTCGTCGCCCATGATCCAGGCACGGCCCGCCAGGCGCTGCTCCAGCACGCCCAGCAGCCGGCGCGATTCGACCACGTAGCGGTCGCGCGGGCGCTTGTCGTCATAGTCCTTGCCGGCGAACCTGTGGAAGAAGCCGAGCTGGCCGAACATCGGCCCGATGCCGCCCATCTGGAACATCAGCCACTGGATCGTCTCGTAGCGCGCGGCCGGGTCGACCGGCAGGAAGCGGCCGCATTTTTCGGCCAGATAGAGAAGGATCGCACCCGATTCGAACAGCGCGAGCGGCCGCCCGCCCGGCCCGTCGGGGTCGAGGATGGCCGGAATCTTGTTGTTCGGATTAAGCGACAGGAATTCCGGCGTCAACTGCTCGTTGGCATCGAAGCGCACCAGGTGCGGCTCGTACGGCAGGCCCAGTTCCTCGAGCAGGATCGAAACCTTCACGCCGTTGGGCGTCGGCAGCGAATACAACTGCAGCCGTTCAGGGTGCTGTGCCGGCCACTTGCGCGTGATCGGGAAGGTGGACAGGTCGGTCATCGTTCGTCTCGTCGAATGGAGCCGGCGCGATAGGCGATCTACAGTCGCCGATGCAGCAGCGCGGGCAATTGCGCACGCACCTGCGCGAGCCGCGTGGCGTCGAGTTCGGCGACGACCACGCCCTCGCCCTCCTCGCGCTGTGCGAGCACCTGGCCCCAGGGGTCGACGATCATCGAGTGGCCCCAGGTACGGCGGCCGTTCTCGTGCCGCCCGCCCTGCGCCGGCGCCATCACGTAACACTGGTTCTCGACGGCGCGCGCGCGCATCAGCAACTCCCAATGCGCCTGGCCGGTGGTGTAGGTGAAGGCCGCCGGCACGCACATCAGGTCGCAGGGCGTGGCGCTGCCGCCGAACGCCAGCGCGCGGTACAACTCGGGGAAGCGGACGTCGTAGCACACGCTCAGTCCGACGCGGTGCCCGTCGGCCATGAAGCTCACCGGCTCGGCGCCGGCTTCGAGCACACGGCCCTCGTCGTAGCGCTCCTTGCCGTTGTCGAACGCGAACAGGTGGATCTTGTCGTAGCGCGCGACACGATGGCCGTCGGGGCCGTAGACCAGGCAGCTGTTGCGCACGCGGTCGTCGCGCCCGCTGACCCGGATCGGCAGCGTGCCGCCGACCAGCCACACGCGATGCCGATGCGCAGCCGCCGCCAGCGCGTGCTGGATGCGGCCTGCGCCATCGTCCTCGGCGACGCCGAGCTTGTCGGTGTCACTCTGGCCCATGAGGCAGAAGTACTCCGGCAGCGCGACCAGCTTCGCGCCCTGGGCGGCAGCGTCGCCGACCCGTTGCGCCATCGCCTCGAGGTTGCGGTCGACGTCGGGCGTCGAGACCATCTGGACTGCAGCGATCTTCATCCCGGAGGCTCCTTCTTGCGTGGCTCGACGACGACGGGCTCGCCCAGCGTCGGTGCGCTCGCCCCGAGCGCGCGCTCGACCCGGACGACCTTGGGCTCGTTCATCGGCCCGGTGATCCGGAATTCGCGCGTGCCCGCCGCGCGCAGCGGCTCGCGCAGCACCATCTGGGCCAGGAAGGATCCGAGCGCGATCGCGGGGTTGATCGCGGCGTAGGCGAGCGAGGCCGCGCCGGCATTGACCTCGGGCACGATCAGCACGTGCAGGTCCTGCGTCTCGCGCACCAGGTCCGCCGAGCCCTCCATCAGCACCACCGCCTGGACGCCGCGCATGCGCAGATTCCGCGACTCCGCGCGGCCGCGGCTGACCGTGACGTCGCCGGCGACGTTGTCGAAGGCGAAGCCCTCCTGGAAGACGTCGCGGAAATCCAGCAGCAGGCGCCGCGGCAGCGCCTGCAGGCTCAGGATGCCCAGCAGGCGCCCGACGCCGGGCTCGGCACGCAGGAACTGCCCCGACTCGAGCGCGAGGCTGACCTGGCCTTCCATGGTCGCGAAATCGGGTGCGAGCGGCGAGCCGTCCCAGGCCAGCTGGCCCTGCATGCGTCCCTTGCCGCCGCGCACGGCCTCGCTCCAGCCGAAACGCGCCGCGAGCTTGCCGCTGTCGGCCAGGTCGATGCCGAAGTCCATGTTCATGCGCCGGGTGCCGCCAGTCACCATCGCGGGGGCCCAGGTGCCGCTGGCCTGCAGGTGGGCCTCGGGAACGACCAGGTCGAGCTTGTCCATGCGCCACTCGCGCTGGCCGGCGCGCACGGCACTCGGGCGGCTGACGGCCTGCACCTCGAGCCGGCCGAGCCTGCGGCCGCGGTACTCGAAATCATCGATCACCACGTCCAGCGCCGGCATGACCAATGGCGCGCGCTCGATCAACTGCTCGACATCCACGCCCTCGCTCGGCGGCAGGGCGAGCCGCGTGAGGTGCGCGGTCATGCGCCCGGGGTCGGCGATAGCGGCCGGCGCGCGCCATGCCACGCGGCCCGCAAGCTGGTCGGCCTGCACCTGACCGCGCCACTGCGCCTCGCTCGACTGCGGGTCGTACTGCAGGTCGAGCGCGGCCGCGGTGAGCCGGCGTTCGCCGACCACCAGCTGCGCGGCGCGCACCGCGACCTGTGCCGGCGGCAGTGCCAGATCGTCGGCGGCGACGTCGGGCAGGCGCTGCCAGGCACGCATCCAGGCATCGGCGTCGAGAGCCGGAATGGTCATGCGCGCCTGCAGGCCCGTGGCCGGCGCCGGTGCCGGCTCCAGCACGCCCAGGCCGCCGGAGACGATGCGCGTCCGGTCGCCCGAGAGTTCGCGCACCAGCCGCAGTTGCAGCACCGATCCGAGGTCCAGGCGCAGGTTGTCGCGCGCACGGTCGCCGCCCTTGAGGCTGGCCGGCACCAGCGTGTTCTGCCAGCGTGTCGGCCAGGCTGTCGGCGCGGCCTTGTTCAACGGTGCCGGCCAGTCCGACTCGATGCCGATGAGGTCGGTCGTCACGCTGATCTCGGGCCAACCCTGGACGAAACCGAGCGCGAGGCGGTAGTTCGCCTGGCCGCGCAAACGGCTGGCCAGCGCCGGCAGGGGGGCGAGCTCGTTCGCGCGCCGCAAGGCGTCGGCAGTCACCGTGCCCTGACCGGTGAAGCGCAGCGTGCCGTCGGGCTGCGTGCCCCCCTCGAAACTGGCGTCGCCGCCGAGCGCACGCGCCGTCGCGCCGACGACCGTGAAGCCGCGCTGGGTGAAATCGACGCGGCCGCGTGCGCCGGCCAGCAGTGGTGTGTCCTTGCGGATGCGTACGTCGTTGCCGCCCAGCGCAACGCTGCCGCGCACCGTGGTCCGTGCGGTATCGGTCAGCGGGATCGTGAGCGCAAGCCTCAGGTCGGCCGCGCCGGTGGCTGTCAACTCGGTCAACCCGCCGCCGATCCAGTGCCCCACCGGCGAGACCTCGACGAACCGCAGCAGATCGGCGCCCGGCCCGCGCGCATCGCCCTCGAGCTGCAAGGTCGGCTTGTCGCCGCCCAGATCGTCGATCCGGGCCTGCACGTTGCGCACCTGCACGCCCCACAGCTTCGCCTGCACGCCGGAGAGTTGCAGCGAGTTGCGATCGAAGACCAGGTCGCCCTGGACCGCAGCGAAGCCCGGCCAGGGCGATTCCCAGGCCGGCTCGTCGCCGCCCGCGGGCACGCCGGGCAGATAGTCGAAGCGCACGTCGCGCACCTTGGCCGCAATGCGGAAGACACCGTCGCGCAGACCGTGGAAGGGAAACTGCCAGATATCGCCCTTGATCGACAGAGTGCCGGACTCCGCCGTGCCTGACTTGATGGACCGCGCGACATACTGCCGCGCCTGCAACGGAATGCCCAGCGGCAGGTACGCCGCCACGCGCTCGGCGCGCGCCCGCACGATGCGCGCGGCGAGGTCGATCTCGCCCGGCAGCCGCGCGCCCGGGCCGAAGCCAGGCGCCTTGCCGGTGCGCCAGGTGGCTTGCAGGTCACCCTGGGCGTCGGCATTGGCGAACTGCGCGTCGCTCACCTTGAGCTCGATCGCCGACGGCGTGCCGGCTGGCCCCGGCTGGACACGCCACTCGAGCCGGGCCGCGAGCTTGTCGAACGCAATCACCGGCTGCTCGAAGACGCCAGGGAAGATCAGTGCGCCGGCGGCCATCGCCAGGCGCGCCTTGCCTCCTGTCTCGCCGGCCTCGAACTCGATGTCGGCCCCACGCAGACCCGGCCGCCCGATCGCCCCGGCCGACGCCGCGGGCAGCGGCGCCAGTGCGAGCCCGCTGAGCTTGCCCTGTGCGCGGTAGCTCGTGGGCGCCTCGAAGGGCCCCTTCCAGCTCAGATCGAGCGCGCTCGCCACGCCCACCGGCGCCAGTTCCGCGATCGCCTTCTCGGCCGCAGCGCCGATCGGCAGGCGCGAGGCAATCATGGCCATCATTGCCAGGTCGAGCCGACCGGCGCGCAGCCGCCCGCCCGTCACCGGCGCCACGCTGGCAGCGCCCCCCGGCGCCAGGGCCTGCTCCTGCTGCCACGCCAGGCTCAGGTCGCCGGCCGGCCAGACCAGGCCGGCCGCGGTGGTGAAGCTCAGACCCTCGGCGGCGATCTCGACGCCGGCGCCGTCGCGCCAGGCGCGCAGGCGCGACTGCAGCTGCGTCAGGCCCAGTGCCTGCAGCTGGCTGGCCATGCGCAGGGACACGTCGGCAAGTGCGACATCGGCGGTCATCTCGCGCCACTGGCCGGCCTGCAACTCGATCCAGGCGCGCGCCGCGCCGCGGCCTTCATTGAGGTCGAACGGCAGGCTGACGTAGCGGCGGAGTTCGGCCACATCGGCCGCCGGCAGGTCGCCGTAGAGCGTGCCGCTCCAGCGCCGCCAGTCGCCCCGGCGCGCGAGCAGCGACTGCGTGAACTTGCCGCGCAGCGAAAAACGCTCGCCCCAGGACGGCGGCGGTGTCGCGTCCAGCCGCAACGCGTGGCTGCGCAGGCCATTGCGCAGCACCAGATCGACATCGCGCAATTCCAGCGGCGGCGCGCCGCGCAGTTCGTCGGTCCAACGCACCACGCCCTGGCGGACAACGATCTCGTACTGCGAGAACAGCCAGTCGGCCCCCGCGCCATCGTCGGCCGCGGGTGCGGTCTCTGCGGCCATGTCCAGCCCGGCGACGTGGATACGACCCTGGCCGTCGCGTCGCACGTCGAGCTGCACCGCATCGACATGCAGCTGCGCCAGCCGCAGCTCCATCGCCAGCAGCGACTGCGGTGCCAGCGCCACGCGCACATGGCCCAGCGCCAGCGCGGGCCGGCCTGCCTTGTCGAGCATCTGGACGTCGCGCAGGTCGAAGGCCGGCACCCAGCCGCCCGAGCGGACCTGGATTGCGCCGATCCTCACCGGTTGTCCGAGTGCCGCACCGACCCGGCGCTCGATCTCCGGACGCCATTGTTCGATGCGGGGCAGAATCCCCCAATGCAGCGTCAACCACGCCACTACGGCTAGGCTGAACGCCGTCAGCACGAGGATCGCCAGCCACCGCGCGCCGCGCCACCACAGGCCGGGCCGGCGTGCAGGTGGGGTGCGAGGATCGGGGGTCGAGGGTGAAGACATTCGAAATCGAGGCGCCGCCGCGGCACATGGGCCTGGCACGCCGGTCCACGTGCATCGTAACGGTGCGCGCGCGGCGTCTGCTGCAGGGCTATCCACAAGAGACCCTGCGCTGACCCATGGGTTCCGATCCGACGCGCTCTTTACCGGCGGACACAGGCGCCGATGCGGCACACAGCCGCTTCGTCCAGCGCATCCGTCGCCGCTATGCCGGCGAGCTGTCGCTGCTGGCCCCGGGCCTGCCCGACGCCACTGCCATGCGGGCCACCGTGGCCGCGCTGCGCTCTGCCGGGCGCGACATTCCGGCGTCCTTGCGCGTGACGCGCCAGCTCGTGCTCGAACGCCTGGCCGTGCTCGACGTCGAGCAGGGCGCGCCGCTCGCCGCCGTCACCGGCGCGATGACCACGCTGGCCGAGGTGGCGCTGGAGATCGCGCTCGAGGCGGCCTGCAGCGAATGCAATACGCGCCACGGCGCGCCGCTGAATGCCCAGGGCCAGCGCATCGACTTCTGGATCATCGGCATGGGCAAGGCCGGTGCGCGCGAACTCAATGTGTCGTCCGACATCGACCTGATCTATGTCTACGACGACGACGGCGAGACAACCGGCCCGCAGAAGACCAGCGCGCACGAATACTTTTCGCTCGTCGCCAAGAAACTCTATGCGCTGATCGGCGACACCACCGACGATGGCTTCGTCTTCCGCGTCGACCTGGCGCTGCGCCCCAACGGCAATTCCGGCCCGCCGGTCGTCAGCCTGGGCATGCTGGAGGAGTATTTCCTCGTCCAGGGCCGCGAGTGGGAACGCTTTGCCTGGCTCAAGAGCCGGGTGCTCGCGCCCCACGCCGCGGTCGATGCCGGCCGCGCCCTGCCGCTGCGCCAGCTGGTGACGCAATTCGTCTACCGCAAGTACCTCGACTACGGGGTCTTCGAAGGTCTGCGGCAGCTGCACCGCAAGATCCGCGACGAGGCCCAGCGCCGCGCCGCGGGCCGGCCCGAGCGCGCCAACGATGTCAAGCTCTCGCGCGGCGGCATCCGCGAGATCGAGTTCATCGTCCAGCTGATCCAGGTCGCGCGCGGCGGGCAGTTCCCCGAGATCCGCACCCGCTCGACCCTGCGCGCGCTCGAGCGACTGGCCGCGCGCGGGTTGATGACGGCCGAGACCGCCGCGAAGCTGGCCGATGCCTACGACTTCCTGCGCCGCATCGAGCACCGCATCCAGTACCTCGACGACCAGCAGACCCACCTGCTGCCCACCGCCGACGGCGACCTGCGCTGGATCGCCGCCAGCATGGGCATGTCCTGCCGCAACGGCGATGGCAGCGACGCCTGCGAATTGCTCGACAAGTTGTGCGAGGTGCGCGAGATCGTCGCGACCGAGTTCGACGCGCTGCTGCACGACGGCCGCACACCCACGCCGGCGGCCAACGGCGCCTGCAAGACCTGCGGCAACGGGCCGCTGCCGGTGGACAGCCCGGCGCTGCACGAAAAGTTGCCTGCCGAGCTCGCCGAGCGGTTACGCCGCTGGTGCGAACAGCCGCGCGTGGCCGCGCTGCGCGACGAAAGCAAGCTGCGCCTGGGGCGGCTGATCCAGCGTGCCAATGCCTGCATCGGCGAAGGCCTGTGCGACGAGAGCGCGGTGCTGCGATTCATCGACTGGGTCGAGCCACTGCTGCGGCGCGAGAATTACCTCGCGCTGCTGGTCGAACGGCCCGAGGTCCAGAAGCGGCTGCTGCGCCTGCTCGGCCTGGCGCGCTGGCCGATGCAGTACCTGATGCGCCACCCGGGTGTGATCGACGAGTTGGCCGACCGCCGGCTGCTCGACGAGCGTTTCGAGCGCGCCGCCTTCGAGCGCGATCTGGAGGACCGCCACCGTGCCTGGACGCGCGCCGGCCAGGCCGACGAGGAGTCGCTGCTCGACTCGCTGCGTCACGCCCACCATGCCGAGGTGTTCCGCACCCTGGTGCGCGACGTCGAGGGCTCGCTGACGGTCGAGCAGGTGGCCGACGATCTCTCGGCACTGGCCGACGCCATCGTCGAGACCGCCATCCGCTGGGCCTGGTCGATGTACAAGCAGCACCACCGCGCCGAGCCCCGGTTCGCCGTCATCGCCTACGGCAAGCTCGGTGGCAAGGAGCTCGGCTACGGCAGCGACCTCGACGTGGTCTTCCTCTACGACGACGCCGACGAGCCCGACAAGGATCGCGCCCAGGAGATCTACGCCGGTTTCGTGCGCAAGCTGATCACCTGGCTGACGCTGCGTACTGCCGCCGGCGAGCTGTTCGATATCGACACCGCCTTGCGGCCGAACGGCAACTCGGGCCTGCTGGTGACCTCGGTCGAGTCCTTCGAGCGCTACCAGGCGGGTCGTGGCAGCAATACCGCCTGGACCTGGGAGCACCAGGCGCTGACGCGCGCACGCTTCTGTGCCGGTGCCCGCTCGATCGAGCCGCGGTTCGATGCCGTGCGCCAGGCCGTGCTGACCGCACGGCGCGACCGCGGCGCGCTGCGCGAGGAGATCCGCTCCATGCGCGAGAAGGTGCGCGCGGCGCGCCCGGTGCGCGCCGGGCGCTACGATGTCAAGCACAGCGCCGGCGGCATGATGGACGTGGAATTCGCGGTCCAGTACCTCGTGCTCGCGCATGGCGCCGATCACCCCGAACTGATCCCCGACGTGGGCAACATCGCGCTGCTGCGGCGGGCCGAGGACGGCGGCCTGCTGCCGCCCGGCGTGGGCCACGCTGCGGCCGACGCCTACCGCGAACTGCGGCGCGCGCAGCATCGCGCGCGACTGGACGAAAAGCCCACGCAATTCGAGCCTGAACTGCACGCGGCGCAGCGCGATGCGGTGCTCGCGCTGTGGCGGCACGTCTTCGGGGCCTGACCCTGGCGCTGCAGCGCCCGGGCCGCCTGTGGGCCGGCTTCGCGGCCGCGCTGGCCGCCGGTGCACTGGCGGCGGCGGCGTCGGACCCCGCGCTGCTGGACTGGCAGCGGGTGCTCGCCTGGCACCAGCCCTGGCGCTGGTGGAGCGCGGCGCTGGTGCATCTGAGCACCGGTCACCTGCTGGCCAATCTGGCCGGCTGCGCCGTCGTCGGTGCCTTCGGGTGGGCCGCGGGCTGCACGCGGCGCGACGCCGCGGCCTGGTCGGTGGCCTGGCCGCTCACGCACCTGCTGCTGGTGCTGCAGCCGGCGCTGCTGCGCTTTGCCGGGCTGTCGGGAGTGCTGCATGCAGGGGTGGCGGTCGCCGCGTTCGCACTGGTCACGCGCGAGCGCGGGCTCCGGCGCGCGATCGGCCTTGCGGTGCTGGCCGGGCTGTTGCTGAAGCTCACGCTCGATCAGCCCTGGGCTGGCGCCGTGCAGCAATGGCCCGGTTGGGACATCGGCATCGCGCCGCTCGCCCACGCCACCGGGGCGGCGGCAGGGCTGGCCTGCGCCACGGTCGCGTGGGCGACATCGCCATCGCGCGCCATCGCGACAATGCACCGATGACCGCCCCGATGCAAGAACGACGCACGATGCTCGATCCGCTGGCGATCACCGTGCTCCTCACCTGCTGCACGCTGTGGGGCCTGAACCAGGTCGCGGCCAAGGTGGCGATGGTCGACATCCCGCCGCTGCTGCAGGCCGGCGTGCGCTCGCTCGGCGGCGCGGCACTGGTGCTGGTCTGGGCCCAATTGCGCGGTGTGCCGATGTTCGCGCGCGACCACAGCTTGCGCGGTGGCCTGCTCGCCGGGGTGCTGTTTGCGGCCGAGTTCGCCTGCATCTTTCTCGGCCTGCAGTTCACCACTGCCTCGCGCATGGCGGTGTTCATCTACCTCTCGCCTTTCGTCGTGGCGATGGGCATGCCGTTCGTCGCCCACAGCGAGCGCCTGCGGCCGCTGCAGTGGGCCGGTCTCGTGATCGCCTTCGCGGGCGTGGCCGTCGCGTTCGCCGAGGGCTTCCATGCGCCGGCTGCCGGCGATCGGCAGTGGGTCGGCGATGCGCTGGGCGTCGGTGCCGCGCTGCTGTGGGGCGCCACGACCTTGACGATCCGCGCCAGCGCGCTGGCCACCGCGCCACCGGAAAAGACGCTGGCCTACCAGCTCGCGATCTCCGGCGTGCTGCTCGCGATCGCGGCGCTGGCCACTGGCGAGCGCTGGCCGGCGACGATGGCGCCGCTGTCGGCCGGATCGATGGTCTTCCAGACCGTCGTCGTCACATTTGCCAGCTACCTCGCGTGGTTCTGGCTCGTGCGCCACTATCCGGCCACGCGCATCGCCTCGTTCACCCTGCTCACACCGGTGGCCGGCCTGGCCTTCGGTGTGCTGCTGCTGCACGAGCCGCTGACCTGGCGCCTGATGATGGCGCTCGTGGCCGTCGCGGCCGGGCTCGTTCTGGTGAACCGCCGCTGAGAATCAAACCCCACCGACTGGAGACAACCCATGATCACGCTGTGCGGATTCTCGATTTCGAACTACTACAACAAGGTCAAGATGGTGCTGCTCGAGAAGGGCGTTCCCTTCGCCGAGGAGTACGTGAGGGCCGGCACCAAGGATGAGGCCGCGCTGTCGGCGTCGCCCTTGGGCAAGGTGCCGTTCATCAGGACGCCGCAGGGCACGCTGTGCGAGAGCCAGGTCATCGCCGACTATCTCGAAGCCGCCTACCCGCAACCGCCGCTGATGCCGGCCGACCCGTTTGCCGCCGCCAAGGTGCGCGAACTGACAACTTACATCGAGTTGCACCTGGAGCTCGTCGTGCGCGAGCTCTATACCGAGGCGTTCTTCGGCGGCAAGATCAGCGACAGCGCCAAGGAGCGTGTGCGCAAGCAGCTCGACAAGAACATTCCGGCCTTCAAGCGATTGGCCAGGTTCTCGCCCTACATCGCTGGCGACAGCTTCACGCTCGCCGACTGCGCGGCCTGGGTCAGCCTGCCGCTGGTGACGATGGCGACCAAGGCCATCTACGGCGAGGACCTGCTCGCCCATCATGGCCTGGACTGCAAGCCCTACCTGAAGCTGATCGGGGAACGCCCGAGCGCACAACGCGTGGTGGCCGACCGCAAGCGCGACCAGGACGCGACCAAGGCGGCCGCGGCCAAGGGCTGACCTCGACGGATCAGCCCGGCGCCAGGCCGGGCCGCAGGCCCGCCGCCTGCTGCGCGAGCGCGGCGGTCACTTCCTTGCGGTAACGGTTGAGTTCCTGCACGCTGGCAAACGAGCGCTCCATCAGCAGGCTCATGTTGTGGAGGATGCGTTCGACGACCTTGCCCTCCCATACGGCGTCGAACTGGATCTGCTTGTCCAGCCACTGTTCGAGCCAGGCCGGGTCGGGCACGCGGCTCTGCACGGTGTCGCGCGGGAAGAGCGTCGCGTTGACGTGCAGATTGGTCGGGTGCAGGGCCTGCGCGGTGCGACGGGCGCTGGCCATCAGCACCCCGACCTTGGCGAAGGCTGCCCGCGCCTCGTCGCCGAAATTGGTCAATGCCCGCTTCATGTAGCGCAGGTAGGCGCCCCCATGGCGGGCCTCGTCGCGCGCCAGGGTCTCGTAGATCGCCTTGATGACCGGCTCGGTATGCCACTCGGCCGCGCGGCGGTACCAATGATTCAGCCGGATCTCGCCGCAGAAATGCAGCATCAGCGTCTCGAGCGCCGGTGCCGGATCGAACTCGAAACGCACCTCGTGCAGTTCGGTCTCGGTCGGCGCAAGTTCGGGACGAAAGCGTCGCAGGTACTCCATCAGCACCAGCGAATGCTTCTGTTCCTCGAAGAACCACACGCTCATGAAGGCGGAGAAGTCGCTGTCGTCGCGGTTGTCGCGCAGAAACATCTCGGTGGCCGGCAACGCCGACCACTCCGTGATCGCGTTCATCTTGATCGTCGTCGCCTGCTCGTCGCTCAGCAGGCTGGCGTCGAAACGGTCCCAGGGGATGTCCGTGTCCATGTTCCAGCGGACGGATTCGAGTTGCTTGAAGAGTTCGGGGTACAGCATGGTGAGGTTCCTGCGACGCGAGCCGATTCTAGGAATCCCGGTCCCCCAGCGCATCGCCTTGTTGCCAGTTCGTGCCGAGAAAGTGGGGATACCAGCAGAGGCAACTTGCAACTAATGAGTTCATGATGCATACTGTTCGGTATGGATTTGATCTGCCGTCTCCGTGACCCAAGCAAAAAAGTTCGTGCCGGCTTGGAACTTCGGTTCGCCGTCGCGCTCATAGCTTTCAAGGTTTTCCTGTTGCGCAGCCCGGCCCAAGCGCTGTACGAAATCTCCGGGTGGTTCTCCTCCTCCTCCCTCCCTCCCTCCTTCGCCCGGAGGCGCTGCGCAACAGACTTTCTTCCCAACGGCATCGGCGCTGAGCGCGATGCCGTTTTCTTTGGTCACGCCGGAGGTGCGGCGTGAGCCGGCGCGTCGCCGTCGTCGGCTCGGGCATTGCCGGGCTCTCCGCCGCGTGGTCGCTGGCGCCTGAGGCCCACGTCACGCTGTTCGAGGCTGGCGGCCACTTCGGCGGCCACACCCATACCGTGGACGTGACCCTGGACGGCGTGACCCACGGCGTCGATACCGGCTTCCTGGTCTTCAACCACCGCACCTACCCGAACCTGGTGCGTCTGTTCGCCGAACTCGGCGTCGAGACGGCGCCCTCGGAGATGTCTTTCTCGGCCCAGAGCCTGCAGGATGGCGTCGAGTGGAGCGGCAGCAACCTCAACACCGTCTTCGCGCAACGGCGCAACCTGCTGCGACCGGCCTTCCTGGGCATGCTGCGCGACATCCTGCGCTTTAACAGGTTGACCACGGCGCTGGCGCTGGGCACTGCCGACGCGCAACTGGCCGAGCCGATCGGTGACTTCCTCGACCGCGAGGGCTTCGGCAGCGCGTTCCGCCAGTGGTATTTCCTGCCGATGCTGGGCTGCATCTGGTCCTGTCCGACCTCTCAGATGCTGCGCTTCCCGGTCGCGACCATGGTCCGCTTCTGCCACAACCACGGCCTGATCCAGGTGACCGACCGTCCGCAGTGGCACACGGTGCGCGGCGGTGCACGCAACTATGTCGACAAGATGCTGCCGCGCATCCAGGACACCCGCCTGAACACACCGGTGCGCTCGGTGCGGCGCGTGCCGCCGGGGACCGGCGCGGCCGGCGTCTTCGTGACCACCGATGCCGGCGAGGCGCGTTTCGACGAGGTCGTGCTGGCCGGCCACACCGACCAGTCGCTCGCGATCCTTGCCGACGCCAGTGCCGAGGAGCGCGCCTGGCTGGGCACGATCCGCTACCAGCCCAACCGCGCCGTGCTGCACACCGATGCCTCGGTCCTGCCGAAGAAGCGGCTGGCCTGGGCCGCCTGGAACTACGAGCGCGCGGCCGACATCGGCCGCGAGCAGGCCGCCGTGTGCCTGCACTACTGGCTCAACCAGCTCCAGCCGCTGCCCTGGGAGACGCCCGTGGTGGTGTCGCTCAACCCGAGCCGGCCGATCGACCAAAGGAAGACCATCCGCTCGATCGACTACGAGCACCCGATCTTCGACCAGGCCGCCATCGATGCCCAGCGCCGGTTGCCGGATTTCCAGGGCCGTTCGCATATCTGGTACTGCGGCGCCTGGACCGGCTACGGCTTCCACGAGGATGGCCTGAAGTCGGGCCTGGCCGTCGCCGCGGCCCTGCGCGCGCTGTGGCAGGGCGCGCCATTGCAGCGCGCGGCCTGAGCGTGACCGTGGTCGGGAGTCCGCTTCTGGGGATCGGCGTGGTGCGCCACCAGCGCCTGCGCCCGGTCGCGCATGCCTTCGAGTACCCGACCTACTTCCTGCTGTTGCCGATGCGCGCGCTGCGCAGCGCCCCCACGCCCGGCCTCGTGCGCAACCGCTTCGGCCTGCTCAGTTTCCACGACCGCGACCACGGCGATGGCGGCCCCGACGCGCTGGCCTGGCTCGACGGGGTGCTGCAGCGCGAGGGCGTGTGCGACGCCGACGGCGAGGTCTGGCTGCACACCTACCCACGGGTGCTCGGCTACGCCTTCAAGCCGGTGAGCTTCTGGTACTGCCATCGCGCCGACGGCTCGCTCGCCGCCGTGGTGGCCGAAGTCAACAATACCTTCGGCGAGCGCCACTGCTACCTGCTCGCCGGCCCCGGCCTGGCCTTCGGCCGCGAGATGACGGCGCGCAAGGTCTTCCACGTCTCGCCCTTCTGCAGCATCGAGGGCCGTTACCGCTTTCGCTTCATGCGCACCGCGGAGCGCACGGTGGCGCGCATCGACCACGACGACGACCGTGGTCCGCTGCTGCAGACCAGCGTCTCGGGCCGGCTCGAGCCGCTCGACGCCCGCAACGCCCGTGCGGCCTTCTTCGGCATGCCGATGATGACGGTCGGCGTGATCGGCCGCATCCACTGGCAGGCGCTCCGGCTGTGGCTCAAGCGCGTGCCCTTCTTCCGCAAGCCTGCGCCGCCGCAGGCTCCTCTTACCCGTTGATCACCCGCTGATCGCCAGGAAAGCGACCACGATGCCCACGACCACCACCGCTGCACTCAGCCTGCCACGCCAGATGCCGGCCGGCGCCCGTGCCGTCCTCAAGCTGCTGCAGCGCATCGAGTCCGGCCTGCTCGACGTCCAGTTGCCCGACGGCACGCAGATGCGTTTCGGCCGTGCGGCACCTGGCCAACCGCAGGCCGCACTGTCGCTGCGCAGCTGGTCGGTCTGCAGCGCCGCGCTGAAGAGCGGCGACATCGGCTTTGCCGAGAGCTACATCGCCGGCGACTGGACCTCGCCCGACCTGGCCGAGTTGCTGCGCCTGTTCATCGCCAACCGCGACGCCATCGAGTCGGTGATCTACGGCTCGTTCTGGGGCTCGCTGGCCTACCGCGTCAAGCACCTGCTCAACCGCAATTCGCGCCATGGCAGCCGCAAGAACATCCACGCCCATTACGACATCGGCAATGAGTTCTACCGCCTCTGGCTCGACGAGACGATGAACTATTCGAGCGCGCTGTTCGAAGGCGACACGACGCGCCCGACTGCCGAGGCGCAGGCCGCCAAGGTGCGGCGCGCGCTCGACGAGTGCGGCGTCAAGGCCGGCGACCGCGTGCTCGAGATCGGCTGCGGCTGGGGCGCGCTGGCCGAGGAAGCCGCGCTGCGCCTGGGCGCACGGGTGACCGGCGTGACACTGTCGACCGAGCAACTCGAATTCGCGCAGGCGCGCATGCGCCGCCATGGCGTGGCCGACCGTGCCGAACTGCGCCTGCAGGACTACCGCGACATCGCCGACGGCCCCTTCGACGCGATTGCCTCGATCGAGATGTTCGAGGCCGTCGGGCGCGAATACTGGAGCGGCTTCTTCGACACGCTCAAGCGCCAGCTCAAGCCGGGCGGTCGCGCCTGCATCCAGACCATCACGATCCGCGACGACCTGTTCGACCGCTACGTCAAGTCGACCGACTTCATCCAGCAGTACATCTTCCCCGGCGGCCTGCTGCCGAGCCCGAGCGCCTTCCGCGCCGAGGCGCGGCGCGCCGGGCTGCAGGTGGTCAACGAGATCGCTTTCGGACCCGACTATGCCGAGACGCTGCGCCGCTGGCGCCACGACTTCCTGGCGCGCGACGGCCAGATCCGACGCCTGGGCTTCGATACCCGCTTCATGCGGATCTGGGAGTTCTACCTCGCCTATTGCGAGGCCGCGTTCGACACCGGCAATACCGACGTCATGCAGTTCACGCTGCTCAGGGCCTGAATTGAACCACCCCCGCAGCGCCAACGGTGCCTCCCCCTCCAGGGGCGCCGCCAGCGGACCGGCAGAGCCGGATCCGCTGCGGCCGCTCGGCTGCGTCGGTTCATGCGTCGCGGGTCGTGCGCAGCGCGGTGGAGCAACTGAGATGCAGAGCGCCAACGCTTGACATGATGCAACGCCGGCAATTCCTCGCGCTGCTGCCTGCCACCGCCCTGCCCGCGGCGCTGGCGAACCCGCGCGTGCCCGAGGAAGTGGCGGGCGAATGGCCGGCCCCGCGCCTGCATGGCCAGGGCCGCCTGCGCTTCTTCGGCCTGCATGTCTACGACATCCGGCTGTGGACCGGCGCACCGGCGCTCGGCCCCGACGACTGGCCGCGCACGGCGCTGGCGCTGGAGATCGAATACGCGCGCAGCCTGGTCGGCAAGCTGATCGCCGAGCGCTCGCTCGAGGAGATGCAACGCAGTGGCCCGATCGCAACCGACCAGTCGCAGCGCTGGCTCGGCGAGATGACCCGGCTGTTCCCGGACGTCAATGCCGGCGACCGCATCACCGGGCTCCAGCGTCCCGGCGCCGGCGCGCGCTTCTTCGTCAATGGCCGTCTGCGCGGCGAGGTGCGCGATGCCGACTTCGCGCAACGCTTCTTCGGCATCTGGCTCGGCAGCTCGACCTCCGAGCCGTCGCTGCGGCAGTCGCTGCTGGGCACCCGATGAGTGCGCCGGGCGGCTCCCGAGCGCTGCTGCCGGAACATGCAGCGCGCAGGGTCTTCGAGTGAGCACGCCGGCGATCACCGGTCCATCCGCGGCACGGCCGACCCCGGCGCCCGCGGCCTGGCGCGGCGGCGGGCGCGACGCGCTGGCCTACGGCGGCCTGGGTCTTCCGCTGGCCTTCGTCGCGCTGCCGCTGTACGTGATTCTCCCCAACCACTATGCGAGCGCCTTCGGCGTGCCGCTGGCCACGCTGGGTGCGCTGCTGCTCGCCGCGCGGTTGCTCGACGCAGTGGCCGATCCCTGGATCGGCCGACTGGTCGACCGCTGGTTTGCCCATTCGACCCGCCGCGCGCTGCTGGCGCTGACGGCTGCTGCCGTCGTGCTGGCGCTCGGTTTCCGGGCGCTGTTCTTCCCCCCGGTGCCGGCAGGGCCGGCGCTGCTCGCCTGGTGCGCCGGCGCGCTCGGCGCGACCTATCTCGCCTACAGCGTGGTCACGGTCGTGCACCAGGCCTGGGGAGCGCGTCTCGGTGGCGACGAGGGCCAGCGCGCCCGCATCGTGTCCTGGCGCGAGAGCTTTGGCCTCGCCGGCGTGCTGGTCGCCAGCGTGCTGCCCGCGCTGGCCGGTCTCGGCGCGTCGACAGCCGCCTTCGCACTCCTGCTCGCACTGGGCGTGGCCGCGCTGTGGCAGGCCCCGCGGGCGCAGCCCGGCGCGGTGACGCCGGTGCCGGCGGCGATGGCGCAACCCTGGCGCACACCGGCATTCCGCACGCTGCTGGCGATCTACCTCGTCAACGGCATCGCCAGCGCGGTGCCGGCAACCCTGGTGCTGTTCTTCATCCGCGACCGCCTGCAGGCACCGGCCTTCGAGCCGCTGTTCCTGGCGAGCTACTTCGCCGCCGGTGCGCTGTCGATGCCGTTGTGGGTGCGCGCAGTGGCCCGATTCGGTCTCGCGCGCAGCTGGCTGGCCGGCATGCTGCTGGCGGTGATCACCTTCGGCTGGGCCGCGCTGCTGGGCGCCGGCGACGTGGCCGGCTATGTCGTCGTCTGCGTGGCCAGCGGCATCGCGCTCGGCGCCGACCTGTCGCTGCCGGGCGCGCTGCTGGCCGGCGTGATCCAGCGCGCCGGGCATGGCGGCCGGCTCGAAGGGGCCTACTTCGGCTGGTGGAACTTCGCGACCAAGCTCAACCTGGCACTGGCCGCAGGCATCGCGCTGCCCCTGCTGGCGCTCTTCGGCTACCAGCCCGGCAGCCGCAGCGCCGACGGCCTGCTGGCGCTGACCCTCGCCTACTGCGTGCTGCCCTGCGCGCTCAAGCTCGCGGCCGCCACGCTGCTGCACACCTTCTGGATACGGACCTCACGATGAACCCACGACGACTCCTGCTGGGCGCTCTCGGCGCCATCGGCGCCACGACCCTGGTCGCCGGCTGCGCCAGCGCACCGACGCCGGCTGACTACGCCGCCGAGAAGCCCGTGCTCGACCTGAAGTCCTACTTCAACGGCGAACTCACCGCACACGGCCTGTTCACCGACCGCGCCGGCAAGGTGCAGCGCCGCTTCGTCGTCGCGCTGACCGGCACCTGGCAGGGCAACCAGGGCACGCTCGACGAGCGCTTCATCTACAGCGACGGCAAGGTCGAGCGCCGCGTCTGGCGACTGACCGACCACGGCAACGGCCGCTACAGCGGGCGCGCCGACGACGTCGTCGGCACCGCCGAGGGCCGGGCCGCCGGCAATGCGCTGAACTGGCGCTACACGCTGCGCCTGCCGGTCGACGGCAGCGTCTACGAGGTCCAGTTCGACGACTGGATGTATCTGATGGACGAGCGCGTGATGCTCAACAAGGCCGTGATGAGCAAGTTCGGCGTCACGCTGGGCGAGGTCACCCTCGCCTTTGCTCGAAAGTAGGCGCTGCATGTCCTTGAACCCGCGCATCGACCAATGGCCCGGCCGCACGGTCTGGCTCATCGGCGCATCCACCGGCATCGGCCGCGCCACGGCGTCGAGGCTCCATGCCCTCGGCGCGCGCGTGGTGGTGTCGGCGCGTTCGGCGGCTGCGCTGCAGGAATTCACCGCGACCCACCCGGGCAGCGACGCCGTCGTGCTCGACGTCACCGAGCGCGACGGGCTGCGCGCGGCCACGGCGCAGATCGTCGAGCGCCACGGTCGCATCGACCTGGCCGTCTATTGCGCCGGTACCTACAGCGCGATGCGCGCGACCGAGTTCGACCTCGACGTCGCGCTGCACCACGTCCAGGTCAATTACGTCGGCGCACTCCACCTGCTCGACGCCTTGCTGCCGCAATTGCTGAAGCAGGCCGGCGCCGGCCAGCCCGGGCACGTCAGCCTGGTGTCCAGCGTCGCCGGCTACCGCGGGCTGCCGAAGTCGCTCGCCTACGGGCCGACGAAGGCGGCGCTGATCAACCTCGGCGAGACCTTGTACCTCGACCTCCACCCGAAGGGCATCGGCGTTTCGGTGATCAACCCGGGATTCGTCGAGACTCCCTTGACGGCACAGAACCGGTTCAGCATGCCGGCGCTGATCAGTTCGGAGAAGGCCGCCGGGCACATCGTCCGCGGCTGGGAGCGTGGCGAGTTCGAGATTCACTTCCCCAAGCGCTTCACCCACGTGCTCAAGGCCATGAGCGTCCTGAGCGACGGCTTGTACTTCGCGGCCATCCGCCGCGCCACCGGAACGTGAACGCCCCGCGCTGCAACGATCCGCGCGTGGCGCGCATCGTCGACTACTTCGAGCGCCTGGCACCCGGCGACCTGGCCCGGCTGGACAGCTTCTACACGGCAGACGCCAGCTTCAAGGACCCGTTCAACGAGGTGCAGGGCGTGGCGCCGATCGAGCGCATCTTCGGCCACATGTTCGATACCCTCGAGGCACCACGCTTCGAGATCCGCGACGTGATCGTCGAGGGAGCGCAATGCTTCCTGACCTGGGACTTCATCTTCCGGCTCCGGGGCCGCCGCGCCCGTGAGATCACGGTGCGTGGCGGCTCGCACCTGCGCCTGGCCGCCGATGGCCGCATCGAGCTGCACCGCGACTACTGGGACGTGGCCGAGGAGCTTTACGAGAAGCTGCCGGTGCTGGGCGCGCTGATGCGCTGGCTCAAGCGGCGCGCCAGGGGCTGAGTGCCTACAGCTGCCCTTCGCTCAAGGTGTCGACCTGGAACTTGCCGGACTTGTCGACGAGCCAGATCTCGCGGTAGACGACGTTGGTGCCATTGGCGAACTTCGACGGCGCCGGGAACGGGCTGGCACGGCGGATCAGCGCGAGCACGAAGGGAGTCACCTCGGTGGCTGCAGCCGGCGGCCGCACGACCTTGACGTTGACGACCTGGCCCGCAGGGTCGATCTCGGTGTCGGTGATCATCACCGCGTACATCATCGGCGGCAGCTTGCCCTTGTGGATGCGCAGCGGGTAGGCGGCGTAGACGTGACGCGCGGCTTCCTGGCGATAGGCCACGTCATCGCTCGCGCTCGACGGCTCGGGCGGGCCGCTGAGCGCCGACGACGGCACCATCGAGAACTGGGCACTGGCCAGGCCGGCCGCCCCGGCCAGCAGCAGACCGGCCAGACCGGCACGCAGCGCCGGCGGGACTTGAAGACGGCAGAACGGGCTCATCGGAGGGCTCATGCGATTGCGGCTGCCCGCTACTTTGCCATCCCGGCCTGCCGGCCAAGCCCGGAAATCACCGGAACTACCCTCGCATTCGGGCCGAACCCGGGCCGCCCGCGTCAGCGCAACCAGCCCTTGCGGCGGAAATAGACGAACGGGGCCACGACCGAGGCCGCCATCAGCGCCAGCGCCAAGGGGTAACCCCAGGGCTTGTCCAGTTCGGGCATGAACCGGAAGTTCATGCCGTAGATGCTGGCAATCAGCGTCGGCGGCAGCAGCGCGACGCTGGCGACCGAGAAGATCTTGATGATCTTGTTCTGGTTGATGTTGATGAAGCCGACCGTGGCGTCCATCAGGAAGTTGATCTTGTCGAACAGGAATGCGGTGTGGGAGTCCAGCGAGTCGATGTCGCGCAGGATCTGGCGTGCCTCCTCGAACTGCTCGGCGTTGAGCATGCGGCTGCGCATCATGAAGCTCAGCGCACGCCGCGTGTCCATCACGTTGCGGCGGATGCGCCCGTTCAAGTCCTCTTCCTTGGCGATCGCGGCCAGCACCTCGGCGGCCGTGGAGTCGTTGACATCGTCCTTGAGCACGCGCGCGCTCACGTTCTCGAGGTTGTCGTAGATGCCTTCGAGCGCGTCGGCGGAATACTCGGCGTCGGCGTCGTAGAGCTTGAGCAGCACGTCCTTGGCGTCCTCGATCAGGGCCGGAATGCGACGTGCGCGCAGGCGCAGCAGGCGAAAGACCGGCAGGTCCTCGCCGTGGATCGAGAACAGCACGCCGTCGCGGAAGATGAAGGCCACACGCACGTTGCGCGCCGGCTTGCCGTCGGGGCCGTCGTCCGCGTCGATCAGGAAATCCGAGCGGATATGCAGCTCGCCGTTGTCTTCCTCGTAGAAACGGGCCGACTCCTCCAGGTCCTCGTCGACCGCGTCATCGGGAATGGTCAGGCCGAACCGCGCCGCGACCCAGGACTTCTCCTCCGACGAGGGCGACTCCAGGTCCACCCACACGGGCTTGACATGGGCGAGCGCCTGCTCGGTCTCGATCTCTTCCTGGAACAGCCGGCCGTTGGCCAGCGTGAAGACGTTCAGCATCCGGGGCTCCGGGCGCGGCGCCAAAGGTGCGCGCGCTGTGCGGGGGTGGCGTGTGGTTCTTGCGGCGCACCGTCTCACCCCGAGGCAGCGCTGCTTCAGCGGCTGCGGCCGGAATGGACGGTCACCGAGGGTGACTCTGGTCCAACGGAGATCTCCGAAACTGGGATCGAAGGATTATGTCATCGGGGCAACCTCGCCCCGATGTCTCAGCGCCCGATCACGCCACGCAGGATGTCCAGCGCGCTCGGCTTCTTCTCCTTCTTTTCGGGCTCGGCCGGTGCCGGCTCGGTATCGCGCGCGCCGCGCCGCGGCTCGTCCATCGAAGGCATCCCGGCGATCGCGCTCGCGACCGACTTCACGCGAAGCTTGGCGGCCCATTGCGGCTCCCACGCGATCCTGGGGTCGGTCGGCCGCGGTGGGTGCACCAGATTCAGCTCGTGGCCGTAGGCGATCGCGCGCAGCATCGCGCCCTCGCCCGCGAATACGCCCTTGGGCACGGTGCAGTTCGTGACGCTGGGCGCCAGCAGCACCTTCTCCCTCAGCCAGCGGTCGACTGCCGGGTTGGTCTGGTAGTCGATCAGGCCCATGCCGGCGTCGGGCAGCTCGCTCGAGGTCCAGATCACCATCTCGTTCTTGCCGCGCGCACCCATGCCGGCGATGAAGAAGGCCCGCGCATTCGGCTGCGCGGCCCAGCTCAGCGCGAGCGCGCCGCCCTGGTCGGCCTGCTGCAGTTGCATCGGCGGCATCAGGTCCTGCGCGGCCGGCAGGTTGAAGCGGAAGCCCTCCGGCACGCCCTGGCCCGCGAACTGGTGCGCGCCGGCCAGCGATGCGCCCTCGGGCACCGCGCGGCCGTCGGTCGAATTCGGCCAGTGAGGCCGGCCGAGGGCCGAATGGGCACCGCGCTGGGTGGCACGGCGCGACTGGAAGACCTGGGCCAGCTGCTGCGGCGTGGCGGTCGCGAAATCGACCACGCGCGGTTGCCCCGGGCGCACGCTGTCGCCGCAACCCCAGTAGAGATAGAGCTTGCCCTCGGGCCGTTGCGGCTCGCGCTCGGGCACGACCTCTTCCTCGGGTTCGGTGGCCGGCGGTATCGGCGCGTCGCGCGGGGCCACGAGCTGCAGCGCCGGGCTCATGAATCCGGCCGGCACGTCCTGCGTTGCCTGGTCGAGCTGCGGATTGTTGCGGGTCATCAGCGTGACGTCGACATAGCGGCCGGAGCCGCCGGACTGGGTCATGAGGAACGGCACCTTGGCGTCGCCACGGCCCTTGCCGCCGAAGAGGCCGCCGAGCGCGGCCATCGGGTTGGCGCCGCCCGGGCCGCCCATCGGCATGCCCATGCCCGAGAACGTCGCGATATCGATCCACGCCTGGGCCTGCGGCGGCTTGACCACCTGCTTGGGTTGGGCTTGGACGGAGGCAGCCGCCAACAAGGCGCACGCGGCCAGTGCGATGGGGGTGTTCAAGGTGTTCATGGGTGACTTATAGCGCCGCAAGGCGGCGCGCCGACACCCCAAAGATCAATTCACGCGCATTTGCGTTGGATCTGCGTGGATTGAAAGGCCCAATGCGGTCCAAAGGCGAAGTTCGCACTCCGCTTTGTGGCACTCGGAGTAAGTGCGGCAAAGGAGTGCCCGGGCAGGCCGTGGCGCTTCGCTGAGGCGGTCGGCGCTGCGCGCCGACTTCCCTGCGATGCTCGGGCCCAGGGCCCGGCGCATAACTCGCTACGCGAACTGCGTTCGCTGCGCTCGGACAGAT
>Ga0209682_10000145_pt1 | contig 22997 bp, 26 predicted proteins | sample DOMMetBare2Fresh_2_FD_187471 | JGI IMG/M metagenome (GOLD analysis project Ga0209682, IMG submission 187471) | Wetland sediment microbial communities from St. Louis River estuary, USA, under dissolved organic matter induced mercury methylation -... | ecosystem: Environmental > Aquatic >... | reverse complement strand
CGTATCCGGCCACGATCGCGGCGATGCAGAGTTCGCGCGAGACCGAAACCAGCGTCTATTACCACTACACCGAGTTCGGTCGGCACGCTCAGCAGGAAGGCTACCGGGGCATCGCCTACCTGTTCGCCGCGTTTGCCGCCTCGGAACAGGTGCATGCCACCAACTTTGGCAAGATCCTCACGCGCCTGAATGTGGAACTGATGCCGATCCCGAAGCCCGCAGTTCGCGTGAGCAGTACGCGCGAAAACCTGCTCCGCGCCGCCGACAGCGAGATATCGTCGATCGAGACCTTCTATCCGAAACTGCTCGAGCAGCTCAAGCCCGAGGGCCACGAGGACGCCATCACCCTGGTCCGCTACGCGTGGTCCTCCGAGCAACAGCACCGCGACAAGGTCCGGCAGATCCAGCGCTGGACGGGCACGTTCTTCGAGACTGTCGCGCGGACGATTGACGAGAAGACCGGCCGCTACTTTGTCTGCCAGATCTGCGGCTCGACGGTGAACACCGTGCCGGCCGACATGTGCCCCGTCTGCAAGTTCCCGCCGGCGCATTACCGGGGCATCGAGCCGCCAGCCTGAGCGAAACGTTGGTCGCGCACGATGATCGCGTCGCGCGGGACGAAGCCGCCTTGGAACAAGCCGGTGAGCGTTGGGCTTGTTGTTCGGTCTGGCCTCGCTGATGAAAGTTGCGGGGCCGCTCTGCTGCGCCACGCAACTGCCGGCTCTGGGGCGAAGCTTTTGACCGAAGTGCGCCGGCAACGCCACTTCAATCTCTTGCGCCGATGCGGCAGCGTGATTCGCTGAGTGCTCGGTAGCGGTCTGCGATCGGCCTTGGGCAGGTTTCCTCGTTTTACAAGAGCCGCGTTCGCGAGCATCCGGTCGTGCCGCGAGCGTCAATCGGGGAAGGGGTTCGCAAGAATAGGGCGCATGATGGCCACGCGCGCGCTCGAGGCCGGGTTCGCGGTCGGACTGACCTTGCGAGCTGCGCCCACAACACGGAGGCCAACATGGCCAAGTATCTCTTTGAAGGACATTACAACGCCGAGGGCGCCAAGGGCCTCGCTCGCGAAGGCGGTTCGGCACGTCGTGCGGCCGTCGCGAAGATGACAGAGGCCATGGGAGGAAAGCTGGAGGCGTTCTACTACGCATTCGGTGATGTCGACGTATATGTCATTGCCGATTTGCCGGACAACGTCAGCGCGGCCGCGTTCGCGCTCGCCGTCAACCAGTCCGGCGCCGTGACCGGAAAGACGGTCGCGCTGCTCTCGCCGGAGGACATGGACAAGGCAGGCAAGAAGTCCGTGGAATATCGGCCGCCCGGACGCTGACGCATCCGAGCCCCGGCTCTACTGAAGCATTGGGAGGTGCTGCGCCGTGCACGCGGCGCCTCTTTGCCAGCGCTGTCCTCTCGCTCGCACGCATTGGTCACGGCACATCAGGAAGACACTCGAGATCACGGTGGCACGCGTGCTTTCCCATCGATTCATGCCGCACACTGCGGGCGGAAGTCGTGAATCTCGATCGCTACCAGCGTCGGAAACGGCAGTGGCTCATTGCCGAACGGCAACGGCCTGACCGTTCTTCGCGTCGGTACAACAAATCCGTCGAACTCGCGGAAGTCCTCGCACACGTGAGCCGCCCGCGCCCACCGCCCCACGACCTCGGCGGTGTAGTCGAGCCGGCAAAGGCGATGCTGCTGATCGAAGTAGAAATCCTGCACGCGGCTATGCGTGGGTATATCAACAGGAAATGTCACCCGGACGCTTGACCACGACCCCGAGGCCGTTACCAGCGGCGGCAACTCCTTGAACGTGAACCCACCGCGCAGAAACATGAACGGCGCGGCGAAGTAGTTCCACGTCGCGTAGCCGCCGAAGTAGATGAAATCCAGCGGGTCCCAGTAGAGCTGCCGGCGCCAATTGCAGAATGCCGCACGCGGCCGTTCGCGGCGGGCCTGGATGGTGCCGTCCTGACCGAGGATGCGAACCTCTTCGTCGCCGATCAGTTCGCTCATTTCACCGGCACGCGGGAAATCGAGGAAAGTGAAACGCACCTCGCGTGTCGCGGCACGCACACGTACACGTTGCATCACGGGCCGGTGTTTCGCCGAGAACAGGAAGCCGCGGGCGGAAATCGTCGCCTCGACCGCGATCAGTTGATTCCACCGCGCGGCGCCACCGTGTGCCGCGATGGCGGCCGCGATCGCGGCGGGGAGTCCTTGCACTTCGCTCATGTTCGGGTCAGCGGTGAACAGTCTTCCGGCGCGCTGCGCTCTCCCGGCGCCTATCGTTCACGTTCGGCGCTGCGTCGCGCGCGCATCAGACTCGTAGCGTCTCGACGGTGTCGAACAACAATGCGTTGTCCGTCCGCAAGCTTCACACTTCCGCGATCACCGCGATCGAGACCTTCATTGCCTTCGGGTGGATCGGGAGCTTGGCGCCCTGGCGCGCCGGAGGGTCCTTGGGAAACCACCGCCCCCATTCCTCGTTCATGCCCGCGAAGTCAGTTTCCTCTCCAAGGATGAAAGTCGCGCTCACGACTTGCTCCATCGAACTGCCCGCTGCCGCAAGAATGGCCGAGATGTTGTGCAGGCACTGGCGCGTGTGCTCCTGAATCGTCACTCCGACAACATCTCCCGTTGCAGCATCGAACGGTCCCTGGCCGGAGACGAAAACGAAACCGCCAGATTTGACGGCCTGGCTATAGCCGGCCAAAGACAAAGGAGCCTTGTCGGTTTGAATGATTTCCTTGGGCATGGTGGTCTCCTTGATTCTTTGTATGTAACCGCGGAGATGCGATGAATCCGTTGAAGACCCCTGACCTCTTGAGTCCAAGGGTTCAACGCTGAGAATCGTACGCGCCGGTCACCCTCCGATCGCCTGGCTTCACGGCGCGCCGATCTTCTTCGCCAGCACCACCGCATCGTCGATGCGCTGGTAATAGCCCTCCAGCACCTTGACCTGCTCGTAGCGGTGCTTGCGATAGAACGCCCGCGCCGAGTGGTTTTGTGCCCGCACTTCGGCGCGAATCCACCGGATGCCCGCAGTGCGTGCCGTCACCTCGAGCCACGCGAGCAGCGCCGAGCCGACGCCGTGCCGGCGCCGCGCCGATTCGACGGCGAGCAGCAGCAGGTGCGCCTGCGTATCGCCGTACTTCATGATCGCGAAGCCAAGCAGGCTCGCGGACTCGCGCGCCACAATGGTGTTGGTGGCTTCGTCGTTCACACTCTTCAGCACCCGGTACGGTGTCCACGACCAGTTCAACCCATGCTCGATCGCCTCGCGCGACAGCACCGCGATCCGCGCTGCCTCGGACGGGTGCGCCAGTCCGACGTGGTAGCTCGCAATCAATTCGATGTCCTCATGCGAGCTTTGCGCCTTTCTCAATGAGAAGCTGGCGCAGTTCCGACCGGTGACAGCGCGATTCGTCCTCGCAGTAGCAGCCGACGGAGAAGTCGGCGTGATGCGAAAGCAGCGCGAGCACATCGAGGATGCGGCTCGCGTCGGGCGCAGTCATCTCGGCGCGGTATTTCCTGGCAAACGAGGCCCAGTCGCGATCGGTGTGCGCGCCCTGTCCGAACTTGACCAGCTCGGCGCTCGGCGCGAGGTTGGGGAACCACACGTCGTACCAGTTCTGCGACGCGAATTCGGTCTTGGGCACTCCCCGCGGCGGGCGCCGTACCGTGCCCAGACGCGGTCCTTCATCCTTCGCGCGCGGCGTGCCGAGCCTTACGACCTTGATCGTCATCTTGCCGCCTCCCGTTTTGGGCCGGCCTCATTCTGCCCGCAACGACTACGGTTGGATCGAGTTTCGGCTCGCGCCGCCACATGCGGCCGCGCGCGACAAGAGACGGGACGGCCGCCCCACGGCGTCCGCCCCTGACGCGACTACTTCAAGCCCATGCAGTTGGCGTAGTAGGTCACCGTCGCCGGCCAGTCGGAGAAGATGCCGAGGATGCCGACGTCTTTCGCGAGAACGTCGAGCGCCTTGTACATGTCGCTGTCCTTCTTCACCGCGGCGCCGGTCGGGTCGAACGCGTAATAGCTGCCCTTGCCCGCAGCACCGGTGCGCAGATCGACGCGCTCGAACGTCCACGTGATGATGTCAAGCCCGGCCGCCTTGATGTCGAGCGCGTACTGCGACGGCACGATCTCGTTGCTGGCGTTCAACGCGAGCAGCGACTGCATCGGCGGCGCGAAGATCCGCACGCCCTGCGCCTTGAGCTGATTGAGCTCGGCGACCGACAGGCGCGCCGGATATGCGCTGGAATCGAGGAAGACCGCCTGCTTGCCGAACTGCGGTACGTTCTGGATCCAGTACAGGATGTCGCCGACGAAGAATGACTGCGCCCAGACCTGGCTCGGCGGAATGCCGGCGGCCTTGTACTCGTCGATCATCTTCTGCGCATAGTTGGCCTGGCTGCCGAAGATGGCGACGACACGGTCCGGGTTGTTCGGGTATTTCAGTTCCGGCGTGAACTTGCCGCCGAGCCCCTTGACGATCTGGATGTACTCGGAGTGCTTCATCAAGGTCCCGCGGCTGTTGTACAGATCAGTGCGCCAGCTTGCCGTGCCGCCGAGGTAAGCCTGGGGCGTCGGCGCGCTCGGAACAGACGCGTCCATCTTGCCTTTCAGCGACTTGAACTGCGCAAGCGTCAGGTCACTGGTGCAGCACCTGGGCGCCGGATTGGCTGGCACCGGTCCGGTCCACGGCACCGTGCATTGGCTGTTCAGTGCGGTCGCGACGATGTTGGTCGTCGTGTGCAGGTCGCATTCGTCGTGGCGGCAAACCAGCTGACCGTCCATCGTGAAGGTGACGTCGCACTCCAGGATGCCGGCGCCCATGCGCGCGCCTGCTTGCGCCGCTTCCTTCGTATGCTCGGGGAACTGCAATGCCGCGCCCCGGTGGGCAATCGAGAAATCGCTGCGATAGAACGGGCCGTCCTTGCACAACATCAGCCGGTCCTTGAGCGGGCCCGCGTCCATGCCCTCCACGAGAAAGAAGGGCCGCGGACCAAGCTGCACGCGCTGGTCGTGCAGCATCCGACCGAGGTCGAAGTGACCCCGGCCGTCGTAGGCGGCGTTGTAGGCGCCGCCGTAGTAACGATTGTCCTGCGCCGCCTGTGCCAGCGACACAAACGCCGCTGCCGTCGCCAGCACGGCCGTCAGGAACAGCCTGCCTGATCTGTTGCGCATCGGATCCTCCGCTTGAACGACGTTCAACGCGGCCAGCACGCGATCGCGCTCGCCCTTGGACATCGATACCGCCAGTGGGACACACCTCGGTTTCGGGTTGTTGACAATTCCCACATTCGATCGGCGCAATCGCGCGAATGCCCGATGGCCTATCTCCCTCCCGGAAGGCGCGCCGGCAGCAGGACGATCTACTCAGCCCGCAACGACTCGACCGGATCGAGCCGCGAGGCGCGGCGCGCCGGCAGCACACCTGCCGCCAGCCCGATGGCGGCGGCGACCAGTTCGGCCAGCACTGCATAGAGCAACGGCGTGTGCACCGGCAGCGCGGGCACCGCGGCATGAATCGCTTGCGCCAGTCCGAACCCGAGCACGAGTCCAAAAACGCCGCCGAGCGCGGCGAGCACGATTGCCTCACCGAGAAAGAGACCCAGGATCGTGTGCCGCTGTGCGCCGAGCGCAAGCATCAAGCCGACTTCGCTGGTGCGCTCCGCGACCGCGATCGTCATGATGGTGACGATGCCCACGCCGCCGACCAGCAGCGAAATGCTGCCCAACCCCGCGACCGCCATTGTCAGGATGTCGAGGATGTTGCCGAGCGTGCGCAGCATGTCCTCCTGCGTCGTGATGGTGAAATCCTCGCGACCATGGCGCGCGGTCAGTAGCCGCCTTGCATCGGCCGCCACGCGCGCAGCCGATGCGCCCTCCGCATATGAAAGATGAATCTCGGTCAAGCCGTCGCGATTGAAGAGCTCCAGCGCGCGCGCGGCGGGAATGTAGGCCGTGTCGTCCAGGTCGATGCCGAGGAACTGGCCCTTCGCCTCCAGCACGCCGACCACGCGGAACTGCAGTCCGCCGATGCGCACCCGCGTGCCGAGCGCATTGCCCGCACCGAAGAGTTCTTCCTTCAGCTTGGGACCAAGGACGACAAAGTTACGCGCCTCGCCGGCCTCCTCCTGCGGCAGAAACTGTCCGACACGAACGCGGACGTTGAACACCTGCAGCATCGCTGCGCTGCCACCGAAGATCGTGGTCCGCCGAACGCGACTGTTGCCTGCGACTTCGGAGTTACCGGAAGCCGTCGGCACCACCGCGACCACGTTCGCAATCCGCTCCAGCGCACGCGCATCTTCGAACGTCAACGGCCGCACGGACGTCGGCAGGCCCGGCGGGCCGCCCGAGGCTTCGATCCGTCCGGGCGCGATGCCGATCACATTGGTGCCGAACTGGGAGAACTCCGCCAGCACGAAGCGATGGATGCCTTCGCCGATCGAGGTCAGCAGGATCACCGCCCCGATGCCCACGCCGATGCCGAGCAGCGTGAGAAAGCTGCGCAACCGGTGCGCAGTGATCGCGCGCAGCGCGAGGAAGACCGAGTCGCGCAGGATCATCGCTTCGCCAAGGCAAGAACCGGATCGAGCCGTGCGGCTCTGCGTGCCGGCATCACACCGAATATGAGCCCGGTTGCGAACGCGGTGCCCAGTCCCGCCACCACGGCCCAGTCGGGCGGGTACGCGGGAAACATCGGATACAGATAACGCAGCACGGCCGCGCCCGCCAGGCCGAGCGCATAGCCGATCAGCCCGCCCATTGCCGATAACAGCGCCGCCTCGGTCATGAACGCGGCGCGAATCGCGCCATGCGTGGCACCGAGCGCTTTGAGCAATCCAATCTCCGGCGTGCGCTGCGTGACCGACACCAGCATCACATTCATGACCAGGATGCCGGCCACCGCCAGGCTGATCGCCGCGATGCCGGCCACGCCGACGGTCAGTGTTCCCAGCACGCGGTCGAAAGTGGCGAGCACGGCGTCCTGCGTGATGACGGTGACGTCTTCTTCGCCCTCGTGGCGCGCCTTAAGGATCGCCTGCGCCTGCGTCTTCGCCGTGGCAATTCCGTCGCGATGCCGCGCCTCGATGAGGATACGGAACAGCGTGTTGGTGTTGAACATCTGCTGCGCGATCGATACCGGCACGAACGCGAGCTCGTCGGTATTCATGCCGAGCCCCATGCCGCTGGTCGACAGCACGCCGATCACGCGGAAGCGCCGGTCGCCCGCGCGCACGAGGCGGCCGATCGCCGGCTCGGCACCAAAAAGTTCGCGTCGCACCTTGCCGCCGATCACCATCACCGGCGATCCATGCGACCAGTCTTCTTCCGGCAGAAAGCCGCCCTGCGCAAGTTCGAAGCGGCGGATGTCACGGTACTCCGCGACCGAGCCGACGATGACAGTCGCGCGCAGCTTGCCGCCGACGGTCAGTTCCGCGCTGCCAACCGAAACCGGTGCGACACGCAACACGGCCGGAGCGCGCAGTACTGCACGCGCATCGTCCACCGTCAGGTCGCGTGGCGTGGAGGTCACCACGTTGGCGGGCGAGAAGCCGCCGGTCTGCGTGCGGCCGGGCAGCACGATCACCAGATTGGTGCCGAGCGCAGAGAACTGATCGATCACGTAGCGGCGCGCGCCGTCGCCCAGCGCGGTCAGAACCACGACCGCCGCCACGCCGATCGACATCGCGAGCATCGACAGCAGCGTGCGCAGCGGGTTGCCGGCGGCAGCGCCGACCGAGAACCGAAGCACGTCGAGGCTGCGCATCAGGAGGTCAATGCACTTGTTTCATCCCGCAGCACCGCGCCGTCCTGCATCAGCACGCGCCGGCGCGCGCGCGCGCCGAGTGCCTGGTCGTGCGTGACAACGATCAGCGTGACGCCGCCTGCATTCAACTGCTCGAGCAGTCGCACCACTTCTTCTCCGGTGGCGCGGTCGAGATTGCCGGTCGGCTCATCGGCGAGGATCAGCGCCGGCTGCATGATGGTCGCGCGCGCGATCGCGACGCGCTGCCGCTGCCCGCCCGACAGCTGATCGGGACGATGCTGGGCACGATCGGCCAGGCCGTAGTCCTTCAGCGCCTGCGCAACCCGAGTCGCGCGCTCACGCGGCGCGATTCCCGCCAGCATCATCGGCAGCGCGATGTTCTCCGCCGCCGTGAGACGCGCCACCAGGTGAAAGCTCTGGAACACGAAGCCGATGCGCTGGCTGCGCACGCGCGCCTGCTCCTCCGGCGACAGCGTGGTGACGTCGCGTCCTTCCAGCAGGTAGCGGCCCGTGGTGGGCCGGTCCAGGAGCCCGATGAGATTCAGCAGTGTCGATTTGCCCGACCCCGAGGGACCCATGACGGCCACGTATTCACCGGGCGCGATCGCGAGGTCGAGTTCGTGCAGCGCGTGCACCTCGCTGTCACCGAGATGGAACACGCGTTCGATGCCGGTGAGTTCTATCAGCGCGCCGTTGCCTGGAGTCGTCACGTCTTCTTGTACCTGCTTGCCGCCTTGGCGGACTATAAGCGGCCGTAGAAGGGTGAGCCGCCGAGCGATTTCAGAACATTTGGCCCGGGAAGTTGACGGGGATCAAGTGAATGCGCTCCAAGTCGACGCGAAACAGACGGCTGCTCGCACGCGCTAGGCCGATAGTTCGCCGCACACGGTATTGCGCAGACCGTAACTGAAAAACACAATCGCTGGAGTCGGTACTACCGGCGGGGATGATGTTTCGCTTTCACGAGTGCCCCGAGTGCCATCAGCGCAATCCACAGGGATCGGGGGTCTGCGTTGGTTGCGGCTCGACGCTGCAGCGCCGCTTCTGCCTTTCCTGTGGCGCTGCCAACGATGTACTGGCATCCAACTGTCGTGCGTGCGGCGAGACCATGCTCGCGACCGGCGTCGTGTCTGAGTCGATCTTCGCGCCGGCAACATCGCAAGCAGTCGACGAGCTTGACCCGATTTTCGGTCGAACCGTGATCGAGTCGGTGCCAAGAGCTATCGCTTCCTCAAGGGCTGCGCGGGCGCATCGCGCGGCGCGTCCTGTTGCTGCAAATACGGATGCCGCGGCACATACCGCTGATATCGCCGCGGGTCTGCTTGGACGGCGCCGACGTATTGCGCTGGTTCCGATTCTTATCGTGGCCGTCGTCGTTGGGGGATTTCTCGCCCATCGCCTGCAATCCGATGCGGGACCGTCGGCGCAGGCCCAAGCATCCGGCGCAACCCGAACGGATGGCGCGACGATAACCGCGATCGGCACTCCGACAGTGCCCTTGACCTCGCCAGCAGCGGGCTTGATCAAACCTGTCCTGCAATCAAAGGAACTGGTACCAGCGACAGCGATCGCGCCGGATGGCACGCCGCTGGACACGACGCGAGCCGCCGACCCGGTGGGTGCGCCGCCGAATCCGACTCCAGCCACATCGGCTACGCCGCCGGTGCCGACAGCCGATGCGCAGCCGCGCCGCGCCGTAAGGTCGACAGCAGCGGCCGCACCACCTAACCGTGCTACCGCCATACGAACGCAAGCGAAGCAGCCGTGCACGCCGAACCTGGCGGCGCTCGCGCTGTGCAGCCCAGATCAGTCGATCGAAGGGAGATGACCCAATGCCGCGTCTGTGCCTTGCCCTCGTTTGCCTGCTTCTCGTCGGGCTGGGCGGCGCTGTGCGCGCCGCGACACCGTACAAGATCGTCACTGCTTCGGAAAAAGGAACCTACATACAAATCGGCCGCGACCTTGCCAAGTTCGTCGCGCCTGCCGCGGGCATCGAACTGGAAGCGCTGCCGTCGGCGGGTTCGGCCGAAAACGTGCACCGATTGCGATACGAACAGGGCGTGAAATTCGCGCTGGTGCAGTCGGACGTGTATCAAGCGTTCATCAATGAGAGCCAGGCTGGCAAGTCGGAGGCGGCCGTCATCATCCGACCATTGCGCGTGATCCTGCCGCTGTACAACGAGGAGATCTATTTCATCGCGCGCGCCGACTCGCCGCTGAATTGGGTGCATGAGATCAGAGGGGCGCGGATCAGCGTCGGACCGCTGCGCAGCGGTACCGCGATGTCGGCGACAACGATCTATCGGCTGCTGTTCAAGGAGCCGATCCCCGAACCGACCACGACCTTCCTGTCGAATGAAGACGGGCTGGCGAAGCTGGTGACCGACAAGTCCATCGACGTGGTCGTCGTCGTCGCCGGCCAGCCAGCCAAGCTGCTCGTCGACATGAAATCCGAGGCGCGCGCGCTGATCAAACTGCTGAAGTTCGACCCCAATCATCCGACGAGCAAGGAAGTACTGAAGACCTATTTTCAGTCGACCGTGCGGGCGGCGAACTATCCCAATCTGTTGAGCGAGGACGTCCCGGGCCTTGCGGTCAAGGCCTTCCTGGTCACCTATGACTACAACCTGACGCAAACCGTCGTCAATCTTTCGAAGTTCGGCCGGTCGCTGTGTGAGAATTTCGAAACGCTGCGCGCACAGGGACATCCGAAGTGGAAGGAGGTCGAGTTGGCCTTGCCGGAGCTCGGAAAGGGCTGGCAGTACTACACGCCAATCACGCGCGAAATCAGTCGCTGTGCCGCGCCGGTCCAAGCCAAACGCAGCGTTTGCACGATCGAGCAAAAAATACTCGGCCTGTGCGAGTGACTCGCGCGCTCACCGCCACCGACCCGCTTCGCAATACGCTCGGTCGGGAGGCGTGGGGCTAGCGCATCAGCACATACGTCCCGGGCGCTTTCTCCATCGGCACGAAATCGCGATTACCCATGGTCGGCGGCTTGCCTCGTTCACCTGACCTCTCCTCGAGCCATGCCTGCCATGCCGGCCACCACGATCCAGTCTGCGCAACGGTGCGCGCGAACCATCGATCCGGATCGATATAGCGATCCCCCTCCTTCTTGGTCGCGATCCGATAGTGCCGCGGTGGCGCCTCGGCCTCGGGCGGATTGACGATGCCGACGTTGTGCCCGCCGCTGGTGAGGCAGAACGTGATATCGGCGTCGGCATACAGGTTCAGCATGTAGACGGACTTCCAGGGCGCGACGTGATCGCGCTCAGTGCCCACGACGAATACCGGCGCCCGAATGTCTGACAGCGCAATCGAGCGGCCGTCGTAGCGCATGCGACCCGACGCGAGGTCGTTGTTCAGGTACAGGTTGCGCAAATACTCGGTATGCATCCGATGCGGCAGCCGCGTGGTATCGATGTTCCAGGCTGACAGATCGGTGAGCTTCTGCGGCTCGGCCATCAGGTACTGGCGCACGATGCGCGACCAGATCAGGTCGTTGGAGTTGAGCAGCGTGAAGGCGCCCGACATCTGCTTGCCGTCGAGATAGCCCTGCTCCCATGTCAGGTCTTCGAGATACGCAAGCTGGCTGTCGTCGATGAAGATCGACAGTTCGCCGGCCTCGGTGAAGTCCACTTCGGCGGCGAGCAGCGTCAGTGATCCCAGCCGATCGTCACCCGCGCCTGCCATCGAGGCGGCGAGCGCCGCGAGGAATGTCCCACCCAGGCAGTAGCCGACCGCGTGCAACTTCTGTCCGGTGATCGCGCTGGCGGCATCAATCGCGGCGCGGATGCCGAGCCGCAGGTAGTGATCGACCCCGAGTTCACGATCGCGCGCATCGGGATTGCGCCACGACAGCATGAACACCGTGTGTCCCTTGCCGACCAGATACCGCACCAGCGAGTTGCTGGGCGACAGATCGAGGATGTAGTACTTCAGGATCGGCGACGGCACGATCAGTACCGGCTGCGTATAGACCGTGTCGGTCGCGGGTTGATACTGGATCAGTTCGATCAGGTCGTTACGCATCACAACCTTGCCGGGCGTGATCGCGACCTCATGGCCGGGCCTGAAGGTCAAGCCATCGCTGCGTGGCTTGCCGGCAAACAGCGCGAGGCTGTCGCGCCACCAGTCGGCCGCGCCCTGGACCAGGTTCTGCCCGCCTGTCTCCACCGTGCGGGCGATCACCTCGGGATTGGTCCAGATGAAATTGGTCGGGCTCATCACGTCGAGCGCCTGGCGCGCGGTGAACGTCACCATGCGTTCGTGATGGCGACTGACGCCCGTGACGTGGTTGGTTGCGTTCCAAAGCCACTGTTGCGTCAGCAGGAATGACTGGTGGATCAGATTGAACGGAAACTCCTGCCATCCCGAGTCCACAAAACGGCGGTCCTGCGGCAGCGGCTCGATGCACGGCGCGCCTGTGCCCTGCGCGCATTCCATCGCATACAGTGCGAAGCGGCTCGCCTTGCGCTGTGCCTTGCTCGCCAGTTCCATCTGCTTGCCCGGCGCAGCCGCCAGATGCCAGTACCAGTCGGCCCACGCGGACACCAGCGACGGCCACGCAATGCCGCGGCTGGCGCGCGCCACGGCCGCGCGTATCGCGCGGTCATAGTTCGAGAGCGGCACCGGCTCGGCCAGGTACTCCTCAGAGGGCGGCTCGATCGCCTTCACGGGCGCGCGCGGTGGCGGCGGAGGATTCGATGTCTCGGTCTTGCGCCCACGCGCACTGACCAGTTTCAAGCGGGCATTTGCCATCGGGATCTTTCTGCGAAGTTCAAGGCGCTTGCGTACGGACGATTTCAGTCGCCGCGCCGTCTATGGCAAAAGCATGCGAGTCGCAGGGGATGCGGCGTTGACGCGTCTCAACTCCGTGCCGTGTCGTTGCGCCAATGGCGCAACCGCAGATCAACGAAACTACTTAACGGCGGCCTTTTCTTCGGCCACGACGAGCGCGCCGGCCTTGACACCGGTACGCTCGAGCGAGGTGACGATCTTGTCGCCGGCGGCGAGCCCCTCGATCACTTCGGTGAATTCCCAGTTCGACACGCCGGTCTTGAGCTTGCGCTCGGCCAGTTTGTCATCGGTTCCGACCACCAGCACGCGTCCGCCTTCGAGCAGCGCCGCGGTCGGCACCCGCAGCACGTTGTCACGGGTGTCGAGCACCACTTCCACATTCGCGCTGTAGCCGACCAGCAGGCGACCGACCTTGTCGGGCTGATCGAACGTGGCTTCGACATCCACCGTGCGCGCCTGCTTCTCGACCGCGGTCACATACGGCGCCACGCGCTTGACCTTGCCGGCGAATGAACGCCCCGGTAGCGCATCGAGCGAGATGCGCACCGTCTGGCCGGATGTGATCTTCGGCGCGTCGACTTCATCCATAGGCGCCTTCACGTACAGACACGACTCGTCGATCAGGTCGATCGCGGGCGGTGTCGGCACGCCCGGTGGCGAAGGCGTCGAGTACTCGCCGAGTTCACCCACAATCTTGGCGACCGTGCCGTCGAATGGCGCGATCAGCACGGTGCGGCCGCGCTGCACGCGCGCAAGTCTGGTGCTGGCTTCGCCCTGCGCGACATCGGCCTTCGAGGTCGCGCACGCGGCACGCTTGGCATCGGCCGCAGCGCGCGCGGCGTCGATCGCGTTGATGGAGACAAAGCCCTTTGTATACAGCTCCGTCTGCCGCGCCGCTTCGCGCTCTGCGCTATCCGCCAGCGTGCATGCCTCGGTCACGCGCTTGCGTGCGGTTTCCGTCTGCGCGCGTGCGACTCCTTCCTGCGCCTGGATATCGTCGTTCCACAACTGCATCAGCACCTGGCCCTTCTTGACCTTGTCGCCCTCCTTGACGTTGAGCACCTCGATGCGGCCGCCGATGATCGTCGACATCTTGGTGCGCAAGCAGGCTTCGACCTCCCCTGCGCGCGTATTAGCGATCGTCGATTCGACCTTGCCGCGGCCGACTTCGGTCAGCACGACCGCAATCGGTTTCGGTCGTCCGACCCACCAGACCACGGCGGCGAGAACCGCGAGGAGCGCGAGCGCGATCAGACCGCGGCGAAGCCAGAGTTTCTGGTTTTCCATTGCGAAGGATTTCAGTCGAACGCAAGTCCAGCGTAGTCGCCCACTCGCGCGGGACCTTGATTCGGCGCAGATCGCGCCGCGTCAATGCGACGCGGATGCTACGCCGGTCGCAACAAACGCTTCTCGTCAAGGTCCGCGACGGACGACTCATTGCGGCATCAGGCAGGCAACTCGACTGGCCGGCCGCTGTCAGTCCTCGATCTGCACCAGCTTCAAGCGGCCCGAGGCGCCGCTCCTGATCGAGACCTGCGCCTTGCGCAGTTCGAAGTGCCTGGCGATCAGTGTGATGAGTTCCTCGTTTGCCTTGCCGTCGACCGGCGGTGACTTGAGGTGTGCCAGCCATGTGCCATCGTCGAGCGGCTCCAGCGCCGACGTGCGCGCGTTGGGCTTCACCTTGACCCTAATCTTTCTCATCCGCATTTGCTCCACATCGTCCTGCAGGCCTTTCCAGGGAGTCGGCGGCAAGGCTTGAAAGCTCCCTCTCCCACATGAGTGGAAGAGGATCGGGGTGAGGGAAGAATGCATGCATATCGGAGCGAATCCCTCCCTCGTTCCCCGCCGGTTCCACGGCCGCGCTTGCGGGCGCATCCGGCGTCGGCCGGCCGACAGATCGCAGGGCCGGTCGTTCTTCCGGCCTTTGGCCCCGCTGATGCGGGAGAAGGCGCCGGTCGGCGCGTCGCGTACCCCGGCGAAACCAGGGTAACCCCCACGTAGGTACTCAGTTCGCAATCGGCGCCGCGGCGAGTTCGTAGAGCACGTCAGGACAATGCTCCTCATTCGAACTTCCGTCCGTGAACGCGATCGCCCTGAATCCGTGGCGTTCGTAGAAACCGCGCGCGCGCATGTTCTGCTGAAAAGTGTAGAGCCGGATGGGCAACGGCAATGTCCGCAGCGCGTGCATGAGCAGTGTCGTGCCAATGCCCTTCCCGACAAATCGTGGATCGACGAACAACTGCGTCACCCAGCTTGTAATGCCATCGCGCGCAGTGGCAAGGACCGCCACCGGTAACGCCTGCGACAGAGCGATGGTGACGCCGCCGGATGGAATCAGTGTCCCGCGCACCCAGGCGTGGACCTCGTCATCCGTGTGCGCAGCGCGTGCGTATGGCTGAAAAGCCTTGCGCGAAACGAGCAGGATCTGCGCGACGCGCGATGCATCCTCGGTCGTGGCCGCGCGCAGGGAGATGTTCAGGGCGGTCACCGCCCCGCCCTACGATTTCGCCACCACCGCCGCCATCGGTTTCTCATTGACGACGAGCTGGAACACGTCAGGCCGGCTGTAGTGACCGGCAGCATCGAAATCGAACTTGCCGCGCCCGATGTCATTCAGGTCGAGTTCGGCGGTCAGGATCGTTTCACCTTCGAAGTTCGGTCCCGCCAGCACTTTGCCGAGCGGGCTCACGATCGCACTGCCGCCGCGCATGATGATCGCGTCCGGCGAATCGCCGAGCGACACGCGGACGCTCGGCGGGAATTCGCGTTTGCGCAGGAACTGGCACGCAGTCAGCACGAAGCATCGGCCTTCGAGCGCGATGTGCTGCATCGACGCGAGCCAGGTGTCGCGGTCGTCCGCCGTCGGCGCGCAGTACAGCGCGACGTTCTTCGCGTACATCGCCATGCGCAGCATCGGCATGTAGTTTTCCCAGCAGATCACCGAGCCGATCTTGCCGTACGGGCTGTCGACGACTGTAAGCGTCGAGCCATCGCCAAAACCCCAGATCATTCTCTCGAGCGCGGTCGGCATCAGCTTGCGATGCTTGCCGAGCAGCGCGCCGTCCGGGCCGAAGAAGAGCACCGTGCAGTAGCACGTTCCAAGCTCGCGCTCGATCACGCCGATCACGAGGTACACGCCGTGCGCGGCGGCAGCTTCTCCTAACCTATGCGTCTGCGGTCCCGGCACTTCGATCGCTGCATCGAGGTACAGGCGGAATTCCTCGCGTCCGGCCGGATCACGCGCGCCGACGACGAGGCCATAGTTCAGTCCCTTCGGGTAACCGACGACAAACGCTTCAGGAAACAGAACCACTTTCGCGCCCTTGGCGGCCGCCTCCCCCGTGAAGCGGATCGCCTTGTCGATGCAGGCCTCCGTATCGAACAGGATCGCGCCCGCCTGAACCACCGCGACCCGGACCTTTTCTTCCCTGCTGATCGAGCTCATGGGTCTTTTCTCCCGATTCTGGCGAACCTGATCTTAGGCGACCGCCTGCACGACCGTCGTTCGAGCGACGTTCATTGACGTGACTCCGTATCGGCGCGGGCGGCAACTTTCCTCGCGTGCCTCCCGGGCGCCCGTCAGCTTCTGCGGCCAACTTCTGCTCTGTCTCTCAAGGTACGGTTGCGTCTGTTTTCTGCAGTGAGCCGGGTCATTTCCAGCGCGCGGGGCGCGCGTCGCTTATTCAGTACGAACCTTTCGCACCATGACGCTTTCATCAGTTTCGGCGTTGAGTGACTGCGCCTCCTGAGCCGAGGCTGGCGAGAAGCCAAGGGCCCGGAGCAGTCCGCGGGAGCGATCGTTCCTGCTCTTGAAGACCGCGACGACGGTGTTCACTCCATACGTTGCGTCCAACTCATCGATCATCGTGGTGACGGCCTCGCTGCCGAAGCCATTGCGCCAGTACCTGCTGTTCAGTTCGTAAGCAACGAGGGCGCGCGAACCCGGCATCACTGTCGCCTGGACGTAGCCGATCAGTTCGCGGCCGCGCAGCCGAACCACCCAGTTGAGCCATTGCTCCTTGCCGTCTGCAGACAGCCGCGTCTCCAGCAGCATGAACCTGTGGTGCAGCCACTCCAAAGATTGCGGCGGCCCGTTCTCGTATTCGTAGATCGCCGGATCGCTGAGCACGGCGAACATCTCTTCCGCGTGCGCTGCGCACTGCGGCTCAAGCGTGAGGCGCGCGCTTTCGATCACACGCATCAGCGGCTTACCCATTGACATGCGCGTCGCCTCGCGGTTCGTCTTTGCCTGTCTGCTCGACGAGTTGCTCAGGCACGTGTGCGTCCAATGCCCTTGAACATGTTGATATTGGTCACGTGGTAGCCCAGCCTGACATACAGGGCGTGTGCGCGCGTGTTGTGGCCAAACACGTGCAGGCCAATGCCCGCCAGGCCGAGCGAGGGGGCCATCTCTTCAAGGGCAAGAAATGCGCGTGTGGCGTGCCCCTTGTTCCGATGTTCCGGCCTTACCAGCACGTCGTACACGTAGGCGACCTTCTTTCCGGCGCGGTCCTGGACGGCAAACCAGAGCACGCCGATCGCGGGACCTTCGGGTGTTGCCCGAATCTCGTAGAGAAAGTTGTCGGGCGTCGCCAGGCCCTGGGGCAACAGCTCCTCGAACCCGGCGCGCGCAAGGTCCTGCGCGTTCTCTTTCGCCCATTGACCGGAGGTGACCTTGTCGCGGGCGAAGTCCGGAACCGCATCCTTAAGGTATGCCGCGTACTCGGATTCGCTCATGGGGACCAGGACGGTCACTTGTGCGCTTCCTTGGTTGTCCGGGGTCGCAGCATGATGGATTCAGGTTTGCGGTTTCAACTGTGCCTGGTACGCCTCAATCGCCGGCAACAGCGCCTGCCTGCGTGCGAGGCTTTCGGCGGGCCAGAACTTCTCCCGCTCGTAGTATTCCGGCACCGCGGGCATATGGGACGGGATGATCACCCAGGGCTGCTTCGATGCAGTGAAGATGTGGATGTCGGGCGGCAGATGGTCCGGTTGATCAAGCGTACCAACGCGGACGAAATTCACCACCGGGTTCGCGCCGGCATAGTTGCTCCAGACCGCGATGCGACACTTGGGGCAGCGGGCGATCTTCTGGCCCAGGCCACTTTCCGACGGTGTGTCCACGAGGTCGGGCTCGCCGCTCAGGAGGCTGACTCTGTCGGCTTCGATCATCGCGTTCAGCGCAAATGCGGCGCCGGTTTCGCGCTGGCACCAGCGACAGTGACAACAGTGGACAAACAGTGGCCGGGTCTGCATCCGGAAGCGGATATAGCGGCAGCCGCAGCCGCCCTCGAGCGGGAAGTCATCGGTCGCTGACACGCCAAGTCCTTTCTGCGCGATCGTGATGCTTGAAATGTGCGCAGGCCGCCGGCTCGCCACGGTGAACAACGACACGCACGCGAGTCTCGGCGCCGACAGAAATGTCAGAGCTGCGGCGTCTCGTCACGATGCCACCACTCTCGCAACGTGCTGCACAGGCCCTGATCGTTGAACTCCAGTAGAAACACACCATCAAGCCGGACGCGGACGCGGCTCGAGATGCGCGTAAACGATGCGCTCCAGTGGGCAATGACGGTGTGCGATTGGACCGAAAGCACCCGGTAGTGGAACGCGACGTCAATCTGTCCCTCGGGAACGGCCTGCCAATACTTGAGCACACCGTCCCGACCGATCTGCGGTTCGGAGAACGGCGTTTCATAGTAGCGGCAGTCCTCTGCAAAGAGTTGGGCGGCCATGTGAGGAGCGCGTTCCTCCCACGCCTGACCGTACTTCTTCAACCAGTCGTCCGCAGTCGCAGTCGCGATCGTCATCGGGCGTCAAACCTTACGCTGTCGTTCAGGGGCCGCGTCAGTAAGGCAAGCGCAGCCCGGCGGCAAATCATTCCCAACGCATTGTCAGCCCTTTCGCTCGAGATACCGCGCGAGGAAAGCTCCGATACGCGCTTCATAGAGCGTTGGGGAGAACTGGTGCAGATTGACATGACCTGCTCCCTCGACTAGCCAGAGTTCCTTGGGGGCCCTCAACGCGGCGAACAGGCGCCGGGCGTCCTGGACCGTCGTGTGCTGATCAAGCATGCCGCTGACAACAAGCGCTGGAGCCCCGAGCTCGCCAGCTCGATCAATCGGGCGAAGCTGATCCGAGGAGATTCCGAGCCGAAGGGGCAGTTGAAGCAACAGCAACCCGGACAACGATTCGGCCCAGGTGCCGGCATGAAGTCGAAGTCGGTTTCGGACCGCCGTGTCGATGTCGGGATACACCGCCTCCAGGACCACCGCTTCCACCTTGGGCGCCGGATTTGCGAGCAGGAGCGCAGCGCCCCCGAGCGACACACCGATGACCCCGATCTTCGAATCCGGAAACCGCTCGCGGAGGAAGGTGGCCGCGGCGGCCACGTCATCCGATTCCTTCCATCCGAAGGTGATTCGTTCGCCCTCGGTTTCGCCGTGGGCCTGCAGATCGATGAGGAGGACGGCGTAGCCCAGCCTCCGCAAGAACCTTGCGCGCCCCAGCATCTCGCTGCGGTTGCTGCGCACTGGGTGCAGCAGGAGAACGGCCGACGCACCGGGTCCGGCGTTTGTCAGCCAACCGTGAACGATTGCTCCACTCCGCGATGCAAAGGTGACGCGCACCGCGTCGAGGTCGGTCGGCGGCTCGCCGTTCGAGCGAAGCGCGGGCCGCGTGAGCAATTCGCCAGCGCCCAGCACACAGGCAGCGCTGAGGACAACCACCACAAGCGATGCAGCGACGATCGCGCGGCGCATGTTTGTCGAGCGAGTTGGCAAAGAGTTAACCGGCGCGTGTCGTTTTCATGGCGTGCCCCCGCGTCGGACGACACGCTAGCGGCTTAGGTCACACGGGCTTCGGTGCCATAGGCCCCGAAGAGCCCTGAGGAAATACATCAACGTCCGGTGGAATCGAGATCCACGGCCGCGCAGATTGGACCCAGATATGGCGCTCGATTCGGAACCAGTCGGGATCATCGAACGTGCCTCCAGCGATGGCTCTGAGCCCCGGTCGCACTTCGGCCGTATGACTCACCGTTGTTCCACAACGCGGACAGAACTCCATCTTCAGCCAACGACCGCTTTCATCGGACCGATGCTCGCATTGTGTGAGCGGTCCCTGAGTGAATTCCACATCCTGCTCATTGAAATACGCGATGACGGCGAATGCGCTACCGAGCCTGCGCTGGCAGAACCTGCAGTGACAAACAAGACCCACCACCGGTTGCGCACGCACGCGATAGCGAACGGCACCGCACACGCACCCGCCTTCATGCACGTGACCCATTGAACCCCCCCTCATCAACGCAAATCGTCATCGCCATAGTCTGCGCAAAGCCGCATCCGCCGCGACGGCGAGACCACCGGCCGCGCCCGCTGCACCCGGGACTTGCCTGCACTTCCGTCTGCCCTGTCGGTCCACCGCGGAACATCAGCTTTCGCCACGTCGTCGGCTCTCGCCGCTGCGCAGTTCATCCAGGTGGTTCGGCAGGCTCTCGAAGAACGCAAAGTATCCAATATGAAGCAAGCCTCCCACTGCACCGATCATGAGCATCAAAGGCAGGAGACCAAACAGGTCGAAAACAGCCATGCCGATTGCAATGGCCAGGATCAGGAGATACGTAGACAACAGGATGACAATTCGGCTTCGCTTCGTCATACGCTTACTCCCATCGGCGGACAGTATCGCCATTAACGAAGAAAGCATGCGCCTGTCTCGTGCGGACCCAAGGGTCGGGCGTTGTTCCCACTATCGCGCCACCCAGCCGCCGCACAGTGGGAAGACCTGGCCAACGAAACAGCTCGCCGGCTCGCTGCAAAGGTAAGCCGCGAACTCGGCGTCCTCCCTCGGGCTCACAAGTCGTCCAAGCGGAACTTCTCGCTTCAACCGCTCCTGAAAGCGAAGGTCGGCTTGAACTTCGGCCGGGAAGTAGGTCGGGTTGTCGACGAAGTTTTGCGCAATGGCATTGACTTGAACGTTGTGCCTTGCCACTTCGACGCCAACGGATTGCACGTAGGCGAGCTGAGCGCCACGCGCAGCGCTGTACGTCGAGGTGCGCTTCATGCCGCGCAGTGCCGATGCGCTCCCCATGACAAGAATCTTGCCGCTGCCGCGCTCAATCATCGCGGGCAGCACGGCTCGGCAAAGTCGAGGCAGTGGGTCGACCAGTGCGGCGAACGTGTTCCGCCACTCCTCGTCGGGCGCTTCTGTCGCAGCCGAGGTCGGCGCAGGTACCGCCAGGTTGGCCACAAGCACGTCGATGCGACCCGCCGCGGCGACGATAGACGCTGGTGCGTCCGGTTGCTCGAGGGGTTCACTGCTTGCGATCACGGTCGCGCCATGCGCGGCGAAGACTTCGCAAAGAGCCGGGCCCATGAAAGCGTCGGCTTGCGTGATGAGCACGCGTTTGCCCTGAAGACTGGGAATAGACATCGGTTCTCCTGCTGCCAGCGGTGCGAGTGCGACTCCCCGGATTGAGATAACGCCCAGCGTGTAAGTCAGGCCGCGGTCAGCGGCTTGCCGGCCGGGGTCGGCCGTCGCGAAGGGCCCGGCCGCGGTCGATTCGACAATCTACGCAGCGCTCAACCGCGTCGGCTCGCCCGGACTCTCAGGCCCCTCCTCACCTTCAGGTGAGAAGCTTGAAGGCGTGAACCCAGTCGTTGCGGAGAAAGCCCGGGATGCACCAGAGCATGCACAGCGGCTCGATCGCGCGGGCGGCCTCGGCTTTACCCATGTCAGCCGTTTCCCAGCCGAACTGATCGAGAACTCCACGCACGGTCTTCTTTGCGGCCTCGTCGTTCCCGCAAATGAACATGGTGGGTGTGCCACCCTTGAACTGCGGGTTCACCATGCAGGCATTGCCGACCGAGCTGAAGGCCTTGACAAAGTGCGCGTCGGAAAATTCCTTCTGCAGGCGTTCCATCAGTGACTCATCCAGATCAGTGAAGAATCTGAGCACGCCATTGACGGGCGGCGCCTCGGCAATCGGATTGGTCGCATCGATGACCGCCTTGCCTGCCAGATTGCGTTCCCCCGCCAACTGCAACGCCTCGCGTGCAGCGGTGCCCTTAACCGCCAGGACGATCAGTTCGCCGAATTGCGCGGCGGCGGCGAAGGTGCCGGTCGCAGCCTTGGGATTGCTGGAGGCCCACTCCGCCAGTTTCGCCGGCGTGCGACTGCCGATCATCACTTGATGACCATGCTTGACGAATCCACCAGCAAGAACTTTGGCGACATCGCCCGAGCCCAGAACGCCCACTTTCATATTGGTCCCTCCTGTTAACTGGGTAGTTTGGCTAACGCTCGACATAGGCAGCCCGCACCGGACCGCCAGCGCGGACCCGATCGATGCAAGTGCCGGGGCTGCGCTTCAATCTACGTCGTGATTTCGATGCGGTTTCCATCCGGGTCCAGCGCGACGCTCTCGTAGTACCCATCTCCGGTTCGGCGTGGACCATCCAGGATGGGGAAGCCATCGTCCTTGAGCCTTTGCGTGAGTGCATCGACAAGTTGCTCCGAGCCAACGGAGAAGGCGATATGCGTAAGGCCCATGCGCTGCGCGCCGGGTTCGATGGCCACCGGACCGAGCGTCGTCGTCTTCATCGCCTCGATGCGCGCGCCGTCCGCGAAACTGAGAAAGCAGGATTCGAATCCCTTGGCCGGATTCACATAACCGGCGCCAGCGACGGCGTCGAAGTAGGAGACATAGAACCGCTTGCACCGCTCGAGATCGGTAGTCCAAAGGGCAACGTGTTCGATGCGCATGGCCGTATACCTGATGTTTGAAATGAGCGGACCTCGACGGATGGCGAACGCTGCTGTTGTGGCTCCGTTCGATCAACAGGCTAGGCGTTTGCTCCGCCTGAGGAAACTTCAAGTACCTGTTCGAAACCCTCATCCGTGCTGGGCGCTTCAACCGCCGCGACCACATTGCGCACAGCTTGCTCCGCCACGACTTCGTCTGCGGGACGCGAGACATTGCGCGCAAGGCAGATCTCAAGGGGTGTCTTGAACCATACCGCAATCACCCCTACAGAGTGCCGCCGGGCAGTGACAAGAATTGGCTGGCGCTCGGACTTCTTGACCAATATCGCGTCGAAGCATATCGCGGTGGGCAGGTCAGGCGACTGCGACTTTGCTCGCTATCCCGGTGGACGACCGCGAACGGCCCAGGCACGCGCGATCAGAGCGATGGAGCCGTCACTCGCGAATGGAAGCCTGGCGCGGATTCGGTCGCGCAAGGCGCCGCGCCGCTCTTCGCTGAGTGACATCGCGTATCCGGGCGCAGGTCCCTGGCCGCCAAGAAACGGCGACCAGTAGTCGTCGAAATCGTTGAATCTGGTGGGGACGTCGATCGATCGAACCTCGACGTCACCGAGTCCGGCCTGCGTGAACAACTCGGTC
>Ga0209682_10000144_pt1 | contig 23085 bp, 19 predicted proteins | sample DOMMetBare2Fresh_2_FD_187471 | JGI IMG/M metagenome (GOLD analysis project Ga0209682, IMG submission 187471) | Wetland sediment microbial communities from St. Louis River estuary, USA, under dissolved organic matter induced mercury methylation -... | ecosystem: Environmental > Aquatic >... | reverse complement strand
CAGTCGTGGAAGGCGTCCTTTGCGCGCGGACTCCAGAGGCACTTCAGCAGCAGGTGGTTCAGACAGAACGCGAGATCGAACGCCGGGTCGCCGATGCAGGCGCATTCGGCATCCAGAAACACCGATCCCTTCGGCCCGAGCAGAATGTTCTTGGGGCTGACGTCACCATGGACCATCGCGATGCGCGTTGCGCCGGTGCGGCTGCTCAACCCGTAAAGAATGTCAGCGAGATCCGGGTGACGCTGCGCGGTGGCTTCCAGATAGGGCGACAGGCGGATCGCATGAAAGATGTCGGAACGTGGGAAGCGCCGCGCGACCTCCGAATTGTGCGCAGTGGCCGAGTGAATACGCACGAGACGCCGGCCGACCTCGGCGGCATCAGCGGGATTGGCGCGCCCCGCGTGCAATTCCGCCTTCCACAATCGATGCTCGGCCGGATCGAGGTAACTCATTGCGCACAGCATCGCCTCGGCATCGTGCAGCAGGATGCGCGGCACCGCATCGGGGCAGATGTCATGCGCGATCTCGTACCACGCCACTTCGAAGGCGTTGCGCTCGACCGGTGCGGTCCATTCGGCCGCGACCTTCAGCTTGGGTAAAGCGCGCTTGACGCAAAAGATGCGCTCGGGTGTGGTGACTTTCCAAATGTCCGACGACACGCCGCCGGTGAGAGCTTCAAACTTTGCAGTCTTCTCGCCGCTGATGAGCCCGCCACGGAGCAGCGCCGCGACAATCGCGGTGTCGGGTCGAGCGGAAGTGGTTGAATCGACGGTCAAGCTGGCCTCGCGACGGATACTGCATTCCTTGGTGGGCTGATCCTAAACGTTGTGGAGACAGCCGCCGCACGGCCATCCAATGCCCCGGTCAGCGCGGTTCGACCGCAATGCCGGAGGCCCGAGGGATTGACATTGGACGATATTTCGATAAAAATGGAAACATCGAAGCGCGCTATGAATGCGCCAGCAGCGCAGATGACATGGTCCGCGGTACTGAGTGAGGAACAGGAGTTGACGATGAGCTCTCAAGAAAGCGTGAAGGACGTCGTGCGCGAAAAATACGGTCAGGCGGCCTTGCGCGTCAGCCAGGGCGGCGCAGGCAGTTGCTGCGGGACCACGGCGCGCAACAGCTGCGGCTGCGATCCGATCACGTCCAACCTGTACGACGATGCGCAATCGGGGGAAGTGCCTTCCAACGCGATGGCCGCATCACTGGGATGCGGCAACCCGACGGCACTGGCCGAATTGAGGCCGGGTGAAACCGTGCTCGATCTCGGGTCCGGCGGTGGAATCGATGTGCTTCTGTCAGCGCGCCGCGTCGGCCCGACCGGAAAGGCCTTCGGTCTGGACATGACCGACGAGATGCTCGCTTTGGCCGAAGAGAACAAGCGCAAGAGCGGGCTCGCCAACGTGCATTTCCTCAAGGGCGAGATCGAGAACATTCCGCTGCCGGACAACTCGATCGACGTGATCATTTCCAACTGCGTGATCAACCTGTCGGGCGACAAGGACCGCGTGCTGAGGGAAGCGTTCCGCGTGCTGAAGCCGGGCGGCCGCTTCGCGGTCTCCGATGTGGTTGTGCGCGGCGATGTGCCGCCGGAGATTCAGAAGAACATGGAGCTCTGGGTCGGATGCGTGGCCGGCGCCCTTTCCGATCGCGAGTACGTGGCAAAACTCACGGCCGCGGGATTCGAAAACGCCGAGATCGAGGTCACGCGTGTGTACCGTTTCGAGGATGCGCGCGACTTTCTGGCGGGGCAGGGCGCCGACGTCGAAGCGCTCGCGCGGCAGGTCGACGGCAAGTTCATCAGTGCCTTCGTCCGCGCGGTGAAGCCGGCCGGCGTGGATCAGCAGCTCGCCGCGGCCACACGGGGCGACGTGTCGGCCTGTTGCGCCCCGTCGTGCTGTGGCGGACGATTGTAAGGTTCATCGCTGTGATGCATGCCATCAGTTTCTTTGAGACTGGCGGCACGTGGATCACGCGCGGTGTTGTGAACCGCTGCGGAAAGTCAACCTGCGCGGGACATGAGAGTGCGCGAAAGCGCAAACGCCCCATTCCGGGGCGTTTGTGTTTGGCGATATGCGATATCAATCGTGCGAAGCACTCCCACTGCCGCCGATCTCATGCGCCCTGCGAACGTCCTCCTCCTTTCCGGGACCATGGCAGCTCGCGCAACGTTCAACGACGGTCTTGCCGATGCTCGCCTGCGTGGTGGCAAATGAAGCGCCGCCCGTACGGACCATGTGGCTGCGCACCTCTGCGCTGTCGTGACATGCCGAGCAGACAGCCGCGGTCGGCGAGATCTTGAGGTCATTGGCGGGGTCGACGTCGATCGTCCGCGTGGCGCCGGCGGCGACCTGATAAACGCTCTGCGTCTTGATCGTCGTTCCGAGGACGGTCGACTTCAGTGGCAGCTCAAACGTGCCCTTGCCATTGATCTCGATGTGGCAGTTCAGGCAATTCCTGAGTTGCGAGGGAAAGCGAACACTGCTGAAGTCGAAGACCGAACTGTTGAATCCGACGACGACGAAGGGCGTTTTCCTGAATCCACCGGAATGGATCGAGTGCACCATCGTCTTGAAATCGATCGGCGTTTCGGGGCCACCGATGCGGGCATCAGTGGGCGAGAGGAAGCGGAACGGGACATCGGTCTGGTTCGGGTTGTGACAGACCACGCAGAGGTTCAGGTTCTCATTCCGGTTGCCGCCATGCAGGCTCAGGCGCGGAACCACCGTGTCCCCGTGCTGGTTGCCGTCATGACATCCCTTGCATTTGCTGATGTCCACGATCTGCCGACGTTGGTTCGTGACCATCGCGGCGTTCGAAGTCGTGAAGACAAAGTCCGCGGTCGCACTTTTGACCGGGATGTTCGCGAACGGAGCAACCGTTGTCGGGCAACCGGGCAGGGTTGGGCCGTTGCAGACCGGCCGACCTTCGATAGCGACGCGTCCTGTGGTCGCGCCTGGAACCGGCGTGACGACCCTTGAAACCCAGTACCGGTTGACGAGCGAAGAGACACCTGGACACTCGCTCGCGCTGGCGCAAAGGGTTGCGCCTGCCGCCTGCAGGCCACGCACTTGCACCGGGATCGCTGCGCCAGTTCCGAGCGCCGTGGTGGAAATCGGCGCGAGAGTCGCGTTCGCGCTGCCGGTATTGGTGAAGTCAGTCTTCGGATTCCAGCCGAAGTCCGCCGTCAGGTTCGCGCCGGTGCTCTGAAAAGGAAGCGCGCTCTTGATGTCCCACACATCCATCCCGACTGGATTGGTCACCGAGAAGATCGCCTTCACAGCCCAGGATCCTGGACCGGCGGAAGCGACAGTGACGTTCTCGATGTTGTACTGGAAGTATTTCGTCTGTTCCCAGGCGAGTGCCTGGCCGTATGCGGCGGGGATGCACGCCGCCAGGGTCCCCGCCAGAACCAGTCGTGACAATTTACGTAGTGCCGCCATCGTCGTCATGAAGTCTCCTTTTGGTAAGCCGGAATGCTCGAAAACCGCGGTTGTCGCGCACGTCGCCAATCCGCAGCGCCGCGCGCTGAACGCAGCCAGGAACAGGCTTCGTACTCGTAGCGTTTAGAGGGCTGAGGAAGTTGCAGGTACATGTATGACACCGATCTGTCGCTGCCATCATCACTCGCGTGTCGTCGTCTGGTTCAATTGGTTAGCCGGAGTAGGCGGCATCCGGATGGCGTAGCGCGCCGCGGCTGCAACGTGATCGTTGTGGGCGCCGAAAGGAATTAGAACTACCAAATCATTTGCTTGACGCGCGATCGCAAGGTGTCCCCACTTGTGTAATGTTCTCGCCTGACGCCTGCCGGAAATGCGGTAGTGAGGTCAGTCATCTACGACACAGCACCGTCCTGCGAGACCAAATGCCCAACACAACTCACGTTGCCGTCGCTGCGTCTCTTGGCAAATGGCACCAGATGCTGGCGACGAGTGACCTCGCTGCCTTGACGACTCTTCTGCATCCCGACGCAGTGTTCCGTTCCCCGATGGCCTTCAAGCCGTACTACGGCGCGGATGCGGTGGCACTGATCCTGCGCACCGTCTGGGGCGTGTTCAGTGGTTTTGCCTACGAGCGTGAATTCACGACGGATGACGGCTTGAGCGTCGCGCTTGAGTTCCGCGCGCGCGTCGGAGACAGGCAACTCAAGGGCATCGACCTGATCCGCTTTGACCAGGACGGCAGGATCGTCGAGTTCGAGGTGATGATTCGCCCGTTCAGCGGCCTGCAGGCGCTGGGCGAGGAGATGGGAAAGCGCCTCGCGGCATACCGGCCAGCGCAGAAGGGTGCGGAGAAGGACTGAGCGACGTTGTCTGCGCGACGCGCTTATCATCGCCGGCCGTGACGACGCAGTTCCTCCCGCTCCCGCAATGACTGCGGGGCAATCCGCGCACCCGTTGCGCGGCATCCTGATGATCATGACGGCGGTGGCGATGTTCACCGTCATGGATTCGATCGCCAAGTACCTTTCACGCTTCTACCCGGTGCCGGGCATCGTCTGGGCGCGCTATGCGTTTCACCTGCTGTTCGTCGTGCTGATCCTCGGTCCGCGTCTGAAGGGGCGACTCGTGCGTACCGACCGGCTCGGCTGGCAGGTGCTGCGCGGTTTCGTGCTTGCAGCTTCAAGCATGTTCTTTTTCTCCGCGCTGAAATTCATGCCGATGGCGGAAGCCTCGTCGATCACGTTTCTCGCGCCAGTCCTTGTGACGCTCGGCGCGGCGGTCGTGCTCAAGGAGAAGGTGGAGCCCGCGCGCTGGATGGCGGTGTGCGCGGGCTTCATCGGCGTGCTGATCATCATCCGGCCCGGTAGCGGCGTGTTCGATTCGGTCGCATTGCTGCCGCTGGCCACTGCAGCTTGCTTCGCCACGTATTCAGTCCTCACGCGCAAGCTGGCAGGGCTGGAGAATCCCTACACCACGCTCTTCTACTCCGGGCTGGTGGGCACGGTGGTGCTGGCGGTGGTGCTGCCTTTTGCATGGGTGGCGCCGGCGAATCCGGTGCATGCAGCCTTGCTCGTGCTGATGGGCTTGATTGGAGGCGGCAGCCATTTGGTGCTGATCAAGGCATACGAGCACGCGCCGGCATCGCGGCTCGCACCGTTTTCCTACACGCAGTTCGTGTGGGTGATCATCATCGGCTATGTGGTATTCGGGGACTTCCCGGATCGCTGGTCATTGATCGGCATCGCGGTGATCGTCGCGAGCGCGATCTATATCGCCACGCATCAGCGCCTGGTTGAGCGGCAGCGCAGGCTTCTGCCGCAGAAAACGCCCACCGAATAGCGGCGAGCGGCGCCTGCCGCAGGCCCTATCGAGCGGGCCGCAGCTCCATTCCCGCTGCCGTCTGCCGGATCTCGAGCGTTTGCAGCATTGACATGCCGAGCAGTGGTACCGGTAGCGCCGGCAGCGCAGCCACCCGGACGTCTTCGGCGGCAAAGGGGCCGAACGTCAACCGCTTGACGCGGATCGCGTAGCCCACCGCCTGTCCGTTGGCGGTGTTGGAGGTCACTTCAGGTCCCTGGTAGTAGCCGAGTTGTCGCGCGAGCTCGGCCGGAATCGCCACGCCGGTTGCGCCGGTGTCGACCATGAACTGAACCCGTTGATCTTCAATCATGCCGTCGAGGTAGTAGTGGCCATCGGCGGCCTTGGGGATGAAGAGGCCGCCGCCGGCGAGAGTGCGGGCCGTTTCCGGCGCGGCCACGACGGGTGTGCCTGACACTACCGGCTGGTCCGACGTGCGCAGCGAGAAGCCGCTCGGATGCTGGGCGTCCGGCTCGATGTGAACCGTGAGCGTCGAGCTCGCAACGATGTCCAGCCCGTTCGTGATGATCGTGCGCTGCTCACGTACGAACTTGCCGGTCGCGGCACACCATGCCGCGCCATGTCGCAGCCGCCATGCGTAGGTGCCAAGCGGAACCGCTATGGCGGAGGTCTGGTTGGCGGGCAGCGCGACGTTGATCAGGACCTGCTCGCCCGACATCAGGTCCACCATGCGATCGACCGGCGTCTGGTTGATGAACTGCGTGGAAGAGCGCGCGCTCGCACCGGTGCGCCAGTTTGGATTCGCCGTCGTTGCTCCCGCAACGGGAAACGGATCGGCGCAGGCCGGGTTCAGGCGTTGCAGAATGCCTGCTGTTTGGCCGCTGTTGCTGCCTGCGGCAAGGCCTGGCGCGGAGCGCTGCTTCCAAAGAACCGCACCAAGGACAAACAGACAAAGGAGCAGCAGCAACAGACGCCCACGGCCGGCGGACGACGTGCGGCTGCGCTTGCTTTTCGATGGGCGCGAGCGCCCTGACTCACGACGCGGATCATCCGGGTGCGCGTTCTCGCTTGGCTTGCGCCATCCGTCCCGATCCTGCTCATTCATCGATTGCCCTCAATCGCTTCGAATCGACGACAAGCTTAGGGGAGGGGGCCTCGATCCGCGGATCGGCCATCCGGGTGTAGGTGACATGGGTACGTGCCTGGCCGGCACGGCGGCAAGCGCCAGGAGTTCTCGTCTTAACCTCAAGCCAGCTTGGACGAAATCGCGCGCGCGGTTTCGATGACGAGCGGTGCCAGCTCCGCCTTGGCCTTGGCGAGCGTCCAGCGAGTCGCGGGGACGGAAATGTTGATCGCGCCCGCCGGACTTCCATCGGGTCGGACCAATGGCGCGGCCACGTTGATGTCACCGCGGTAGTACTCCGCATTGGCGTACGCGAAACCCTTTGCTGCCGCTTCGGTGATCAGTCGCCGCAGGGCGCTTTCCGCGGTCACTGTGGTCGAGGTGAACGCGCGCCGTTCGCCCGCGCGGAAAATCTCGCGCACCTGCGTGGCTGGCAGCAGCGACAGGTACGCACGCCCGGACGCAGTGCAGAACATCGGCAGGCGTCGACCGATGGGCATGTGATGGGCGATGCTCTTGTGCCCCGGGAACCGAGCTACGAACACCATGTCGGCGCCATCGGGTTCCGACAGATTGACCGTCTCTCCGCAGCGGCGATTCAGGTCGAACAGATACGGATTGCTCGCGGCGACCAGGCGGCTCGTTTCGAGGTAGCGAAAGCCGAGATCACACGCGCGCGGGCTCAGTTGGTAGCGCCGCGCGTCATGCATGCGCCGCAGGTAACCAAGTGCTTCGAGCGTGAACACGACGCGCTGCACGGAACTCTTGCTGAGTCGGGTCGCGGTGGCCAACTCGACCAGATTCATCGCCGATCGCTCGGCCGAGAACGATGCCAGCAACGCCAGCCCCTTGGCCAACCCGACGATGTACAGCGGTGACGACTCAGGTTCGCTTGCACGGCGGGCGGAGGGGGGCATTGACATGGCAGGTCTGGGGCCGATACGCTGTATCGAAAATCGATTGTAATGTATCGATAATCGATAGATCGGTAAAGGGAGACACGTCATGAGAGGTCCCGCCGCGCTCGGACCTGAACAGCAGGCGTCGCTATGGGTCGCCACGGCCGCACCGGCACCCGAATGTGCGTCGCTGGACGGCGAGGTCAATGCGGATGTGTGCGTGATTGGCGGCGGCTACACAGGGTTTTCCTGCGCGCTCGCGCTTGCGCAAAGCCGCACCGACGTGGTTGTCCTCGAATCGCAGGCAATCGGGCACGGAGGCTCGGGCCGCAACGGCGGGCAGGTGATTCCCGGCCTCAAGCAGGACCCCGACGAGATCCTGGCCGCGGTCGGGCCGGCGGTGGGGGAGCGGATGATCGAACTCGCGGGAAGCGCGGCCGATCGCACGTTTTCCCTCATCGAACGTTATGGGATTGCCTGCGATGCGCGCCCGGGCGGCTGGCTGCAGCCGGCGCATTCGGCGGCGGCGCTGGCAACGATCACGAGTCGTGCCAATGCCTGGGCACGGCGCGGCGCGAAGGTCGAAGTCCTCGACCGCGCACAGACAGCGCAGGCGCTGGGCACGCCGTTCTATCACGGCGGCTGGATCGATCGGCGCGCCGGCGCAGTGCAGCCGTTGTCGTACGCGCGTGGCCTCGCGCGCGCGGCCATCGAGCAGGGCGGGCGCGCCTTTGTCTATTCGCCGGCGCAGTCGCTGAAGCGCGAATCGGATCGCTGGATCGTCTCGACCCCGCATGGAAAGGTCAGGGCGCGCACGGTGGTGCTGGCGACGGACGCCTATTCCGGCAGTCTCTGGCCCGACCTGCAGCGCAATTTCGTCGGTCTGAACAGTGTGCAGATCGCAACCGACGTCCTGCCCCCCGAGTTGCGCAGGACCATCATCCCGTGTGACCTGCCGGTGTCCGAGACGCGCAAGCTCGTTTACTACTATCGCGTCAACAACGACGGGCGCTTCATCATGGGCGGCCGCGGCAACGTCGAGGGCATGATTCCGGAACACGTGTTCGCGGCGCTGCGCATGGTGTCAGAGCGCCTCTTTCCGCAATTGAAGGGGATCAACTGGCCGTATCGCTGGTGGGGCCAGGTCGGGCTCACGCTCGACTGGCTGCCGCATCTGGCCGAACCCGCGCCCGGGTTATGGAGCGGCAGCGGCTACTGTGGCCGTGGCGTCGCAATGGCGACGGCCATGGGACTGGTATTGGCAAACCGTGTGCTCGGAGGAACACTTGCACGCAACGATCCGGCGCTGGACTTTCCGGTCAAGCCACTGCGACGTGTGCCGCTGTGGGCGCTGCGCAAGCCAGGCGTCGCTTCGGCGATCATGTGGTTCCGGCTGCGCGAGACACTGGGTTTTCCCGCTTGAACCGAGTAACCGACATCGACGTACCATCCGTGTCGTCCCGAACGTGAACCAGAGGAGGAGACTCATCATGACCCACCATTTCAGTCGCTGGCTGCACGCGCTCGCCTTTGCCTCTGTTGCCGCTGCCACCACGGCATCGCTGGCGCAACCGACCATCAAGGTCGGATCGACGCCGACCGGGGTGCCCTTCACTTTCATGGACACCAAGACGCAGACGATCGAGGGCGCGATGGTGGATCTGATCACTGCCATCGGCCAGGATCAGGGATTCAAGGTCCAGGTCGAGGCCACGCCGTTCTCGGCGCTGATTCCATCGCTGACCAGCAACAAGATCGATGTGATCTCGGCAGCCATGCTGATCACCGCCGCGCGCAAGGAGGTCATCGACTTCAGCGACCCGGTGTTCCCGTATCCGGAAGGCCTGATCGTCAAGGCCGATGACAACAAGATCTACAAGTCGCTGGCCGATCTCAAGGGTGAAGTTGTCGGCGCCCAGGTAGGGACCGTCTACGTCGACTTCCTGAAGAAGAACGGCGAGTTTCCCGAAGTGAAGACCTATGACTCCATCGCCGACATCATTCGCGATGTTGGCCTGGGTCGGCTCAAGGCGGGGTTCGGCGATGCGCCCATCGTGCGCTACCAGCTTTCGCAGCGCAAAGATGCCGGCGCCAAGGTTTCCGAGACGTATGAGCCGAAGATGGACGGCTATGTGGGCATGGGCCTTCGCAAAGGGGACAAGGAGCTGCTCGCCAAGATCAACGCCGGGCTCGCCAAGATGAAAAGCAGCGGCAAGCTGGACGAGATCCTGAAGAAGTGGAACCTCAAGTAGCGCGTTGTTGACTCTTCGGGCGGCGCAGCCGCGCGCCCAAGTGGCGCGCGGCAGGAGCCGGTGCGCCGCTGACCACTTACTCAGGAGTCGCCTATTTCGGCGACAAAACCAACTCCGAGTCACTCGTGAAGCGGGAAGGCGCTGTCGCGCAAGTTCACGACTTCTGAGTAACCGTTTCGACAATCGGGCCAGCCATTGCTGCTTGACGCCTTTCTCCGCGACGCACGCGAGTTTCTGCCGATTCTGCTGCAGGGCTGCTGGACGACGATCCAGCTCACTTTTCTGGCCCTCGTGCTTTCGACCGTCATCGGCTTTGCGCTGGCGCTGATGCGCTTGTCGCCGTATGCGTTGCTGCGTGTGCCGGCGACCACGTTCATCACGGTGATCCGCGGCATCCCGATCATCGTGCAGCTCTTCTATATCTACTTCGTGTTTCCGGACATTGGCATCAGCCTGACCTCGTTTCAGGCGGGATTCATCGGGCTCGGCGTCGCCTACTCCGCGTACCAGGCCGAGAATTTTCGCGCCGGCATCGAGTCGATCGACCACGGTCAGCTGGAAGCGGCGCAATCGATTGGCATGCGCTACTGGCTGATCCTGCGGCGCGTGATCATGCCGCAGGCGATTCGCATCACGCTGCCACCCTATGGCAACACGATGATCATGATGCTGAAGGACTCGTCCATCGCCTCGACCATCACGGTCGCCGAACTGGCGCGGCAAGGGCAACTGGTTGCCGCTTCGACGTTCAAGAACATGACGGTGTTCACGCTGGTCGCGCTGCTGTATCTGACGATGAGCCTGCCACTCACATATCTTGCCCACCGGCTCGAGAAGAAGTTCGGCCGCAGATGATCTCGGTCCGGCATCTTTCGAAATCGTTCGGCGCACACCGGGTGCTCGACGATGTCAGCCTCGACATCGCGAAGGGTGAGGTCGTGTGCATCATCGGCGCCTCGGGCTCAGGCAAGTCGACGTTGCTTCGCTGCATGAATGGCCTTGAATCCTATGAGTCGGGCGAACTCACCATCGACGGCCGACTGATTCGCAGGGACGATCGCCAGATTCACGAGTTGCGCACCGAGGTTGGCATGGTGTTCCAGCGCTTCAACCTCTTCCCGCACCGAACGGCGCTGCAGAACGTCATCGAAGGGCCGGTCTATGTGAAAAAGGTGCCGGCTGCGCAGGCGCGTGCCGAGGGCCGCGCGCTGCTCGAAAAAGTTGGCCTTGGCGACAAGCTGGATGCGTATCCGGCCAGGCTGTCGGGCGGTCAGCAACAGCGCGTCGCAATTGCGCGCTCACTGGCGATGAAGCCCAAGGTGATCCTGTTTGACGAACCGACCAGCGCACTCGATCCGGAACTGGTGGGCGAGGTATTGAAGGTCATGCAGCAACTCGCGGAAGAAGGTATGACAATGGCGGTGGTCACGCACGAGATGGGTTTCGCGCGCGAGGTTGCGAGCCGCGTGCTTTTCCTCGATCAGGGGCGCATCCTCGAGCAGGGCGCGCCGGAGGAAATCCTGAAGAACCCGAAGAACGAGCGGACGCGTGACTTCCTGCGGCGCGTGATCCACGCAATGTGAGCGCGCGTGGTGGCGCTGCAGGGCGAGGTCGCCGGCGCGGCTCAGTCCACCTTCGCGCCGGACGCCTTGACGATCGGCACCCACTTGGCCAGGTCGTCGTTGATGAGCTTCGTGAAAGCGTCCGGCTGCGACGGCGGCGCCAGATCGAAACCCTGCGCCACCAACTTGTCGCGGATCGCGGAGTCGGCGAGGACGCGCGCGATCTCCGTGTTCAGACGGCGCACCACCTCGGCCGGCGTTCCGGCTGGTGCGACGAATCCGAACCAGGTGTTGACTTCGTAGCCGCGCACACCGGACGCATCCAGCGTCGGCAGGTTGGGCAGTTGCGGGGAGCGGGTGAGGCTCGTGACCGCGAGCGCCTTGAGCTTGCCTTCCTTGATCTGATTGATCACCGTCGGCGTGTTGAAGAACCCCATCTGCACTTCGCCGCTCATCACGGCAAGGATGCCTTGCGGTGCGCCCTTGTACGGGACGTGCACGAGATCGGTGCCAGTGAGCTGGCCGAACAGCACGCCAGAGAGGTGGTGACTGGTGCCGCTGCCGCCCGAAGAGAACGTCACCTGGCCCGGCTTGGACTTGGCCAGCGCGATCATGTCCTGCGCCGACGCGGCGGGGTTCGTTGGATGCACGATCATCACGTTCGATACGCCGCCCACCAGCGCGATGGGCGCGAAGTCTTTCAGTGAGTCGTAGCCGGGCTTGGCGTACAGCGCCAGGTTGAACACCAGCGTTCCCTGCGAGGCGAACGAGATCGTGTACCCGTCGGGTGCGCTGCGCGCCAGTTCCGCCATCGCGATCGTGCCGCCCGCACCGGGCTTGTTGTCCACGACCACCGGCTGGCCGAGGGCCTTGGCAAGCTCGACGCCCACCGTGCGCGAAACGATGTCGGCCGTGCTGCCGGCCGCGAGCGGCACCAGCAGCTTGATCGGCCTTGACGGCCACGCCTGCGCATACGTCGTATCGGGCAGCAGAGCTGCGAGGGTGCCGGCCACGGTCATCGCCGCGGCCGAAACGAAGACACGAAGTGATGCGCGACCTTCTCTTGCTTGCACCATGTGCCGGCTCCTCATGTCTCAAAGCCCGATCGAGGCTGCAACCAGCCGTGCCAGTTCACGGCGCAGCCGCGCGGCGACATCGGCGTAGCGGCGCGAACGGATCAGGTTCTTCATTTCGTACGGATCGACACGCAGATCGTACAGTTCGTCGCATTCCGCATCGGCCGGCGACTTCTGCACCCAGTGGATGTACTTGTAGCGCTCGGTGCGCACGGCCTTGTACGTCATGCCATGCAGCCAGGGCATTGCGTTCTCGCTGAAGTATTCGCACATGAACGACTTGCGCCAGGCCACACCGGACGCGGAACGGGCAAGCGGCAGCAGCGATCGGCCCTGCATGTGGCGGCGGTCGCGCGCGCGACCGCCGGCCAGCTCGACCAGCGTGGGCGCGATATCGAGCGCCAGCACCATCTTTGAAACCGTGCGCCCGGCCGCGAATCGCCGCGGATAGCGCAGCAGCAACGGCGAGCGAATGCCTTCTTCATAGGCAAAGCGGCGTTCCGGTCCGAGTGCATGTTCGCCGAAGAAGTAACCGTTGTCGCCCAGGAACAGGATCAACGTGTCGTCGAGCTGACCGGCGCTTTCGAGCGCGCCGAGAATCTCGCCCACGCCTTCGTCGACGGAGGCCATCATCGCGGCGCGCAGGCGGATCTCTTCTTGCGAGCCGGACTTGATCCAGTTCATCACCGCCTGGCCACGCTCCCCATTGCGCAATTCAAAAGCCTCCGCGAATGCGGGCTTGGCGCGGACGGCCGTCTTCGCGTCGGTCACGTTCGGGCGGGGCGGAAAGAACTCGCCGCGATAAAGATCCGTGTGACGTTCGGCCGGGATGTAACCACCGCCGGAAATGTCGAGGGTGCCGTCCGCCGCCTGGAAAGCATCCGGGTGCACTGCCTTGTGCGCAAGGAACAGCGAAAACGGGCCGGTGCGCTTGCGCTGGACAAACTCGAGTGCATGCGCGTTCAGCAGGTCGGTGATGTAACCGCGGTGCTGACTCTGCGTGCCGTTGATGTTCAGCACCGGATCGATGATGCGGCCGTGGCCCGGAAAGCTCACCCAGGTCGCGTAGCCCGGGCGCGGATCGGCGCTGTTGCCCATGTGCCACTTGCCGACGTGTGCGGTGTCGTAGCCGAGCTTGCGCAGGATCAGGTGATAGTTGGGCAGTCTGTGGCTCAATGCATCTCGTGCGACGTTGTCGAGTACGCCGTGCCGGCTCGCGTACTGACCGGTCACGATGGAGGCGCGATTGGGCGAGCACAGAGGTGTGGTGTGAAAGGCGTTGACGAAGCGCACGCCTTCGCGCCCGATGCGATCGATATGCGGCGTTTTCATGTACGGGTGCCCGCAGATCCCCGCTTCGTCGAAGCGCAGGTCATCGATCAGGATCACGATCAGATTCGGACGGCGCAGGCGTGCCATCGGGTCTCCTTGAGCGGTTGGGTTCTTGTTGGATCGGCGACTGCGGGAGGGTAGCGCAGCTTGTACTTCGGTGGACAGTCGCAGTGTCATGTCCGGGCGTATTGGCGCACTCCGAAGCGGACGAAAGTTCAACCTGCTGAATCGCAACGCGTTCGCGTGCCAGCGAAATAGCATTCATCAGATTGGTGACATCGAGGAAGGGAAGTCGAGATGAACCAGGACCTTCTGCATGATCCGCTCATCAACAAGGGCACCGCATATTCGCTCGAAGAGCGCGACCGGTTCGGGCTGGAGGGATTCCTGCCGCCCCGCGTGGAGCGGATCGAGGAACAGACGGCGCGTGTGCTGGCCGCGGTGCGGGCAAAGTCGACACCGCTCGAAAAGTACTGCTACCTTGCTGCGCTTCAAAACGAGAACGAAACGCTGTTCTTCCACACGCTGATCGGCAATCTCGCGGAATTGGTGCCGATCGTGTACACGCCGACGGTCGGGCAGGCCTGCCTCGACTGGAGCCGAATCTACGAGCGTCCCCGGGGGCTCTACATCACGCCACACCAGCGTGGCCACATCTGCGACGTGCTGCGGCGCTGGCCGCACAGGAACATCGGCATCATCGTGGTGACGGACGGTGGACGAATCCTCGGGCTTGGGGATCTCGGCGCCAATGGCATGGGGATCCCGATCGGCAAGCTCGCGCTGTACGTCGCGTGCGCCGGCGTGAACCCCGCGCGGTGCCTGCCGGTCATGCTCGACGTTGGCACCGACAACGAAGCGGTGCGTGACGATCCGCTGTACCTGGGATTGCGTCAGCCACGGCTGGCCCGGCCGGCGTATGACGCGCTGGTGGAGGAGTTCGTCACGGCCGCGCAGGATGTGTTCCCCGGTGTGCTGGTGCAGTTCGAGGACTTTGCGAACGTGAACGCATTTCGCCTGCTGGCGCGCTATCGCGATAGCGTCTGCTCGTTCAACGACGATATCCAGGGCACCGGCGCCATGGGTCTGGCCGGCATGTATTCAGCGCTGCGGATCACCGGCGGCGAACTGGCCGACCAGCGATTCCTGTTCTTCGGCGCAGGTGAGGCCAACGTCGGCATCGGCACGATCGTCTCCGCCGCGCTGGAGCGGGCCGGTCTCCCGGCCGCGGAAGCGCTGCAGCGCTGCTGGTTCATCGACAGCAAGGGTCTGGTCACGAGCGGGCGAGCTGAACTTCCCGAGCACAAGCGGCCATTCGCACAGGACCATGCACCATTGACCGGTCTGCTCACAGCCGTCGAGGAGATCCGCCCGACCTTCCTCATCGGCGCCAGCGGCCAAGCGGCCGCGTTCACCGAACCCGTGCTCGCCGCCATGGCACGACTGAACGAGCGGCCGGTGGTCTTCGCGCTATCCAATCCGACGTCGAAGGCCGAATGCACAGCGGAACAGGCGTATCGCGCCACGCAGGGCAGGGCGATCTTCGCGGCGGGCAGTCCGTTCGCGCCAGTGACCTGGGAAGGAAAGACCTATGTCACCGGACAGGGCAACAACTCCTACATCTTCCCCGGCGTTGGACTGGCGGTGCTCGCCTGCGGCCTGCAACGCGTCACCGACGAAATGTACTTCGCTGCCGCACAGGCGCTTGCCGGCCAGGTCACGGCGGAGGATCTCACCAGCTCATGCATCTTTCCGCCCGCCGCGCGTATGCGGGAGGTGGCGGCAGAGGTTGCAGTCGCGGTCGCCGAAGTTGGCTACGCCCAGCACCTGGCGCTCGCGCCGCGGCCGAGGGATCTGGTCGCACACGTCCGGGCCAGCCGGTACGAAGGGATTTACCCACCTCGGTATTGCCTCGCGCAGGAAAGTCCAGATGGGTCAATGTCTTCATTTGGAATCGTGACAGCCTGACGTGGGTGCACTCGAATCTGTAGTTCAGTCTGTGGGGACGGTCACTATGGAAAAGGTCTGGTTGAAACAGTACCCGGAGGGAATTCCTCCCGAAGTCAACATCAATGAATACTCATCGCTGAAAGAGATCCTGGAGAAAAGCTGCGCGCGCTTCAGCGACCTGCCGGCGTACGGCAACATGGGCGTGTCGATCAGCTACCGCGAACTCGACCGCGCCAGCACCGCGTTTGGTGCGTACCTGCAGAAGGTTCTTGGCCTGCAGAGAGGCGAGCGCGTCGCGATCATGCTGCCGAACCTGCTGCAGTACCCGGTGGCTCTCTTCGGCGCGCTGCGCGCGGGGCTGACGGTGGTCAACACCAATCCGCAGTACACGCCGCGCGAGCTCGAACATCAGTTGAAGGATTCGGGCACGACCGCGATTGTCGTGCTGGAGAACTTTGCGACGACGTTGCAGCAGGTGCTCGGGCGCACGCAGGTGCGGCATGTGATCACGACGCAGGTCGGTGACATGTTTCCGGCCTTCAAGGCATTTCTCACCAACCTGGTGGTCAAGCACGTGAAGAAGATGGTGCCGGAATGGCACATCGCGAACACGACGCCATTTATGTCGGCGCTGCGCATCGGGCGGGAAAAGACACTGGCGGACGTGGCGCTCGGCCATGACGACATCGCGTTCCTGCAGTACACGGGCGGCACGACCGGTGTCGCCAAGGGAGCGATGCTCACCCACGGCAACATGGTGGCCAATCTCGAGCAGGTGGCGGCATGGATCGCGCGCGATCTGCAGGATGGCAAAGAAACCGTCATCATTCCTCTGCCGCTGTATCACGTGTACGCGCTAACGTCGAACCTGGTGTTCATGCGCATCGGTGCCCACTGCGTCCTGATTACCAACCCGCGCGACCTGCCGGCGTTCGTCGACACGTTGAAGAAGACCCGCTTCACCGCGATGATCGGTGTCAACACGCTGTACAACGCGCTGCTCAATGCCGCCGGATTCGCCGGGATCGACACGCGTGGCTTGAAGCTCACTTCGGCCGGCGGCATGGCCGTGCAGCGTTCCGTCGCAGAGCGGTGGAAACAGGCGACCGGGTCGCCGATCGTTGAAGGCTACGGCCTGACGGAAACCGCGCCGGTGGCGATTTCCAACGCGCTGAACATCAAGGACTGGACCGGCACCATCGGCCTGCCGATTCCGTCCACCGAAGCGGCGGTGCTGGATGAGGAAGGCAATATGTTGCCGCCCGGACAGATGGGTGAAATCTGCATTCGCGGGCCGCAGGTCATGAAGGGCTACTGGCAGCAGGCGGACGAGACGCAGAAGGTGTTCACGAAGGACGGCTGGTTCCGCACCGGCGATATGGGGATCATGGACGAGAAGGGCTACTTCAAGATCACCGATCGCAAGAAAGACATGATCATCGTCTCCGGTTTCAAGGTATTCCCTAACGAGATCGAAGACGTGGTCACGATGCACCCGGGTGTGATGGAGGTCGCCGCGATCGGCGTGCACGACGAGAAGTCAGGCGAAGTGGTGAAGATCGTGGTCGTGAAGAAGGATCCCGCGCTGACCGAGGCGGACCTGCTCGCGCACTGCAAGCAGCACCTGACTGGTTACAAGGTGCCGAAGTTCATCGAGTTCCGCACCGAGCCGCTGCCGAAGACCAATATCGGCAAGATCCTGCGGCGGATGCTGAGAGATCAGTCTGCTGCGAATCCGCCGAGCGCGCAGGTTGGGCGTCAAGACAGCAAGGAGAAAGTGACAGCCTAGCAAGCGATCGGAAATCGACGCGCCCTCCGGTATACTCCGCGACCTCGCGCCCGTAGCTCAGTTGGATAGAGTACTTGGCTACGAACCAAGGGGTCGTGGGTTCGAATCCTGCCGGGCGCGCCAAATTCCTGCTGTCAACTCAAGGGCTTACGTGCATCGCGCTTAAGCCCTTTTTCTTTGCTGTAGGGACTCTGAAGGGACTTTTGTCACACGTGCCAAGCGCCGGGTTGCGCGCGGGTCTTCAATCGTCCGATTCCGCGCTTCCAGCGACAACATCTGCAAGGACGCATTGACCCGTCCCGAATCATCGCGGATCAGTTCCAACGCGTCGCGCAGTTCGCGAACCTGAGCGGCTGAATAATGTGCTGTCATGCCTTGCCGCCTGTGCCACAGGATGTCGGCGATCGTCGACTCGGGAACGCCAGCCTCGCGCAGCCGCATGCCCACGGTATGACGAAGATCGTGGACGTGCAGGTCGAAGAACCCGGCCTTCTTGCGGCCGTTATGCCACGCGGTGTTGTTCATCGTCGTCACCGGCTTGAATGCCATGGCCGGTTCCTGGCTGAAGTTCTTCGTACGCTCGCGACGCCACGCGAAGACGAACTCCGCATGCTGCCCCCGGACATCATCGAGGATTCGCTGCGCGACCGAGTTGCACACAACGTACGCGAGGGATCTTCGTCCCTTCACATAATGTCGCGGCACCTCGAAAACGCTGATGGTCTCTTCCCCGAGTTTCACCTTCAGTTCCCAATCCCAGCGCAGATTCACGACGACGTTGTCCCGAATGCCCGTGTTGAGCATAAAGAGCGCCATCCTCGCCAGATGCGCCGGCAAGACAGGGAGCAGCCTGCGCTGCTCTTCCCAGCTGATCGGGCGGGGCTCACGTTGATGACCGAGTAGCGGCAACAATGTCAGCAGCGGCGCCTGGCCAAGCACTGGTGCCGTTCTGCCATCACCAAGATCAACGCGCCACTTTCGTGCCGCGAGATTCAGAATGTGACGAACAACGCTCAGAGCAAGGTTGATAGTCTTGTGCGCTTTGCCTTCGTCCAGCCGCTTGTCCACGAATCGCTGCAACGTGCCATCGTGTATCTGGTCAAGCGTGAGATGCCCGATCAACTCCACGATCGGCTCCAGCAAGGTCGCTTCCGTCTTGAGGCTGACTTTCCCCAGCCGCTCCTGCTCGATCAGATATCGCGCGGCAGCTTCCGACAGCGTCAGGGTCCTTTCCTTGATCGGACCCTGAGCCTGGATTTCCGCCATTCTCGCTAAGAGGGAGAACTGCGCGTCCTGATGCGAGCCATGACGACTTTGAATGCGTTCGCCTCGGAAGACCTTGTCGACCCGCCATTGCCCACTTCTTGCGTCAAAGTAGACGCCTTGCTGACGGCCCATTGTCTATCTCCTTTCCTGGGTTGCGAGGGCCGCCCGTCCATCGACAATGTTACGACGTCCGGTGGCGACGACGGGATGGAACTGTTTCCGATCGGTACATTCCTATCGCGAGTGGAGTGGTTCTCCTTCAGGCGGTTGAAAAGGTCGTCAAGGTCGAGCCGGTCGTACAGGACCGAAGTGCCCAGACGAATCGGCGTCAACTGTTGTTTAAGCGAGTTCCACACGCGACGGCGGACGCCCAGATAAACCATCGCCGATCCCGAGTTCATGGCGCGCGGGGCGAATTCTTCAGCGCTCATTCGAAGCCCTCCGTTCCGGTCTCTGGCTCCGGACCGGGCGCAGGCGGCACCGATATCGAGCGCCCGGAGCCGGCGCGCGGGACTGCGCCGACGTAAGCTCCTGCGATCTGTTTGCGTGCGTGGCCAAGATCCTCGGCCACTGAAAGGCGCGCCTGCGTATCGAGTGACGGATCGATTTCTTCCCCGCCACGAACTGGCGCAGCTGTACCCGTGATGGCCTCGTACTTGGCGCACGCATACGTGTGCCGCAGGCCGTGCGCAGTGGCGCCGATCATGGCGCGCGTGATTCCAGCTGACTCACAGACGTAATAGAAGCGCCGGTAGTTGGACCGCATGTCGCGCGCAGGGTCGGCGAGGAAGCCCTCCTGGGTCTTCATGAGCGCTTTCGCGGCGGCAAGCGCTTCGCGCTGCGCATCGGTTTCGATCCGAACCTGCCGCTTGCGTCCCCCTTTGGTCCCACGGAAGAAGGTGACGGCCTCCTCGCCCGCGTCCTTGTGCGGCCGGAACATGATCGACTCTTTCACACGCGCGCCGAAGGTCACCTGCAGGCGCATTTCGGCGCCCACCCACGGATCGCGCGCCGCAACGCGCGCAATCGTGGCCTCGATATCGACGTTGTCGCGCTTCCAGGTCTTGTCCTCGAGCGCCACGGCGCTGCGCCGGACCAGTGCCGGATCGCCCGCATACTCCTCCGTGGGCCGCACCATGCCGCGCTTGCCGATCCACAACTCGAACACACGCAGGTGGGAAAGGTACTTCTGGATCGTTGCCGGCGAGAGGCCGGCTTCGACCCAGCGCTTGAACGCCCACCGGATATGTCGATCGCCGAGTTGGCGGGGGTCGATGCGATAGGACTTCTCCTGGTCCCGCCTCAGCTCCTTGAAGAACCGGAACAGGAATTCTTTCCTGTCATCCTGCGTCTTGTATGAAACGATTTTCTCGAACGAGAAATTCATCTGGTTGTACCGATCGCACAGCATGATCAGGACGGGATTCCAATCCTGCTGCTTGATCGGGATGCCGGGCAGCGACATCGCGTTGGACAGGGGAAGGGAAAAGGCAGGTGCCAATCGGACGTAGCCGGGCCTGCCTTTGATGGGCTTACCAACTGCAATAGGCGAGTACATGCGTGCTCTCCACAACTTGCCCGGCAACAGTACGGGCCAGGACCTGGTACTGCCCGTGCGCTCGGTCCGTGGCGCAGGGGAGGGTGGAGTCATCGATCGCACATCGCACGACTCCGCTCGCGATGCGGTTTGCCCAGGTTTTCGCCGAAGCGATAGGTATCCGTAAAAACGCACAGTCCGCACCGCAGCTCGTTTCAAAGCCACAGCACGCCCATTGGGAGGGCGGCGAACGTCAGGCGTCGCCGTACTGTCGGGGCACATGCCCCCAACGTCATGGATCTTTGATGCCCGGCAGCTCCAGGGCAGCGTCGCTACCACCGCGACGCATAGAGCTGATCGATCCTCGGTCGTCGTCCCCTTCCAGAGAAGACGCGACGGCCTCAAGGGCCCGGTCGACAGGGCTTGCAAGTTCCGCACAGCGCAAGCGGCGCGGAATGGCGCTGATACTTCTTCAGGACCGGTCTGGCCGGTCAGCAGGATCCCTCAGATGGAGATCGCTGCTCCTTGAACGCTGTGGTCGATCTGATCGGCCAATCAGCCAGTGATGCCTCTTAAGGGTTGGGCGCCCTTCCACTACGATCTCGATGATCACCGGTGTGGAGCCGGCTGTTGCTGGCGGAATTTTGCTCACGCATTTCGCGTCACGTCAAGAGGATGTCGCGCCGAACAGGAAATCGCGGCGCCTCGCGACGCGAAGTACGGGTAGCAGTCGTCGCAAGCGGGTTGCTTGCATGCAAAAGTGTGCGCATTTCGCTACGTGCAGTGTCGCTCTGCGAGTTCTGGACCACCACTGCTCGCGAGCGGTCGGCACCCTGCGTCTGCGCTGCGGTTCGTTTCATTCATATGATCGACATCGGACGCAGAGATGCCAGGCTCGCGCAATGGCGCGCCTTCTTCGACTGCGTTTTGATTTCTTCGTTGTGGGTGCCAAGCGGAACAGCCAATCCCACAACGCCGGCTGGAGCACCGCGTCGATCGAAAAGTATCGACGGCATTGCGGCGGGGCTTCACTCGCCCGCGGCGCTGAAGCAAGTCGAGACTCGAATGATCCGAGCGCTCGCCGAGTGAATACTGGGCGAGGGACTCACTCATATTGCTGTGCGGACTCGTGGGCCACGATCATGCTGGCGTGGTTTCTCGAAGGAAAGACTCTCCTTGCCTTTGGCCTGAACGGCCTTAGAAGTTCGCGGTCACGGTCCCGCGGCTCAATTGAATCTAGGGCGCGAATCAGCTGTTCGACCGCGCCTTGTCTGCAAGCTGTTGGGGCTGAGTGCTCCGCGCGTCTCTTGGCCTCTGGGCGCAGGGAGAATTCAACAGCCGCTGAGCACTTGGGGTTTGTCTGCATGCCTGACGCCCGGCGTTTGCCGTAACCTGTATAATCACATCAATTACATCAATCCATAGACATGGAGATTGCCATGGTCCGTGAAGCGCCTGCGATGACCGTCCGCCAGAACCTGGGAGAGTTGCTCAATGAAGTGCAGTACCGCGGCGACTCGGTGCTGATCACCAAGGGTGGCAAGCCGGTTGCAGCCATTGTCGACATCGCCCTGTACGAAAATATCCGGCGAATGCGCGAGGACTTCGATAAGCTCTGCGCGGAACTGGTCGAGGCGGGCAAGTCGTTGACCGACGCCGACATCGATGCGGCGGTGAAGGTTTCGCGCCGGCGTGTACGGGCCGCGCGAGCGCAACGGCGCCCCACGGCAAAGGGCTGAACCGCAGGGGCGCGCCGACCGTGTTGCGCGTGGTTTTGGACACCAACGTCATCCTGTCCGGCCTGCTCAGGCCGGACGGAACGCCGGGACGCATCCTCTCCGCATGGCGGGGCGCCCACTTCCGGCTGGTGTTGTCCGAGTTCATGCTGGCCGAAATCGAGGACGTGCTGGGCAGGGGCAAGATCGGCCGCGCGCTCGGCTGGTCGCAGGAAAAGATCGGTCGCTTCATGGTCGAACTGCGCGCCTTCTGCGAAGTCGTCGAGCCCGCGGACGTCGCAATCGAGTATCCGAGAGATCCCGACGACATTCCGGTGCTGGGCACCCTCATAGGTTCCGGCGCCGACGTGCTGGTCACGGGCGATGGGGATCTGTTGGCGCTGCGCGCTCAGTACCCGATCCAGACGCCTGCCGAATTCGCGCAAAGGGTCTAGCGGCGCACCAGCTCGGCAACGATGCCCTGCATCGTCCGTTCCGGCTGGCACACGCTCTGGGTCACCAGCGCCGTTCGGCGTGAGATCGCACCAGTCGTTGTTCGGTGACCGTCGGCCTCCTCGGCCCCTGCACGCTGCCGGGCTAGACGCTTGCGGACAACGAGATCGCGATGGTCACGGCTGCCAAATAAACTCTTGGAGACCAAGTCTTGATTGTGTGCGCGTGGCCATTGAGTCGATGCGAAGTCGTGCTGCTGCGCGTCGCATTAATCTTCCGAGATCCTTTCCGACGCGGATGCTCCTCTCGACAGATCCTGACTTCCTGCTACCTCTAGTTCCGGCTGGAGTCTTCCGATTGAAGCTACGCCGATGCCGCGTGCCCGGCGTCAACTATCTTGAGCGCGCATTGCCAGAGCGCCGCGAAGCGCTGCAAGCGTTATCCACGGCCGGCCGGCGTGGTCGCGTCATTCGAACACGACGACGACCGGCGGTCGGTAACGCGTAATGTTTCAGTGCGCGATGGTTCTTCCTGCTTTTGTTTAAGCGCGCCAGCGCCGCGCGAATTGATCTGTTCGAGAATCGCTCTTGGCGGCCGATCAACATCTTGTGGTGTTCCGATCCATGTCTTGTATCAACCGACCTCGAAGAATCGATTTTGGGGCTCCTACGCGAGCCGCCCGCGGCGCAGCCGAGACGTTTCGACGGTCAGTTCATGGCTTGGAAGCTGCGCTACGTTGCCGGCGAGTCGGCAACGCAGCGCGGCGTCTTTAGCTATCCACGTTCATCTCCAGGATCGTCGCGTGATGCCCGAGGCGGTCCACGGTGGCCGCCGTCATGGCCTTGGCGGGGAACAGCTGGTCACATT
>Ga0209682_10000143_pt1 | contig 23174 bp, 14 predicted proteins | sample DOMMetBare2Fresh_2_FD_187471 | JGI IMG/M metagenome (GOLD analysis project Ga0209682, IMG submission 187471) | Wetland sediment microbial communities from St. Louis River estuary, USA, under dissolved organic matter induced mercury methylation -... | ecosystem: Environmental > Aquatic >... | reverse complement strand
GAAGACCGCGAACAGCAGCAGGAACGGGCTGATCAGCACGTAGGGCGCCCAGCGGGGCGTCAGGCGAAGGGCTCGGGGCAGTCGCATGAGGTTCCGTTCAGCGCAGCGCGCGGCGCTCGAGCAGGCGCTGCGCATCGGCCAGCGCGCGGCCGATGTCCTTGTCGTGTTCGAGCACGCTGTCGAGCTCGGTGCCGATCACCTCGTCGGCGAAATTGTTCTGCTTGTGCACCTGGATTGCGCTGATGCGGCGCGCGGCGTCGCGCCACAGCACGCGTGCCGGCTGGCCACCGAGGAAAGGCAGCGGCTGCTCGAAGAAGGGGTCGTCGTGCGTGGACAGCAGGGCGGGAAACGCATCCTGCGACTTGAAGGCCGCGAACTGCAGGCCCGGGTCCAGCGTCAGCATCTGGATCAGCTCCCAGGCCAGGCCCTTGTTCTCGGCCGCGGCCTTGCGCGGGATCGCATAGTACGAGCCGCCGTAGCCCACGTACGTGGCCTCGGGCAGCTGCGCCGCGCGCCACAGTCCTTTGGTGGCCGGCGCCACCCAGTTGGCCATCTGGCCGACCATCCAGGCGCCCGACAGCTCGGTGGCCAGCGTGCCGCGGCGAAAGCCCTCGGCCCACTCGTTGGACCATGCGGTCACGCGTGCGTCGAGCTTGTGCCGCCGCACCTGGCGCGCCAGCTCGAACGCGCGCACGAAGCGCGGCGAGTTGACGAGCACGCGCGACTCGCGGTCGAAATACAGGCCCTCGCCGGGCTTCAGCCCCTTGCGGATCACGATGTCCTTGACCGCCTGCGCGTTCGCGACCAGGTAGGCGCCGGTGGCGGCCTTGAGCTTGATGCCGGCGGCAACATAGGCCTCCCAGCTCGGCGTGAGGTCGGCCTCGCTGAGGCCGGCGCGCGCGAGCAGGTCGGTGCGGTACAGCAGCGTGCCAGGGCCGATATCGGTGGGCACGGCCACGAGTGCGCCGCGGCGCCCGATGGCCTGGTCCCAGGCATAGGGCACGAAGCGGCTGCGCAGGCGGGCGGCGTCGTAGGGCGGCTGCAGCAGGTCGTCCAGGCCGCCGCCTTGCGAGAAGCGGCCGACATAACTCGCCTCCAGCGTCATCACGTCGGGCAGGCGGACCGCGGTCGACAACGCGGTGGTCATGGCGGTGTGGTGGTCGGCATACTGCCGGCTCACGACCTCGATCTCGACGTCGGGGTGGCGCAGCGCCCACTGCGGTCGCGCCGCCTTGACGATCTCGTCGACGAGCGGGAATGCGGCCACCGTGATCCGCCGCGTTGCCGCGGCTCGCACTGTCGGGGTGGCGAGCCACGCGGCCAAGCCCGCGCCGACCATCGTGCGCCGACGGAGTTTGAGGGGGGTTCCGGGCCGCATCGGGCGGGCCGTCATCGTCAGGCCGACCCTGCGGCGCAATGCTCTTCGATGTAGGCCGCCTGGGTGGGCATCACCTGCACGCACTTGGCGATGACCTGTTCGACGTTGCGCAGGTAGGCCTCGACCTCGGCCTCGGGGCGCAGATCGGCAAACGGGTGGTGGCCACGCGGCATGATGCGCTGGCCGATCATCACCTGGAGCCAGCTCGGCTCGGCGAACAGCTCCAGGCCGTCGCGGTAGACCCGCCCGTTGCTGCGGAAGAGGTCGATCTTGCGCTGCAGCGTCTCGGGGATCGGCATGGTTCGGCAGTAGTTCCAGAACTCGGAGTCGTCGCGCTCGGTCGCCTTGTAGTGGAGCACGAGGAAGTCGCGGATGTGCTCGTACTCCCAGTGGGTCAGCGCGTTGTACTCGGCAATGTCGGCGGCGTCGAAACCCTGGTGCGGGAAGAAGCTGATGATGCGCGAGATCGCCGTGTTGATGAGGTGAATGCTGGTCGACTCCAGCGGCTCGAGAAAGCCGCTCGACAGGCCCACCGCGACGCAGTTGCGAACCCAGAACGCCTTGCGTCGCCCGGTCTTGAAGCTCAGCGGCCGCGGGTCGGCCAGCGGCTTGCCGTCCAGGTGCTTGAGCAGGATCGCGCCGGCTTCGTCGGCGCCCATGAAGCTGCTGCAGTAGATGTGGCCATTGCCGGTGCGATGTTGCAGCGGGATGCGCCATTGCCAGCCCGACGCGTGTGCCGTCGCGCGGGTCATCGGCAGCAGCGGGCCGGCCGACTCGCAGGGCACGGCCAGCGCCCGATCGACCGGCAGCCAGTGCGACCAGTCGTCGAAACCGGCCTTCAGCGTCTGCTCGATCAGCAGGCCGCGCAGGCCCGAGCAGTCGATGAAGAAGTCGCCGGCCACGCGCTCGCCGCTTTCAAGCACCACGGCGTCGATGAAGCCGTCGGGCTCGCGCTGGCTGACCTGCCTGATGCGGCCCTCCGTGCGGACCACGCCGCGCTTCTCGGCATAGCCGCGCAGGAAGCGCGCGTACAGGCCGGCATCGAAATGGAAGGCGTGCGAGATGTCGGCCACCGGCGAGCCGGGCATGTCGTGGCGTGCCCGCATGAACTTCGCCTGGCGTGGCGCGGCCGTGTTGATCGAATACGCCTGCAGCGGCGCCGCCTTGCCCAGGCGCGCCATGCGCAGCCAGAAGTGATGGAACGGCAGTGCCTGCGACGCCTGACCGACGATGCCGAAGCCGTGGATGTAGCGGTCGCCGATCGCGCCCCAGTTGACGAACTCGATGCCGAGCTTGAACGTGCCCTGGGTGGCGCGCATGAACTCGTCCTCGTCGATGTCCAGCGCGCGGTTGAAGTCGGCGATGTAGGGGATCGTCGCTTCGCCCACGCCGATGGTGCCGATGTCGTCCGACTCGACCACCCGGATGCGGTAGCCGGTCTCCAGCACCTTGGCCAGTGCGGCCGCCGTCATCCAGCCGGCGGTGCCGCCGCCGACGATGACGATGTTGCGCACCGGCTCCTGGGTCATGGCCTTCGCTGCGGCGTTCCCATCAGAACTTGTAGTTCATGCCGAGCAGGATCTGGCGCCCGAACTCGTAGGTGTAGTTCGGAATGAGCTGGGTCGGATCCGGCACGTCCACGTTGCCCGGCGTCTTGAAGTTCTGGGTCGTCGAGTTGAGCAGATTATTGACCTGCAGCATCAGCGACAGGCCCTTGTACGCCCCGGCGTCGGAGAACGCATAGCCCAGCTGCATGTCGACCACCTTGTCGGCGCCTTGCTGGCGCGTCGTCGGGCGGAAGAAGATGTCGCGCGTGGTGGCGGTGAAGGCCGAGCGGTAACGCTGGCTGACGCGCGCCGAGATGCCGTCCTTGTCGTAATAGAAGGTCAAGTTGTTCGCCAGGCCCGACAGGCCGTTGATCGACGTCGAGGATCCGGCGATGACCTGGTTGCTGTTCTGATCCACCTTCTGGTCGCGGATCGAGCTGTTGAGCTTGGACGCGCTGACCACGACGCCGAAGCCGTCGAGCGCGGGGGTCAGCAGGCCGCCCTCCAGGGACGCCGCCAGCTCGAAGCCTTCGACCCGGCCGCCGCTGCCGTTCAGCGGCTGGAAGACCGGGCCGAACTTCTGCACCACGATGCCGGGCGGGGCGTTGGCCGGGATCGGCAGCGTGGAGTTGTCGCGCGCGCTCACGCCATAGGTGATGTAGCTCACCAGGTTCTTGCGGAATGCGGCGAACGACACGTAGCTGCGCTTGCCGAAGTACTTCTCGATCGACAGGTCGATGGCATGCGCCTTCCAGGGCTTGAGCTCCGGATTGCCGGCGTAGGCCGTCGACCAGGTCCCCTGCTCCGGGCCTGGGTTGATGTTCAGCGTCGGCGTGCTGGTGCCGGCGCGCATGTCGTTGATCTGCGGCCGCGCCGTGGCAGTCCCCAGGCCGAACCGGGCGATCAGGTCCGGCCGGATCTCCGCCACGAGATTCAGGCTCGGTAGCACGTCGTTGTAGCTCGTGCCGCCCGTGCGCTTGAACAACAGGTTGAAGTCGACGTTGTCTTCGTTGCCGCGGTACTCCCAGCCATCGGCGCTCTGTTGCGTGTGCACGGCCTGGACGCCGACGTTGCCACGCAGCGGGACTCCGGCCACGCTGGTGTCGATGTCCAGCATGGCGAAGGCCGTGGTCACCTTCTCGTGCACCGCGGAGTCGTTCGTCTTCTGGCCGAGCAAGGCGACTTTCTTGCCCAGTGCGCCCGTGTCGACGAGCGTGGGCACGTCGATGCGGATGAACTGCGACACGCCCATCCACGACATGTCCAGCGGGGCGCGGACGGCGCCGATCGGGATGTCGCGGATGTTGTTGCCCTGGGCATCGACCGGGATGATCAGGCGGGTCTCGTTCTTGGCGACGTCCTTGTCGCGCTGGGTGTAGTTCACGCCGCCGGTGAAGGCGCTGAAGATGCCGCCGAGCGTGCGCTTGGCCGACAGGCGCAGCGTCTTGATCTCGTCTTCGACATGCGGATCGCGGATCACGCCGGTCCAGCGCGGGTCGCCAGGCACGTAGTCGAAGCCGGTCACGTCGCCGAACTTGATGTTGGCCGGGTTGGACAGGAAGCCCGCCTGCTGCGGCGTGAAGGTCTGGGCGCCGCTCAGGGGCACGTTCCACTTGAAGGGCCCGTAGGCCCAGGTGTTGGCGGCCGGGTTCCATGGGCCGGCGTAGACCTCCTGGTACTTCTCGTCGCGCACGTCGCGCGAGAAGCTGAGGTCGGACGTCGCCGTCCACTGGTCACCCATCTTCAGCGAGGTGTTCCAGCCGATCGCCGAGATCGTGTCGCGGCGCTTGGTGTCGTAGTTGGTCGTCGTCGTCGGCAGCGCGCTGGCGGTGCCCGAGGTCGCATACGTGTTCTGACCGACCTGCGTGGTCGTGACGTTGGACACGGCGCTCGGGACGCCGGCGCCGAACACCTGGCCCCAGGTCGCGAACATGTTCGAGGTCAGCTTGCCGCCCACCTCGTGGGTGTCGAACTTGGAGTAGTACAGGTCGACCTGGCTGCGCAGATCCTTGTTGGGTTTGTACTCGAGCACGACCATCAGGCCGTCGCGGGTGTTCTTCTTGGTCGACTGCGAGCCGGTCCAGAACATCGGCAGCAGGGCCTTGCTGGTCGGGCCCCAACTGACCGAGGGCGCCTGGACCAGCGACGGCGGGATGCCGGTCATGGGCAGGTCGTAGACGGAGTAATCGCCGTAGTTGTCGAGCTCGCTGACACGCAGCTGCGTGGTCGACTCCAGGTGCGCGAAGCCGACCGCCACGCCGACGGTGTTGTCGGCGAACTGGTTCACGTAGGACGCGCTCAGGCGCTTGCCGATCGGGCTGGCCACGCCCGGCACCTGGGTGTTGCTCGAGTTGCCCTCCAGGCGTGCGTTCAGCGCGACCTCGCGGCCGCGTGTGTCGAGTGGGCGGCGCGATTGCAGGTCGACCGTGCCCGCCAGGCCCTGACCGATCAGCGTGGCGCTCGGTGTCTTGTAGACGACGGCGCCGCCGATCAGCTCGGACGGGAACTGGTCGTATTCGACCGCGCGGCCGTCGTTGGAGCTGACGACCTCGCGGCCGTTGAGCAACGCGCCCGCGAACGCTGGCGACAGGCCGCGGATCGAAATCACGTTGACGCGGCCGTCGGCGCCGCGCTGGCCGGTCAGGCCGGGCAGGCGCGACAGCGCCTCGGCGATGCTGGTGTCAGGCAGCTTGCCCAGGTCCTCGGCCGAGATCGCCTCGACGATGGAGTCGGAGCTGCGCTTGGTATTGACCGAGGTCTCGATCGCGCGCCGGATCCCGGTGACGACCACCGTCTGGTCCGTCGTGGCCGCTTGCTGGGCCTGCGCCGAGTCGACAGCCACGAACAGCAGCGCGCAGGCGACCGCCACCGGGCGCAGGCGCAGGGCGGGTACAGACACGTCGGGCAGGGCAGATTGCTGCATCGGAGGTCTCCTCGAAGGCGGCACAGATGCGGCTGCAATCCGGCCAGTTGCGGTGGTTTGAGTGTCGGCACGCTGAAAGCGCTTTCACATTGTGCCGAGGGATGGAAGGGCCCGGGTTGTCGATAACCCTAGGCCTACCTTGCGTGCCGGCCCGGACGACGATGGCCGTCGTCGACGCAAGGGCGCGCGCGCCCCGTCTGCAAGCGCGCGAGGACACGCCTATGATTCCCGCATGACCTCACTGAACGATCGCCTCCGGGCCCTCGCCGACGACCGCCTCGCCGGCATGCGCCGCGGCGTCGAGAAGGAAAGCCTGCGTGCCGACGAGCGCGGCTGGCTCGCCGCGACGCCGCACCCGGCCGCGCTCGGCTCGGCCCTGACCCACCCCTGCATCACGACCGATTTCTGCGAGTCGCAGCTCGAACTGATCACCGCGCCGCACGCCACACCCGAGGCCTGCGTGGCCGAACTGCGGCAGATCCACCAGTTCGTGCACCGCCACATCGGCGACGAGCTGATGTGGGCTTCGTCGATGCCCTGCGAGCTGCCGGCCGACGAGACGATCCCGATCGGCCGCTACGGCTCGTCGAACCTGGGCCGCGCCAAGAGCGTCTACCGCATGGGCCTGGGCCATCGCTACGGCCGGCGCATGCAGACGATCTCCGGCATCCACTACAACTGGTCGATCCCGGGCCTGAGCAACGACGACCACTTCGCGCTGATCCGCAATTTCCGCCGCCACTCGTTCCTGCTGCTGCTGCTGACCGGCGCCTCGCCGGCGGTGTGCGCGAGCTTCGTCGAGGGCCGCTCGCACGAGCTGCAGGCGATCGGCGAGAACACGCTGGGCCTGCCGTTCGCCACCTCGCTGCGCATGGGCCGGCTGGGTTACCAGAGCGACGCGCAGGCCGCGCTGAACGTCAGCTACAACTGCCTCGAAGGTTATGCCGCGTCGCTGCATGGCGCGCTCACCACGCCGCACCCGCCCTACGAGGCGATCGGCGTGCGCAACCCGGGCGGCGAATACAACCAGCTCGCGACCAGCCTGCTGCAGATCGAGAACGAGTTCTACGGCACGATCCGGCCCAAGCGCACGATCCGGCCCGGCGAGCGCGCGCTGCACGCGCTGCGCGAACGCGGCGTCGAGTACGTCGAGGTGCGCTGCATGGATCTCGACCCGTTCGAGCCTTTGGGCATCCATGTGCAGACCATGCGCCTGCTCGACATCTTCCTGCTGCATTGCCTGCTGTCCGACAGCCCGCCCGATACGCCGCAGGAGATCGCCGCGCTCGCGCGCAACCAGCACCGCACCGCCGCGCGCGGCCGCGAGCCGGGCCTGAAGCTCGAGCGCGCCGGCGCCGAGGTGCTGCTCGTCGACTGGGGCCGCGAACTGCTGGGCGAATTCGGCCCGATCGCCGAACGGCTCGACCGCGCCGAAGGCGGCCATGCGCATGCCGACGCCCTGCTCGACGCCCAGCGCCGGCTCGCTGCCCCCGCAACCACGCCGTCGGCACGTGTGCTGTCGACGATCGAACGCGATTTCGGCGGCTCGTTCCGCGGCTTCGCACTCGCGCAATCCGAGCAGGCACAGCGCCAGCTGCGCAACCTGCCGCTGGACGCCGCGACGGCCGGGCGCTTCCAGCGCATGGCGCACGATTCGGTGCTCGAGCAGCGCCGGCGCGAGGCCTCCGACGTCGTGCCTTTCGAAACCTATCGCGAGCGCTACCTGGCGGCGGAGCAACTGGCCCCGGTGACCGGCGGCTGAACGCCCGCTGCACCGCCGGACTGCACCGACAATCGGGCCCCAACCTTTCCGACCGCTCGCCATGTCCGACACGCCTGCCGCCATCGACCCCACCGGCCTCGAGATCAGCCTGGCCAGCGCGCTCGAGCTCGCGCGGCTCAAGCTCGCCACGATGGTCGACATCCGCCAGGCCTTCGAGATCGAGATGAAGGGCGCGATCCCCGACACCGTCCACATCCCGTTGTTCGAGGTCAAGCAGATGCTCGGTCACCCGCTGAGCGAGGACGAGCAGGACATCCTCGACGCCGGCACGCCCACGCCGATGGACGCGCAGAGTTTCTTCACCACCATCAATCGCCTGCATCACGTGCACGACCACATCGTGCTGCTGGTGTGCAACAGCGGCCGGCGCACGCTGTACGCGGCCCAGCTGCTGCGCTCGATGGGCTACCCGAAGACGCTGTCGGTGGCCGGTGGCTTCCAGGCCTGGAAGAAGCTGCAGGCCGAACCTAAAGGCTGATGCCGTCGACCTGCACGCTCGTCGCGGGCAGGTTCACACCGCCCCAGCGGCGTGGCGGGCCGACGTTGACAAGCACCTGAGTACGCTCGCTGCCGTGGATGCGGTCGAAGGCCAGCACGGCGCCTTCTTGCCGCACCGACCCGACCGTGCCCTGCGTGATCGACGGGCGGCCGTTGCGCAAGCTCAGCAGCTTTCGATAGAAGCTCCACAGCGAGCCCGGCGCACTGCACTGCAGCGCGACATGGTGGGTCGTCGAATTCGGTGCCAACGGCCGGAACGGCCGCCCGGCCGTGAAGCCCGCCGTCCGCGGGTCGCCGGTCCAGCTCATCGGCGTGCGCAGGCCCGGGTCGGCCGGCAGGCCGCGGTGGCCGGCCAGGCCGATCTCCTCGCCGTAGTAGATGAACGGCGTGCCCGGCAACAGCAGGTTCAACGACGCCGCCAGGCGCAGCCTCGCGCCGTGGCCGTGCAGCTGGTCGGCCACTCGCCGGCCGGCGAAGGAGTCGTGGTTGGACAGCAGCGTGGCCTGGTTCGGCGGTGCGCTGCGCAGCCACACCGCCACCCGCGCAAGGGCGCGCTCGTCGCCCGCTGCGGCCGCCACCAGATGCGCATGGAGGTCGAACGCGAATGCACTGCCAGCCACCGCACCGAACCCCGCCGGATCGCCCGGCACCTCGCAGACCATGTAGCGGCGCGCGTAGCGGTCGAGCAGCGCGCGGATGTCGCGCATGATCGTGTAGTTCTCGGGCTGGCAGTCCCAGGCGTCCGGGCCGTTCTCGACCAGATGGCCGACGGCATCGAAACGAAAGCCGTCGACCCCGCGCTCGAGCCAGAAGCGCAGGTTGTCGTGGTGCCACTGCACGACGGCCGGATGGCGCCAGTTGAAGTCGGGCATCGAGCGCGAGAACGCGGCGAAGTAGGACGCATCGCCGTCGCGCCGCCAGGGGTCGGCGTCGTGGATGCGCCAGGCCTTCGGATGGTGGTCCTGCCAGAGGTACCAGTCGCGATACGCATCGCCACGCCGGCGCGAGCGCTGGAACAGCGGATGCGCCGCAGCGCTGTGGTTGATGACGTAGTCGATGATGACGCCGATGCCACGCGCGTGGGCCTCGCGCAGCAGCGCGTCGAAATCGTCCAGCGTGCCGTAGTCGGGATGGATCGCACGGAAGTCGGTGACGGCGTAACCGTGGTCGCCGTCCTGGCTCGGGTGGACCGGCATCAGCCACAGGCCGCGCACGCCCAGGTCCTGCAGGTAGTCCAGGCGCGAGATCAGGCCCGGCAGGTCGCCGATGCCGTCGCCGTTGCCGTCCTGGTAGGCGCGGACGAAGATCTGCATGAAGGCACCGTGGTGCCAACCTTCGGGCAGCGGGCCGCCGGGGTCGGGCATCGGCTCAGCGCCCGATCGCGAAGACCTGCACCGACTGCGGCGGCAACGTGAACTTCGCGCCCGCGCGCGCGCGGCCATGGAGCGTGCGCAGCCGCGCACGCGGCGCCAGGCCGGGCACGGCGACCGTGGCCTCGCTGCGGCCGTAATTGATCAGCACCAACGTGCGCTCCTTGCCGAGGCGACGCTGGAAGCCGAGCACCAGACCATCGGCGAACGCATGCTCGAAACTGCCGCGCGCGATCGACGGCCGCGTGTTGCGCAGTGCCAGCACCGACCGGTAGAAAGCGTGGATCGACTGCGGATCGTGCTGCTGGCTCTGGGCGTTGTGCGTCGAGACATTCGGTGCCAGGGGCCGGAACGGCGCGCCGGTCGTGAAGCCCGCGCGGGCGGTGTCGCCGGTCCAGCTCATCGGCGCGCGCAGTGGCAGATCGCCCTTCAGCGTGGCCACGCCCGCCTGGCCGATCTCCTCGCCGTAGTAGACGAAGGGCGTGCCCGGCTGAAGCAGGTAGCCTGCCGCGGCGACCTTGTAGGCCGCCTCGTCGCCCTCGACCTGGTCCCACAGGCGCTTGCCGGCGAAGATGTCGTGACTGGAGACGAAGGTCGCCATCGTGGGCCGCTCGGTGCGGTAGTACTCGGCGAGCTTCTGCACCGACTCCGGCTTGCCCTGCGCCGCGCCGACGAAGTGCTGTGTGTAGCCAAAGGCGAAGGCGCCACCGCACAGCGCCGGATCGCCATAGTCGATCGGCTTGGCGGTCGCCTCGCAGACGACGTAGCGGCGCGGGTAGCTCAGGATCAGATCCTGGACCTGCCTGGTGATGCGGCGGCTCTCGGGCTGATCGTTCCAGTCCTTCGCACTGTTCTCCACCAGGTGTGGCACGGCGTCGAGCCGGAAGCCATCGAGCCCGCGGTTGAGCCAGAACCGCAGCGAGCTCAGGTGGTAGTCCAGCACCGCGGGGTTGCGGAAGTCGAAGTCGGGCATGTGCGGCCCGAAGGTGCCGAAGTAGAAGCCGGTCGCCCCCGCCGGCGGCCGCGCCATGGTCTTGAGGTCGCCGCGGTAGGTCCAGGGCTCGCTGGCCGTGTGGTACCACGGGTCGACGCCCCAGATGTCCCAGCCGGCCGGTGCCTCGTCGGACCACACGAACCACGCGTGGAACGGGTTCGCCGGCCCCTGGCGCGCCTGCACGAACATCGGGTGACTCGCCGACGCATGGTTGATCACGTAGTCGATGATGACGCCGATGCCGCGCCGGTGCGCCTGCTTCAGCAACTCGTCGAAGTCGGCCAGCGTGCCGTAGGCGGGCTCGATCGCGCGGAAGTCGGTCGTCGCATAACCGTGATCGCCGTCGCCGCTGGCGGTGACCGGCATCAGCCACAGGCCACGGATGCCGAGGTCCTGCAGGTAGTCCAGGCGCGCGATCAGGCCACGCAGGTCGCCGACGCCGTCGCCGTCGCTGTCCTGATAGGCCCGGACGAAGATCTCCATGAAGGCACCGTGCTGCCAGTGCCGTGGCAGGTGCGGCTTCAGCACGCGCGGGCGCGGCACCGGGTTCGTATCGATGGCCTGGGCCGATGCCACGGTGTGTGCGACGGCCAGCGTCACGGCTGCGAAGGCGCGGGTCCAGCAGAGCGGCATCGGTCGGTACGCGGGCAGGGTTTGGATCTGCAAATGTAGTCCAACTACACGACCGACATCAATGATTGCGGCAGCCCGTCGCGCGGGTTCTACTGAGTGATTGCGGGTTGACCCGGTAGGAGATGTAGTTTTGTTTCCATACGATCCCCGCTCTTTGATGTGCGACGGTGTCATGCGCCTGCCCTTTTCACGCCTCCTCGGCACCCTGCTCGTCGCCGGGCTGGCCACCGCCCTGGCAGCGCCGCCCGCCAGCGTGGCCGACTGCGCAGCGCCCGACTTCCAGACCCTGTTGTCCGCCGTGCCAGCGGGCGCCAGCACCCCCGTCGATGCCCGCGCGATCTGGCTCGACGCCGGCTTGATCCGATGGCCCGGTGCCCCGGGCGCCGGCCGCTACCGTCTGCATCACTCCGCTGCGGCACGGCTCGACGTGCGATTGGGCGCGCCGGTCAGCGGCGCCGACGGTGCATGGCCGCTCGAGCTCCAAACGGCCGTGTTGCCACCAGGCCTGGCGACGCGGTTCCGTCATGTCGGCGACGGCGCCACGCTGGCCATCACGGCCGCCGACCGCCCAAAGCTGCGCGCCCTGCTGCGCCAGCAACTGGTGCTGGTGCGCGAGGACGACGCCGGCCGGGTGCTCGACGCCACCCGGCTGCAGCTGGCCGGCGCGCTCGACGATCTGTATGCGCCGGCGGCGTCGCTGCACGACTTCGGTGCCACGCCGCGGCGTGAGCGGGCGGGGGCGGCGTCGATCCGCGCAGCGCACACGGACTTCCGCCTCTGGGCACCGACCGCGCAGCAGGTCGGCCTGTGTCTGTATGCCTCGGAGACGGGCGCCGCCGAGGCGCTGATCCCGTTGCGGCGGGATGCCGGCACCGGCAGCTGGCACACGCGGCGCCGCGGCGACCTGCAAGGCCGCGCCTACGCCTATCTGGTCGACGTCGTCGTACCCGGGCGCGGCCTCGTGCGCAACCGTGTGACCGACCCCTATTCGGTCGGCCTGACGCCGGATTCGAGACGCAGCGTGATGCTCGACCTCGGTGCCCCGTCGACCCAGCCGCCGGGCTGGGACAGGACCGCGCGGCCGCCGCGCCTGGCCGCACCGACCGACCTCGTGATCTACGAACTGCACGTGCGCGACTTCTCCATCGGCGACACCACCGTCGCGCCGGCGAACCGCGGCAAGTACGGCGCCTTCGCCGAACCGGCATCAGACGGCGTGAGGCACCTGAAGCGCCTGGCCGAGGCCGGCCTGACCGACGTGCACCTGCTGCCGGTCTTCGACCTCGCGAGCGTGCCGGAGACCGGCTGCGTCACGCCCGAGATCCCGGCCGCCGCGCCCGACAGCGAGCAGCAGCAGGCCGCGATCGAGCCGGTCAAGGCGCACGACTGCTTCAACTGGGGCTACGACCCGCTGCACTACACGGTGCCGGAAGGCAGCTTCGCCCCCGAGGGTGCGAGCGCCACGCAGCGCATCGTCGAGTTCCGCCGCATGGTGCAGGCGCTGCACCAACTGAACCTGCGCGTGGGCATGGACGTGGTCTACAACCACACCAGCGCCGCCGGCCAGCATGTGCACTCGGTGCTCGACCGCATCGTGCCCGGCTACTACCACCGCCTGAATGCGAAGGGCGAGGTCGAACGCTCGACCTGCTGCGACAACACGGCGACCGAGCACCTGATGATGGCCAAGCTGATGATCGACTCGACGGTCGTCTGGGCACGCGACCATCGCATCGACTCGTTCCGTTTCGACCTGATGGGTCACCAGCCGCGCGCGGCGATGGAGCAGTTGCAGCGCGCGGTCGACACCGCCGCCGGTCGCCACATCCATCTGATCGGCGAAGGCTGGAACTTCGGCGAGGTCGCCAACGGCGCGCGCTTCGTGCAGGCCTCGCAGCTGTCGCTCGGCGGCAGCGGCATCGGCACCTTCAGCGACCGCGGGCGCGACGCCGTGCGCGGCGGCGGCGCGGGCGACAACGGGGCCGACCAGATCGTGCGCCAGGGCTTCGTCAACGGCCTGCACTACGACGCCAATGCCCTGGCCGCCGGCACGGCGTCGGCCACCGACCTGATGCGCGCTGCCGACCTGGTGCGCGTCGGTCTCGCCGGCTCGATCCGCGGCTACATGATGCGCACGCACCGCGACGAGCTGCTGCCGCTGGAGCGCATCGACTACGCCGGCCAGCCGGCCGGTTATGTCAGCGCGCCGGGCGAGGTCGTCAACTACGTCGAGAACCACGACAACCAGACGCTGTTCGATGCCAACGTCTTCAAGCTGCCTGCGGGCACGAGCCGCGAGGACCGTGCGCGCGTGCAGACGCTGGCCCACGCCATCGTCGCCTTCAGCCAGGGCATCGCCTATGTGCACGCCGGCCAGGAGCTGCTGCGCAGCAAGTCGATGGACCGCAACAGCTACGACTCCGGCGACTGGTTCAACCGCATCGACTGGAGCGCGCAGGACAACTTCTTCGGCACCGGCCTGCCGCCCCGGCGCGACAACGGCGCGAGCTGGGACCTGATGCGCCCGCTGCTCACCGACGCCTCGATCAAGCCGACCGCAACCGAGATCGCGTGGACGCGCGACGCCTTCCTCGACCTGCTGCGCATCCGTGCCAGCACCACGCTGCTGCGCCTGCGCACGGCCGACGACATCCGTGCGCGGCTGAGCCTGCCCAATACCGGTTCGACCCAGGTGCCGACCGTGCTCGCGGTGCACGTCGACGGCCGCGGCTACCCCGGCGCACGTTTTGCCGAGCTGCTGGTGCTGATCAATGTCGACACGCGGCCGCAGCGCTTGATGCTCGATGTTCTCAAGGGCAGGCCCTTCGAGCTGCACCCGGTCCACCGCGCTGCGCAGGCCGCCGACCGGCGCGCGGCCGAGACCCGGATCGACCGCGCCTCCGGCAGCGTCACGGTGCCGGCGCGCACCGCCGTCGTCCATGTCGTGAACTGAACTCAGCGAGACGCCCATGAATGCAAGCTCGATCACCCGCCTCCTGGGCCGCGCCACCGCGGCGATGTTGACGGCCGCGCTCCTGCTGGTGGCCTGCGGCGGCGGCGGCGGCGCACCCGACCCGACCCCGCCCGTGGCGCCGGCGCCGGACCCGGCGCTCGCGATCGGCAATTCGGCGGCCCACGCGACCGTGCTGCAGGCCGTGCCGCCGAATGCCGACGGCGGCGGCTCGGCCGGCGGTGGCGGCACCGTCGGCGCGACGTCCCTGACCGTGCACTACCAGCGAACGGCTGGCGATTACGCCGGCTGGCAGCTCCACGCCTTCAATGCCGCGAAGGACCCCGGATGGAACGCCGGATACGACTTCGCCCGCACCGACAGTTTCGGCGCCGTCTACAACGTGCCGCTCGACAAGACCACCGGAAGCGTCGGCTACCTGTTTCACAAGGGTGACGCCAAGGACCATGGCGGTGCCGACCAGAGCTATGCATTGAAGCCGGGCGCGAACGAGATCTGGCGCATCCAGGGCGATGGCGTCACGTACACCGGCAACCCATCCGGCCTCGCGGTGGCCGACATCGCCACGGTGCGGGTGCACTACCTGCGCTACGGCGGCGACTACCTGAACTGGGGTCTGCACCTCTGGGGCGGCAGCGGCCTGGACACGGCCAGGCTGCCGGCCGGCGTGGCGATCGACCAGTGGGGCAACGCGGTGCGTTTCGACCAGATGCCCGGGCACGCCGCCAGCGTGGCCGAGGTCGTGTTCGACATCCCGGTGCTGAATCCGCAGGGCGACTCGAGCCGCAAGGCGCTCGAATTCATCATCCACGGCCGGGCCCCGAACGAGAACGACAAGGACGGCCGCAACGACAACATCCGCGTCGACTTCGGCAACCTGAAGATCGTCAACCAGGTTGGCGAGGTCTGGATCGTCCAGCAGGACACGACCGTCTACACCGCGGGCGCCCCCGACCTGCGCTCGTCGTCGCTGACCCAGGCGCGCGCCGTATGGCTGAGCAGGCAGATGATCCAGTGGCCACGCGTGAACGCCGCGGGCGCCGTCAAGCTGTACTGGTCGGCGACCGGCCAGCTCACGGCGCGGCGCGACGAGAAGGTCAGCGGCGCCGACGGCTCGATCACGCTCGATGCGGCGACGACCTTCCTGCCGGCGCCGGGCGGCCGCTTCAAGTGGGTGGCGCCCGGCGCGGTCTTCGCCGTCAGGCCGGCCGACCTCGCGCTGCTGCCCGATCTGCACCGCAGGCAGCTCGTGCTCGTGCAGGAGGATTCGAGCGGCAACGTTCAGAACGCGACCACGACGCAGGTGGCCGGCGCGCTCGACGACCTGTACGCCACGGCGGCGAGCCTGACCGACCTCGGTGTCACGATCGGCGGCGGCAGCACCCGGTTCAAGCTGTGGGCGCCGACCGCACAGAAGGTCAGCGTCTTCACCTACGACAGCGCCACCGGCAATGCGGTCACGGTCGACGAGATGCGCCTCGACGCGGCCACCGGCGCCTGGAGCGCCAGCCGCAGCGGCGACCTCTCGGGCAAGTACTACCGCTACGCCGTCGAGGTCTTCGTGCGCGGCGTCGGCCTGGTGCGCAACCTCGTCACCGACCCCTATTCGCTGAGCCTGAGCGCGAACTCCGCGCGCAGCTATATCGCCAGCCTGGACGCCGCCGCGCTGAAGCCGGCCGGCTGGGACGCGAGCATGCCGCCGGCCAAGGTCGCGGCCGCGCCCGACATGAGCATCTACGAGCTGCACCTGCGCGACTTCTCGGCCAACGACGCCAGCGTCACGACGGCAAACCGGGGCAAATACCTCGCGTTCAACGAGACGGGCTCCCATGGCATGAAGCACCTCAAGGCCCTGGCCGACGCCGGGTTGACCGACGTGCACCTGCTGCCGGTGTTCGATATCGCGAGCGTGCCCGAGGCCGGCTGCACGACGCCGACGCCGGGCGGCGCGCCCGACGCCGAATCGCAGCAGGCGGCTGTTTCCGCCTCCGCCGGCACCGACTGCTACAACTGGGGCTACGACCCCTGGCACTACAGCGCCCCGGAGGGCAGCTACGCCAGCGACGCCGCCGATGGTGCGAAGCGCATCGTCGAATTCCGCTCCATGGTCAAGGCACTGCACGATGCCGGCCTGCGCGTGGGAATGGACGTGGTCTACAACCACACCACCGCGTCGGGGCAGAACGCCAGGTCGGTGCTCGACCGCATCGTGCCCGGCTACTACCACCGGCTCGACGCCGCCGGCACCGTCACCAATTCGACCTGCTGCGACAACACCGCGACCGAGAACCTGATGATGGCCAAGTTGATGACCGATTCCGTCATCGTCTGGGCGCGCGACTACAAGATCAGCTCGTTCCGCTTCGACATCATGGGTCACCAGCCGCGCGCGGTGATGGAGGACCTGAAGGCCAGGCTCAAGGCGACGGTCGGGCGCGACGTGCAGTTGATCGGCGAGGGCTGGAACTTCGGCGAGGTGGCGGACGGCGCGCGCTTCGTCCAGGCCTCGATGTGGAGCCTCAACGGCAGCGGCATCGGCAGCTTCAACCCCTTCATCCGCGACGCGGTGCGCGGCGGCAGCCCGTTCGACAGCGGCGCGGCCCTGGTGACCAACCAGGGCTTCATCAACGGCCTGTTCTACGACCCCAATGCGGCCGCCGGCGCGCGCAGCCGCACCGACCTGATGTGGCAGGGCGACCTCATCAAGGCGGGCCTGGCCGGCTCGATCCGCAGCTACGCGCTGAAGACCCACTGGGACGAGATCAGGACGCTGGAGACGCTCAACGGTGCCGGCTTCGTGACCGAGCCGTCGGAAGTCGTCAACTACATCGAGAACCACGACAACCAGACGCTGTTCGACATCAACGCCTTCCGGTTGCCGGCCGGCACCGGCAAGGAAGACCGCGCGCGGGTGCAGATACTCGGCGCGGCGATCAATGCCTTCAGCCAGGGCATCGCGTACTTCCACGCCGGCGTCGATACGCTGCGCAGCAAGAGCGGCGACCGCAACAGCTACGACGCCGGCGACTGGTTCAACCGTCTGGACTGGAGCCATGCCGACAACTACTTCGGCACCGGGCTGCCGATGGCGGCCGACAACGGCTCCAGCTGGGGGACGATCAAGCCCTTCCTGGCCGACGCGTCGATCAAACCGGGCGCTGCCGAGATCGCCTGGACGCGCGACGCCTTCCGCGACCTGCTGAGGATCCGCGCCAGCACCACGCTGCTGCGCCTGCGCACGGCCGATGACATCAAGGCGCGCCTGACGTTCCACAACACAGGCTCGGGCCAGGCCGAGACGGTGCTGATGGCGCACGTCGATGGCAGTGGCTACGCCGGCGCCACGTTCAGGGAGCTGGTCTACCTGGTCAACGTCGACAAGGTGGCGCGCACGGTGTCGGCCGATGCATTGAAGGGCCGCGCCTTCCGGCTGCACCCCGTGCACGCAGGCGCCGGCGCAGCCGATGCGCGCGCGAAGACGGCCACCTACACGGCCGGCACCGGAACGTTCAGCGTGCCGGCGCGCTCGGCAGTGGTCTTCGTGGTCGACCCATAGGGCGCGCGGCGCAGCAGCGGCGGGATGTGCTCAGGCGCCTGCGGCCGACAGAACAGATAGCCCTGGAGTTCGTCGCAGCCGATCTGGCTGAGGAAGTCGGCCTGCGCCGGGGTCTCGACGCCCTCGGCCACGACCCCGATGCCGAGCGCGCGCGCCATCTGCACGATCGCCTGGGTGACTGCGCGGTCACGCGGGTTGGTGTCGACCTCGCGCACGAAGCTGCGGTCGATCTTCAGACAGTCGACCGCGAAGCGATGCAGGTATCCGAGCGAGGAATAGCCGGTCCCGAAATCGTCGAGCGAGATCCGCACGTCCAGGGCCTTGAGCATGTCGATGGTCTCGCAGGCCTGGTCGGGGCGCGTGATCAGCATCGACTCGGTCAACTCCAGCTCGATCGCCGATGGCACGACACCGGTCTGGCGCAGGACACGCGCCACCGTGTCGGCGAAACGCGGGCTCTGGAACTGCAGTGCCGACACATTGACCGACATGCGCACCGCTGGCAGGCCCTCGTTCACCCAGCGCTTCTGCTGCACGCAGGCGCTGCGCAGGACCCACTCGCCGACCTCGTGCATCAGGTCCATGTCCTCGAGCACGTCGATGAACTCGGCTGGCGCCACGAGCCCGCGCTCGGGGTGGTTCCAGCGCAGCAGGGCTTCCATCGCCACGACCTCGCGCGTCACGGAGTCCAGCCGTGTCTGGTAATGCAGCACGAAGGCGCCCTCGCGCGCCGCGCGGTGCATCGCGGCCTCGACACGCAGGCGATACAGGGCTCGCTCGTTCATCGAGCTGCGGTAGAAGGCATGGGCGCCGCGCCCGCTCTGCTTGGCCGTGTACATGGCTGCGTCGGCGTTGCGGACCAGGGCCTCGGCATCGTCACCGTCGCCCGGGAAGACCGCAATGCCGATGGTCGCGCCGACACTGACGCGGTGCTCGTGCAGCACGATCGGCGCCGAGACGACGTCGATGATGCGTTGCGCCAGGTCTCCGGCGTCTTCCGGCTTCGCCACCTCGGGCAGGATCGCGGTGAACTCGTCGCCGCCCATGCGGAACAGCATGTCGGAGCGGCGCATGCAGCCGCGGATGCGCTCGGCCACGGTCTTGAGCAGCAGGTCGCCAGCGCTGTGGCCCAGGCTGTCGTTGACGATCTTGAAGCGGTCGAGGTCGATGAACATCAGCGCGCCGTGCCGCCCGCTGCGCTGCGCCAGCGACATCGATCCGGCCAGCCGCTCGATGAAGTGGCTGCGGTTGGCCAGCCCGGTCAGGGCATCGTGCTGGGCGCGATGGCGGATCTCGGCCTCGCGAACCGAACGGTCCAGCTCGTGCCGCGCGATCGTGTGGTCGGCCCGGCGCACCACGGCGTGCAGGAACAGGTACAGCGCCCCCAGGAGCAGCAGCACGAAGCCCGCGCCCTGCCACTGGGCCCGGGTCTGCCGCTCGAGCAGCTCGGTCACGTCGGTCTGGACCTCGACCACGCACTCCGGCATCGCATCGTCGTTGTCCCGCACCGGAATGTAGGAATAGATCAGGTCGCGGTCGACCAGGGTCCCCTGGTGCGCATCGACGCTGTCCCGGAAGGTCAGGCCGCTGGTGACCAGACCCTTGCGCGCGCGGCGGAACTCCGGGCTCTGCGACTGGACCTCACCGATCTGACGCCGGTCGGTCGAGTGAACGACCAGGCCGTCGAGGTTGTAGACCTTGATGTTGACGACGTTCAGGCCTCGGATGCGCTGCAGCAGGTCGATCTTGAGCTGCTGCTGCGCCGGGTCGGCCAGCAGTTCGGCACGCGAGCGGCCGGCCGAGTTGGTGACGAAGTACTTGTAGCGATCCCACAGGTCGTTGCTGAGCGCCCGGGTCAGCGCGACATTGGCGGCCGACTCGTGGTCGATCAGGTTGCGCCGGGTGAGGTCGCGCGAGACCCAGATCAGGACCACCGTGACGGCGAGCACGCCGACCAGGCAGGCCCAGGAAAAGAATCGCGTCAGCCTGAAAGGCCGCTCGGTCGAGGGCGGCAGCGCGGTTTCCGACATGGGTGGGGCGTGCAGGTGAGGGCGAAAGCGAGGGCAGGTTCGATCTGCGGAATCGGCCTTCCGCCCGTGGACTTGAGCCCAGGGGCTGCCGCGACGCACGTCAAATCCGCTGCCTTGCCAATCTGCACACGAAACCCGGGGCATGGCCTGGCGCACCGGTTCCAGCCGCGGGCTCCGGGTGCAGACTTCGGCGAGCGCGTCACCGGGACGGGTCGGCTCGACCGGAGGTGCTCATGCGCGGCGCCGTCCGTTCCCGGCCGACCGGGGCCGGGCGGACGACCGTTCGACCTTCGAACGTCAGGTCGTGTCGGATCCGTTTCTCGGCGGGCGCGACCGACCCGGACCCTTCATCGCCCCACGGGTCGCCGCTGATCCGCACGCAGGCGCGGCGCCAGACAGCGCTCGGCAGCGTCGATGTCCAGCGGCCCGCCGCCGGCCATCACGAGCGGCTGCTCATAGTCGTTCCAGCCGCGGATGCCGGTCTTGAGCGACATCACGTCGGCAAAGCCGAGCTGCTGCAAGGTATCGGCCGCCAGCAGGGACCGGTTGCCCGACCGGCAGACAACGACGATCGGCCGATCGCGCCCCTGCACCAGGGCCGGTTCGGTCTCGTCGTGGTCCCACTCGCAGGCCTGCTCGAGCACGCCGCGCGGCACGTTCGAAGACCCGGCGATGTGCGCGGCCGCGAACTCGGCCGGCTCGCGCACGTCCAGCACCAGCGGCGGCGTCTCGTGCTGCAGCAAGGCCTGGAGGTCCCATGGCATCAGCTCGCGCACCCGCCGGCGCGCATCGGCCAGCAAATCGGCATAGCGCGCGCCGGGTCTAGCCGAGGCAGAAGACATTGAGCTTGTTGCCGTCCAGGTCGCGGAAGTAGCCGGCATAGAAACCTTCTCCGCGCGGCCCCGCCGGGCCCTCGTCGGTCGCGCCGAGCGAAAGCGCCTTGGCGTACAGCGCATCGACCTTGTCACGGCTGTCGACCACCAGCGCCACCATCGTGCCGTTGCCGCGCGTGGCCGGCTGGCCGTCGTAGGGCCTCATGACGCCCAGGCTCGGCCTGTCCATCGCCACGCCCCAGGCCACGCCGCGCTCGGTGTCCCAGAGTCGCTTGGCGCCCAGTGTGGCCAGCAAGGCGTCGTAGAAGGCGACCGCGCGCGGCAGGTCGTTCGTGCCCAGGGTGACATAGCCGATCATGGTTTACTCCTTGCGAGCAGACGGGCGATCAGTGTAGGGTCGCAGGCCCATGAGCGGCATCCCCGGGCAAGCACGGTGCGCAGAGGCGTTTCAACCCTGTTCGAGTTCTGCCCGATCGGTGTCTACCGGTCGCTGCCGGCAGGCACGCTGCTGAGTGTCAACCCGGCCCTGGCGCAACTCAATGGCTATGCCAGCGAGGACGAGATGCTGGCGCAGGTCAAGGACATCGCCACCGGGTGGTATGTCGAGCCAGGCCAGCACGCGCAGTTCATGGCCCTGCTCCAGCGCGACGGCGTCGTGCGCGATTTCGTCTCCGAGGTTCGCCGCCACGGGACCGGCGAACGCATCTGGGTGCGCGAGCATGCCCACATGGCGCGCGACGAACGCGATGCGGTCGACGTCTGCGAGGCCACGGTCGAGGAGATCACGCATGGCGTCGAGGCGCGCGCGGCGCTGCGCCGCAGCGAGGAGCAGTTGCGCACGATCACGGCGCAGATTCCGGGCCTGGTCTACCGCCTGCATGTCTCGCCCGAGGGCCGGCGGCGCTTCGACTTCGTCAGCTCTGGCGTGCGCGACATCTTTGGCATCGAGCCGGCCGCGGTGCTGGCCGACGGGGACCTGCTGCGCTCCTACACCCATCCCGACGATCTTCCGCTGTTGAGCAGCGTGACCTCGGTGGCCCGGCAGTCCGGCGCGCCGGTGGTGCTGGAACTGCGGACCCTGCCGCCGGACGGCGGAATACGCTGGGTCCAGCTCACTTCGGCGGCAGTGTCGAGCGACGAGCCCGGCGTCACCCGCATCGGCGTCATCGTCGACATCACCGAACGCAAGCTCGCCCAGACGCTGCGCATGGAGCGCGACCAGGCCGCGGCGGCGCAACGCGCGACGACACAACTCCTCTCGCGCATGAGCCACGAGCTGCGCACACCGCTGAATGCCATCCTCGGCTTCGCCCAGCTGCTCGAGCTGGGTCACCCGACCGAGGCGCAGCAAGCGCGCTGGGTCCGGGAGATCCTCGCCAGCGGCCGCCACCTGCTCGCACTGGTGGACGATGTGCTGGACCTGTCGAGCACGCAGTCGGGCCAGCAGCCTCCGCACCTGGAAAGTATCGACCTCGGCAAGGCCGTGGCACAGGCATGCACCATGCTCGCCGGCGAGGCGGAAACGGCCGGCATCCGGATGGAATTGCCGGCGTTGCAGGGCGGACCGACACGCGTGAGCTCCGACACGCGCCGTCTGCGCCAGGTGCTGGGCCATCTGCTGTCCAACGCGATCAAGTACAACCGCCCGGGCGGCCGCGTCGCCGTGACGATCGCGCGCCAGGGCGAGCGCGTGGACCTCACGGTCGCCGACAACGGCATCGGCATGACACGCGCCCAGCTGGCGCGGCTGTTCACTCCGTTCGACCGCCTGGGCGTGGAACATTCCGGCATTGCCGGTACCGGGCTCGGGTTGACCTTGAGCAAGCAGCTGGTCGAGTCCATGGCGGGCACGATCGCGGTGCACAGCGTTGCCGGCGAAGGCTCGGCCTTCACCGTCGGGCTGCCCGCCGCGACCTAGCGGCGTTCGAATCTGAAGACCGCCACGCTGGCCAGCAGGTTGGGCCAGCGGCGCACGACCTCGCCTTCCTGCAGGCCGAAGCTGTCGGTCACGTGCAGGCCGCTCTTGCGTGCCAGCACCTCGAAGTCGGCATAGGTGCCGAAGCGCACGTTCGGCGTGTCGTACCACTCGTAGGGCATCGCCTTGGTCACCGGCATGCGGCCGGTGGCCACGCGCAGGCGGTTGGGCCAGTGCGCGAAGTTGGGGAAGCTGACAACGCCGATGCGGCCGACGCGCGCCGTTTCCTGCAGCATGGTCTCGGTGTTCTTCAGGTGCTGCAGGGTGTCGAGTTGCAGCACGACGTCGAAGCTGCGGTCCTCGAACAGCGCCAGGCCCTCTTCGAGGTTGAGCTGGATCACGTTGACGCCGCGCTGCACGCAGGCATGCACGTTGGCATCGGCGATCTCGATGCCGTAGCCACTGCAACCCTTCTTTTCACACAGATGGGCCAGCAACTCGCCGGTGCCGCAGCCGAGGTCGAGCACGCGCGCACCCTCGGGTACGAGGCTCGCGATGACTTCCATATCCTTGCGTTCGGACATCGTCAGGTCCTCCTTCGGATGCGTGCGTCCGCTGTCGGCCCGAAGCGGCCGTTGGTGAAGGTCTGCTTGTGCGCGCGCGTCTCGCGCCAGGCGGTACGCGCCAGGGCCTCATGCTGGGGCGGTCGGCGCGCTGCGCCGACTGCGCTGCGGTGCTCGCGC
>Ga0209682_10000142_pt1 | contig 23228 bp, 22 predicted proteins | sample DOMMetBare2Fresh_2_FD_187471 | JGI IMG/M metagenome (GOLD analysis project Ga0209682, IMG submission 187471) | Wetland sediment microbial communities from St. Louis River estuary, USA, under dissolved organic matter induced mercury methylation -... | ecosystem: Environmental > Aquatic >... | reverse complement strand
CGGCTCGCGCGGCAACCAGGCCAAGCGCAAGGAGCGGCTGAAGATGTTCGACCTGAGCGAGGCCGAGATCGACCGCCTGCACGGCCCGATCGGCCTGGACCTAGGGGCGCGCACGCCGGCCGAGATTGCGGTGTCGATCGCGGCCGAGATCGTGGCGGTGCGAAATGGGGTCGCGCTGGCGCAGAAGAAGCCGGGATCGGCCGTGCCGGGCACGTCGGACGTCTGCGGGCGCTGAAGGCCGGTCGGTGCGTCGTATCCTCCGCGGCATGGCGACCGGCGCACCGAAGCAGAAGGACTCCGAATTCGAGCGCTGGGCTGCGGTGGTCCTGCGCTCGGTGCACCTCGCGGGCGTGGTCTGGGTCGGCGCCTTCGTCGTCGCCGGCCAGGGGGTCGACCGTGCGCCGGCGCTTCTGATGCTCGCCAGCGGCTTGGTGATGCTGGCGATGGACCTGCGCGCCGGCCGCATCGTGCTGGCGGAGGTGGCGGGCGGCTTCGTGCTCGTCAAGCTCGCGCTGGTGGCCTGGATGGCGCTGGATCCGCGGCAGATCGTGTGGATCTTCTGGTTGCTGCTGGTGGGCTCGTCGATCGCGTCGCACGCGCCCAAGGGCTTCAGGCACTGGCCGACGAAGAAGCGGGCGTCGGGCGCGGCCGTGCCGCGTGAGTCACCTCCGACTCGCGGCTGATCGGTCGTTCGCCGGCGCACAGTTGCTCCAGCCCGAGATCGGGCCATTGTGGCCAAGTGCCCAGCGGTCATGTATATCAGTGTGTGATAATGACGCACGTGGCTATGCATGATCCGTCGCTGGATACCTTGCTGGACCTGGACGGACAGGTGCTTGCCATCGACGCGGCGGGATATTGGGTGCGGTTCGTCGTGACCCGTGTCCACGCCACCAGCGCCAAGCCTCATGGCTTGGACTACACGCTGACGCTCCATGCGCCGGATGGCGAGCGGATCGTCGGCTTCGACAACGCGCACGCGGTCAAGGGCATTCGCAAGACGGCGCCACACGACCACCGGCACCGGTTCAAGACCGTGAAGCCCTATGAGTACACGGATGCGGCGGACCTGCTGGCCGATTTCTGGCGCGAGGTGGAAGCCGTGATGAAAGCAGAAGGAGTCTGGTCATGACGACACTGAAGATTGGCATCGCCAGCTATGAAGAGATGAAGGCGCGCACCTTGGCCATCGCGCGGGGCGAGACCAAGCCCAAGGCGACCGATCCGAAGGTCTGGTTCACGTCGCCCGAGAGCTTTGCCAAGCTGCTGTCGAACAAGAACCGGGCCTTGTTGGCCGCGATTGCCGAGCAGCACCCGCAGTCGATCTCCGCCCTGGCAGAGGCGACAGGCCGCACGCCGGGCAACCTGTCCCGCAGCCTGCGCACCATGGAGCGCTATGGTCTCGTGAAGCTGCACCGCGGTGAGCGCGGCAGCGTCCGGCCCGAAGTGCCCTACAGCGCGGTCCAGCTCAGCATGACCCTGGCGCGCTAACGCGGCCGGGCCGCGTGATACGCCCCGGTGCCGCGGCTGATCAGCACGTCGCCGGGCAGGGTGTCGCCGGGGTCGATCTCCGCCTGCGCGGTCACGCGCGCGTAGATCGGCGCGAAGTCGATGCGCGCCAGCTCCAGCAGTTCGTCCAGGTGCTTCAGCACGAAGTAGGTCTGCTGGAAATCGTCGATGCGGTAGCGCGTGCGCATCACGCGTTCCAGGTCGAAGCGGATGCGGCGCGGCGATGCGTCCTGCAGGCTGAACACGCTCTCGGTGGCCGACGACGCAATGCCGGCGCCGAACAGGCGCAGCCCGTCGGCCTGCTCGACCAGGCCGAACTCCACCGTGTACCAGTAGACGCGTGCCAGCGTCGGCAGCACGCCCAGGCGCTGCGCACGCAGGCCGCCTTCGCCGTAGGCCTGGATGTAGTCGGCCAGCGACGGGTTCATCAGCATCGGCACGTGGCCGAAGACGTCGTGGAAGACATCGGGCTCTTCCAGGTAGTCCAGCTGGTCCGGCCGGCGGATGAAGTTGCCGGCCGGGAAGCGGCGGTGCGCCAGGTGGTCGAAGAACACCTCGTCGGGCACCAGGCCCGGCACGGCGACGACTTCCCAGCCGGTGTGCGCCTTCAGCACCGCGCTGAGTTCGCGGAAGTCCGGGATGCGGTCGGCCGCGATCGGCAGCCGGCGCATGCCGTCGACGAAGGCGTCGCAGGCCAGGCCGCGGAGCAGCGCGGTCTGGCGCTCGAACAGCGTGCGCCAGACGGCGTGTTCGGCGGCGGTGTAGTGCGCCCAGGCCTGCGGGATGGTCCAGTCGGGGCTGGGCGCTGCGCTCATCTCAGTCGCCTTCGCGCGTCAGCGCCGCATGCACCGCGTTGCAGTGGCGTGCGAGCGTGAAGTCACGCTCGGTCAGACCGCCGGCATCGTGGGTCGTCAGTCGGATGTCGACCCGGTTGTAGACGTTGCTCCACTCCGGGTGGTGGTCGTGGCGTTCGGCGTGCAGGGCGACCTGGGTCATGAAGCCGAATGCGGCGTTGAAATCGCGGAAGACGAAGCGGCGCGTGAGGGCGTGGCCGCCTTCCTCGAGCGTCCAGTCGTGCAGGTCGGGCGTCGGCTTCATGCGTCCACCTGGAGCGCGCCGCGGCGGATCTGGTCGCGCTCGAGCGACTCGAACAGCGCCTTGAAATTGCCCTCGCCGAAACCCTGGTCGGCCTTGCGCTGGATGAACTCGAAGAAGACCGGGCCCAGCAGCGTCTCGCTGAAGATCTGCAGCAGCAGGCGCCGCTCGCCGCCGGCGGTGGAGCCGTCGAGCAGGATGCCGCGCGTCTGCAACTCCTGCACCGGCTCGCCGTGGCCGGGCAGGCGCTCCTCGAGCATCTGGTAGTAGATCTCGTTGGGCGCCGTCATCAGCGGGATGCCGGCCATCTGCAGCGCATCGACGCTGGCGATCAGGTCGTCGGTCAGCAGCGCGATGTGCTGGATGCCCTCGCCGTTGAACTTCATCAGGAACTCCTCGATCTGGCCGCTGCCGCCCTTGCCGGATTCCTCGTTCAGCGGGATGCGGATGAGGCCGTCGGGCGCCGTCATCGCGCGGCTGGTCAGGCCGGTGTGTGCGCCCTTGATGTCGAAGTAGCGGATCTCGCGGAAGTTGAAGAGCTTCTCGTAGAACGCGCTCCAGAAGGCCATGCGGCCGCGGTAGACGTTGTGGGTGAGGTGGTCGACGATCCTGAAGCCATGGCCGACCGGGTGGCGTGCGGCCGGCTCCTCGAAGCCGGGCAGGAATTCGAAGTCGATGTCGTAGATGCTCTTGCCGTCTTCGTAACGATCGATCAGGTACAGCGGCGCGCCGCCGATGCCCTTGATCGCCGGCAGGCGCAGTTCCATCGGCCCGGTGGGGATCTCGACCGGCTGCGCGCCGAGCTCCAGCGCACGCGCATAGGCCTGGTGCGAGTCGCGCACACGGAAGGCCAGGCCGCAGGCGCTCGGGCCGTGCTCGCCGGCGAAGTAGCCGGCCAGGCTGCGCGGCTCGCGGTTGACGATGAAGTTGATGTCGCCCTGGCGGTACAGCAGCACGTCCTTGCTGCGATGGCGCGCCACCAGCGCGAAGCCCATCTTCTCGAACAGCGGCTCAAGCACGCCGGGCGCGGGCGAGGCGAACTCGACGAACTCGAAACCCATCAACCCCATCGGGTTGTCGAACAGATCGGCCATGGTCGAGCACTCCTGCGGCGAAAGCCGTGACTGTAGGCAAGGTGGCGCGCAACGGGATTGCGAACTTGTCGCTCGTTCTCCCATGAACGCACAATCATGCATCGTCAGATCGACGATAGAGGAGACGATGTTGTACGAAACCCCGATCGACGCCACCGACCGGCGCATCCTGGCCCACCTCCAGGCCCATGGCCGCGCCAGCAACCTGGAATTGGCCGAGGCCGCGCACCTGTCGCCCGCCCAGTGCAACCGCCGCCACCGCCGGCTCGAGGAGCAGGGCCTGATCCGACGCTACGAGGCGCGGCTGGACCCGGTGCGCCTGGGCCTGGGCGTCACCGCCTTCGTGCACGTGACCATGGAGCGCGGCCACATGCGTGAGCTCAAGAAGTTCCGCGGCTTCGTCGAGAGCCTGGCGCAGGTGCAGGAGTGCTATGCCGTGACCGGCGATTTCGACTATGTGCTCAAGGTCGCGGCGCGCGATCTGAAGGCCTTGTCGGACTTCCTGCTCGGCACGCTGATGCAGCTGCCGGGGGTGAACGCGGTGCGATCGAGCGTGTGCCTGGACGAGATCAAGTGCACCAGCGCGCTGCCGCTGGAGTCCTGATGCAACCCGGGGCAGTCCCCGGGGGTTGCCTTGTCGGGCCCCGGCACGAGGGGGGACATGGCCAGGCGCCGGCAATCCCTCGTCACCACCGAAGTGGCGCGCCGGCTCCTTGGCAACGGCAAGTGGGACCGGTGCCGCGCACCCGGACTCCGTTTGCCCAGGCCCGCCTGATGCGAGCCGGTGGAGCGCAATCGCGTCCTGTGAGCGAGACCTGGGCCGCCTGCGGCCGGTGGATTCGGGTGAGACTGACTGCAGAACCGCGATCGCGACCTTGCGAGTGGACAGGCATCGGCACGCCGGGTGGGTCCAGACGCTCTGCGCGTCAGCCCAGCGGCAGACGGTGCAGCAACTGCCAGCGGCCGGTGCGGTTGTCGATCAGTTCCACTTCGCGGCAGTGGCCCGTGACGGGGCCGTGGGTCGTGAAGCGTGGCGCGAGTTCGCGTTCGCAGGCGACGGCATCGGCGGTTGTGCCGAAGGCCACGGTCAGGTGCGGCACGATCTCGGCGTGGCGGCCCTCGTAGGGCGGGAATTCCGGGAAGGCGGCCCATACCGACCGGGTCAGGCTGACGAAGGGTTCGACCGGCTCCGGCGCCAGGTAGGCGGCCTCCGGCCAGCGGCACAGGTGCGTCAGCCGGAATTCGAAGGCCCGGACCGGGGCCACGGCCTGCCGCACGCGCCGAAGCACGCTGGCATCGATCTGCGCCGGGGCCATGAACGGCACCAGGATCGTGACGTGCGGCGGCAGGCCCAGCGGCGCGCTGTCGTCGTAGCGTCGCCGCAGTGCGCCGACCAGCGGCTCGGCTTCATCCACACGAACGATCAGCGCGCTGATGGCGGAGGCGGCCATGGCCCTCAGCAATGCAGGTGTTCGACGACTTCGGGCGCACCGTCGATGAACAGCTGGACTGCCGAGCCGGCAACGTCCAGCTGCGCGCCGTTCGCGAACGTCAATTGCAGGTCGATCCGGCCGCTGCAGAGCGAGGGAACGATGACATCCGCCGGCTGCAGGCCGTCGATCAGGAGTCGACCATCCGACAGGCGACCGACGCAGCCGCCATCCAGGCGAACCACGCGCACGTCGGCAAGGCGCAGTCCCACGGCCTTCAGATAGACGCCGCGGGCGCCACCGCGCACGGCGACGACCGCGAAGCCGAGGTGCAGATCCAGGCCGGCCCGCGCCACGCGCGACACCTCGGCGTCGCGCAAGTCCACCGACCATCGATCGGCACCCGGGCACATGTTCATGCGCTCACGCCCGGTCCCTGGGGCGGCGCGCCAGGTCCCGGTTCGGCACAGCGGGCGCGTGCACAGGCAACATTCACAATCGCGCGAGCAGCACGTCGAATCCGGGCCACGCCGCGTGGGTGATCGCGACCTTCTGCGCCAGCCCGCTGCGCTGCACGCCCTGGCGCAACGCGTCGACATAGGCCGGGCCGTCGAGCACCCAGCTGCCGCCGATCAGCGTGACGCCGCGCGCGAACAAGGCGTCGGGCAGGCAACCCATGCTGGGGCCGATCAGGGCGATCCAGCGCGCCTGCGTGCAGCGCGCGAGCATGTCGTCGAGCGTGTCGTTGAGCACCAGCGTACCGGTCGAGACGACCTTGTCGCAGCGACGCAGTTCGTCGGCGTCGAGCGTGACGCGGTAACCGTCGCGCTCGCCCTCGAGATGGGCCTTCAGCTCGACGACGACGAGTTGCGCACCGCTGGCCAGCACACGTGGCAACAGCGGCGTGAACAGGCCGATCATGCCGATGCGATCGACCGGCCGCGGGTCGAGGGCGCCGAGCGAATCGACGCTGGCATCGGGGCGGAATCCGGCGTGGTCGAACAGCCAGCGGGTGAGCGCATTGGCCGCGGCAAAACCGATCGTCTTCTCCGCGCCCTGCGCAGTGACGAAGCGGCCTGCAACCTGCAGCGCATCGGCGCCGGCCAGGCCCAGCGTGGGGTCGATGTCCCGCAGGCGCGCCAGCGTGTCGTCGAGCAGCACATAGGTCAGGCCGAGCGAGCCCTCGTCGAGCTCGAGGGCGCAGAACTCGCCGCGTGCCTCACCGGGCGCGGGGTCGGGCGGGAGGTGCAGCGCTTTCACACGCGGCAACCTGACGCGCAGGGCGAGCCGCTCGAGTTGGGCGAGGTAGTCGGTGGCGAAGCTCATCTCGATCCGGGTGTGTCGGCGCGGTGACGCGCCGCGCGGCTCGACAGCGCATTCGGGAAATACAGCGCCGTCAGGCTCTTGCTGTGCACGGGCGAGAAGGTGCGTGCATCCGCGCCGATCGCGGCGTCGGCAAAGCGGCGCCACTCGCGCTCCCAGTGGATGTGGTCGCAGACCTCGAGCAGGCCCAGGGTCTCGCGGTCGCCGACCAGGATGCCCTGCACGCGCAGGCCCAGGCGCTCGCGCGCGTCGTCCAGGCGCGCAAGCGTGGCCGGGACGCAGCCGAATTCGCCGTCGCTGACGATCAGCACGTCGGCACTGCGCCAGCGCGCTTCGTGCACGCGCTCGATCGCACGCTCGATCGGTGTCTGCACGTCGGTGCCGCCGTCGAAGCTCTGGCCCATCAGGTCCATCAGCGCCTGCAGGCCTGCAGCGCTGCTGGTGGCGCCGGCGCCCGGCGGCACGTCGGTGCCGAGGTCGCGCTCGACCAGTTCGTCCGGGCCACCGAAGGCGATCAGCTTGCAGCCGCGCCCGGCCGCGTGCGCGGCACGCAGCGCAGCGATCACGATCGCCTTGGCGATGCGTTCGGGCGCGCCCTGCATCGACCCCGAGGTGTCCAGGCACAGGATGATCGGGCCGCGCTCGAGGCGCTCGGGATCGTCGGGCGCGACCTGCGCGCGTGGCGTGGCATGCGGGTCGGCGCGCCAGTCGGTCAGGACGGCTTCGGTCTCCCAGCTCAGCAGGCGTGCTTCGGCGTGGCGCGCGCGCCAGAGCTTCTTCAGCACCGGGTGGCGCAGCATCACCGCTTCGCTGCCGAGCATGCGCTCGATGCGCGACGACCAGCGGATGCCCGTGATCTCGCCCGGTTCGTTGGGCAGCCGCGTCTGCACGGCACGCAGCGGCACCGGCGGGGCGGCGCGCAGATCGGGGCGGGTCTGCGACGCGCGCTCGGCGCTGGCACTGCGCTCGGCCCGGCCCAGCTTCTGGATCAGCTCGGCCAGCGCCGGCAATTGGGCGAGTCGATCGGCCGCAGCGCGCGCTTCCTGCCAGGGGCGCGAGCGCAGGTGGCCCCGCAGGACATCCCAGCTGAGGTCCGAGAATTCGCCCAGGCCCTGCAGCAGCGCGAGGCTGTCTTCCATGCCGGTGGTCTCGACCTGCCAGGCGGTGCGGAACTCCGCGCTGACCTCGGCGATCGCCTGCGTGCGTGTCAGGCGCGGCTGGTGGTCGACGATGCGATCCAGATGCCACAGCAGCGTGCGCATCACCTGCTCGGCCAGCGCCGGCGTGCCCTTGGCCAGCCCCGCAAGCGCGAGTTCGCCGACGACGCAGCGCAGTGGCGCCGTCGCCTCCGCATCGCCGAAGTCCGCATCGGCGCTCGGCAATTCGCCTTCGTCCAGGGCGGCCAACCAGCGCGCGGCGTCGGCCAGCCGCGCCCCGCGCTCGCCGGCGCTCGTGACCACGCCATGCAGCCACAGCGCGCGTGGCAGGGCCGCCAGGCGGTCGTAGGGCGCGTCGTGCGCGGCACTGTCCATCACACGACGGCGGGCAGCGGGATCGGTTGCGGCGTGCCATCGCCCAGGCGGTCGTCGACCGGCATGGCAGCGAATCCGGCGCGGGCGTGTTCGAGACGGGCGATCAGCCCTTGCAAGGTCCGGACGGTCTGCGCGTGGGCATCGGCGAGGCGTTGCGCGAGACTGGGCGGCATCCACAGGCGCGGGCGGAGGCAGGCTTCGAGGCGCTGGCGCTCGGCATCGATGGCGTCACGGGCGGCCACCGTCTGCGCCAGGATTGCGCCGACTTGCGTCACGCGTGCCGCCACGTGAACCGAGCTGTAGTGCCGGCGCAGCGTGGATTCCAGTTTCTCGGAAACGATTCTCAGCATCGCTTCGCCTTCGTCGCCACGGCCGATCGCGCGCGCCAGCGCCAGCTTGCCGGCACCGTCGCCGTCCTCGCCTTCGGGCGGTGCGGACTCCTCGACCTGCAACTGCTTCTCGAAGGCCTCGACGGCGCGATTCAGCCACGTGGCGTCCTGCGGCACGGCCTGCAGCAGCTCGGCCTCGAACCACTGGGCCACCTTTGGCGCGAGCTCGGGCGACGGGGTGACGACATAGGGCGCGGTCCACAGATCGATGGCGTCGACTTCGGCACGGCCCTCGGTTGCGGCCGCGGCGCGCATCAGGCCGATCCACTGGCGCCAGCGGCGGTCCGATACGGCGATTTCCTGTGCGACCAGCCAGCCGCGAAGTGCCACACACGCTTGGACCGCGGCCGTGCTCAATGGCACGGCGGCCGCGGCGCTCGTGACGCCTTCGCGTTCGTCCGCGGACAGCGGGGCGGCCACCCCGGCCGCAGCCGGGGCCAGCCTCAGCAGGGCCTGGAATGCCGCGTCGCTGACCGGTGCCACCGGCACGCGGACCAGGAAGCGGTCGAAGAAGGCATGCAGCGCCTCGTCCACCGGCACTTCGTTGCTCGCGGCGACCACGCTGATCAGCGGCGTCGCGATGCGGCCGCTGCCGTTGTCGAATTCGCGTTCGTTCAACAGCGTCAGCAACGCATTCAGGATCGCCGAGTTGGCCTTGAACACCTCGTCGAGGAAGGCGATGCCGGCCGTGGGCAGGAAGCCGTCGATCAGCCGCTCGTAGCGGTCGTTCTCCAGGGCCTTCAACGACAGCGGACCGAACAGTTCCTCCGGGGTCGAGAAGCGGGTCAGCAGGCGCTCGAAATAGGGCGCGCCGTCGAACGCGCGGTGCAGGCGGCGCGCGAGTTCGCTCTTGGCAGTGCCGGGCGGGCCGATCAGCAGCACGTGCTCGCCGGCCAGGGCTGCGAGCAGGGCCAGGCGCGCCGCCGCGTCGCGTTCGAGCAGGTCGCCTTCGAGCGCCGCGATCAGCGCGCGCAGCCTGGTGGGTGAGGGCATCGTCATCGTGGCGCGCATCATCGCAAACCCCGTGCCCGCCGGCCTTGCACTGGGACAAGAGCGCCGGCTCGCTCCGGTTGGCAGGAGTCCTGTGCCAAGTTGGCGCAACGATCGGCCGCCGGTGTTTCGAATGCAGGGACAACCCTAGGTGGTGGAGGGGCTTGCCGGCACCGATGATTGCCCATGCAACGGCGTGCATAAGTTGCCGCCGTTGCAGCGCTCCCCACGGACACGCACCCCCAGAAAGGCTGCCATGCAGAAGACGCTTCATATCAACCCGGACAAGTGCACCGGGTGCCTCCAGTGCGAGATGGCCTGTTCCTTCGAGAACTACGGCACTTTCGCCACTGCGCGCTCGCGCATCAAGGTATTCGATTTCCACGCCACCGGCCGCAAGGTGCCCTACACCTGCACGCAGTGCGACGAGGCCTGGTGCCTGCACGCCTGCCCGGTCGACGCGATCTCGGTCGACAAGGCCACCGGTGCCAAGGTCGTCAACGAGACCACCTGCGTCGGCTGCAAGGTCTGCACGATCAGCTGCCCCTTCGGCACGATCAACTACGTGCAGGAGACCGGCAAGGTCCAGAAGTGCGACCTGTGCGGCGGCGACCCCGCCTGCGCCACCGCCTGCCCGACCGGTGCCATCACGTATGTCGACGCCAACTGGACGGGCCTGGGCAAGATGGCCGCATGGGCCGACAAGCTCGGCAACCAACCTGCAGCCTGAGGAGAAACGAACATGTCTTGGGCAGGAAAAATCCTCCGCGTCAATCTGACCGCCGGCACCGTCAAGTCGGAGCCGCTGAACATGGACTGGGCGCGCGCCTATCTGGGCTCGCGCGGCCTCGCGACAAAATATTTCGTCGAGGAGAACAGTCCCAAGGTCGACCCGCTGTCGGCCGACAACAAGATCATCTGGGCCACCGGCCCGCTGACCGGCACCATGGCCTCCACCGGCGGCCGCTACACGGTCGTCACCAAAGGCCCGCTGACAGGCGCCATCGCCTGCTCCAATTCCGGCGGCTACTGGGGCGCCGAGCTCAAGATGGCTGGCTGGGACATGGTCATCTTCGAAGGCAAGTCGGCCAAGCCGGTGTACCTCTGGATCGAGGACGACAAGGCCGAACTGCGCGACGCCTCGCACCTCTGGGGCAAGAGCGTCTGGCACACCGAAGAGACGCTCAAGAAGGAACACCAGGACCCGCTGGTGCGTGTCTCCAGCATCGGCCTGGCGGGCGAGAACCAGGTGCTGTATGCAGCCGTGGTGAACGACCTGCACCGTGCGGCCGGCCGCTCGGGCGTGGGCGCCGTGATGGGCAGCAAGAACCTCAAGGCGATTGCCGTGCGTGGCACCAAGGGCGTGGGCAACATCGCCGACCCCAAGGAGTTCATGAAGGTCACCTTCGAGAAGAAGAAGATCCTGCACGACAACGCCGTCACCGGCCAGGGCCTGCCGACCTACGGCACCCAGGTGCTGATGAACGTGATCAACGAGATCGGTGCGCTGCCCACGCGCAACCACCGCGACAGCCAGTTCGAAGGCGCCAAGGACATCTCCGCCGAGGCGATGGCCACGCCGCGCAAGACCGACGGCAAGAAGCAGCTGGTGACCAACCAGGCCTGCTTCGGCTGCACGATCGCGTGCGGCCGCATCAGCAAGATCGACCAGACGCACTTCTCGGTCGTCAACAAGCCGCAGTACTGGGGCGCCACCGGCGGCCTGGAGTACGAGGCCGCGTGGGCGCTGGGCGCAGCCAACGGGGTCAACGACCTGGAAGCGCTGCAGTACGCCAACACCCTGTGCAACGAGCAGGGCATGGACCCGATCTCCTTCGGCGCCACCATCGGCGCGGTGATGGAGCTCTACGAACTGGGCGTGCTGACGGAGGCGCAACTCGGCGTGAAGTCTCCCTTCGGTTCGGCGCAGGCGCTGTGCGAGTTCGCCGAAATGACGACCCAGGGTGTGGGCTTCGGCAAGGAGATCGCGCTGGGCTCGCGCCGCCTGTGCGAGAAGTACGGCCACCCCGAGCTGAGCATGACCGTCAAGAGCCAGGAGTTCCCGGCCTACGACGGCCGTGGCATCCAGGGCATGGGCCTGACCTACGCCACCAGCAACCGCGGCGCCTGCCACCTGCGCAGCTACACCGTGGCCTCCGAGGTGCTGGGCATCCCGGTCAAGACCGACCCGCTGACCGCCGAAGGCAAGCCCGAACTCGTGATCGCTTTCCAGGATGCGACCGCCGCCTTCGACTCTGCCGGCATCTGCATCTTCACCAGCTTCGCCTGGGGCCTGGCCGATGTGGCACCGCAGGTTGCTGCGGCCTGCGGGCCCGAGTTCACGCTCGAGAACATGGCCAAGATCGGCGAGCGGATCTGGAACATGGAGCGCGACTTCAACAACAAGGCTGGCTTCACGTCCAAGGACGACACGCTGCCGCCGCGCCTGCTGAACGAGCCGGTCAAGACCGGTCCGGCCAAGGGCCTGGTCAGCAAACTGCCCGAGATGCTGCCCAAGTACTACGCTGCGCGCGGCTGGGATGCCGACGGCCAGCTCAAGCCCGACACGCGCGCGCGCCTGGGCCTGTAAACAACCCCGTGCCCTGAGCACCGAGACAGCGCCCGCGGGCGCTGTCTCTTCTTCAAGAAGGCTTTCTCATGCAACACGTGATCCTGGGCGCCGGCCCGGCCGGCGTGATCGCCGCGGAGACGATCCGCAAGCACGCCCCCAACGACAAAGTCATCCTGGTGGGCGACGAGCCCGAGGCGCCGTATTCGCGTATGGCGATTCCCTACCTGCTGATGAACAACATCGCCGAGGAGGGTACGCACCTGCGCCACGGCGCCGACCATTACCAGAAGCTCGGCATCGAGGTGCGGCGTGCACGCGCCAAGACCATCGATACCGTCAAGCGCACGGTCCTCCTCGAGGATGGCAGCACGATCGGCTTCGACAAGCTGCTGATCGCCACCGGCTCGTCGCCGGCCAAGCCGCCGATCCCCGGCATCGACACGGCCGGCGTGCATCACTGCTGGACCCTGCAGGACGCGCGTGCGATCAAGCTGCTCGCGGTCAAGAATGCCCGGGTGCTGCAGATGGGCGCCGGCTTCATCGGCTGCATCATCATGGAAGCGCTGGCGGCCAGCGGCACCGAACTCACCGTGGTCGAGATGGGCGACCGGATGGTGCCGCGCATGATGGGCCCGACGGCCGGCGGCATGATCAAGGACTGGTGCGAGAAGAAGGGCGTGCGGGTCTTCACCGGCACGCGCGTCGAGGCGATCGAGCCGCATGCGCCGTTGAAGGTGCGGCTGTCCAACGGCCAGCATCTCGAGGCCGACCTCGTGATCAGCGCCACGGGCGTGCGGCCCAACATCGGCTTCCTCGAGGACTCCGACATCAAGTGCCTGCTCGGTGTGCTGACCGACGAACACCTGCAGACCAGCGTGCCCGGTATCTACGCCGCCGGCGACTGCGCCGAAGCCTTCGACAAGGTCAGTGGCAAGACCATCGTCAGCGCGATCCAGCCCAATGCGGCCGACCAGGCCGTGTGCGCGGCGCTGAACATGGTGGGCAAGAAGACGGAACTGCGCGGAGTCACGCAAATCAACGTGCTCGATACCCTGGGGCTGATCAGCGCCAGCTTCGGCGACTGGCAGGGCCGCCCGGGCGGCGAGCACGTCGAGCTGACCGATCGACCGGCCGGCCGGCATCTGAGCCTGCAGTTCCAGGGCGACGTGCTCGTGGGCTGCAACAGCATCGGCTGGACCGACCATGTCGGCGTGATGCGCGGCCTGGTCGAAGGCCAGGTCAGACTCGGCAGCTGGAAGGACGCCCTGCTGAAGGATCCGACGCTGCTGATGGAGGCTTACCTGGCCTGCGCGCAAGGGCAATCCATGCGCGCTCTCGTGGCCGCACATTGAGGTGCGACGTCCCATGCGAACTTCGTTCGCTGCCCCCGACAGGCGATGATGCCGGCATGAAGATCACGTTCAAGCTCTACGCCAGTCTCACGCAATACCTGCCGGCCGAGGCGCGGACCGACAACCGCGTCGTGCTGGACCTGGCCGACGGCATCACCGTCGGCCAGGTGATCGAGCCCTTCGGCCTGCCGCAGAAGCTGGTGCACCTGGTGCTCGTCAACGGTGTCTACGTGCCGCCCGACCAGCGCCTGAGCCATGTGCTCAAGGCCGACGACGTGCTGGCGATCTGGCCGCCGATTGCCGGTGGCTGATGCGGCGCGCTGATCCGGGCCGCTGAGGTGCAGGCGCACTACCCGCCGGCCTTCGAGCGCGAGGTCGGCTGCACCGAGGCCGAGTGGCTGATGTGGCTGCCCGCGGCGATCGGCGTGCGGCCCTGGCAACGCGCGGCGCGCACGATCCACGTGGTGATCGACGACGGCACCCTCGTCCTGCTGTGGCACGAGTTGCCGCCGCGCCAGATTGCCCTCGTGCGCTTGCCTCGGCTGGCGGTGTCGTTCCGCTTCGAGGGCGTGGCCGAGCCCGTGCGGCACGCGTTCATGAAACGCTTCGATCTCTACATGCAGCGGGGCGGCGGCTGAACCGTCCGCCCGTCGCCCGTTACCGGCGGAGCCGGTCCATCGACACTTCATCGCATGGGGGGTGCCCACAGGCAACGCTTCCTGTCACGATGTGGACCGCTTGCGCGACGCTCGTGACGCGGTCACGCCGCGGGCTTGCGCCAACTCAGGAGCCTTCGCGATGGAAGCTGCGCCCGCGACCGAACCGGCGGTGAACCCCCCCGAACCCGCGACGTTCACGCCCCTGGCCGGTGACCAGCGCATCGAAGCGCTCGACGTCGTGCGCGGCTTCGCGCTGCTGGGCATCTTCCTGATGAACATCGAGTGGTTCAGTCGCCCGATCGCGACGATGTCGCAGGGCATGCCGCGCGGACTCACCGGGATGGACTGGCTGGCGAGCTGGTTCATCACCTACTTCGTCCAGGGCAAGTTCTGGATGATCTTCTCGCTGCTCTTCGGCATGGGCTTTGCCGTGATGCTGGTGCGTGCCGAGCGCGCCGGTCGGGCCTTCATCCGGGTCTATCTGCGACGCATCCTGGCGCTCGCCGTTTTCGGCGCCGTCCACTTCATCTACGTGTGGGACGGTGACATCCTGTTCAGCTACGCCGTGGGTGCCCTGGCCCTGCTGATCGTCTTGTACGGCAAGGCCAGGCCGATCCTGATCGCCTGCGCCGTGCTCGTGGGCCTGGGGTTCATTCCCGATGCCGAGGCCTTCTTCGCCATCGCTGGCGGCCTGGCCGCCAGTGGGCTGCTGGCACTCTATCTGCGCGGCAGCAAGCAGTTGGCCTGGCGTGGCATATCGATGCCCGTGTCCGCCTTCCTGCTGCTGCTGGCCGGCACGCTCGTATCGATCGCTGCGGTGGTGTTCTGGCTCCTGCCCGACGGCCCCATCGAACCGCGGCTGCCGATGTCCGTGTTCGGACCCTTGCTGATCGTGACCGGCTGGCTGTCATGGAAATATCACGAGCCGGCGGACAAGCGCGCATTGCGCCTGGCCGTGGCCACCTACGTGTTCGGCAGCGTCGCGATGACGGCAGGCGGCATGGTCCAGCAGTTCGCGCCCGACCCGGCGGCCGTGGTGGCGTCTGCCGACAGGAAAGAAGCCGCCGCGACAACGCCGGCCCCCAAGGCAGACAGCGGCGGCGCCGCCGCCTCGTCGGCGTCGGGGTCGAAGGCCGCGGCGGCAAAGCCGAAGAAGACGAAGGAAGAGCGCGCGGCCGAGATCAGGGCCGAACGCGCGAAGCGGCTCCAGGAGCAGGCTGCCCGGACGGCGGACGAGGTCAGGATCCTGACCACCGGCAGGTATCTCGAAGCCGTGGAGTTCCGCGCGCGCCAGTTCGTCGACAAGGCGACCGGAGACGCTGGCTTTTCGGTCCTCCTGGTCAGCGTCTTCCTGCTCGGCGCCTGGTTCGTGCGGTCCGGCGTGATGGAGGACACCGGGGCACACCTCGCGTTCTTCCGCAAGCTGGCCCTGGTCGGCCTGCCTCTGGGCATCGGCCTGGGCCTGCTGACCAGTCTCATCGCGATGTCGCACACACCGGGCGACCGCCAGGACGGATGGGGGATCGTGCGTGGGCTGCTCACGCTCGGCAATCTGCCGGCGAGCCTGGGCTACGTCGGACTCGTGGTGACGCTGCTGCACAGCGGGCCCATGGGCTCGCGCCTGCGCATCCTGGCGCCCCTGGGCCGGATGGCACTGACCAACTATCTGATGCAGTCGCTGATCTGCATGATCTATTTCTACGGCTTCGGTCTCGGCCATTGGGGCATGCCGCGGGCGCAGCAGGTCCTGTTCGTGGTGGTGGTGTATGCCGCGCAGATCGCATTCAGCCAATGGTGGCTGGCACGCTTCCGGTATGGCCCGATGGAATGGCTCTGGCGCGGTTTCACCTACCGGCAGGTTCCGCCGCTGCGCATCGGCGCCACGGCATCGGCGCAGGCCCCCGTGGCCTAGGGCGCGCGGCTACTTCGCCGGGGCCAGTTCGATGCGGCGCACGGCCGCGGCCTCGACCTTCGCCCGCGTGTAGAGCAGCGGGAAGTACTCGCCCTTCAGCCACAGCGGCGCCAGGTCGCGGTAGTGCGGACTGGTGGGGTCGCCCGACTGTCCCGGCGCGTTCATCGCGCGCGAGTTGTCCCAGTCGCCGACGTCGATGACGACCCGGAACGACGCGCCCCCGCTCTGGCGGAACGTCGACGGGTCGTAACCCGAGACGTTGACGGTGTCGCCACCTCCCCCTTTCGGAAACGGGCCGACATTCAGCCGTGCCCGCGTGGCCTCGTCGGTGGCATTGGCCAGCGGATGATCGAGCAGGACGTGGTGCAGCCTGTCCCAACGCCAGCCCTTGGGGTCGGGGCCGGCAAGTTGCTGCAGTTCGGCCCAGGCGGCGGCCAGGCTCCGATCGACGATCGCGTCGCGGCGGGCCACGCCCGCCATGCCGAGCGCCGGGCTGGGATGCTCCAGCGTGTCGAGCAGCAGTTCCACGTCGGCCGTGCGGATGAAGCGGGCCGCGGCACGCGGCAGCAGCGCATCCTTCACGGTCGGCCCGAGATGGCGCGACCACCAGACCTCGAACAGCGCGGCCGCTGCGGAGTCCCCAGCCTCGACCGCATTCCAGTCGAGCAACAGGCGCGTCGCGGCCTGTGCGCGCGCATCGGTCGTGCGCACGCTGCGCAGCACCGCTTGAAGGCGGCGCGCCACGACGGACAGCAGATCGGTCTGCAGGCGCATCGAGTCCTCGATCCCAACCTTCGGCAGCGACGCCAGCGACTCGGCCACACGCTGCCAGCGCGTGGCCGGTGGCCATTCGAAGCCCAGCTTGCGCTCGCCGACCGGGTAGCCGGCGGGCAGGTTCTGCTCGTTGGCCGAGGCCAGCCAGCCGGCCTGCGGGTTGAGGGCCGACGGCAACTGGTCACCCGACCAGAATCCGGACCACTCGTAGCGTCCGTCGCCGGGCACGGGCAGCAGGCCGTCCCAGTTGCGGCGTATCGGTGCCAGGCCGCCGGTCACCCATCCGATGTTGCCGGCCGCATCGGCGTAGACCTGGTTCACGCTCGGCGCACCCCACTGCGCCATCGCCTGCTTGAACTCGGCGAAGTTGCGCGCCCGCATGTACCGGACGCTGCCGAAGTAGGGGGCCATGCCGGGCTCGAACCAGGTCGAGCGGACCGCATAGGCCCGGCCCCGCTGGCGGTCGACGTGGATCACCGGGCCGTGGCGCGTGAACGGCAGTTCGACGGACACGGGGTCGCGCCCGCGCACGGGGATCGACTCGTTGACGAGCTTCATCGCCTCCCACGCGCCGCGGTAGCGGTAGCGGTTCGGCTGCGCGCGATCGATCTCGTAGACGAGGAGATCTTCCTGATCGGTGCTGAAGATCGTCAGGCCGAAGGCGATGCTGCCGTTGTGTCCGATCGACACCCCCGGCAGCGCGGGCTCGCCGCCGCCGATGACGGCCAGACCCGGCGCGTTGAGATGCACGATGTAGCGCAGCGAAGGCGTCGCGAGGCTGCGGTGCGGATCGCTGGCCAGGATCGGCCGCCCCGTGGTCGACCGGGCCGGGGCGACGGCCCACGCGTTGCTGCCTCCCGGGGGCGCGGCGCGATTGTCATGTGCGAGCCGCACCCGGTTTTCGGCGGCACTGCGCCGCCCGTTGCGCCCGGCCACGATCACGCCTTGCGTGGCGAGCGTGTAGACGCGCATCGCTTCCGGCGCAATGCAGGGGTCGAGACCCTCGGGAATGCGCGTCTCCCAGCGGGGCGACAGACGGACGCGGACCTCGTCGGCCTTCAGGCCGCCGCGGCATGCGATGACGGCGCGCGAGACTTCCGAGACGAGGTTGCGCGTCAGGCCGTGGCTGCGGATGCGCACCACGTCCTCGGGCAGCCATTTCTCGGGCTGGTATCCGAAGTAGGCGAATTCGAACGGGAGCCGCGTGGGCTCACGGCCCACGAGGTCGATGTAGGCATTCAGTCCGGCGACGAAGCGCGTGGCGATGCGCTGCGCCTCGGGTCCGTAGCTCTGCCACTCGCGCGCCATGTCGCCGCGGTAGAGGAACAGGCGCGCCGCCCGGTCCTGCTCGACGAAGTCGGGCCCGAAGACGGATGACAGCCGGCCCAGCCCGCGCCGCCGCCACAGGTCGATCTGGAACAGCCGGTCGCGCGCGGCATTGAAGCCCTGCACGAAGTAGAGATCGTCGGCATCGGCTGCATACAGGTGCGGCACGCCCCAGGGGTCGATCAGGATCTGCGCCGGGGCGCCGAGCCCCCGCAGGTCGATCGTCTGCACGTCGGCCGCCGATGCCGCCAGCGCCACGAGGCAGGCGAGACCGACGGACGCACAGCGACGAGGACGACGAGCCATCGCCGCCAAGCTTAGCCCAGGCGCAGCCCTCGCGGGCGCGGCGCCGGCTCAGTTGGTCGTCGCGCGCACTTCGCCGATGGTCGTGATGCCGGCCAGCACCTTCTCGATACCGTCCTGCCTGAGCGTGCGCATGCCTTCGCCCAGAGCCGTCTTCTGCAATTCCTCGGCACGCGCGCCGGTCTGGATCAGCGTGCGGACGCGACGCGACACAGCCATCAGCTCGTGGATGCCGGCGCGGCCGCGGAAGCCGGTGCCCCCGCACTTGTCGCAACCCGGGGCATGCGTGTGCATCAGCTTGCCCTCGACGCCGAAACGCGCGGCCCAGCTGCCCAGCACGTCGTACGGATCGGGGCGATTTTCCGGGCTGAAGGCGTGCAGGTAGTCGGCCAGCAACTCGTCGATCTCGGCCTGCTTGGCCTCGTGTCGGGTCTTGCAGCTGCCGCAGATGCGGCGCACCAGGCGCTGCGCCAGGACACCCAGCAGCGAGTCGGCGAAGTTGAACGGATCCATGCCCATGTCGAGCAGGCGCGTCACGGTCTCGGGTGCGCTGTTGGTGTGCAGCGTCGAGAGCACGAGGTGACCCGTGAGCGACGATTCGACCGCCATGGTCGCCGTCTCGCCGTCGCGTATTTCGCCGACCATGATCACGTCCGGATCGGCGCGCAGGAAGGCGCGCAGTGCCTTGGCGAAGGTCCAGTCGATCTTCGGGTTGACCTGCACCTGGCGCAGCCCCGGTTGGGTGATTTCGATCGGGTCCTCGGCGGTCCAGATCTTGCGCTCGGGCACGTTGATGTAGCCCATCGCCGAGTGCAGCGTGGTCGTCTTGCCCGAGCCGGTGGGTCCGACGCACAGGAACATGCCGTAGGGGCGCTGGACCATCTCCTTGATCTGCCCCAGGTTGCTCGGCGACAGGCCGATGTCGTCCAGCGGCATCGGCCGCGCCGACGCCAGCAGGCGCATCACGGCATCTTCGAGGCCGCCCGTGGTCGGGATCGTCGCCACGCGCAATTCCAGCCGGCTGCCGTTGTGGTACTTGCCGAACGCGATCTTGCCGTCCTGTGGCTTGCGTCGCTCGGAGATGTCGAGGTCGCACATGATCTTGATGCGCGCGATCAGCGCGCTGCGGTAGGTGTGCGGCAGCTCGAGGTAGGGCTTGAGCACGCCGTCGCGACGGAAGCGGATCCGCACCTTCTCGCGCCCGGGCTGGCACTCGATGTGGATGTCCGACACACCCTGGGACTGGGCCTCCAGGATCATCTGGTTGAGCAGGCGCACCAGCGAGTTGTCGCTCTGCTCGATCGAGGGTTCGTCGTCGTGCGGGCCGTCGTCGGTGCCCTGCTCGAGCGAGGCCAGCAGTTCGTTGGCGTCGGGCAGTTCGCCGTCGCTGGCCTCGGCCTGCGCGACCTTGCTGGCCCAGACCTCGGCGCCCATCTTCTGATAGGCCGAATCGAGCGCCGTGGTCAGCGAGCCCGGTGTCGCCAGGGCCGGGACGACCTTGCAGGCGGCGGCGAATTCGACTTCGTCGATCTCCTTCGCACGCGAGGGGTCCTCCAGGGCGACGACGAGGCGGCCGCCGCGCAGCATCAGCGGCATGATCTGCAGCCGCCGCGCGACCGCGTACGGCACCCGTGCCAGCGCGTCGGTCTCGGGCGTGAACTGCAGCAGGTCGACGACCGGGTAGCCCATCTTGCGGGCCAGGGCCGTCTGCAGGTGCTCGCGCGTGATCAGGCCCTTGCGTACCAGCAACTCGCCCAGCGGCACGCTGCGGTCGGTGCGCTGCTGGGCGAGGGCCTCGCTCAGCTGCGACTCGTTGATGTAGCCGAGCGCGATGAGCGCTTCGCCCATGCGAACCATCGGCATCTTGGCCTGCTGCGCGATCGCGACCTCGAGCTGGTCGGCGCTGACGACATCGCGGCTGACCAGGATGTCGCCGACCCGCCGGTTGCGCAGGTCCTGCTGCTCACGGGCCGTCATTTCGACCTCGGTGGAGGAGACCGCATGTTGCGCGACCAACACCTGGCCCAGCAATTCGCCGACCTCGGCAGCCTCGAGCGTGTGGCGCGGATAGAAGACGCGGCGGACGGCGCCGGACTCGTCGACCGGCTCGAAGAGGAACAGGCCGGCGGGCACATCGACGTGGCCGACGGTCGTGCCGCGCACTTCGGGGCCGGCACGCAGGCGCAGGTGGTAGGGCACGGCGGGGCGGACGTCCAGTCCCGTTCCGGTGTCCTGGAAGTCTGGGGGCAGCGGCTCGAGCGGCGTGCTCAGCGCGAGCCGGCGGAACTGCGCAAAGCGCAGCGGCATCGTCGTACGCGCGGGCGGCGACTGGATCTGCGCCACCCCGGTGCCGGGATCGAAGCTGATGAGCCGCACCCGCATCACGCTGCCGTTCAGTCCCTCGATCTCGCACGGGGCGCTCCCCTGCCAGGGGACCGGAGCCGGATAGGTCGCCAGCGGCGGTGTCGGCCAGCCGAACGGCTCCTCGGGTGCGCCAGCGCGCCCGCCATCGTCGCCAGGCAGCGGCAGCAGGTTCAGTGGTGGCAGGGACAGGTCGGACATGGGTCTTCCTTCGGCTCGGGCGTGCGGATGCCCAGGGCAGGCCGCTCGTGGCCTACCTTCACGCACGTCGATGGTAGGAAGGGGACGCCGGCGACGGTCGGTCGAAATGGCCCCGAAGGCCGGGCCATCTCACTGGCGCATCTGCGCGGGCAGGAAGGTCACGATCTGCGGAAAGGTGTAGACCAGCCCGACCGCCGCGATCATCAGGAAGAAGAACGGCAGCGTGACCTTGGCGATCCAGCCGATCTCGCGCCGGGTCATGCCCTGCAGCACGAAGAGGTTGAAGCCCACCGGCGGCGTGATCTGCGCCATCTCGACCACGAGCACGATGAAGATGCCGAACCAGACCAGGTCGATGCCGGCCTTCTGCACCGTCGGCAGGATCACGCCCATGGTCAATACCACCATCGAGATGCCGTCGAGGAAACAGCCGAGCACGATGTAGAAGACCATCAGCACCAGCAGCAGTTGGAACGGTGTCAGGCCGAGCGTCGCGATCCATTCCGCCAGATGGCGCGGCAGGCCGATGTAGCCCATGCTCAGGGTCAGGAAGGCGGCGCCGGCCAGGATCAGCGCGATCATGCAGTACAGGCGCGTGCCGCCGAGCAGCGACTCCTTGAAGGTGTCCCAACTCAGCGAGCCCTGCACGGCCGAGATCACGAGCGAGCCCAGCACGCCGATGGCGGCGGCTTCGGTGGCGGTGGCGATGCCGCTGTAGATGCTGCCCAGCACCGCGGCGATCAGCAGCACGACCGGGATCAGGTGGCGCGACTCGCGCAGCTTCTCGCCGAAGTCCATCTGCCGGTCAGGCGGGGGCACCAGACCGGGGTTGCGCCAGGCCCAGACCATCAGGTAGCCCGAGAACAGCGCGGCCAGCATGATCCCCGGCAGCACGCCGGCGATGAACAGCTGCGCGATCGAGACCTCGGCGCTGACGCCGTAGACGATCATGATGATCGACGGCGGGATCAGCAGGCCCAGCGTGCCGGCGCCGGCCAGCGAGCCCAGCGACATCATCGGCGGGTAGCCGCGCCTCTCGAGCTCGGGCAGGCTCATCTTGCCGATGGTCGCGCAGGTGGCTGCGCTCGAGCCCGACACCGCCGCGAAGATCGCGCAGCCGGCCACGTTGACGTGCAGCAGCCGGCCCGGCAGCGACTGCATCCACGGCGCCAGCCCGCGGAACATGTCCTGCGACAGCCGCGTGCGGAACAGGATCTCGCCCATCCAGACGAACAGCGGCAGCGCCGTCAGCGTCCAGCTCGACGACGAGCCCCAGGTGGTGACCGCCATCGCATCGCCGGCAGGACGCGAGCTGAACAGTTGCATGCCGATCCAGGCCACGCCCGACAGCGTCAGGCCGATCCACACGCCGCTGCCGAGGATGGCGAACAGCGCGCCGACGAGCAGCAGCGTGATGGCGATGTCACTCATTGCGGGTCGCCTCGTCCGAGGTCAGCACGACGCGGCGGCCGCGCGCCTCCAGCACCAGTTCGTCGATGAAGGCGATCGCCAGCACAGTGGTGCCCAGCGCCATCGTCAGCTGCGGGATCCACAGCGGCGTGGCGTCGTTGGAGGTGGAGATGTCGTGGAAGGTGTACGACTGCCAGGCCAGCCGGCCGCTGTAGAAGGCCGACAGCAGCGCCAGCAGCGAGGCGGCGAACAGCGACCACAGCTCCATGCCGCGTTGCGCGCCGCCGGTGAGCCGGCCGATGAGCAGCGTGACGCGGATGTGCTCGCCGCGCTTGAGCGTGTGCGCCAGCGCGAGGAAGCCCGCACCGGCCATCATGTAGCCGGCGTAGGCGTCGATGCCGGGAATGTTGAAGTGAAGCTGCCGCCCGAGGATGGACAGCAGCACCGTCACCAGCAGCCCCACCATGAACAGCGCCGCGAGCGCGGCGCAGCCGTCGTACAGGGCGTCCAGCGCGCGGCGCACGGCGGGCCGGGCTTACTTGCGGAAGGCGTCGACGAGCGCCTGGCCCTCCGGACCGGCCTTCTCCAGCCACTCCTTGAGCATGGTGTCGCCGACCTTCGTCATGTCGGCCTTCAGCTGCGCGGCGGGCGGCACGATGGTCATGCCGTTCTTCTTCAGCAGCTCGAGGTACTCGGTGTTCTTCACCTTGCTGGTGGACCAGCCGCGCGCCTCGGCGTCGGCGCCGGCCTTGAGCAACGCGGCCTGCGAGGGCTTGTCCAGCGCGTCGAAGGCGGCCTTGTTGACGATCACCGCGTTCTTTGGCAGCCAGGCCTGGGTGTCGACGAAGAACTTGATGTGCTCGTAGGTCTTGGTGTCGTAGCCGGTGGCGCCGCTGCTCATGTAGCTCTCGACGACGCCGGTGGCCATGGCCTGCGACAGCTCGGCCGCCTGCACGGTGACCGGCTGCGCGCCGACCAGCTCGGCGATGCGCGCGG
>Ga0209682_10000141_pt1 | contig 23296 bp, 26 predicted proteins | sample DOMMetBare2Fresh_2_FD_187471 | JGI IMG/M metagenome (GOLD analysis project Ga0209682, IMG submission 187471) | Wetland sediment microbial communities from St. Louis River estuary, USA, under dissolved organic matter induced mercury methylation -... | ecosystem: Environmental > Aquatic >... | reverse complement strand
CAAGATCTTCCAGTTCCGCACCCCGGCCGAGAACAAGTCGCTCTACAACACGCCGCCCACCTTCGGCATCTACATGATCCGGAACGTGCTGGCCTGGCTCAAGGGCCTGGGCGGCCTGCCGGCCATGGAGGCGCGCAACCGCAAGAAGGCGGCGGTGCTCTACGCCGCCATCGACGGCAACCCGGGCTACTTCCGCTGCCCGGTGGAGAAGCAGAGCCGCTCGGTCATGAACATCGTCTTCCGCCTGCCCACCGAGGCGGACGAGGAGCGGTTCGTGAAGGAGGCCAAGGCCAAGGGGATGGTCGGCCTGAAGGGCCACCGCTCGGTCGGCGGCATCCGCGCCTCGACCTACAACGCGGTCGAGCCGGCCTGGATCGACGAGCTGGCCGGCTTCATGGCCGACTTCGCCAAGAAGGGCTAGCGCGCGGCCGCGGGCGCATGGAGACCGAGCGGCGCATCACCCGGGTGGCCTTCACCATCCACTCGTTCGACGCCGACGCCTTCGGTCACCTGGCGCCCGCGGCGCTGGCCGGCTACCTCCAGGAGGCGGCCGGCCGCTCCGCCGACGGGCTCGGCTTCGGCCTGGCCGAGCTGGTCCGCCGCGGCGCCACCTGGGTGCTGGCCCGCGAGCGGGTCGAGCTCGACCAGCCGGTCCGCATGGGCGAGGTGCTGGAGGTGGAGACCTGGCCGTCCGGGCTGGATCGGCTGGCGGCGCTGCGCGACTTCCGGCTCTGGCGCGACGGCGTGGAGGTCGGGCGGGCCCTCACCACCTGGTTCGCCATCGACCTCGCCACCCGCAAGCCGCTCCGCCCGGCCGAGCTCCTGCCCGAGGCGCTGCACGCCCAGCCGCCCCATGTGCTGCCGCTGGCCGAGCCGCCGCTGCCACCGCTCGAGGCGGCCGAGGTGGAGCGCCGCTTCCAGGTCCGCTTCTCCGACATCGACGTGAACGCCCACGTGACCAACTCGAGCTACGTCGCCTGGGCGCTCGAGGCCATCGACGAGCCGACCTGGCGCCGGCAGCGGGTCTCGGCGCTCGACGTGCAGTTCCTGGCCGAGTGCGGCCGCGACGTCTACGTGCGCGCCCGCTCGGCCGTCCAGCCGGACGGCGCCCGCCTCCACGAGGTGGCGCGCGAGGCCGACGGCAAGGCGCTGGCGCGGGTGCGCACCCGCTGGGCGGCCCGCCAGGGCTGAAGCGACGGGCGCCGCCGCGGCTACCTCCAGCTCGCGCCGATCATCAGGCTCGGCAGCAGGCGCCAGCGGTTGACGGCGGCGCTGGCGTCGGACCAGCCGTAGTTGTCGATCCCGTTCACCACCTCGCCGCCCGAGCTGTAGCTCGTGTCGTGGCCGTAGAGGGTGACGGAGGGGAACCAGTCCAGGCCCAGCGCGAAGCAGAGGTTCCAGCGCGCCGAGAGCGGGATGGCGCCTCGGAAGCCGCCCCCCACGCCCCACTCCTTGGACTCGATGGTGAAGTCCTCGTTGCCGCCCACGTACTTGAAGCGGCCGGCGAAGGAGTTGTAGCGCAGCCCCAGGAAGGCCCCGCTGTCCACCAGGTGGGAGACCGCGAAGTACCAGATCCCGTCCAGCCGGAGGTCCCACATGTACCCGTTCTTCTCCGGCGTGCCGTTGGTGGCGTCGTTGATGAAGACACGGCGCGCCGCGTCGGCGTTGCCCGGGTCCATGAAGGTGAGGCCACCTCCGAAGGAGAGGCCGAGCGGGGTGCCCGGGACGATGCGGCTCACCGTGCCGGTGCCCCGGAAGGCCCAGCCGTCCTGGTAGCCGGTCATGGCGGACCAGGAGAGCTCGGCGGCGGCGGCCGGCGCGGCGACGGCGGCGGAGAGGCACAGGGCGGCGGCGAGACGGCGGATGGCGGACATGCTGGTGCTCCCCTCGGGCTGGTTGGCCAGCGGCCGCGACGCGACGCGCTGCACCACCCACCGTATGGGTCCGGTCACCGAGCGTCAACGAGGTACGGTGGCGACGGTGTGCGGGGAGGTGGGACCACTGGTGAGGGCCGGGGGCGGGGTCCTTCCTCAGGCCGGCGCGAGCCCCTTGGTGATCCTCACGATGGCCCGGGCGATCTCCTCCGGCGAGAGGACGAGATCCACGTTGCCGCTGGCGATGGCGCTCTCGGGCATGTCCGGCTGGCGGGCCGTCTCGGGCCGCTGGGCGATGGTGATCCCGCCCACCGCCTTGACGCCCGCCAGCGCCTCGGCCCCGTCGCCGTCGAGGCCCGAGACGATGACCGCGATGACCTTCCCGTCCCAGTGCTCCGTCATGGAGCGCAGGAACACGGTGATGACGTCGGGCCAGCCCCGCGGCTTGGAGATCGGCTTGAGCCGGAACTCGCCCTCGAGGACGTGCAGGTCGCGCTGCTCCGGGATGATGTAGACGTGGTCGGGCTCGAGCTGGAGCCGCTCCGTGATCAGCTCGACCGGCATGCCGGTGTGGCTCGGCAGGAGCTCGTGGAGGAGGGTGGCCACGGTCCGCAGGTGGTTGACGATCACGACCGCCGCGCCCATGTCGGCCGGCAGGTGATCGAGGAGGCGGACGTAGGCGTCGAGGCCGCCGGCCGAGCCGCCGACACAGACTACGGGGAAGTCCATGCCAGGCTTGGGTGCCTTCATCAGGGGCGGCTCCGTTCGCCCGGATGATAGGGCGACCCCCCCGGGCGCGGCCGCGGCCCGAAGGAGCGGCCCCATGCGACCGGGGCCCGGCCCCTCGCCGGGCCCTCGTCGGCCCGCTCAGCCCGGCGGCCACCCCATCTTCCGCCCGCCCAGCAGGTGGAGGTGGACGTGGAAGACCGTCTGCCCGGCGTCGGCGTTGGTGTTCATGACCAGCCGGAAGCCGCCCTCGGCGACGCCGCGCGCGGCGGCCAGCGAGGCGGCCACGCGGAAGAGCTTCCCCATGACGGCGTCGTGCTCGGGCCTGAGCTCGGTGGTGCGTCCCACGTGGGCCCGCGGGATGACCAGCAGGTGGACCGGCGCCTGCGGGTTCAGGTCCTCGAAGGCCACCGTGTCGGGGTCCTCGTGGACCTTCTTGGCCGGGATGCGCCCGTCGGCGATCTTGCAGAAGAGGCAGTCGTTCATGGCGGCCACATCCTAGCGCGCGGCCGCGGCGATCAGAACGCCTTGCGCGAGTCGAGCAGGATGGTGACCGGCCCGTCGTTGACGAGCTCGACCTCCATGCTGGCGCGGAAGGTGCCGGTGGCCACCGGCAGCCCCTTCCGGCGCAGGTGCTCGCAGAACCGCAGGTAGAGCGCCTGGCCCTCCTCGGGCGGCGCCGCCTCCACGAAGCTCGGCCGGTTCCCCTTGCGGGCATCCCCCAGCAGCGTGAACTGGGACACCACCAGCAGGCCGCCCCCCACCTCGGCCAGCGCCAGGTTCATCTTGCCGGCCGGGTCCTCGAAGACGCGCAAGGCGGCCACCTTGTCGGCCAGCGCCGCGGCGTCGGCCTCGACGTCGGCCTTGGCCACGCCGAGCAGCACCAGGAAGCCGCGGTCGACCGCACCGACCACGATGCCATCCACCCTGACCTCGGCCCGGCTCACCCGCTGGACGACGGCGCGCATGGTCCGGGCATGATACTCATTTCGCCATGCTGCGCCTGCGCGACGCCCACCCGGGCGACCTCGACGCCCTGCGGGTCCTGGCCCGGCTGCTCGACACCGTCAACCTGCCCGACGACCGGCGGGCCCTCGGCCAGATGCTGCGCCGCTCCCAGGCGAGCTTCGCCGGTCGCATCCGCGATCCCCTGAAGCGCCAGTACCTCTTCGTGGCCGAGGACCCGGCGCGGCGGCGGCTGGTCGGCACCTCGATGGTCATCGCGCAGCATGGCACCCGCGAGTCGCCCTGCACCTTCTTCGACCTCTCGGAGCGCGAGCACTACTCCTCCACGCTCGATCGCCACTTCCGCCACCGGGTCCTCTCCATCGGGTACCACTTCGACGGCCCGACCGAGGTGGGCGGCCTGGTGGTCGACCCGCGGCGGCGCGGCGGGCCGGAGCAGCCGGGGCGGCAGCTCTCGCTGGTCCGCTTCCTCTTCATGGCGGCCCACCCGGAGCGGTTCCGCGAGACGGTGCTGGCCGAGCTCATGCCGCCGCTCGGGAAGGACGGGCGGAGCGCCTTCTGGGAGGCGTTCGGCCGGCGCTTCACCGGGCTCGACTACCCGACCGCCGACAAGAAGAGCCGGGAGAACAAGGAGTTCATCCAGCAGCTCTTCCCGCCCTTCGACGTCTACACCACGCTCCTGCCCCGCACCGTGCAGCAGCAGCTCGGCGCGGTGGGGGCGCCGGCGCGGCCGGCCGAGCGGCTGCTGAAGCGGCTCGGCTTCCGCTTCGTGGACCGCATCGACCCCTTCGACGGCGGGCCGCACTTCGAGGCGCGCCTCGCCGACCTCTCGGTGGCGAAGGCCCACCGGGTGGTGGCGCTGGCGCCGCGACCGCTGGCGGGCGGCTCGCGAGAGTACCTGGTGGCCCGCTTCCCGGCCGCCGGGCGGGATCGCTTCCGGGCCGTCCGGACCGAGGGGCGCATCGCGCCGGAGGGGCTCATGCTGCCGGCCGAGGCCCGCCGGCTGCTCGGGGCCGCGCCGGGGGAGCCGCTCCACCTGGCGCCCTTCGGCTGAGCGGCTGCGCCGCCGCGCCGGCCCGCCTCAGCGCGCCAGGTACCCGTCCAGCCGCGCCCGCACCGCCGGCCACTCCGACTCGAGGATGGAGAAGACGGCGCTGGTCCTCGGCCCTCCGTCGGACGCCGGGAGGTGGGCTCGCAGCAGGCCGTCGAGCGAGGCGCCGAGCCGGGCGATGGCGGCGCGTGAGCGGGCGTTCCGCTCGTCGGTCTTGAGCGTGACGCGCCGCACCCTCCACGTCTCGAAGGCGAGGCCCAGCATGAGCCGCTTGGCCTCGGTGTTGGCGCCGGAGCGCTGCGCCGAGCGGCGGAGCCAGGTCCAGCCGATCTCCACGGCGTCGAGGCCGGAGGGGCGGCGCTCCGCCGGGTCCGGCCAGGCCCAGCGCTCCAGGTTGCAGAAGCGGGTGCAGCCGAGCACCGCGCCGCCGGCCGCCGCGCAGGTGGCGAAGGGGACGTAGCGCCCCTCGGCGGCGCCGGCGAGCGTCTCCTCGAGGTACGCCTGCATGGCGGCCCGGTCCCGGGGCACCGGCGTGAAGGGGAAGGCCTCCCCCGGATCCTCGTTGGCCGCCTCGAGGAGCGGCCCGAGGTGCGAGGGCGCGAGCGGTACCAGCCGGACCAGGCGGCCGGCGAGCGCCACGGGGACTGGGAGCCGCTCGGAGGTGGGGGCCATCCTCCTCTTCTACCGCGACCGCGCCCAGGCCGGCCCGCGCCTCGCCAGAGGTGCCGGTTGGGGACCGGGCTCGACCGCGGCGCCCGCGGCATGGCCTCATGTGGCCATGAGCCGCCCCGCCCCCCGCGCCACGCTGCCCGCGCTCCCCGCCCTCCCCCGCGCGCTCGCCGCGCTCCTCGCCGCCACCTCGCTCGGCGCGCTCACCGGGTGCGCCACCGGGCGCGCCGCCTTCCCACCGGTACCGCCACGCCACGCCACCGCGCCGGCCGAGGTCGCCGCGCGCGCCGCGGCCGAGGCCGACCTGGCGCTCGACGCCGCGGTGGCCTCCCTGGACCGGGCGGCCTTCGCGGCCCTGCTCGGCGAGGAGGTGGTCTTCATGACCGGGCGCGGCCCGGCGCAAGGGCCGGCCGCGGTCCTCGACGCGTGGGCGAGCTTCTTCGCGGCCGACGGGCCCCGCCTCCGCTGGGAGCCGGACCGGGCCCTCGGCGCCGGCAGCGGCGACATGGCCTTCACCTCCGGGCCGTGGACCTTCGAGGCCGAAGGCAAGCCGGCCGAGCACGGCCGCTACCTCACCGCCTGGCGACGCGGCGCGGACGGCGCCTGGCGGGTGACGCTCGACGGCGACGCCGCTCCCCTGCCCCGGCTCCCCGCCACCGTGTCGCGCCGCATCGTGGCGAGGGTGGCGTCCGCCGACGGGAGCCTGGGCGCCGAGGCGGGGCTCCTCCTCGACGGGGATCGGAAGGTCGGCCAGTACCTCTCGCTCTGGCGGGCCGAGGGCGGCCGGCGCGCGGTGATCGCCGAGGGCGGCCGGTACCAGCCTTCGCCTCGTTGAGAGGCCGAGCGGCGCACTCTCCCGACGCCGCCGCGGCCTGGCTGGCGGCCGAGCTGCGCGCCGCCGGGGCCCGGGTCCGCGAGCAGCCGTTCCAGGTCGGCGGCCGCGAGTTCCGGAACGTGATCGCCGAGGTCGGCCCGGAGACGGCCGAGCGGATCGTGGTGGGGGCCCACTACGACAGCGCCGGCGACACGCCCGGCGCCGACGACAACGCCAGCGGCGTGGCCGGCCTCGTCGAGCTCGCCCGCCTGCTGGCCCGCGATCCGCCCCCGCTCACCGTCGAGCTGGTGGCCTACACGCTGGAGGAGCCGCCCAGCTTCCGGACCGCGCAGATGGGGAGCGCCGTCCACGCCTCGGACCTCGCCGCCCGGGGCGTCCCGGTCCGGCTCATGATCTCGCTGGAGATGATCGGCGCCTTCTCCGACCTCCCCGGCAGCCAGCGCTACCCGCCGCTGCTCGGCCTCTTCTACCCGTCCCGCGGGAACTTCATCGCGGTGGTGACCCGCTGGGGCCAGGGCGACGCGGCCGCGGAGGTGGCGGCCGGGCTCCGGGCCGGCGGCGCGGTCCCGGTCGAGCGGGTCTCGGCGCCGGGCTGGGTGAAGGGGATCGACTTCTCCGACCACCTCAACTACTGGGCCCACGGCATGCCGGCCGTCATGGTGACCGACACCGCCTTCATGCGGAACCGGCGCTACCACACCGCCGAGGATCTGCCGGACACGCTCGACTACCCGAGGATGGCCGAGGTGGTCCGGGGCGTGCGCTGCGCGGTGCAGGCGGCGGCCCGGCGCTGATCGAAGGCGACCGGCGCATCCCGCCAGCGATCAGGCCCGCCGCGCCAGGAGGTAGGCCCGCTCGCTCGGGTGCTCCACCGCCGGATCGGGCGCCCGCAGCAGCGTCGCCTCCACCGCGAAGCCGGCCGCCTCGAGCCGCCCGCGGACCCAGGCGGGATCGAGGAAGCGGAAGTCGATCGAGACCGGCGTCCCCCACCACTCGTCGAGGTGGAGGACCTCGGCGCCGGCGTGGAAGGCGACGAGCAGCGAGCCGCCCGGCCGGAGCACCCGCCGCGCCTCGGCGAGGGCCCGCGGCCACTCTTCGGGCTCGAGGTGGATGAGCGAGTAGAAGGCCACCGCGCCGCCCAGCGACTCGTCGGGGAGCGGGAGCGCCAGGAGGTCGCCCTCGGCGAGGCGGAGGGCCGGGAAGAGCCGGCGCCCCTCGGCGAGGAGCGCCGGGGAGAGGTCCACGCCGGTCACGGTGAGCCCGCGCGAGGCCAGGTAGGCGCCGACGTGGCCTGGCCCGCAGCCGAGGTCGGCCACCGGCCCGGGCGGCCCGACCCGCTCGGCGAAGGCATCGAGCAGGGCGCGGTCGAGCGGCTTACCGGCCAGCTCTCCGGCGATGCGCCGGGCGTACTCGGCGGCGACGGCGTCGTAGCCGCGGCGGAGGTCGTCGTGCACCGGGCGCCCTCCCCGCCCTAGATCTTGGTCATCCGGGCCAACCAGGCCCTGGCCGGCTCGGCGCCGTTCCGCTCGAAGAGCGCCGGCTCCACGTCCATGACCGCGAAGATGGAGCGGAAGGCGTCGCGGAGCTCGTGCTCCTGGACGCGGCGGGGACCCGGGCCGGGCGGCTCGGCGTCGGAGAAGCAGAGCAGGAAGAGCTCGGAGCCGGAGGGGGCCACCTCGGCGAGCGAGTGGGCGTAGAGCCGCCGCTGGTCGTCCGGGAGGGTGTGGAAGAGGCCGCAGTCGATGAGCACGTCGAAGGCCTTGCGCAGCCGCGCCAGCTCGAGCGCGTCCCAGACGTGGAACTGGGCGCCGGGGAGGCCGCGGACGACCGCCTTCTGGCGCGCCGCCGCCACCGCGGTCGGCGAGGCGTCCACCCCCATGACCGGGTGGCCGCGCCCCGCCAGGTAGAGGGCGTTCTCGCCGGTGCCGCAGCCGACGTCGAGCACCGAGCCGACGAAGCGGCCGGCCTCGGCCAGCGCCACCAGCGCGCCCTGGGGCCGGCCGATGTCCCAGGGCGGCGTGCCGCCCAGGTAGGCGGCCTCGAACTCCTGCGGCGTCTGGACGCTCATCCTCCCTACTTGCCGCGCCGGGCGCCCGGGCGCAAGATCCGCCGCCGTGCCCTACGAGCCCGCGTTCATGGAGCAGCTCCCGGAGTTCCGCGCCGCGCTGGAGACGGTCAAGGACACCGCCGGCTGGATGGCCTTCAAGGCGGCCTGGTTCAAGGACCAGCCCTGGCCGCGCCGCACCCCGGAGGCGATCCAGGCCCTCCGGCCGGGCGAGACGGTGGCCCACGGCGGGCGCACCTTCCGGCGCGCCCCGCTCCCCGACGACCTGACCGCCGAGGCCCGCTACCAGTACTTCTCGGCGATGCAGCGGGGCTTCGCGGCCCTCTTCCCGCCCTCCGACGCCCCCGGCGCGCCGGGCGTGCCGATCCGCTTCCTCTGCCCGGCCTGCGAGATCTGGAGCGACGACGCCGGCGGGGCCGCCTGCCCGGAGTGCGGCCGGCCGCTCCTGCACATGCGCAACCAGCCGCCGATGGCGCGCTGACCCCGGGGCGCCCTGGCCGGCTCGACCCGTGGCTGGCGGGGATCAGGCCGAGGCGTTCAGCACTGGCGACGAGAGCATCATGAGCACGTCGGTCGGCAGGCTGGTGAAGCGCACGCCCATTCGGCCGCGCAGGGCGATGTGGGGCACGCCCGCCTTGGCCCAGGCGATCTCGCCGACGTAGGGCACCTCGCCGCCGTTGATGCGGATGGTGCCGCGCACCGGCGTGCCCGGGTCCTGCACCCGCATCGCCTCGGCACCGAACCCGCCCGCACCGATGTCGGTGGTGAAGAGCGGCGTCGCGCCGATGGTGACGCGGAACCGCTTCCGGTGGCGGATGGAGAGACGGGTCGTCGCCATGGACACAGGATGACAGCCGCCACGGTGTTTCGTGACGGGGTCCCTTGGGGGCTCCCCCGGCAGGGCGACCGATCCGGGTGCCGGCGTCCACGCGTCGCGCGGTAGGCCGTCCGGGTCAAACCGGCCCGCTCACGCCCCTGGATCTCATGGCTCCAGCACGGTCCCGGCGCTCCCGGGCGACTCGATGGCCCGGAGCAGGTCCCCCGGCCCGAGCTTGCCGATGATGACGATGCTGCGGGCCCCGCCCTTCAGGATCTCGAAGGACTCCTCCAGCTTCGGGATCATGCCGCCGGAGATGGTCCCGTCGGCCACCAGCCGCTGGAACTCGGCCCGGCTGATGCGAGGCAGCCGGCTCGACGGGTCCTTCACGTCGCGGAGCACGCCCGGCGTGGAGGTGACCAGCACCAGCGCGTCGGCCTTCATGGCCCCGGCGAGCTGGCTCGCCACCGTGTCGCCGTTGATGTTGAGCGGCTGCCCGTCGCGGTCGCAGCCGAGGCAGGCGATGACCGGCACGTAGCGCCGCTCGTGGAGGTCGCCGAGGAGCGGCAGGTTGAAGCCGGTCACGTCGCCCACCAGGCCGAGGTCGACCGGGTCGGGGCCCGCCCCCTGCATGACCTTGGGCGGCCGCCGCACCGCCTGGATCACGTGGCCCGAGGCGCCGTGGAGCCCCACCGGCATGACGCCGTGCTTGAGGAGCCGGGCGCAGAGATCCACGTTGATCTGGCCGGCCAGCACGTACTTCATGACGTCGAGGGTGGCCGGATCGGTGTAGCGCCGGCCGGCGATCATGCGCGGCTCGAGCCCGAGCGTCTTCTGGAGCGCGGTGGCCTGCGGCCCGCCGCCGTGGACGATGGTGACGCGGTTCCAGCCGTCCAGCAGCGCCCGCAGGTCCTCGGCGATGAGGTCGAGCTCGGGCGACTGCGCGATCTCCCCGCCCAGCTTGATGACGATGTTCTTCGGGAGACCGCTCTTGGGGAGCCCGCTCTTCGGGAGGAGGTCGGTCACGGTGGCCACGGTCCCGGGTCGGCGAGCGACGCCCGCTCGTCGAGCCCCAGCATGAGGTTCATGTTCTCGATGGCCTGGCCGGCGCCGCCCTTCACCAGGTTGTCGAGCGCTGCGAAGACGGTCACGGTGCGCCGGCCGCCCGACGCCCCGCCGGCCACCAACCCGACCTCGGCGTAGTTGGAGCCGGAGACGGCCGCCACCTCGGGCAGCCGGGCGCGCGGCACCCGCACGAACGGCTCGCCGGCGAAGGTCTCGCGGTAGAGGGCGTCGAGCCGCGCCTGGGTCCAGGCCTCCGGCAGCTCCAGGAAGCCGGTGGAGAGGATGCCGCGGCCGAGCGGCGCCGAGACCGGCACGAAGCGGAGCTGGAGGTCCAGCGCCCCGGCCTGGGCCAGCGTGGCCTCGATCTCCGGCACGTGCTGGTGCTGGAGCGGCTTGTAGGCCTTCAGGTTGCCGGCCCGGACCGGGTGGTGGGTGCCGGCCGAGGGGGCCACCCCGGAGCCGGAGGAGCCGGTGATCCCCTGGACGTGGACCAGCCCCTCGAGCAGCCCGGCCCGGGCCAGCGGCAGGAGCATGAGCTCGATGGAGGTGGCGAAGCAGCCGGGCGAGGCGACCAGGCGCGCGCCGCGGATCCGCGCCCGGTTGAGCTCGGGCAGGCCATAGACGAAGTCGGCCAGCAGCGCAGGGCAGGGGTGGACGTGGCCGTAGTGGGCCTGGTACGCGGCGGCGTCCTTCAGCCGGAAGTCGCCGCTCATGTCGACGACCTTGAGGCCGGCCACGGCCGCCAGCGCCGGCACGTGCTTCGACGCCACGGTGTGGGGCAGGCCGAGCAGCACCACGTCGGCGCCGCGGGCCGCCTCGGCCGGCGGGATCCCCTCGAAGACGAGGTCGGTGAGCTGCTCCAGGGCCGGGTCGGCCGCCGAGAGCGGCTGGCCGACCAGGTCGATGGAGGCGACGCGGAGGAGCTCGACGTCGGGGTGGACGAGGAGGCGCCGCGTCAGCTCGGCGCCGCCGTAGCCCGAGCCGCCGATGACCGCGGCGCGGAAGCGCTTGCCTGGGGCCATGCGCCGACCATATACCGGGCCGACCTGGACCGCGCGAACTCATGAGCCCCTCCCCGGACACGCTCCCCGCCGCCCTGGCCTGGCTCTCCGCCCAGCGCCCGGCCGCCGAGGCGCTGCTGCGGCTGCTGGTGGAGGCTTCCTCGCACACCGCCGATCCGGCCGGCGTGGCGCGGGTGGCCGGGCTGGTGGCGCCGGAGCTCGAGGCGGCCGGCCTGGCGGTGGAGCGGCTCGGCGGCGAGGGCGCCTTCGGCCCCCACCTCTCGCTCCAGGGGCCGGCGGCCGGCGCGCCGACCTTCCTGGTCGGCCACCTCGACACCGTCTTCCCGGCCGGCGACTTCGCCGGCTTCCGCGCCGAGGGCGACCGCGCCTTCGGCCCGGGCGTCTTCGACATGAAGGGCGGGCTGGTGGTGCTGGCCTTCGGCCTCCAGGCGGCGCACCGGGCGGGCCTGACGGCGCGGCTGCCCCTCCGCGGCCTCCTGGTGGGGGACGAGGAGGTCGGCTCGCCCGACTCGCGCCCGCACCTCGAGCGGCTGGCCCGCGGCGCGCGCGCGGCGCTCTGCTTCGAGTCGGGCCGCGCCGGCGACCTCCTGGTGACCCGGCGCAAGGGGGTGGCGGCCCTCGAGGTGGTCGCCCACGGCGTGGCGGCCCACGCCGGCAACGAGCACGAGCGGGGCCGCAACGCCATCTGGGCGCTGGCCCGCTTCGTGGACCTCGCGCAGCGGCTCACCGACCCCTCGGCCGGCGCCACCGTCAACGTCGGCACCATCCGCGGCGGCACCTCCAAGAACACCGTGCCGGAGCGGGCCGAGTGCCAGGTGGACCTCAGGTTCCTCACGCCGGCGGAGGGCGCCCGGCTGGAGGGGGCGCTGCGCGAGGCGGCCGCCGCGGCGGCGCTCCCCGGGACCAGGCTCGAGGTCCGTCGCACCGCCTGGCGGGATCCGCTGGTGCGGACCGAGGCCTCGGCGGCGCTGGCCGAGGCCTACGGCGCCTGCCAGCGGGCGGCCGGGCTGGGGAGCGGCGAGGCGGCGCTCATGGGCGGCGGGTCGGATGCCTGCACCACCGGCGCGCTCGGCATCCCCTCCATCGACGGCCTCGGGCCGCGCGGGCGGGCCTTCCACACCCGCGACGAGGCGGTGGAGCTCGACTCGATCCTGCCCAAGGCGGCGGCCTTCCTCCGCTACCTGGCCTCGCTCGACGCCTGACGGGGCCCACACCGGTGCGTCCCATCCGAGGGTCAGCGTCCGATCTCACCCCACCAGAGCCGCACCGGGGGGTTGCGGCGGGGGCCCTCCGCCGGCAGTGAACCTGCCTCGGTGGCAAGGCCGCCGTCGGCGCGCGAGCGTCCCCATCCCGGGGACGCGGGGGCGCCAGGAGGAACCGGCATGAAGACCCTGCTCAAGCTCACGGCGGCGGCGGCCGCCATCGCGCTCGCCTCGCCCGCCTTCGCCTGCGGCGAGGAGAAGATGAAGGCGGCCGAGAACAAGACGGAGAAGTCGGCCGTGGTGGCCAAGGCGGAGAAGAAGGCGGCCGCCCCGGCCAAGGCCCAGACCAAGACGACGCAGGCGACGACCGTCGCCACCCGCAACTGAAGGAGCGAAGCCAGTCCCTTTCAGCGGCGGTGTTGGCGTCCGAGGCCGGCCCGGCTCCCCTCCGCGGCCGGCCTCGGTTTGTCCGGCGCCGGACCCGACGGTGCTCGCCGCTACGGCGCCGCGGTGCCGGACGCCTGCGCCGGCGCGTCGCCCTCCACCGCGGCCCGCCCCCAGCAGGCCAGGATGCGGCGGCCCGCCTCGGCGCGGCCGGCCTCGTCGTCGGCGCCCCAGGTGGCCAGCGTGAAGCGCGGCCCGCGCGCCGGCGCCTGGCGGAAGGAGGGATCGACGGGCACCCAGCGCCCGCCGACGGCCGCCTCGGCCCAGGCGTGCCAGACCCAGCCGCCGCCGTCCCAGGCCACGCCGACGGCGGTGCGCCCCTCGAGGCCGGACGCCCGGAGCCGCTCCAGCCAGGCGGCGGTCCGCTCCCGGCAGCTCGGGCCGGGCGCGGTCGGGTGCGGCAGGCCGGCCGCCCCGCCGGCCGCGGGGCGCGGGTCGATCGGCACGCCGCAGAAGCGCCGGACACCGCCCGGCTCCGCGGGGCCGTCCACGGCGGTGCCGAAGAGGCGCGGCGCGCGGGCCGGCACCTCGGCGTGCGGATCGAGCCGGAAGGCGACCCGCTGGCCGGGCAGCGTGATGAGCTCGGCGAACCCGGAGCGCCCCGGCCTGAGCCGCTCCCGCTCGCGCCCCACCGTCGCCTCCAGCTCGCCGCCCGGGCCGGGCAGGCGGCGCGCGCAGGCCCGCACCGGCCTGCCGCTCCGCTCGTCCGCGGCGTCCAGGCAGAGGGGCGCGGGGCCGGGGCGGGCGGCCAGCAGCGCCAGCTCCGCCAGCATGGCCGGGACGGCCCCCGCCGGCAGCTCCACCAGGCGCGGCCGTCCATCCTCCGAGATCTCCGCCGGGCCACGCGCCCGGCCGGCCGGGTCGACCGGCACCTCGACCCGCCGCGCCCGCTCGCCGCCGCCCGCCTCGGCCGGCAGCCGCTGGCGCGACTCCCAGGTGGCCCGGCAGTCCGGCCCGTCGCACCGGAGCCGGAGCTCGACGGTCCCCACCGGCTCGCCGCCGATGACCATCCGGTAGCGCGCCGTCCCCTCGGGCAGCCGCGGTCGCTCCGGCGCGGCGGCCGGGAGCGGGGCCCCCGACACCGCCAGCAGGAGCGCCAGCCAGGCGCCGCTCACCGGCGCGCCCCCTGGCGCCGCTTCCACAGGTACCGGCCGGCCAGCGCCAGGGCGACCACCAGCAGGGCGGCCCCGGCCATCCAGGTGTAGCGCTCCACCAGCACCACCAGCTCCTCCGAGCTCTCCGCCAGCAGGCCGCCGGCCAGGAGCAGGAGGGCGTTCCAGATGGCCGCCGAGAGGCCGCCCAGCAGGAGGACCCGCCCCCGCGGCAGCCCCGCGGTCCCCGCGGCCACGAAGAGGAAGGCCCGCACGCCCGGCATGAACCGGTTGAGGAGCAGGAGCCAGCTCCCCCAGCGCCGGTAGGCCGCCTCGAACGACTCGAGCTGGGCCGAGGAGAGCAGGCGGCTGTGGCGCGCCCCGCCGGCGGCCACCCGGCGCTCGAGCCGGCGGCCGAGGGCCACCCCGACGGCGTGGTCGAGCCAGGCGCCGGCCACCGCCCCGGCCGTGGCGGAGACCAGCAGGACCGACCAGGGGAGGTTGCCGTGGACCGCGTACCAGGCCCCCAGCACGATCACCACGTCCCCGGGGAAGGGCGGGAAGAGGTGCTCCACGAAGGCGCCGCCGAAGAGCACGGCCGGGGCCCAGGGGCCGCTCTCGGCGGTGGCCCTGGTGAGCCATTGGACCAGCCCGGATGCCGTCGGCACGCCGGCATGGTACCGCACCGGCCCCGACGGCGCGTGGTACCGTCCGGCGCCCGTGACCGAGCGTCCCCGCGCCGCGCTGTGGCTCTGTGCCGTCTGGCTGGCGCTCGGCCTGGCCAACGTCTGGCGCGGGGTGGGCGTGCCCGGCCCGACCTACAAGCAGTGGGCCTTCGCCCACCACTGCTACTCCGACGTGCTGGCGCTCTACGGCGACCGCTACGAGAACGGCGGCCGACCGCTCCCCTACCTGGAGGACCGGATCGAGTACCCGGTGTTGCTCGGGCTGGCGCTCTGGGCGCCCTCGTTCCTGCCGGGCGGCAGCGGCGGCCACCTGGCGGCCACCGCGCTGGCGCTGGCGCTCTGCCTGGCCGCGGCGCTCTGGGCGCTCGGGCGGCTCCCGGGGGCCCGCCCCTGGTGGCTGGCCGCCACGCCGGCGCTCTTCCACTACGCCTTCCTGAACTGGGACCTCTTGCCCATCGCCCTCTCGGCGCTGGCGCTCGTCGCCCTGGACCGCGGCTGGACCGGCCGCGCCGGGGCGCTGCTCGCCCTGGGCGCCTCGGCCAAGCTCTTCCCGGTGGCGCTCCTCCCTCCCGCGGTCGGCGGCGCCTCGGCCGGGCCGCACGACCGGCTGCGGCGCCTCCTCCTGGCCCTCGCGCTCGTCCTCCTGGCGCTCAACCTGCCGGTGGCGGCGCTGGCGTTCGACGGGTGGGCCTGGTTCTTCCGCTTCAACGCCGGGCGCGGCGCCGAGAACTCGCTCTGGCACGCCCTCGGGCTCTCGAAGGGGCCGCTCCTCGACGCGCTCTCGCTCGGGCCGGTGGCGCTGGCCTCGCTCTGGGCCGCCTGGCGGGCGCGCCGGGTGGCCGCCTCCGGGGGCGAGGGCGCGCGGGCCGTCCGGCTCGGCGCCGCCCTGGTGCTGGTGGTCTGGATCGCCTGCAACAAGATCTGGAGCCCGCAGTACGCCCTCTACGGCTTCCTGGCCGGCGCCCTGGCGGCCGGGCCGGGCTGGCTCTTCGGGCTCCTCTCGGCGGTGTCGATCGCCGACTTCCACCTCGAGTTCGAGGTGCGGGCCCGCCAGTGGGATCCCTGGTTCCTGGAGCGGCTGGTGATTCCCTCCGAGGTGGTGCGGACGGCACTCTGGCTCCTCCTGGCCGGCGTCGTCGCCCGCTCCCTGGCGCGGCTGCCGCCCGGAGAGGGTCCCGTGGTGGAGCCGCGGCGGCCGCGGGGCTGAGGGCCGTTCTTCCAGGTGGCTGCGCCGCCGGAGCGCCCCTGGTCAGGCGTCGGGCGAGGAGAGGAGGAGCGCCAGGTGCGCCGCCTCCCAGGCCCTGGCCCGCTCGTGGTCGCGGTAGGCCCGCTCCCGGAGCCGGAACTCCCGGCCGTGGACCACCCGCCGCCGCCCCGTCTCCTTCACCGGCACCGCCTGGTGGAGCATCTCGTGGAAGACCACCGCCGCCACGTAGAACTCCGGGACCTCGGGCCGATCCAGCGTCGGGTGGATGCGGATGACCCGGGCGTCGTGGAGGTAGACGCCGGTCTTGACGGTGCGGCGCCGGCGCCCCGGGCGGACCGCGCCCCAGCCGATGCGGGCCTCGATGCGCCCCTCGAACTCCGCGACGTTGACCCGGTCGAAGATGGCCTGGAGGTCGTGGGCCCGCCCGCGCGGCTGGAGGGTCCCCACCCGAGGGGCGCCGATGCGGTCGCGCCGGGCCCGCACGAAGGCGTCGATGTGGCCCCCCGCCTCCCGCCGCCGCGTCCCGCCGCGCCCCGGCCCTCCCCCGCGCAGCGGGCCGGCCGCGAACGCCGCCAGCGCCCGCACCACCTCCCCTGGCGCCTCCAGGAACATGTGGTGGACCCGGTAGTGGAGCGCCCCGCCGGCGCGCCGGAAGGAGACCATGGTGGAGCGGTTGTCGTGGACGGTGAGCCGGACCCGCTCGCCGAGCACCTCCGCGATCTCGTCGGCCACGCGCCGCGCCGCCGCCACCCGGTGCTCGCGGCGGGCGTGCGGGTCCTCCAGCAGGGAGAGCTGGCGCTCGGCGAACGGGGTCACGGGGCTGGATCCTAGGGGCGGCGGCGGGGGCGGTTCAAGGTTCCCCCTCCTCCGAGAGCAGCCGGGTGAGCCGCGCCGGCTCGAGGCGGAGCCGGAGCACCTTCTCCTGGCTGTAGGTCACGGCCCCGGGCGCCCCGCCCTTGGGCTTCTTGACGTACTTCACCCGGGTGGCCGCCACCTCGACCTGTGGCTCGCCGCGGGCGTCGGAGAAGTGGACCGCCAGGTGGCCGGCGTCGAGCAGGGTCTCCTGGTCGGGCGGCGCCGCGCCGAGCCGCACCACCACGTGCGCGCCGGTGCGCCCCACCGCGTGGAGCCACAGGTCGTTGCCGCGGGCCACCCGCCGGGTCAGCTCGTCGTTCTCCGCGGCGCCGCGCCCCACCAGGATGGGGCGCCCGGCCAGGGAGCGGAAGGAGCGGTAGGGCGGCGCCGGCTCGTCGCGCTTGCGCTGGCTCTTCTGGACGGGGCGCGGGCCGGCCTGGAGCTTGCGGGCCTCCCGCTCCAGCCGCGCCAGCGCCTCGGCCGGGGCGCCGTCCAGCTCGGCGAGCAGCGCGGCGAGCGCCTCCTGGCGCCCCCGCACCTCGGCGGTGCGCGCCGCCACCCGCGCCGCGCTCTCGGCGATGCGGCGGAAGTGGCGGTAGTGGCGCTCCATGTTCTCGTGGGGCGAGAGCGCCGGGTCGAGCGGCACCACCACCGGCCGCGACCCCTCGGCGGTCCACTCGGTCACCTCGACGCTCCGCTGGCCGCGCCGCACCGCGTGGAGGTTGGCCTTCAGGAGGTCGCCGAGCCGGCGGTCCTCCTCGGCGGCCGGCACGCGAGCCGCCTCCTCCACCAGCCGTTCCAGGGCCCTGCGCCCCCGGGCCAGCGCGGCGCGCAAGGGCTCCCGCAGCCGCCGCCGCGCCTCGGCGACGGTCCGCTCCGCCTCGGCGGCCAGGTAGTGGCGCTCGACGGCCGCCGAGAGCGGGAAGGGGGCGCCGGCCACCGGCGAGAAGCGCGGCGCCGGCCCGGCGGCGGGCGGCAGGGCGCCCTCGTCGCGAGGCGAAGGCCCGGCCCCCTCCGCCCCGGGCGGCGCGACCGGCGGGAGCCAGGGCCGGCCCGGCACCAGGTCGCGCCGGGTGGAGAGGTTGCGGGCGGCCGAGGCGCGGACGACGCCCTCGCCATCGAGGAGGAAGAGGTTGCCGTGGCGCCCGGTCAGCTCGGCGACCAAGGTCAGCCGCGAAGCGGTCTCGTCTTGGGGGGTGGGGCCCCGATGGCTTTGCCAGCGGGGCGGGGGCGAGGCGCCCCCGGCCAGCACGGCCCGGCCGAAGCGGAGCAGCACCACCCGGTCGCCGGCCCGGTGCTCCAGGGCCTCCAGCCGGGCCCCGGTCAGCTCGCGCCGCAGCAGGGCCTGCCAGCCGAAGGGCGTGTCGGGCTGGGGGGGGCGCACCGCCGCGGCGTGGAGCCGGGTGGCGTCGGCCTCCGCCGAGAGGAGGAGCAGCACCGACTGGCCGCGGCCGCCGAGCTCCAGGGTGAGGGCCCGCTCGGCGTGGACCCGCACCGCCTCGACGCGGGCGCCCAGGAGCGGCCCGAGCTCCGCCACCACCGCCTCCACCTCGCGCGCCGACAGCGACATCCGCGGCCACCGATCCCCTGGGAAGGGCTGCGGCGCAGGGCGATCCCGAGCTGCCCGCCGCGCCGCCCTGCACCGGACCCGCCTCGATCCGGTCCCTGAAAATGCTGCGGCCGCCCTGAGGCGGCCGCGGCACTTCAGATCATCTGGAAGGCAGTTACTTCTTCTTGGCCTTCTTGACGGTCTTCTTCGCGGTCTTCTTCGCAGCCTTCTTCTTGGCAGCCATGTATTCCCTCCTCGGAACGTCCAGCCACCTCAAGGTGACAGCAGCTTGGACAAGGTGAGCGCAAGTTAACAACCCTGGATCGATCCCGTCAAGGAAGCGCCGCATGAAAATCGACGCGGCGATCTCCCCCCTCGCCACGATCCGGACGGGTGCTGCCCCTCCCCGACCGCTCCAATTCACCGAAGGTGATCGGATCGGGGGGTCCTGGTCACCGCGAGTTCGGGTCGGCGGCGCGCTGCGGCAGGAGGGCCGCGCCCACCACGCCGGCGTCGTCGCCCAGCCAGGCCAGCTCCACGCCGAGCCCCTGGCGCGCAGCGCGAAGAGTCTTGTCGGCCAGGTGCGCGCGCACGATGCGCAGGAGGTTGGGGCAGCCCAGCAGCACGCCGCCGCCGAGCACGATCCGCGACGGGTTGACCAGGGTGCAGAGGTTGGCGACGGCGGTGCCGAGCAGCTCGCCGATCTCGGCCCAGAGCTCCCGGGCGTAGGGGTCGCCGCCCTCATAGGCCGCCTCCACCGACGAGGCCGAGATGGAGGCGGCGTCGCCGGCGGCCGCCAGCGCCGCCGCCGCCCGGCCGTCGGAGAGCTCCTCGCGGACCCGCGCCGCCAGGTTCATCCCTCCGGCGTAGGCCTCCAGGCAGCCCCACTCGCCGCAGCCGCAGCGCCGCGGCGTGGCGCCGCGCGGCGCCACCTTGATGTGGCCGAGCTCCCCGGCCACGCCGTGGCCGCCTTCGTGGAGCCGCCCGCCCAGGATGAGGCCGGCCCCCACGCCGGAGCCGACGAAGACCAGGGCCGCGTCGTCCACGCCGCGGGCCGCCCCGAAGGCGCGCTCGCCCCAGGCGGCCGCCGAGAGGTCGTTGGCGATGCGGACCGGCCGGCGCAGCTCCGCCTCGAGGAGCGTGCCGAACGGCACGTCGCGCCACCCCAGGTTGGGGGCGTTGAGGACCAGGCCGGAGGAGCCGAGGCACTGCCCGGCCACCCCCACCCCCACGCCCGGCAGCGCCTGGAGGTCCACCCCGGCCTGCGCCGCCGCCTGGCGGGCCACCTCGGCCACGGTGCGGGCCACGGCCAGCGGGGTCCGCTCCTCGTGGCGCACCTTGCAGGAGGCCACCACCTTGCCGCTCGCCTCGTCCACCAGCGCCGCGCGGGCGTTGGTGCCGCCGAGGTCGATGCCGAGCCGCAGGTGGGCCGTCACTCAGGCCCCCAGCTCGGCCTTGAGCCGCCCGACCTGCCCCTCCACCAGCGCCCGGATCTCGTCGAGCCTCGCCTGGGTGGTCGCCTCGAACCGAAGGACCAGGATCGGCTGGGTGTTGGAGGCCCGCACCAGCCCCCAGCCGTCGGGGAACTCCACCCGCACGCCGTCGACCGTGACCGCCTGGTACCGCTCGGAGAACCAGGCCTGGGCCCGGCGGACCAGCTCGAACTTCTTCTCCTCCGGGCAGTCCACCCGGAGCTCCGGGGTGGAGAAGGTCTTCGGCACGTCGGCCAGCAGCGCGGAGAGGGGCTGGTCGGTCCTGGAGAGGAGCTCGACCAGCCGGGCCGACGAGTAGATGCCGTCGTCGAAGCCGAGCCAGCGGTGGCCGAAGAAGATGTGGCCGCTCATCTCGCCGGCCAGCTCGGCGTGCTCCTCCTTCATCTTGGCCTTGATGAGGGAGTGGCCAGCCTTCCACATGATGGCCCGGCCGCCGTGCTTGGCGATGTCGTCGTACATGGTGAAGGAGCACTTCACCTCGCCCACGATGGCGGCGCCCGGCCGCTCGGCCAGGATGGCCCGGGAGAAGAGGATCATGAGCTGATCCCCCCACAGGACCTGCCCCTGCTCGTCCACCGCGCCGACCCGGTCGGAGTCGCCGTCGTAGGCGATGCCCAGGTCGGCCTTCACCTCGAGGACCTTGGCCTTCAGGTGCTCCAGGTTCTTCTCCACCGTCGGGTCGGGGTGGTGGTTGGGGAAGCGGCCGTCCGGCTCGACGAAGAGCGGCACCACGTCGAGGCCGAGCCGCTGGAAGATGGGCACCGCCACGCCGCCGGTGCCGTTGCCGGCGTCGACCACCACCTTGAGCTTCCGCTTCCCGAGCTTGATGTTGCCGACGACGTAGTCCTGGTAGGGGGTGACGATGTCGTGGGACTTCACCGTCCCGGCGCCGCTCGCGAAGCGGCCCGACTGGATGAGCCGGAGGATGGCCTGGATGCCGTCGCCGTAGAGGGTGGTCTTGCCCACCCCGATCTTCATCCCGTTGTACTCGGGCGGGTTGTGGGAGCCGGTGATCATGCACAGGCCGTCCACCTTCAGGGTCTGGGCTGCGAAGTACGTCAGCGGGGTGGCCACCACGCCCAGGTCGACCACGTCGCAGCCGGCGGCGGTGAGGCCCGCCACCGCGGCCCGGTGGAAGGCGGTGCCGGAGAGGCGCACGTCGCGCCCCAGGGCCACCGACGTGCCCCCGGCCTCGCGCACCTGGGTGCCGAGGGCGCGGGCGGTGAGCTCGACCGTCTCGTCGGTGAGATCGGTGCCGGCCACGCCACGGATGTCGTACTCGCGGAAGACGACGGGGTTCACGGCCATGATCACAGCACCTCGTCGCGGCCGCGCCGCGCCAGCTCGTCCACCGCCTTGCGCACGTCCTGGGCCCGGTCCTTCCGGCAGACCAGGATGGCGTCGCCGGCGTCGACCACCACCACGCCCTCCAGCCCGATGACCGCCACCGGGCGGCCGCCGGCCGCCAGCACCACGTTGTTCTGCCCGTCGATGACCAGGGCCTCGCCCTCCGCCACGTTGCCGACGTGGTCGGTGGGGCGGACCTCCGGCAGCGCCGCGAAGCTCCCCACGTCGCTCCAGCCGAAGTCGGCCGGCACCACCACGATCTGCTGGCTCTTCTCCATGACGCCGTAGTCGATGGAGATGGAGGGGCAGTCGGGGAAGACCCGCTTCAGCGTCCGCTGGTAGGCCGGGGTGCCGAGCGCCCGCTGGATGGCGCCGAGCTGCTCGCCCAGCACCGGCATGGCCCGGCGGATCTCGTCGAGGATGACGTCGGCGCGGAAGGCGAAGATGCCGGAGTTCCACAGGTAGTGGCCGTCGGCCAGGTAGCGGGCGGCGGTGATGACGTCCGGCTTCTCCACGAACCGCTCCACCCGGTGGGCGCCCTTCCCCTTGGGCAGCTTGGCCCCGACCTTCAGGTAGCCGTAGCCGGTCTCCGGGGCGTGCGGCCGGATGCCGATGGTGGCGATGTGCCCCTTGGCGGCCAGGGCGGCCGCCTGGGCCAGCGCGGCGCGGAAGGCCTCGGGCCGGCCGATGTGGTGGTCGGCCGGCAGCATGAGCATGACGCCCTTCCGGTCGCGGGCCGCCACGTGGAGCGCGGCCAGGCCGACGCAGGGGGCGGTGTTGCGGGCGCAGGGCTCGACGATGAAGTTGGCGGCCGGCAGCTCGCGCAGCATGGCGCGGGCGGCGCGGGCGTGGGCCGGGCCGCAGACCACGTAGGTGTCGGCCGGGGCGGCCAGCGGCGGCAGCCGCTTCACCGTGGCCCGCAGGAGCGGCCCCTCACCGGCCAGGTCGAGGAACTGCTTGGGGCGGCTCCGCCGCGAGAGCGGCCAGAACCGCGTGCCCGACCCGCCCGCCATGATCACCGGGTAGACCTTCACAGCGCTCTCCAGATCCCGAGGAGCTCGTGGAGGACCCGGGCGGTGGCGCCCCAGATCGTCCGGCCCTCGACGTCGTAGTAGTGAACTTCCACGGTCAACCCGTAGGCGATGCGCCGCTCCGTCCGGTGGATCCCCGGCGCCAGCAGCGCCGGCAGCGGCACGTGCAGGATGGCCTCCACCTCGCCGGGCGCCGCCGTGTACGGGTAAGGATATGGCACGGACGCCACCCAGGGCGTCAAGCGGAAGGCCGACTGGAGGACCACCGTCTCGGAGAGCCGCCCGAGCGGGTGCGCCTGGCCGGGCGCCAGGCCGATCTCCTCGTGCGCCTCCCGGAGCGCCGCGTCGAGGGGCGCCTCGCCCGGCTCGACCCGGCCGCCCGGGAAGGAGATCTGGCCGGCGTGGTGCTTCAGGTCCCCCCGCCGCTCCGTCAGGAGCACCGCCGGCGCCCCGTCCAGCTCGTGGAGCGGCACCAGCACCGCCGCCTCCCCGAACCCGCCGGGCGGCAGGTGCTCCGGCGCCACAGCCTGGACGGGCGGGGGCGCCAGCGGGTGGGCGGCCAGCGCCCGGGCCAGCGGCTCGAAGCTGATCACGCGGGGAGGACGCCGAGGGCGATGAGGATGGCCAGGGCCGCGCCGGCCACCAGCCGCCAGACCACGAACAGGTAGGTCTTGCGGGTGCGCAGCCAGCCGAGCAGCCAGCCGATGACCAGGTAGCCGGCCACGAAGGAGACCGCCGTGCCGACCACCGTGGCGAGCTGCCAGTCGGGGGTCTCGCGGATGACCGGGAGCGTCCTCCAGAGCTTGTACCCGCCGGCCCCGAGGATGATGGGGACCGAGAGCAGGAAGCTGAAGCGGGCCGCCGCCTCGCGGGTGAAGCCGAGCGCCATCCCCATGGTGAGGGTGCAGCCGGAGCGGGAGGAGCCGGGGATGAGGGCCCAGGCCTGCGCCAGCCCGACCAGCAGCGCGTCCCTCCAGCCGACCGCCTCGAGGTGCCGCTCGTGCCGGGCCAGGCGCTCCACCAGGAGCAGCAGCAGGCCGAGGAGGACGAGCGACGCCGCGATGACCCAGTTGCCCAGCGCCTCGATGCGGTGCTCCAGCGCCTTGCCGAGCACCGCCGCCGGCACCGTGCCGACCACGATGTACCAGCCCATCCGTGCCTCGGGCGTGCCGAGCGGCCGGCCGGCGGCCAGGGCCCGGAGCGAGCCGGCCAGGATGCGCCAGAGGTCCTCGCGGAAGTAGACCAGCACCGCCAGCGCCGTCCCCACCTGGATGATGTCCACGAAGGCCCGGAAGGCCGGC
>Ga0209682_10000140_pt1 | contig 23388 bp, 20 predicted proteins | sample DOMMetBare2Fresh_2_FD_187471 | JGI IMG/M metagenome (GOLD analysis project Ga0209682, IMG submission 187471) | Wetland sediment microbial communities from St. Louis River estuary, USA, under dissolved organic matter induced mercury methylation -... | ecosystem: Environmental > Aquatic >... | reverse complement strand
GGCGTCATGGCTCTCCAGAAACAGGCCGGGTGCCGGGGTCCCGGGCTGGACGCCGTCCACCCGCACCTCCAGCGCCGGCCCCGCGGCGCCGCCATCCACCAGGGCACCGGCCGTGGTGACCCCGGCGAGCGACGCGGCCGGCGCCGGCACGCGGTCCCACCAGGCGGAGACCAGCGGCTCGGTGGCAAGGTCGGGCTCCCCCGCTCCCGCCGCCGCGAGCGGCTGGTCCAGCGTCAAGGGGTAGCGGTACGGCAGGCACTCCTCGTCGTCGCAGACCAGATAGTCGACGTCGGCGGCGAGCCGGACGGCCGCGCCGGGCAGGTCTTCGCGCCGGGCGCGGAGCGGATAGACCACCTCGTCCGCGTAACCGAAGGCCACCAGGTCACCCGGCAGCTCGAAGCGCTCGGGCGCCGGCCAGAGGAGCTCGGGCTCGTGGAGGCCCGCGGTTTTCTCGAAGACGACCACGGGGGGGAAGCCCGCGTCGCCGCTGTTCTTCCAGTAGACGTGCCAGCCGGGGGCGAGCTTGAAGTGGAGGCCGAGGCGGATCTCGCCGGTGCGCGGCGCCGTCCGGTAGGGGGTGATCAGGCGGACCTGCGACTGCTCGTTGACCGCCCAGGCGCTCGCCGCACCCTGGGCGGCACACGGAGCGAGGAGGGCCGCGGTCAGGGCCGTGAGAGCTGTCAGCGGGGCGATCGTCAGGAGGGCTCTACGCATACATGCACGCGCCCCGGAAAACGAGGGTGGATGCGGCTAGAATTCCCGTGTGCGCGTCTGTTTTACAAATCTCGGGTGCAAGCTGAACCAGGCGGAGGTCGAGCGGCTCGCCCGCGAGCTGGTGGCCGCCGGCCACCGGGTCGTCGAGTCGCTCGCCGAGGCGGACCTCCACGTGCTCAACACCTGCACGGTCACCCACGTGGCGGCGCGCGACTCGCGCAAGGCCGCCGGGCGCGGTGCCCGGGTGCGTCCGGGGCTCCGCACGGTGATCACCGGCTGCTGGGCCACGGAGGAGCCGGCGGCGGCGGCGCGGATCGCCGGCGTCGACCTGGTGGTGCCGAACGCCGAGAAGCACCTCCTCGCCGAGAAGATCCGCGCGGCCTTCTCGGAGGCCTTCTCGGAGGGAGACCCCGCGGAGAGCTCCGCCCCGGACCTCCCCTATCTGCCGGTCGCGGTGGGCTCCACGCGCGCCCTGGTCAAGGTCGAGGACGGCTGCAACATGCGCTGCGCCTTCTGCATCATCCCCTCGACCCGCGGCCGGCAGCAGAGCCGCCCCCTGGACGAGGTGGTGGCCGAGGTGCGCTCCCTGGCCGGAGCGGGATTCTCCGAGATCGTCCTCACCGGGGTGCAGATCTCGGCCTATCGCGAGGCGGGCGGCCGGCGGCTGATCGACCTGGTGCGGGCGGTCCTCGCGGAGAGCGGGATGCCGCGCCTGCGCCTCACCTCGATCGCGCCGTGGGACCTGGACGAGCGCCTCCTCTCCCTCTGGGACGATCCGCGCCTCTGCCGCCATCTCCATCTGTCGCTCCAGAGCGGCGCGACCGCCACCTTGCGCCGGATGCGGCGGCCGTACACGGCGGAGTCCTACGGCCGGCTCCTGGAGCGGGTGCGCGCCGCCATACCGGGGGTGGGGATCACCACCGACGTGATCGCCGGCTTCCCGGGCGAGAGCGAGGCGGAATTCAGCGACAGCCTCGCCTTCGTCACCGCCGCCCGCTTCGCGAAAGTGCACGCCTTCCCCTTCTCGCCGCGCGAAGGGACCGAGGCGGCGACCCTGCCGGGGCACATCCCGCCGGAGGTCAAGAAGGAGCGGATGGCCCGCCTCCTCGCCGCCGCCGCGGCCGGCGAGACCGCCTTCCAGCAATCCCTCCTCGGCACCCGCGCCACGGTCCTCTGGGAACGCCCGCGCGGCACCCTGGGGCACGGCCTGACCGACAACTATCTGCGGGTGTTCAGCGCGAGCGCCGCCGGAATGGCCGGCCGGCTCTCCGAGGTCGAGCTGGTGGCGCTGACCGAGGGCGGAGTGAGCGGGACGCCCATCCGTTCCAGGATCTGATAGAGGCCGAACTTCGGGAAGCGGAGGAAGCCGAACCAGGCCGCGGCGGCGAGCGTCCCCTCGGCGAGCCATTCGCGGATCCAGAAGCCGGCGTAGTCGGGGTGGCGCTGCTTGAGGCCGCCGCCGTTCTCGATCGCCCAGCGCCGGTTGTACTCCTCGTGGTGGCCGACCGCCGGGGTGAGGACGAGCGGGATGCCGAGCGCCGCGAAGAAGGTCATCTCGCTCGGCTTGGTCCACAGGATGTCGGTCTCCGCCAGGAGCCGGTTGAAGCGGGGGAAGTAGGTGTCGAGCGACGCGTCCACCATCACGCTCACCGCCGCCGTCTCCTCCGGCCCCAGGTGTCTTGCCAGACCGGCCTCGCTGATCCAGCCGTAGAACCGGTCCGCCACCTCCTGCCGCACCCCGGCCCCCAGGCAGAGGCGCAGGCGCCCTTCTTCGAGCAGGGGCTTCAGGCTGCGCAGCAGGGGACGCGCGAGCCCCGCCTGGGCACCGGCGCCGCCGACGCTGAAGAGGGCGAGGGGGGGCCGGCCCTCCTGGTCCTCGGGCAGGCCGCCGAGGAAGTGCTGGATTTCGTTGCGCGCCTGGCTGCGGAAGACCTTCTTGCGGTCGAGCCGCACCAGGCGGGCGGCGAGGTTGCGCTTGAGGACCGGCAGCTCCGGCCCGCCGAGCAGCTCGTGCGGGAGCGGAAAGCCGGTCTGCTCGATCAGCTCGCGGGCCACGCCGTAGGCCTGCAGGCGCTTGACGGCCCGCCGGGTGGGCGCGAAGTAGACGATCCGCGAGCGTTCCGGGTGGATCGGCGCCCAGATCCGGTGGATGTCGGAATCGGTGACCACGCAGTAGACCGGCGCCGTGCAGCCATGATGGTCGGCGCTGATCGCCGAGGCGTAGAAGGTGGTGAGGAGAGGGCGGCAGCTCTCCTGGACATGGGCGGCGAGGCCGCGCCCCAATCCTTTGAGGATGAACCGGTGGAGCGACAGGCACTCCAGGGTGGGGTCGGACAGGTCGCGGTACGGATAGAGATGGGGGATGCGCGTCAGGGCGTCGAGGAGGACGCGCAGCGGCGCGCCCACCAGCGGGAGCTGGGAGGCGCGGGAGGTCAGCTCGTAGACCCGCCGCGAGGCCTCCCAGAGGCGCTGCTCCTCGGGCGGCGCGATCGGCGCGCGGTCGACGTGGAGCGTCTCGGTGCCGAGGGCGCTCGCCACCGCCTGGGCGGCGCGCAGATGGCCGTACCCCATCGCCACGGCGGCGACGTGGGGAAGGCCCGGGGACGGTGGCGGCTCAGGCCACGAGGCCAAGAAGGGTGGTTCCAAGGAGAGAGAGCAGAGGGAGGCCGGCGATGAGCAGGCGGGTGAGGAGGCCGGCGGTCACGCCGACCACCGCGCCCGCCCCCACGTCGAGAGGATAGTGGGCGCCGAGGTAGACCCGCGACACGGCGATGCCGGCCGCCAGGGAGAGGACGAGCCCGCCGAGCCAGTCCCCTTCGCCGGCCAAGGCCACGGCGATGCCGAACGCAGCCGCCGTGTGGCCGGAGGGGAAGGAAAAAGCGTCCGGGTTCTCCACCAGCGCCGCGAAGCCGCCGATGCCGCTACTCGGCCGGGCGCGGCAGCAGATCCGCTTCAAGACCTGCGAGGCGGTGACCGCCAGACAGGCGCCGCAGCCGAGCAGCAGGCCGTAGCGCGGCCCCGGCCCGCCGGCCGCGATGAGCGCGAGGCCGAGCACCACCCAGGTGGCGGTGTCGCCCAGGCGGGTGAGCGTCCGCATGACGCGGGTCATGGCGGGAGATTCGAGGCGGCGGACGGCCAGGAGGACCGCCTGGTCGAGCGAAATCATCCGCTGCCAGACTGTCCGCTGCCAGACCGTCGCATCGCGGACCGTGATGGGCTCGTGGATCATGCCACCTCCCTGCCGTCGAACGAGGCCGCGTCGCCGGCCGGCGTCAGCCGGCTCCCCGGGCCGACGCGCAGCCGGTGGCCGCGCCAACTGAGAGTGGAACGGAAGGCGCCGATCACCCAGACACCGGCGATCAGCACGTCCTTGAACGGCACCCAGAGGAGGTCCTGCCAGGGCGCCTCCGCGCCGCACAGCCGGCGGGCGAGGAGGCCGTCGCCGAGGAGCTTCGCCGCGATCCCGGCCGCCGCCGCGCCGGCGAGGGTGCCGGGGGCGAGGCCGAACGGCGTGGCGCCGGCCGCCGCCGCGGCGAGCAGGCCGAGCAGGAAAGGCACCGGATTGAGCAGCGGCTCGCCGAAGAAGGCGAGGGAGAGGTGGCGCCGCATCTGCGCCCAGCGCAGGTGCCGTTCGAGGAAGGCCGCCACCGGCCGCCGCTCGTGCAGCACCGGCAGGACGTGCGGCGACAAGGCTACCCGGAAGCCCGCCTTGGCGAAGCTCCGCCCCAGGACGTAATCCTCGGCGAGGACGTCGCGCACCGCCTCCCAGCCCCCCAGGCTCTCGAGATCGGCGCGGCGGAAGAGCATCGACTTGCCGATCGCCAGCGGGTGGCCGAGGAGATCGGCGCAGAGGGCCGAGGCCGCGACGAACGAATTGAGGTGCAGGCTGTCCATCCGGGAGCCCGGGCTGTGGTCGCCGACGCCGCCGAGGACGCTGGTGACCAGCCCGGCGCGCTCCTCGCCGGGCCGTGCATTCAGCTCCGCGGCCAGGGCGCGCAGGTAACCCGGGCGGGCGCGGACGTTCGAGTCGGAGATCAGCCAGTGCTCGTGGCGGGCGTAGCGCGAGAGCGCGGCCAGGTTGGTCACCTTGGGATTCCAGCCCAGGGGAGGCGCACCGGCCACGATGCGGATCGGCACCCGTGGGAAGTCCTGCCGCAGGCGCTCCGCCACGGCGAGCGCGGGATCGTCCACGTCCTCGGTGCCGAAGACCAGCTCGAATTCGGGGTAGTCCTGGCGCGCCAGCGACGCGAGGTTCTCGTAGAGCCCGCCGTCGATCCCCTTGAGCGGCTTGAGGATCGAGATCGCGGGCAGCTCGCCGGCAGGGCGTGCCCCGCGCCGCGCCGCGCGGGCGAGGGCGAGCAGCGCGCCACCGATGGCCAGCAGGGTGGTGGCGAGCGCCAGGGCCGCGAGCAGGGTGAGGGTTTCGGTGAGCAGCTCCAAAGCCTTGTCCTTCCGCTCTCAGGATGGGCTCCGGGCGTGACGGTTCCATGTCGAGTGCGTCACAGGGGCGTCAGATGTGCTAGAAAGAACGCCGCCATGTTCCTCGCCGCCGTCACCCAGCTCAACTGCACCTCCGACGAGGCCGCCAACTGGGAGAGTGCCCGCTCGCTCATCGAGCGCGCCGCCGGGTATGGCGCACAGCTCGTCGCCACGCCGGAAAACACCAACTACCTGGGACCCCACGAGGAGAAGGTCCGCCGCGCCGAGCCGCTGGACGGACCCACGTGCACCCGCTTCGCCGAGCTGGCGCGCCGCCGCGGGATCTGGCTCCTCCTCGGATCGTACAACGAAAAGAGCGACGACCCGAGGCGTTGCTTCAACACGAGCGTCCTCTTCTCCCCCGAAGGGCGGATCGCCGCCACCTACCGCAAGATGCACCTCTTCGACGTGGACGTGCCGGGTGGGGTCAAGTTCGCCGAATCGGCGACCTGCATCCCCGGCGACCAGGTGGTCGTCGCCGACACGCCGCTCGGCCGGATCGGGATGTCCATCTGCTACGACATGCGGTTCGGCGAGCTCTACCGGGCGATGGTCGAGCAGGGCGCCCAGATCCTGATGGTCCCCTCGGCGTTCACCCTCGCGACCGGCAAGGACCACTGGGAGACGCTCCTGCGCGCCCGCGCCATCGAGAGCCAGTGCTACGTGATGGCCGCCGCCCAGCACGGCGAGCACGACGACGCCGGCCTGAAGGCGAGCTACGGCCACGCCCTGATCGCCGATCCCTGGGGGCTGGTCACCGCCCGCGCCTCCGACGGCCCGGGTCTCGCCCTCGCCGAGATCGACCTCGGCCGCGCCGAGCGCATCCGGCGGGCGATCCCGGTGCGGCAGCACCGCCGTTTGTAACCCGGGATGGACGTGCGGAGATTGCGATAGGCTGTCAGAGTGCAGTCCGATTACCAGATCTTCAAGCTCGGCTGGCTCGCGGTCCTCCCCCTGACCAAGGACGCCATCCACATCTACATCGGGTTCCTCTGCTTCCTGGTGGCGCTGATCCTGCTCCGCCGGAAGCTGACCTCCTACCAGGCGCTGCTCCCCGGTTTCCTCGTCTCGCTCGCCCTCGAGGTCTTCGATCTGCGCGACGGCTTCGGCGTGCTGGCGAGCCTGAAGGACGTGGTCAACACGAACCTGATTCCGTTCGTGCTGGTGCTGCTGGCGCGGTGGAAGAGCTTCAACGTGTCGTAGGAAAACCCCACACGGACTGACACGGAACGAACACGGACTCTCACGGACGGGCACGGACCCTCGGGTTTTTTTGTCCGTGAACGTCCGTGTTCGTCCGTGTCAGTCCGTGTGTCCGTGCTCCCCTGCCGCCCGCCGCCGCACCAGGACCGCCCCACCCAGCGCGAGAAGCACCGCGAGCAGCGCAAGCCCCACCGCGTTCAGCGCCGGGACTTCCGCCGGCGAAGTCGGCGCGCCCACGACGAAGATGGTGGGATCGGCGGCGCCTCCGGCCTGCGGGTCGTCGGTGGAGGCGGCGGCCTCGTTGGTGCCGTTGCCGTCGGCGTCATAGGCGACGATCCCCTGGTTGGAGACCGCGGTTCCCGGGGTGGTGCTGGCTTTGACGGAGGCGGTGATGGTGATCGTCACCGAGCCGTTGCCCGGGATGGTTCCGTTCCAGGTCACCGTGTTGGCCGCCGGGATGGCCAGCGCAGTCCCGGACGTCGCCGTGACGCTCACCAGGGTGAGCTCGGCCGGCAGGACGTCGGTGAATTCGTCACCCGGATTGTTCGACTGGGCGGTGGCCGCGCTGTTGGAGAGCACCACCGTGTAGGTCAAGGTCCCGCCGGTCTGGAGCTGGCCGGTGACCGTCTTCGTGGCGGTGACCAGGGCCGGAGAGACCACCTGGGTCGTGGCGGAGGCCACCTGGGTGGTGGTCCTTCCGTTGTCGGTCACCTCGAGGCTTCCGACGTTGCTCAGGCTCGAACCCGCCGGCTGCGCCGGATCGACGTGGACGGTGAGGGTGAACACCGCGCTCCCCGCCGCCCACGGCGCGGCCGAACAGGTGACCGTGCCGGTGCCACCGGCCGAGGGTGCCGTGCAGCTCCAGCCGCCCGGCGCGGCGAGCGAGACGAAGGTGGTTCCGGCCGGCAGCGTGTCGGTGAGCACGGCGGACTCCAGGTCACCGCCGCTGGAGTTGGTCGCGGTCAGGGTGTAGATCAGGTCGGAGCCGCGCAGGACCGGGTCCGGCGTGGCGGTCTTGGTGAAGGAGAAGGTCGTCACCGGGGCCGAGACCGTGGTGTCCGCCGTGGCGCTCTCGCTCCCCGGGTTCGGGTCCGGGGTGGCCGAGGTGACGGTCGCGGTGTTGGTGAGCACCGTGCCGTTGGTCACGCCGGCTCCCACGCCGGCGGTCACGGTGAAGACCGCGCTCCCCACGGCGAAGGTGGCCGCCGAGCAGGAGACCGTACCGCCGGCACCCACCGCCGGCGTCGTACAGCTCCACCCGGCCGGGGCCGAGACCGATTGGAACGTCGTGCCGGCCGGCAGCGGATCGCTCAGCTCTACGCCGGAGGCGTCGTCCGGACCCTTGTTGCTCAACGTGAGGGTGTAGACCAGAGCCGACCCGGCGGAGACCGGGTCGGGGTCGTCGACCTTGAGCACCGAAAGGTCTGCCGCGGCAGGGACGCCGCCTTGGGCGAAACGGGCTCCGGCCAGGAGCAGGAACAGGGAGAGGGCGGACAGAAGACCTCGCAGCGATATTGGCATGGGAGCCTGAAGTGTACCCGGGTTCGGGAGGCTTCAGGAAGGGGGGGAGACCGAGCCTCCCCCCCTCGGAGGCCTTACACGGAGCGGGCGCGGCGGCGCAGCAGAGCGGCGCCACCGAGCGCGAGGAGCGCTGCGAGCAGCACGAGGCCGACCTCGTTCAGGGTCGGAACCTCCACCACCGAGCTCGTCGGTGCCCCGACGATGAAGACGGTGGGATCGGCGGCGCCGCCGGCCTGCGGATCGTCCGTCGTGCCGTTGGCCTCATTGGTGGTGCCATCGCCGTCGGCGTCGTAGGCGAAGCTCCCCTGGTTGGTGACCGTGGTCCCCGGTGTGATGCCGTCGTAGGTCATGGCCGTGATGGTGATCGTCACCGTACCGCCGGCCGGGATGGAGCCGTTCCACCACACGGTGTGCGCCACGAAGCTGGCGGACATCGTCCCGGAGGTCGCCGTGGTGTTCACCAGGGCGAGCGGGGACGGCAGGATGTCGGTGAACTCGTCGCCAGGGTTGTCCATCTGCGTGCCAGGACCAGCGTTGTGCAGCGTCACGGTATAGACGACCGTGCCGCCGGGGGAGAAATTGCCACTCACCGTCTTGGTGCCCGAAACGGATAGTCCCAGCGCGGGTAGCGTGTCGATGTCGGTCGCGGAGTTGTTGGCCGGGGCCGGATCGGTCACGGTGGCAGGCGCCGTGACCGTTGCGGTGTTGGTGAGGGTTCCGGTGGCCGATGCCGAGACCGTGCAGCTCGCGGTATAGGTCACGCTGCCACTGGCCGGCAGATTGACGGTGTCGTTGATGTTGTCGGAGCCCGAGGGGGTGCAGGTCCCGCCGGCCGCGCCGACGCAGGTCCAGGAGCAGGTGAGCGAGGCCGGGAAGGTATCGGCCACCGTGGCGCCCGTTGCATTGCTCGGTCCGGCGTTGGAGGCGGTGATCGTGTAGGTCAGGGTGCCGCCCTGGTTGGCCGTGGCCACGCCATCGGTCTTGGTGATCGCGAGGTCCGCCTGAGCGCTGAGGGTGTCGGTGTCGGTCGCGGAGTTGTTGCCCGGGACCGGATCGGTCACCCCGGCGGGCGCCGCGACGGTCGCGGTGTTGGAGAGCGTGCCGGTAGCCGCGGCCGAGATCGAGCAGCTCGCGGTATAGGTCACGCTGCCACCGGCCGGGAGGTTGACGGTGTCGTTGATGTTGCCGGAGCCGGAGGCGGTGCAGGTGCCGCCGCCCGCACCCACGCAGGTCCAGGTGCAGGAGAGCGAGGCCGGGAAGGTGTCGGCCACCGTGGCGCCCGTCGCATTGCTCGGTCCGGCGTTGGAGGCCGTGATCGTGTAGGTCACGGATCCTCCCGGAGTCGCCGTCGTCACCCCGTCGGTCTTGATGATCGAGAGGTCCGGCTGCGAGCCGAGGTTGTCGGTGTCGGTCGCGGAGTCGTTCCCCGGGACCGGATCGGTCACGCCGGCAGGTGCCGCGACAGTCGCGGTGTTGGAGAGCGTGCCGGTCGCCGCGGCCGAGATCGAGCAGCTCGCGGTATAGGTCACGCTGCCGCCGGCCGGCAGGTTGACGGTGTCGCCGATGTTGCCGGAGCCGGAGGCAGTGCAGGTGCCGCCGCCCGCGCCCACGCAGGTCCAGGTGCAGGTGAGCGAGGCCGGGAAGGTGTCGGCCACCGTGGCGCCCGTCGCGTTGCTCGGGCCGGCGTTGGAGGCTGTGATCGCGTAGGTCACGGAGCCTCCCGGAGTCGCCGACGTCACCCCGTCGGTCTTGGTGATCGCGAGGTCCGCCTGCGCGCCGAGGGTGTCGGAGTCGGTCGCGGAGTTGTTCCCCGGGACCGGATCGGTCACCCCGGCGGGCGCCGCGACGGTCGCGGTGTTGGAGAGCGTGCCGGTGGCCGCGGGCGAGATCGAGCAGCTCACGGTATAGGTCACGCTGCCGCCGGCCGGCAGGTTGACGGTGTCGTTGATGTTTCCGGAGCCGGAGGCGGTGCAGGTGCCGCCGCCCGCGCCGACGCAGGTCCAGGAGCAGGAGAGCGAGGCCGGGAAGGTGTCGGCCACCGTGGCGCCCGTCGCCGCGCTCGGTCCGGGGTTGGAGGCCGTGATCGTGTAGGTCACGGAGCCACCCGGGATCGCCGTCGTCACGCCGTCGGTCTTCGTGATCCCGAGGTCCGCCTGCGGCGTCAGCGTGTCGGTGTCCGTGGCGCTGTTGTTGGCCGGGTTGGGGTCGCCCGTCCCACCGCCCGAGACGGTCGCGGTGTTGGAGAGCGTGCCGGTCGCGGTCGCGTTGATCGAGCAGCTCGCGGTATAGGTCACGCTGCCGCCGACCGGCAGGTTGACGGTGTCGTTGACGTTTCCGGAGCCGGAGGCGGTGCAGGTGCCGCCGCCCGCGCCCACACAGGTCCAGGTGCAGGAGAGGATGGCCGGGAAGGTGTCGGCCACGGTGCCGCCGGTCACCGGATCCGGACCCGCGTTCGACGCCGTGATCGTGTAGGTGACCGAGCCGCCGGGCACCGCGGTCGTCACGCCGTCGGTCTTGGTGATCGACACGTCGGCGACCGCGAACAGGCCGACGAGCACGGGATCGTGGTCGGAGGCCCGGTACGGCGTGCCGGCCTGGAACACGACCCGCGGCGGCGCGAGGGCGGAGCCGTCCGGCTTCTCTTCGAAGGTGGATTCCCCCGGGCTGTCGCGGACCTCGTCGTTGTAATCGAGCAGATCCGCCTCGTCGGCGTTGATGTGCCAGGCGTCGGCGCCGGTGACCTGCGGCAGCAGAGAGGCGCTGGCGAAGCCGTAGTCGAGGTGGCCCAACTGGCCGTCGAAGAGGTAGGAGTAGGCGTTCGCCCCCTGGAAGAAGGGCTCGAGATCCGTGTAGCCGCCGGCGATCAGGGTATTGATCGGGTCCTCCTTGGCGTAAGAGTTGAAGTCGCCGAGGAGCAGGACGTCCGGATCGCCCGCCGCGGGCAGCACGGTGCTGGTGATCCAGGTGAGGAGGCGGCTGGCCTGCGCCGTCCGGGTGGCATTGGAGGCACCGGCGCCGTCTCCGATGTCGGCGTCGCCCGGCAGGCCGGCGCTCGAGCCCTTCGACTTCAGGTGGTTGATGATCACCGTGAAGCGCTGCCCGAAGGCCGGGTTGGTCGCGTCGACGACGTCAAAGGTCTGGGCCGTCGGCGGCCGGCTGTGGATCGGATCGAGGTCGGAGAGCGGCGCGCCGACCGGCGACAGGATGCCCGTGCGGTAGATCTGCTGCACCCGGATGGCGTCGGTGCCGAGCGTGCCGCCGGTATTCACGAAGGCGTACGGATGCGTCCCGCCGCAGAGGGTGTTGACGGCCCCCAGCAAGTCGGTGATCGAGGCGCTCGGCGTGGTGTTCTCGAGCTCCGCGAAGCCGTAGACGTCGGCGTTCAGCGTGCAGATGACGAGCGCCGCCCGCGCGCGCTGGCGGTTGAGCTCGGCGACGCTGTCGGCGCCACGGCAGTCCAGGGTGCCACCCGGGCCGCAGGGACCGGTGCTGTTGCTCGCCGTTGTGTCGATGGTCGTGAAGTAGTTGAGGAGGTTCATGCCGACGGCCTTGATGGCGCCGCCCACCGCGGGCGGTGTCGCCGGGCGCGGGTTGGCGACGGTGAAGGTCGCCGGGTTCGCGGCCGTCGGCCGGATGCGCCAGGTGTCGGCGCCGAATCCCGGGAACCCCCAGTGCAGGACGCCGGTCAGGCTGTTGACCAGGTCGCCGCCGCGGAAGAAGTCGACGCCCTGGGTGCCGATCGAGAAGCCGCCGTTGGCCCGCGGGTGGTAGATGAACTGGCTGCCGTCGGGCAACGACAGGTACGCCTCCTGGGTGTTGTTTTCATCGTCGAGGATGACCACACGGCGCGACAGGCTGTCGGCCCAGGCGGTGTTTCCCGCGACGCTCGGCGCATTCACCTCGGTGAACTGGCGCGGCCGGCCGCCCTCGTACAGCACGATCTGGCCGAAGCGCCCGAGCTCGAAGTACTCCGACACCGTGAGCGTGTCGACGAAGGTCACCTTCATCCCTTCGCGCGCCTCGTAGAAGTCGTCGACGACACCGGCGATCGGCAGGTCGATCGGCGACGGCGTCACCTGGGCGAGATTGTTGCCGGCATTGATGATGATCACCGAGCCCGCGGTGCTCGCCGTGATCTCGGTCAGATTGTTGAACTCGGACACGGCCCCGGTGGCGCGGACGAGCTGTCCCTCGGCGACCGCCGTCGGGCAGGTGTTGCAGAAGACGAAGATCCCTTCCGAGGTCGCCGGATCGGCGTCGGCGTCGGCGTCCTCTTCCTGGAGGAAGAAGCCCTGCAGCTTGCCGGCCCCCTGGAAGTTGGCGACGACCACGCCCTCGACCGTGACGATGGCGGCCGGAATCGGGGTCGCTGCGCCGGGGCCCTGCACGTCGTGGATCCTGTTCAGGTCGTCGTTGACGATCGTGCCCAGGCCCTGCGTGTCGGACCCGATGGCGTTGGTGATGTTGGTCACGTTGACGAAGAAGGTCTCGTTCGTCTCCGGGGTGAGGTCGCCGTTGACCAGGACGTCGAACGTGTAGGTCGAGCTGCCCGCCGGGATCGTCTGGCCGGTCAGCGACTTGGCGACGTAGTCGTTGTCCTCGGTCACCGGGTTGTCGTCCTGCGCCGTGCCGTCCGCCGTCGCGACGTCGAACGTCACGCCGCCGGCCGGGGCCGGCGCGGAGAGGCTGACCGTGAAGGTGAAGGTCGTGGTGCCCGCGTTCCCCTCGTTCAGCGAGACGTCGTTGACCGTCAGGTTGGGCGCCGCGTCGTCGTTGACGATGGTGCCCTGCCCCTGGCCGTCGGTGACGGTGACGCCGGTGCCGGTGACGTTGGTCACGTTGACGAAGAAGGTCTCGTTCGTCTCCGGGGTGGTGTCGCCGTTGACCAGGACGGTGAAGCTGTAGGTCGAGCTGCCCGCGGGGATCGTCTGGGCGGCGAGCGACTTGGCGACGTAGTCGTTGTCCTCGGTCACCGGGTTGTCGTCCTGCGCCGTGCCGTCCGCCGTCGCGATGTCGAACGTCACTCCGCCGGCCGGGGCCGGCGCGGAGAGGCTGACCGTGAAGGTGAAGCTCGTGGTGCCCGCGTTCCCCTCGTTCAGCGAGACGTCGTTGATCGACAGGTTGACCACCGGAGTGGCGTTCGGCGTGAGGGAGAAGTCATCCACCGACAGGCCGTCGTCGGCGCCGGTCGCATCGGTGTCGGTCCAGCGGATCCAGAAGGTCGCGCCATTGGCGATGGAGAGGGCCGGGATCGTCGAGGAGAGCGCCGTGCGGTCCGCCGCCGCGTTGCCGTTCTTGGCGCCGGTCGTGGCCGTATCCGGGGTCACGAAATTGAGCGCCGCGACGCCGGTCCAGGTGCCGGTCACCAGGTCCGTGGCATTGAGGCTGTACTCGAAATTGATCTGATCCGTCCGGGCCGCCGTCCCCAGGCGCCACTCCTCACCGGTGTAGGCGACCGCCAGGCTGGTCACCGTCGATCCGGTGTTGTTGGTGAAGCAGGCGCCGAAGATCGGGACCAGCGTGCCGCTGCGCAGCCCGCCCAGGGCACGCTCGGTGGCCGCCGCCGCGCCGTAGCTGTAGGTGTCTCCGGTATTGCTGGCGCCGGTGTCGACGGCATACTGCTCGTTGTCCCGCGCTCCACCCCCCGACTCGGTCATGAACCAGCCGGTGATCGTCAGGTTGTTGGTCGTGCTCCCGGCTGTATTGGAGAGCGTGTCGAAGTTCTGCGTGGACGCCGACCCCAAGGTGGTCAGGCTGACGCACTGCGCCACCGCGGGCCGGGCTCCGGGCAGAAGGAGGAACAGGGCGAGGGCGGGCAACAGGACGCGGAGCGGTTTGAGCATGGCGGAAATCCCCTCAGAAGGATGCAGCCCGGCAGGCGGCGGCCGGGCGGGACGGACAGGTTTGAGGAGAAGTCTACTCGGGTTTGAGGCGAAAGGGGTGACGCCGCCGTGACATGGGCAAGGCGGCTTCCCATGCTCCTACGGCTGGCCGAAGATGCCGAGGCTCCCCGACCGCCAAGCCGGCAGCCCCTGGCGCAGCATCTTGCCCACCTCGCGGATCACCTGCGGGCCTGCCGCCACGATCAGGGCGGTGAGGAAATACGGCGAGCGCGACAGGTTGTCCATCACGTGCAGCGACTGGACGAGAGGCTCGCTGGCCCAGCGGAGCCGGCCGATCCGGGTGCCGCAGCTCCACACCGGAAAGCCACCCTCCTCGCGGCTCTCGCCCACCCGGATCGTCGATTCCCGCCCGGCCGGGAGGGTCGCCGCGAGGAAGCGCAAGGCGTCCGACATCTCTCCGAACCGGGCTTCCGGAATGCTGCCGAGCTCCGGGCCCTCCCACAGCCGGTACAGCCCGAACTCGCCTTCGAGCGGACGAATCGTCCACGGCCCCGCGAGCTCGGCCTCCAGCGTCGTTTCCAGGGTGTCCATCTCCTCGAGATCGGCGAGAAACTCCGGATCGAAGGCATTGACCGGCCGGGCCGGCGCATCGGGCAGAACGCTCATCGGGTTCCCTCCTCGTGTCGGGTTGTCATTAGGCACCTTTATACACGAGTTGGGACTCGCAGTCAATCTATGCGCTTCGAAGTCCTTGACGGGTTGGGACTCCAATGCGCAACAGCTCCCCCGGTCGAGCGAGGGAGGGTGGGAGCCGGTCAGCTCTCGGGCAGGCGGCGGCGCGAGAGGAGGTCGTCGGCCGATTGCGCGAGCCAAAGGTCCTTCAGCATTTCCCCTAAAGGCTCCACGGCTTGGATCGCCCGAACCCTCGCCTGAACCCGCTCGGGAACCCCGCCGAAGCGCTGTTCGATCCCCTCCAACACCATCCGCCGCATCTGGTCCACCAAACGGGCCCTCTCCTCGGCCTTTCCCCGGGCCTCTCCCCGGGCCTCTCCCCGGGCCTCTCCGCGGGCTTCTGCCGTCTCCAGCCAAGTCAGCTCCATCTCTTGGACCTCCTTGTTTTCCTCCAGGCTCAGGAGACGCCGGTACTCGGCGGCGTCCTCTCCGTCCAATTGTACATAGCTCTCGATCCAATCGACCAGGACGCCTTTGCGGTGTCCGGACTCCCCCCACTGCTGGACCCGGCGCAGGCATTCCACCTTCAGCTCCGCGCGGGACCAGCTTCCGGGGTGCATCAGCGCGGCCAGCGCCCAGGCCACCGGTTGGGGGCGGGCCAGCCACTCCGCCGCCCGGCAGCCGGCGACCCCGAAGACCCGGAAACGGAACATTGCGGTGGCGAGAGGCTCGAAGCCCTCCTCCAGAACCTCCAGTCCTACCCCGGCTCGTCCTCCCTGGAGGTTCACCAGGATGGGAAGCACCAGGAGGCCGTGCCGCTGGCGGATCTGCGTGTAGTATTCGCAGAGCCTCCTGCCCATCCCGGTTCTGGCCCGGGCCTCGATCTCCACGTGGACCAGGAGGACCGCCTCGCTTCCCTCCACCGGCACCCGGGCGAGGAGATCGACCTCTCGACGGTCTCCCGAGGGCCAGTCGGTGCAGAGCTCCTTGTCCAGGAAGCTCGGCTCGCCGAGCCGGAGGCGGCCGGCGGAGTCGGGCGCTACCAAGAAGAGAAAGTCGGCAAAGAACGTCTCGATCAACTTCTTGGACAGCCGGTCATGGTTCATCAGATCGTTCTCCGGCGTCTACCGGAACCGCGGCACGTACCGCGCCCGCCGGTCGTGCTCGGCCGTCCGCACGAAGTCGGCCACGCTCTGCAGCAGCTCCGCGGTGACCAGCCCCTGCTGGATGGCGTCCGAGAGCACCAGCAGGGACTCGACCACGTGGTCGCGGATCTTGAGCCGCGAGAACACCTGCACCGCCTCGACCGCCAGGGTCACGGCTTCCGGATAGCGGTCCTGCCCCTGGCGGAGGATGGCGGTCGCGAGGTCGAGGCTCAACAGGGCCTCGTGAGCCCGCAGAGCGATCTCAGCGAAGCCGTTCCGGGCTCCCGGAAGACTCGCTCTGCAAGGGCCAAGTGGCCCAGCTTCATGTGGATGCGCCCTTCGAGAACCAGCAGCCGGAAGCGGTCGACCCTGCCTGTGGTGGGGAGGGCCTGATGCTCTCCCAACAGGCGCAGGGCCTCTTCGCCGCGGTTCAGCTCGATCAGCGCATAGATCTTGTTGTGGACGATCTGGGTCCCGAGCTGGTCCTCTCCGAGACTCCTCGCCTGTACGGCCGCTTCGTCCAGGAGGGTGACCTCGGTTTCGTAGCGCCCGGAGTTCCCACAAAACACAGCCTGCTTGATCAAGGCGCGCAAGGCGCCGGGGTGGTCTCCCAGCTTTGCCCGGCCCCGGTACACGGTCTCCAGAAGATCGAGTGCCTCGGCGTAGTAACAGCGTGCACCGAGGAGGGAGGCCCGGATCTCTTCGAGCCGTAAGCCGAGCTCCGGATTGCCGGTTCCCACGGCGAGAAGCGCCTCGGCTTTCTCCAAGGCGTCGTCCGCCGCGCCGAGCTGGTCGACGACACGGAAGGCATTCGCCTGCTCCACCAGAGCCCTCGCCTGGAAATCGGCCTGCCGGTCCGGGGGATACCCCTTGAGCAGCCGGGCGGTCCACACGGCGACCTTCGTAAGAAGAAGCATCTGCTGCGGGTCTTCGTGGCGGAGCGCCCAGGAGCGGGCCAGCAGGGCTTCGAAGACGGCGCGGGGGTCGTCCCGTTCGAGAGAGACGGCGTCCAATCCCCTCTTGGTGAGCCTCTGCAGAATCCGGGCGGATTCCTTGTTGATCTCCCGAGCGCTCGGCGGTTCCTCGAGCCCGGCCTGGCACAGCTCGCGATGCAACACCTCCGGAGTCGGGTGATCGGCCAACGCTTCCTCCTTTTCCGAAATTCGTGATCCGCAGCGCGTAGTCTCGCACAAGTCGCGTGCAGGCGGAAAGCTGGGGAAGGGTTCCCCCTCTCCCGGGTGGGTGTGAGTGCGTGTGGGAGAGGGGGCCAGGGGGTGAGGGTCCCGGCGCAGCCGGCCTCGTCCACTCCGGAACCGAACGGTATGGGTTTAGCCGTCGGGATCGATCTGGAAACTGATGTCGCCGGTATCCCCGGCTGGAGGTACCGTCGCGCCGTCGGGGTCAATCTGAAGGCTGATGCCGTTGGGATCGATCTGGAGGCCGATGCTCCAGATCCCCACCACCCACCGCCAGGCGGCCTCGGCCAGGGTGGGCCGGGGCGCCCCGTCGCCGCCCGCGGCCGCGGCGGGGGGCGGTGCGATGGCGAGGGTGGCGGTGAGCGCGAGCCCGGCGAACGCGACGCGAAGGTGCTTGCGAGCCATGTCCTTCCTCCTTTTCCGCGGGCCGGAGGGGCCGCCGGCATGGGGCCGTCGCCCGCGGGCGCAACAAGGTTGCTTCCTGGAGAGTCTCGCAGGAACGGGAGAAAAACTCACCTGCCGCGCGCAAGTCTCCCGGTCGAGGCCGCAGAACGGGGAAAAGTGACCGGGCTCCGGGAGGAATCCTCCCAGACGAGGGCGCAAATCTCCCGATGCTCGTAGACCGGCCGCTGCTCTCTCCCCCGCGGGTTTCAGCACTCCGGAATTTAGTCCGCATTTGCACCACCGTCAAGGCTCTGGTATTTTTGCGTCTGCCGTTCGATACAAATCGAGGGATTCATTGGCCGTCGTACAGGCATGGAAGGCAGAAAGATGAGAGAGAGCACCTCTGCCGGAAGCGCCGGGAGGCGGGACGAAGCGCGTCTGCGGCGGGAGATGGGCCGGCGGATCGTCCGCCTGCGGGAGAGCCGCGGGCTGACGCGCGCCGCTCTGGGGGCCCTCCTCGGCGTGGATGCCTCGCGGCTCGGCAAATGGGAGAATGGCCTGCACGCGCCTCTCCTCGGCCACCAGATCGCCCTCTCCGAGGTCCTGGACGTCTCGCTGGACGAGCTGGTCGCCGGCCGGATTCCGGTGCCGCCGGCGGCTCTCCCGGCGCGGGCCGAGGAGATGATCCGCGGCGTGATCCACATCCTCGGAGCCTTGGTGGCGCCGCCGGCCGTGGACGGACATGTCAAACAAGTGGACGATTCTGTCAATCTATTGTAAGGTCGATCCCATGAACGACGATCAGATCCAAAGTCTCGTGAGTCTCCTGAAGACCCTGATCCGGTTTTCCCCCACGAACAACCGGGAGATCGAGAAGCGGTTGGGGTTCAGCGGCGGCTATCTGAGCCGTCTCCTGAGCGGCAGGATCGAGATCAAGATCCAGCACGTCCTGGCGATCCTGGACCTGATCGGGCTGCACCCCCACGAGTTCTTCTCGATGGCGTTCCCGGCCGACCGGAAGGAGCCGAGCCCGCTGCTGCGGCACCTGGAGAAGGTCATGCCGCAGCTCGTGCCGAGCGCGATGGCCGCGTCCGTCGCTCCCGCGCCGGCGCCGGTCGATCTCCGGTCCTTGCAGAGGACGGTGGAAGAGCAGTCGCTGGAGGCGATCCGCCGCGCCTTCGCCGGGGTGGCGGAGAAGCGCTGAGGACGGCGACCGCCAAGAGGGCGCGTGCTCCCTCCTTCCCGCGGCTCAAGCTCCAAGGGGTTCACAGGGGAGTGACCGCAAGGGGAAATCCATTTCACCCGCCTGCTTGGCTGCCCCTTGACACCCTTACCCGAAGGGCGGTTAGATAGGCTGCGTAAGACTTGCCGCGTCCTACTATGCCTTTCCACCGGATGCGACGCAACGCGGCGCCAGCGCACCCAAGCTCGAGACCTGGGATTCTCGCATTCTGAGCGTCTCCGCCGTCGGAGACGCTCTCTGGGCGAGCCAATCGACTGAATGCGCGGTCGGGCCGGCCCCCAATGAGGCATGCGTTCGGGTGTTGCGCGTCAACGTCGGCCAGAACAGCAGCGGCGCGATGGCGGCCACGCTGGCACAGCAGATCACGTTCGGGGGAGGGCAGAACAAGTTCTTTTTCATGCCTACCGTCGCCGCGAATGATGCACAGAGGACGGTGGTGATCTTTCAGCGAAGCGATGCCGATACCTTTGTGGCGTCGGCCTGGGCTCTTAAAGCCGCGACCGCATCAACATATTCTAGTGCTACTACGCTGGAACCAGGGAACTGCTCACGCCCAAGTAGCGATGACAAACCGGTTCGCGTCGGCGACTATGGCGGAGCACAGGTCAACCCGGCGGACGGCTCGAGCTTTTGGATCACTGGCGAGCGGGCTGCCTACTGGCCCCCTGGCACGCAAGAGCGCTGCGTGTGGGCATCAACGGTCGTCAACGTCAATTGAGGCCGGCAACGGGGCCTGCCTGGTGCTGCACTCCGCGCCAAGCAGGCCCGAGCGGCGAAGCTCACTGCCTCAGCTCGGCGAATTCAGTCTCGCCGCTACCCACGTTAAGTACAAATGAAACAAGCTCCAGCAAGAGGTCTTCGGTTTCTCGCGAACAGGGCTCGGCGAATCTAGTGCCCGCCAGGATCGTGTTCTGCCGATGTCCTTTTCCAAACCATGTAAAGGTCTCCTCGGGTCTGGGGGCCAAATAGCTATTGCAGTTTCCGATTCGCTGCCCAACCTTGTACATCGCGAGCGCCATCGTCAATCTCTCGAAGTCTTCAGGAAGGGTCTGGGAACGCCGGAACAAAGTGAAGGGGCGACCCTCGAAGTTGCCTTTGGAAATAGCGATCACCAGCCCATCCCTGAAAACGAGCACCTCTTGCTCATCAAAACCATGCACGGTGTCGAACCGGTAGTAGTACCGCAGCAGGAACGACCTCGGCGAAGGCGGCTCGGCCGCCACCACCGGCGAAACCGCCGTGACTCCCAGGCAGACCCACAACAACCCCAGCATTCCGAGCCTCTGTCGCATGGATCTCTCCTTCCCCAAGTTTCCCTCAGGAAGAGATTAAACGATGGCGCCTCGGCGGGCAAGGGAGGCCGCCACTGACATGGGCGAGACCCGGCACCCGCCTGGCCGAGGCGGCGACGTCCGGTGGGTTTTCAGTGTAGCCTGGAGCCGAGGAGGGAGCGCCCGTGAAGGCAGGTTCGAAGCGAGGACAGACGACGGACGACCTGGAGCTGCTGCTGGCGGTGCTGCCGCAACGCGTCCGCCAGGCGGTCGAGGCGCGGCCGGACCGCGGCGCCATCGTGGAGATCGTGCTCGACCTCGGGCGGACGCCGGAGGTCCGCTTCGCCGACCGCGGCGAGATGACCGACGAGCGGCCGGTGGAGCGCGAGGAGCTGGACCACGTGGTCGAGCGCATCGCCCGCTTCGGCAAGGACAACCGCGCCGGCATCGCCCGCACCCTGCACCGCATCTCGGCCCTGAGGAACCGCGTCGGCGACGTGGTCGGCCTCACCTGCCGGGTCGGCCGCGCCGTCTACGGCACGGTGGACATCCTGCGCGACGTCATCGAGTCCGGCCGCTCGATCCTCCTCCTGGGCCGCCCCGGGGTCGGCAAGACGACGCTCCTCCGCGAGGCGGCGCGCGTCCTCGCCGACGATCTCGCCAAGCGGGTGATCGTGGTCGACACCTCGAACGAGATCGGCGGCGACGGCGACATCCCGCATCCGGCGATCGGCCGCGCCCGGCGCATGCAGGTGCCGTCGCCCGAGGAGCAGCACGCGACGATGATCGAAGCGGTCGAGAACCACATGCCGCAGGTGATCGTGATCGACGAGATCGGCACCGCGGCCGAGGCCATGGCGGCGCGGACGATCGCCGAGCGCGGCGTCCAGCTCATCGCCACCGCCCATGGCATCACGCTGGACAACCTGCTCCAGAATCCGACCCTCTCCGACCTGGTGGGCGGCATCCAGGCCGTCACCCTGTCGGACGAGGAGGCGCGCCGCCGCGGCACCCAGAAGACCGTCCTGGAGCGCCGCGCTCCGCCGACCTTCGACGTCCTGGTCGAGATCCTGGACAAGGACCGCCTGGCCGTCCACCGCGAGCTCGGCGAGGTGGTGGACCACGTCCTGCGCGAGGTCCCGCCGCGGCCGGAGCTGCGCACCCGCACGGCGGACGGCGGCGTCGAGATCCTGCAGGCGCCGCCAGCCCCCGAGCCGCCGCGGCGCGGCCAGGGGCGCGGTCCCCGCAATGGCCCGGAGCCCCGCCGCGGCGAGAGCCGGCCCCGCAATGGCCGCAAAGCCCGCGGCGGCTCCCCCTGGTGGGAGGAGCCGCTCACGGTTCCGGCCGCCCCCACGCCCGAGCCGGCCCACGACGAGCCGCCGACCCAATCCCAACGGCCGCCGCGCGGCAAGGTCGTCCGCATCTACGCCTACGCCGTCAGCCGCGACAAAATGGAACGCGCGCTGCGCAAGATGCGCGTCCCCGCCTTCCTGGTCGACGACCTCGACGAAGCCGACATGGTGGTCACGCTGAAAGCCCAGGAGCGCCGCCAGCCCCGGCGCCTGAAAGACGCCATGGAGAAAGGCGTCCCTCTCCACGTCATCAAGAGCAACACCCTGGCCCAGATGGAGACCTTCGTCCGCGCCCACTTCGGCGTCATCGACGTGAGAGCCCAGGATGAAGACGCCCTGCGCGAGGTCGAGGACGCGATCGACGAGGCTCTGGATCAAGGGAAACCCGTCGAGCTGCCGCCTCGTAATAACTATCTGCGCCGCCTGCAGCACCAGATCATCGAGCGCTACGGTCTCACCTCGGAGAGCAAGGGGGAGGAGCCCTACCGGCGGGTGGTGATCTACCCGGGGTGAGGGCCACTGCGCGCGTTTCGCGGGCCTGAAGCTCGCTCACCGACCAGCTTGGCGGCGAGGTCTCTGGACTGACAAAGTAGAATTAGGGTGGCGGGGAGGGCGGCTGAAAATCCTGGATCGCTCGGGCCACCAGCTTGAGGAGGGTTCGTCCTCCCGGGCTCGTCAGAAGGGAAAGCCGTGGATAGCTGTATTGGCAGGGAGGGATCACCTCGTCGCCTGCCTCCCACGGGTATTCGGCATTCTCGGGCGAGCCGGCACGGTCGACGGCCGGCGCGAGCTTCTCGATCTCCCGGGCCAGGGCTCTGGCGAGCTTGGCCACCTGCCGGAGCTGCGCATCCCGCCCCCGATAGGCCTCTTTGATGGACGGTGACGCCAGAAAGCTCCCGATGAACTTGGCGAACCCGACATGCCTTTTCAGGAGGTCTTCCAGACTCGCCGTCGTGTCTCGGCAGCGGTACGCCTTTGCAATCTTCTCGCAGGCCATCTGGAGATAGTGAAGCTCGTGGCAAGCAGGGATCTGGTCGTCGGCAGTGAGCCGGCCATAGACGTACCAGTCGGATCGGCTCTGTGCGGCGAAGCCGATGGCCCAAGCTTCCCGGGAGGGCATCAGGCCGATTGGGGGCGGATGAAGCGCTCGGCCCGGGACAGGCTCCAGCCCTCCGGGAGGGCCTCCGGGTGCGACCGGACTGTCTCGAGCTCCTCCGGAGTGATCTCGGCGATGACCGTGCGGAAGGGGATCTCCTCGGTTGGCGAGAAACCGAACGGCTCGATGCTTCCGGTGGGCACGCTGGCGGCGTTGACCTCGAGAAGCCGGATCGGTTCCTCCAGGGAGCCTTCGTCGTCCATCCGGTAGACTTCGCGGAGCTCAGGCTCGACCGTGAAGTGCCACTGGATGAGATTGCGGGCAGCAGCGTCCTTGGTTTGCGGTGCGCTCATTGCAAGAAGAGGATATCACGCCCCATCACGAGAGATCACCACCCCTCCGCCGCCATCTCCGCATCCGCCAGCTCCCCGTCCCGCCGGTGGAGGGTGGTACGATGTGCTCGCGATGAGAAATCTCGCGAGACGCCCGGACGCATGACGACCCTGCGCATCGGCGTGCTCGCGGACACGCACAACCTGCTGCGGCCGCGGGTGCTCGAGCTCCTGGCGGGGTGTGACCGCATCCTGCACGCGGGCGACGTGGGAGACCTCGACGTCCTGCGGCAACTGGAGCGGATCGCGCCGGCCGTGGCGGTGCGCGGCAATACCGACGCCGGGCGCACGGCGGCCGAGCTGCCGGAGGCATGGACCGGCGATCTCGGCGGGCTTCCCTGCGGGATGATCCACCGGCGCGAGGACGCGCCCCGGGACTGGCCGGCCCGCCTGCGGCTGGTGGTCTTCGGCCATTCCCACCGGCCGGAGATGGAGTGGCGGGGCGACTGCCTGCTCCTGAACCCCGGTGCCTGCGGTGCCCGGCGCTTCCATCTCCCCCTGACGCTCGCTATCCTCACGGTGGCCGACCGCCGCATCGTACCGGAGATCCGGGCGGTGGAATGAGTCGCTCTTCGAGGGGAGGGATCATGCGGAATCGACGTCATCTCGTGCCGTGCCTGCTCGCCGGCCTCCTGGCTGCACAAACCGCCCACGCCACCAGCTTCGGCCTCTTTCAGCACGGCGGGCGCGCCATGGGGCAGGCGGGGGCCTTCACGGCCCGCGCCTCCGAGCCCTCGGCGCTGACCTACAACCCGGCCGCCATCACCCATCTGGACGGCTTGCAGCTCCAGGCCGGGCTCGACTTCCGGAATGCCGCGACCGAGTACGACAGCGCGACGGGGAGCTTCAGCGCGAAGCACATCATCGACTTTCCCCC
>Ga0209682_10000138_pt1 | contig 23723 bp, 19 predicted proteins | sample DOMMetBare2Fresh_2_FD_187471 | JGI IMG/M metagenome (GOLD analysis project Ga0209682, IMG submission 187471) | Wetland sediment microbial communities from St. Louis River estuary, USA, under dissolved organic matter induced mercury methylation -... | ecosystem: Environmental > Aquatic >... | reverse complement strand
GCCTGGGGCGTGAGCCCCAGGGTCAAAGGCCGCCGGAAACCCCAGCCCCGAAGGGGCGGCAGCAGACCGCCACCGGGAAAGATGTGTGTAAGGGTGTGGCTCTGGCCCCGGGCTACAGGCTTGAGCCTCTCTGAGGCTCTTTCCTGCAGGAGTGCACAGGAGGCTCTCCCGCATGAAAGTCGAACGCCGCATCGAGCAGCTCATGGGCCGTCAGCTAGATCTCGCCGTGGATCTTCATCTTGCCTGCGCCGGAGGGATGGGGCCGGCGCTCAGGCCGCTTTTCGTCGTCGAGGGTCAAGACGATGACCTCGACCCGGCGATTCTCAAACTTCCGGGAAGCTCCAGGGCGATCGAGAGCATGCCGGAGGAGGTCTGGCAGGCGTGATTCCGCTCCCGTGCTCGCCTTGCCCCTCCCTTCTGGTATATCATTTGTCTTTCCACTGAACGATGGCAACTGCCTGGGGGCTCTCGAATGACCACGCCGGTTCAAGCTTCTTCCCCGCATGCACCCCGGGCTCGCGTGTTTCTGAGCTACAAGCGCAATGCGGCGCCCGATGAGCCTCTGGCCCGGCAAGTCCTGCAATTCCTGACCGGCCAGGGGCATTCGGTCTTCATCGATCAGAAGCTCAAGATCGGCCAGGATTGGGCTCGCGAGATCGAGAACGAGCTCCGGCAGGCGGACTTCCTCATCGTCTTCCTGAGCGAAGCGTCCAGCCGGAGCGAGATGGTCAAGGGCGAGATCGAGATCGCGCGCAGGCAGGCGGAGCAAGGCGGGAAACCGAGGATCCTGCCGGTCCGGGTCGGCTTCGCAGGCTCCCTGCCCTATCCGCTCAACGCCTACCTGGACAAGATCCAGTATGCGTTCTGGCAGGAAGAGGGGGATACCGGCAAGGTTCTCGCCGATCTCCACGAAGTGCTCTGCGGCGGCACGCTGGCCGACCTGGAGCACCGGCCCCCCACGGATACGGAGGGCGTCCTGCCACCCGCCTACGCCGCCCCCTTGCCCTCGCCCGGCGGCACGCTCGACATCGAAGACCCCTGGTATCTTCAGCGGCCCCACGACCTCACGGCGCTCTCGCTGATCCGCCAGCCCGGGCAGACGATCATCATCAAGGGCCCCCGGCAGATGGGCAAGAGCTCGCTCCTGGTACGCGTCGCGGCGGCAGCCCTCGATGCGGGCAAGCGGGTGGCCCTGCTCGACTTCCACCTGTTCGACCAGGCCACCAAGGCGAGCAGCGAGCTGTTCTTCCGCCGGTTCCTGGCAGCCATCGCGGAGCAACTGGACCTGCCGGATCAGGTCGCCGAGTCCTGGGATCCAGGTCTGTCGAACCCACAGAGCTGCACGCGGTATTTCGAGCGGCAGATCCTGGCCAAGATCCCCGAGCCGCTGACGCTGGCCATCGACGAGGCGGACGCGCTCTTCGGCACCAGCTTTCCAGCGGACTTCTTCGCCATGCTCCGGAGCTGGCACAACAGCCGCGCCAGTCCGACCAGGAAGCTCTGGAAGAAACTCGACCTCGTCCTCGCGACGTCCACCGAGCCCTACATGCTCATCGACCGGCTGCACGAATCTCCCTTCAACGTGGGCTCGGTGTCCGCACTGTCCGACTTTCTCCCGGACCAGGTACGGGAGCTCAACCGCCTCCACCGCTCGCCGCTCTCGCCGCAAGACGTGGAACGCCTCGCCGCGCTGCTCGGCGGCCACCCGTACATGACGCGCAAGGCTCTGTACGCCTTGACGAAGGAGCTCGCGCCCGAGGCGTTGTTCGCCCAGGCGACCCAGGACGGCGGGCCGTTCGGCGACCACCTGCGCTACTACCTCCTGCGCCTGCAGGGCCGGCGCGAGCTGGCGGCCGCCCTCTGGCAGATCGTCAATGGGCGGAGCTGCGAGGACGAGGTTCTCGCCTACCGGCTCGAAGGAGCCGGTCTCGTGAGACGCCAGGGCGGCAAGGTCGTACCGCGTTGCCAGCTCTACGCCGACTATTTCCGGGAACGGCTCCATCCTCATGGCTGAGACCACTGCGACGCCGGTCTACGTGGCAGGCGGCACGGTCCAGGCCGCCCCCGGCGGCGTCTACCTGGAACGCGCCGCCGATTCCAGCTTGCTGAAACTCTGCCGAGAGGGTGCGTTCGCCTTCGTCCTGACCTCCCGCCAGATGGGGAAGTCGAGCTTGATGATCCGCACCGCGGAGGCGCTCGACGCGGAGGGCGTCCGCTCGGTCATCGTGGACCTCACCAGCCTGGGTGCGGACCTGACGGCTGACCAGTGGTACAAGGGGTTTCTCCTCAATCTGGAAGATCAGCTCAGCCTGTCGACGAATGCCTCCCGCTGGTGGCAGGAGCACCAGGAGCTCGGGATCGTCCACCGCTTCAACCTGTTCCTGCGCAAGGTCGTGCTGACCGAGGTACCCGAACGGGTGGTGATCTTCGTCGACGAGATCGACACGACCCTTCGGCTGCCATTCACCGACGACTTCTTCACCGCGATCCGTTATCTCTACAACGCCCGCGCCGACACACCGGAGCTGGCACGGCTGTCCTTCGTGCTGCTCGGCGTGGCGACGCCGGGCGATCTGATCAAGGACCCCGAGCGCACTCCGTTCAACATCGGGCAGCGGGTCGACCTCACGGACTTCACGATGGAGGAGGCACGCCCTCTCCTCGCAGGTCTCTCGCTGCCCGGCGAGAGGGCGGAGCAGGCCATCGGCTGGGTGCTGCGCTGGACGGGCGGCCACCCCTATCTGACCCTGCGCGTATTCCAATCGTTCACCGCCAAGCCGCTGGAGGCATGGACCGAGGAGAGGGTTGGACACCGGATCGCCGAGCTCTATTTCGGCACAATGGCCACGCAGGACAGCAATCTCCTGTTCGTGCGCGACATGCTGACCAAGAAGGCCTTCGACTCCAGGGCCGTGCTCGAGACCTATCGGAAGATCCACCGCGCGAGGAAAGTTCAGGACGAGGAGCTGAGCCTTGTCAAGTCGTGGCTCAAGCTCTCGGGAGTTGTCTGCCCGGACTCTGGCCTGCTCCGTGTGCGCAACCGGATCTATGAAGAGGTTTTCACGCCGAAGTGGGTGGGGCAGCACCTGGGGATCAACTGGCCCAGGTTCCTCACCCGAACCGGCTGGGCGGTCCTCGCAGCGTTGGTGTTGGTAGCCCTGCCGGTCAGCGTCTATCGGTACGGAGTGGTCAAGGCAAGAGTCGCGGAGCTGGATAGAGCAGAGGCCTTGACGGCGAAGCAAGAGGCCTTGCGACAGAAAAAGGAAGCCGAGCAACAGCGTGCATCCGCACTCCGCGGTGCGGACCATGCGCAAAGATCTTTAGCCCGGGCGGAGCTTGCGTTGGCTGACGCCCTTGCGCAAAAAACGACCGCGGAGAGGCAAGCCGCCGAGGCGGAGGCCGAGAAGCAACGCGCCACACAATTGGCCCAGGAAGCGTTAGCCGAGAAGGTACAGGTCGAAACAGCCGTGACTCGGGCAATGGAATCCGCAACTCGGGCTCGCGACCGCCTGGTCGATGAAGCACGGCAAAGCGCAGAAACCGCAAAAGCCGAAATAGAGAAGCGGCTCGCCGAGGTCCTCGCCGTACAATCTTCGGCCCTGCGTGAGACCCAGCCTTCCCTCTCGAGTCTTCTTGCCGTGGAATCGCTTCTCAGGTCTCCGGTGAATCCCACGGCCGAGCAGATTCTCTATGCGGCGCTCCCATTGTTGCCGGAACCGGCAGGCCGACGGATCCTTACGGACGGTTCCCGTTTCGACGCCCTGAGCCTCGACGGAAGCAGAGCCCTGGTGGTCCAGGATGGTCGAGCCCGGGTCCTGGACGCCCAGTCCGGAAAGATGACGGATATCGCGACCCAACCCGAGGACAAGCTCCGCTTCAGCGAGGACGGCCGTTGGCTGTTCGGCTTCCGTGGAGTCGAACTCGTCCGGATCGACACCGGCACTGGCCGAGAGGTCCCCTTTAGCAGCCTGATGGACTTGGGCAAATTCTGGGTTGACACCTCATCGCTCCAGGTCGAGGGAAAGTATTTTACGGTTTCCGAACCCGACCTGGTTCATGTATGGAACCTCGAGGAGGGAAGCGAAGTCGCGACGATCAAGACCAAAGCCGGATCGCGGGTACTGGCCATGTCCGCAAACGCTCGGCGGTTGGCGATCGTAGACCCGGCTGGCGTGCTCACGAGCTGGACGCTCGATGCCAAGAAAAAACCCAAGGCAAGAAGGATTCCATATCTCCACGGAGCAAATACGGCTGCATTCAACGACAAGGGCGATCGCCTTGCCATAGCGGGGTCCACGGATGAAGAGGTTTCCATCTGGGATGTGACCAAGGACAGTCCTCCCGGAAAATTTCGCGCCTCTCTCGGCCAACTCATCTCCTCGCTGTCTTTCAACCCTGACGGCAAATTGCTCCTCGCCGCCGGCACGGATGGGACGGTGAGAATCTGGAGCTGGGGAGATCAGAACAAGGGCGCCGTCAACCTTCACCACGAGAGCCATGTCGTGCTGATGTCCTTCACGCAAGACGGCAGCCGCTTGGTGACCGTGACGGACGAAGGAGTCGTCCGAGTCTGGAGAACCGGGGACTGGACGGAGTTGGCTCGCCTGGGGAGTGGGCGGTCCCCCCTGTGGGGTGATGAGGCGTTCATCGGCTTCAGCTCGAAAGGTGACGACCTCGTCACGATCCAGGAGGCCACGATGGAACGCTGGAAGATTCCGGATCGCCAACCTGCCGAGCCAAGTCGCGAGGAGTTGCTGGACCAGGTCTGCAAGCGCCTCGGCCGCAGCCTGAGCTCCGAGGAATGGAAGCAATACCTGGGCGCCGAGGAGTACCGGGAGACCTGTCCCGGCGTCTCGGTGCCTGTGCTCCCATGAGCTCGTGCAACTCGGGCGATGGCCGTGGACCGATGGGCACAGAAACAGATACGCCACCGGGAACAGCCCTCCCCCGCGGCGAGGTGCTACGATAGCCCCATGCAGGCCCTGGATGACGAGATCACGCGTCGGGCGGAACCGAGCCCGGGAATCGCCGCGCTCCTGGTCTTCGGCTCGCGGGCACGCGGCACCGAGCGGCCGGACAGCGATCTGGACGTCGCCGTCCTCCCCTCCGTCGGAGACGATCCGCACGCGCGGCGCAAGCTCCAGACCGGCCTCGCCGTGGCTCTGGCCGACCTGGCGCCGGAGGGACGGGTCGACGTGCTCTTCCTGGACGAAGCCACGGACCTCCTCCGTCAGAGGGTCCTGGAGTCGGGACGCCTGTTGATCTGCCGCGACCGCGTGGCCTTCCGCGACCTGCGGGTGCGGACCATGCGCGAATATGGCGACCGCGAGTGGGTCCGCGAGCTCATGATCTCCGCCCAGAAGCGGCGGCTGGAACAGGGGGAACCGAGTGGTCGATCGCCACGCGTCGACATGCGGCGGGTGCCAGGCAAGTGTACGGACGCCTGCGCTGCCGAAACGGCTACGCGCCGCGTCACTCTACGCTATACTCCAGGTCATGAAGACGCACGACACCGATGCCGACCGGGAGGCGAAGCGCCTCGTGGACCTCCTCGCGGGTCTCATCCGCCTCTCTGGCAGGTCGCTCCGCTCCATCGAGGCGGATCTGGGCATGGGCAGCTCCGTCCTGAGCAAGATCCTGAGCGGCGTCATCCGGCCGCAGCTCAGCTACGTCCTCCTGATCTGCTCGGCAATCGACGTCGCACCATCGCAGTTCGTCCGCCTGGCCTACCCGGCAGCCGGCCCCGCCAGTCCCCTGGTGGAGAAATACCGCGAGGCCCTGGGCCTGCCGCCGGAGGAGGAGGGGGTCCCGGACGACTTCGACCGGCGCGTCCGGGAGTCGCTCCTCCGCCTGCTCGACGAGCTGCGCCGGACCGAAGGTTAGAGAGCAGCCTCGAACCGCAGATACGGCTTGGTCTGCAGCCGCTGGAGGAAGTCCACCACCCGCCGCACGAGCCCGGACGTGGCCGCGTTCTGGCGGCAGGCCTCCTGGAGGAAGCGCACCGCGCGCAGGGCCTCCCGGCCCACCTGCATCGCCTGGAAAGTCTCCAGCGCCTCCTGCGCCGCGGCCTCCACCTCGGCCGCCCGGCCCATCCGGAGGAGCACACCCGCCCGCTCCAGGCTCGCCAGCGCGGCCTCGTATTTGAGACCTTCGCGGAGGAAGCCCTCCTCCACCTCGGCCAGAGCCTTTTCCGCACGCTTGAGCTTGCCCAGGCCCGCGAAGATCCGGCCCTCCAGCCAGCGCAGCTTGATCAGGTTGAGCGGTTCCGCCGCAAAGGCCTGGCGCAGGCCGCTTTCCAGGAGAAGTCGGTTTGCGCCTCGAAACTCGCCGTTGGCTGCCATGGCATCCAGGAGAGCTTTTTGTCCGGTGGCAAGGAGTTGAGCATCCCGGTGCGGATCGAGCAACGAAAGCCCTCGACGCAACACGCCGACCGCCTCGCCGAGCCGGCCGTCGTAGTGCCGGCCGATGCCCTGGCTGACGAGGGCGCGGCCTGCGAGGTGGGTCTCTCCCGCGGCAAGATAAATCTCGTGGACGTGGTCGAGAAGGGCGTCCGCCTCCTCGAGCCGCCGCTGGTCGGTGCGCAGAGACGCTTCGATGTCCAGGAGGCGGGCCAGGAGAAGCGGGTCGCCGGTACCCGCGCAGCGGTATCGTGCTGCCTGGACGAGCGCGTTCTCGGCAAGGGCCGTTTCCTCGCAAACCCGGTTGGCGTTGGCGACCTCGCCCAAGGCGCGGGCCTGGAGGTCGGCGATCTCCTCGGGCGTGTAGCGGGCGCGGTGCTCCGGCTCCTTGGAGAGGTTGAGCGCCGCCGCCTGGGCGGCGGTCGCGAGGAAGAGCATCGCCACCGGGTCGCGGTAGCGCGCTTCGAAGCTCAAGGCGAGCAGCACCTCGACACGGGCACGGCCGGGGATCCCGTCGGGAAAGGCGGCGACGATCTCGGCAATGCCGAGCCCTTTGCCGGCGAGTTGCGCGAGCAGCCGGTCGCGGGCGGCGTTGTCCTCTTCCAGGATGGCCATGGGCGGTCCCCTCTCTTCCAAGGATACGGGTACGAGAGAAGAGTCTCGCACGGGCGCCAAAGTTTCGTCAATGAGAAAGCCGGAGGCGGCGAGGTCGCGCCACCTCCGGGGAAGACCCGCATCTAACCGTTCGGGTCGATCGAGATGCCTTTGTCCGAGGCTACGGTCACGCCGTCCGGGTCGATCGAGATGCCCTTGTCGGAGGCCGCCACCGCGCCGTTCGGGTCGATCGAGTGGCCCTTGTCCGAGGCTACGGTCGCGCCGTCCGGGTCGATCGAGCTTCCCTTGTCCGAGGCCTCCATCGCCCCGAAGGTCTCGCGCACCCAGCCCCACAAAGCTTCCAGACCCGGCCCGAGCCCCGCCGCCTCCCCGGCCGGCCGGCCCCGCCCGGCGGCTTCGGCGGCGGCCGATGGCCCGGCGAGCACCACCGCGACCGCGAACGCAGCCATCCATCGTGTTCCTCGATTCCGTAACATCCTGTCCTCCTCGGTCCCGCGAGCCGCGGCCGGCCGGGATTGGCCGGCGCGCGCGGGCCCCCAGCAATGCTTCCCAGTTTGCCCGGATTTGCTCCCACGGAAGCACCGTGCTGCAAGGGGAGCAAGCTCCGCCCGGCCGGCGGAGCACGGTCATGTTCCGCTCAGCGGATATTTAGAGATGAAACCCGGAGCCGCGCAAGCTTTGCGCGGACGGCCCAGGCGGGCCACCACAGTGGGCAAAAAGTTGCGGCGGGCGCCGTGCCGTGCTGCGAGGAATGGGCGGGTGGGCTCCGATGGACCAGGGAGGCCGGGCCTTCGGCCCATCTTCTCGAGAATGCCGGCGAGACGCCGGCGGTCCCAGGGGGCGCGCGCCGGCAGCTTGAGGCGGCCGTCGGCCCGCGATGACGCTCCACCTCGCTCGGGGCCCGCGCCGTTCCGGAACCGGCCCGGCTCCGGGCGGCCGGGAGCTGACCGAACCCGGCCAGCTCCTCTACCAATCCGGCCGGTTCCCGAACGAATCCGGCTTGTTCCCACACGAACCAGGCCAGCTCCGGAACGAATCCGGCCAGCTCCTACATGAGCCCGGCCGGTTCCCGATTGAATCCGGCCAGCTCCCAAGCGAGAGCGGCCGGTTCCTGAACAAATCCGGCCAGTTCCCGGACGGGTCCGGCCAGCTCCCGGCCGACTCCGGCCGTGGCCGCATCCCCTCCGGCCGTGGCCGCATCGGACCCGGCCGTGGCCGGGCTCGTTCCGGAAGCGGCCGGATCGTCTCTGGAATCGGGCGGATGTTCCGCGGCCCCGGCCGCGTACGGTCGGCTCGTGGCCGGGGTCTTCGGGGAATCGGGCGGGCCGGCCCGGGACGCGGGCCGGCCGGAGGGTCACATGGCCGGCAGGGCGCCGACCAGCTCGTGGACGGCTTCGGCGGACTTGGCGAGCTCCGCCTTCTCGTCCGCGGTCAGCTCGAGCTCGATGACGCGCTCCATCCCCTTCTTGCCGAGGAGGCAGGGGACGCCGACGAACAGGTCGCTCAAGCCGTACTCGCCCGCGAGGTAGACCGCGCAGGGGAGGATCTTGTGCTTGTCGCCCAGGATGGCGGCGACCATGTCGAAGACGGCGGCGGAGGGGGCGTAGTAGGCCGAGCCGGTCTTGTAGTAGTTGACGATCTCGATGCCGCCCTTGCGGGTGCGGTCGTTGATCGCCTCGATGCGGTCGTGGGCCAGGAGCTGCGGCAGCGGGATGCCGTTGACCGTGGAGTAGCGCGGCAGCGGCACCATGGTGTCGCCATGGCCGCCGAGGACGAAGGCGTCGACGTCCTCCACGGAGACGTTCAGCTCGGCGGCGATGAAGTAGCGCATCCGCGCCGCGTCGAGCACACCGGCCATGCCGAGGATCCGCTCGCGCGGGAAGCCGGAGACCCGGCGCGCCACCTCGCACATGGCGTCGAGCGGGTTGGTGACGATGATCAGGATCGTGTCCGGCGAGTGCTTCACCAGGTTGGACACGACCTCTTTCACGATGTCGGTGTTCTTGGCCAGCAGGTCGTCGCGGCTCATGCCCGGCTTGCGGGCGAGGCCGGCGGTGATGACGCAGATATCGGAGCCGGCGGTCAGCGCGTAGTCGGCGCCGCCGGAGATGTGGGCGTTGAATCCCAGGACGGGCGCGGACTCCATCATGTCCAGCGCCTTGCCGGCCGCCAGCTCGCCGGCCATGTCGAGGAGGACGACGTCGGCCAGGTCCGCCTCGGCGATCCTCTGTCCGGCGGTGGCCCCGACGTTGCCGGCGCCTCCCACCACGGTCACTTTGTAACGCATCGTTGCTTCTCCACGAGGTTAGAGATCGGCCAGGATGGCCGGTGGCGAATGCTCCTGTAAGGTATCATCAAGGACATGGATTGGGAGCCCCTGATCGCCGCCGCCACCGCCGCGCGCGCGAATTCCTACTCTCCGTACAGCCGCTTTCCGGTCGGCGCGGCTCTGCTCATGGAGGACGGCACGATCGTCGCCGGGACGAACGTCGAGAACACCATCCCCACCCTGGCGGTCTGCGCCGAGCGCAATGCCATGGCCGCCGCGGTCACCGCCGGCAAGCGCCGGCCGGTCGCCGTCGCCGTGGTCACCGACACCTCGCCGCCCGCCCGCCCGTGCGGCCTCTGCCGCCAGTTGCTCGCCGAATTCGCCGGCGACCTCCCCATCCTCGCCTGCAATCTCCAGGGAGAACGGGAAGAGGTCCGGCTGTCGGAGCTCCTGCCGCAGCGGTTCAAGCTGGATTGGTAGCGGAAGACGCCGTGGGGACAAGACCCCCGGTAATGGCCAAGCCACGTGGCCTGAGCCAGTTAGTTGGTGACAGGCCCTAACTCGACCTCAACCATCGGGCTGTTTCCAGGGTCGCGCAGACGGGCAGGATCGCCGGCCTTCACCCTCGTCGCCTCCACGTACTCCCGAAACTGCGCCACCGTCACCGGATGGCGCCCCATCCGGACCTCGTACGGCAGATCCACCTCATGCCGCGGCTGCTCGTCGCTGTAAGCCTCCGGGTCCTCCTCCCCGCTCCCCATCCAGAAGGACCCCGCCGGCACGGAGCAGAGCTCCATCCCCTCCAACGTCATCACCTCACGGCGAGGGTCACCCACGCCCGCGAGCGCCCGGCCTGCTGCTGCACGCAGGCGTGCCGGCACGCGGCCGGTGGCCGTCATCGTTTCACGCAACGAAGTGACGACTGCGCCGCGGCACCGTGCCGACACGCCACCGGCGCCGGCATCGGCCACGGCGCCGCCGGCGAGGACGACCGATTCGCCCGGCGACCCCGGTGCGCGGCGGAGGAGCTCTTCCACCACCTCGCTCGCCACCGTCTCCCATTGCTGCACGATCGCCAGGTAGCCCACGGTCAAGAGCGACACCTCGTGCCACGGCGCCTCCCCGACGTGCAACGCCAGGGCATCCACCACGGCGCCCGCCCCCCGCTGCGCTTTCTGGGCCAAGGCCACCGCCGCCAGGTATTCCTGGAAGGTCAGGTGGATGAAGCCGTATTGCCGGCCGCCGCGGTCCAGCAGCAGAGCGGAGTGGTTCCGCACGTCTTCCAGAAACCGCGCCGGCACCGCCGGGTCGGGATAGCCCCGTTCCGCGAAGAGCCGCTCGAGCTCGCGGTGCAGGTCTCCCTCCTTCACCAGTCCCACGCCAGGAGACTGTTCGTGCATCCAGAGCGCCAGCGGCGCCAGCACCTTCGTCGTCTCCACCGGGTCGAGGTCCCGCCCCCCTTGCCGGTCCAGGCTGCGTGCCAGGTTCCAGTGCTTGAGGAGGGTGTCGACGTAGGTCTTGTAGAGCTCGATGCGCCGCTCTGGCAGCTCGACCCCCTGCCGCTTCATGAGCGCCAGGATCGTCAAGAGGAGGGGATTGGCCGCGAGCGAACGCACGCCCGGGTTGCCCTGCACCGCCGCCAGCAGCTCCACCCGCTCCCGCTCCGCCACCCGCGCCGCCACCTTCGACTCCCCGGTTGCCGCCTTCTCGAGCGCCGCGGTCCACTTGCCGATGAGCTCCGAGATCTCGTCGTCGTCGAAATCCGCCAGCATGCACTCGGCGAGCCCTTCCGCTTCCGGCCGCACCTCGCGGTAGCCGACGATCCGGCTGGTCACGACGAGCTTGTTGCCCCGCTTGCGGTAGAGGCTGTAGAGCTCCCGCACCCGCTCGACCACGAGGTGCCGCAGATCTCGTTCCCGCACCTCGTCGAGGCCGTCGAGCAGGAACAGGACGTTGCCGCGTTCGAGCCCCGCGTCGATCAAGGCCGCGACCGACAGGCCGACCCGCTTCTCCTGGTAATACCGCGCGATGAAGGGGACCAGCGGCTCGTCCTTGCCCTCGGCCAGGGCATTGGCATAGGCGGCGAGCGGCAAAAGCACCGGCAGCCGCGCGCCCAGCCCGAGGGCTTTCCCCTGACCGGTCGCCAGGATCAGGGCGAGGTACTTGAGGAAGGTGGTCTTGCCGGCACCCGGATCGCCGAGCAGGATCAGGCCGTCGTGCTTCGCGAGCAGCTCCAGCAGCGGCACGGGCGCACCGAGCCGCTCGCCCAGGCCTTCCAGGTCCTCGGCGCTCGCCGCACGGCCCGCCACGCGAATCGGGCGTTCCCACGTTTCCCCCACCGGCGCCTCCCGCCGGGCCTTCAAGGGAACGTACATTTCGAGCAAGGGCAACCGGAGTGGCACCCGGTCCGACACACCCATGCCGCGCAGGTCGAGGTAGCGGTAGAAGTCGGCCAGGTAAGCCAGATAGATCCGGGCCGCCGCCGGGCGCAGGGCCGGGCCTTCCTTCCGGGGCCGCCACGGCCGGAACAACAGCACGAGGCCCGCGGCGATCCAGAGGACCAGTTGGACGAGGCTGGCCAGGGCGCCGATCTCCGTCGAGTGGGCACCGGCCAGCGCGAGGAGAGGAGGCCCCCATCGGGGGGCGAGCGCTCCGCCGGCCGCCAGGGCGAGCACCAGCAAGGCCGAAAGGATTTTGTTCACACCGAAAATTCTATGCCAGGAGCTCCTGCCGCAGCGGTTCAAGCTGGATTGGTAGTCCCGCCTGAGCCCCTTTCCAGCACTCTTGCTTAGAGACGAGATTGTCCGCGGAGGCGGACTCTTCTATATTGTCTCGTGAGCCATGGCGAAATCACTCCCCGAGGCGGCGAGCGCGCTGCGCGAAGCCCTGTCCGATGCGACCCGCGGCCTGGTCGAACGGGAGGCCCTGGCGCAGATGGTGGCCCTGGCCGGGGTGGCCGAGGAGCACGTGCTGGTGATCGGGCCTCCCGGCACGGCGAAGAGCGAGGCGGTGCGGCGGATCGCGGCGTCGGTCAACGGCCGCTCGTTCGAATACCTGCTCGGCCGCTTCACCGAGCCGAGCGAGATCTTCGGCCCGATCGATCTCCGCCGCCTGAAGGAGGGTGTCGTCGAGACCGAGACGGAGGGGATGCTCCCGGAGGCCGAGTTCGCCTTCCTCGACGAGATCTTCCGCGCGTCGACGGCGATCCTCAATACGCTTCTGGGCATCCTCAATGAACGGGTCTTCCGCCGCGGCCACAGCATCGTCCGCTGCCCGCTGCGGGTCTGCGTCGGCGCTTCGAACAGCCTGCCGGACGACGACTCGCTGGCGGCCTTCGCCGACCGCTTCCTGGTGCGCGTGTTCGTGGACCCGGTGCCCGATCCGCGGCTGGAGGAGCTGCTGGAGGGGGGCTGGGACCTGGAGAGCGGCCTCGCCGGAGCGCGCCCGCGGCTCGTCGCGGACGTCTCCGACGTCGAGACCGTCTCGGCGGCGGCCCGCGCCTCCGATCTGAGCCGCGTGCGGCCGCACCTGGCGCACGCCGTGCGTCTGCTGCGCGGCGCCGGGATCACCCTTTCGGACCGGCGGATCGTCAAGATGCAGCGGCTGGTCGCCGCGGCGGCGGCGATCACCGGGCGCGACCGCGCCACGGATGCGGACCTCTGGCCGCTCGTCCTCGCGGTGCCCACGCGCGAGCAGCAGTCGCTCGCCCGGGAGACGCTGCGGGAGGTTCTGGCACAGAGCGAGAACGCGGCCCTGCCGGCGGCGGCCGAGGAGGCCTCGCGCGGTCCCCTCGCCCGCGCCTCCCGCATCGCGGCGGCAGGGCGCGACGCGCTCTCCGCGCGGCCGGGAGCGCGCCAGGAGGTCGAGAGCTGGTTTTTGCGGTTGGAAGGCATCGCCCGGGAAATCGACGCGGGATTCGCGCCGGAGGCGATGCCGGATGAGCTGGCGGAGGTGCGGGCGGGCATCGTGGCCGCCTTGCGCGAGGTCCCTCCCCGCCCGCTCGGGACGGTACAGTAACGGGGGTTTGCAGTCCTCGCCGCGCCGGGGCCTCCCCTTCGGGTGACGCCGGCCGCCGAGTTTTTTGCAGTTGGTTGGTTATGAGCGAAGAGGAGATTCTCGTGGTCTGGCGGCCGCGCACCGCGCCTCTCGACCCGGTCGGAGTGGCGGCCCGCGGCGTGGCGGCACGCGCCCTGGCGCGGCGGCTCCTCGCTCGCGAGGACAAGGCCCTCGCCCGGCTCTCCGGCGCCGCGGCACCGGACCTTCTGGTGGTCCTGGGCGAAGCCGCCGAGCTCCCCTGGGTCGACGGCGCCGTCTATCTCGGCAAGGACGCGTCGGCCCCCACCCTCCTGCTCCCGACGACGCGCGAGCCCTCGGTGCCACTGCCGCTCCTGGAGCGCGCCTTCGCCCGGACGGTGGCGGCACCGCCGCCGCTCGCCGTCCTCCTCGATCCTCCTCTCGTCGCCTCGACCGAGGCGGTGCGGCCGATCCTGCGGGCCACGCTCGAACGCTGGCTCGACCATTCCGGAGACGTTTCCTGATGGGAGGGGCCTGATGGAATTGCCCCACACCCTCGCCCCCTGGGGCTCGTACCTCGCGGTCTTTCCGCGCGACCTCGCCCTCTCGCTCGGGCCGGTGCTGCAACGGCTCTCCTCCGCGGTCGGGCCGCTCCAGGTGCGCCGTCTCGACGGCGGCGGCGAGCTCGACGGCTATGACGGGATCGACCGCCACGGCAGCTATGAGCGGCTCCTCGCCACCGAATGGCTGCTCGCCGACGAGATGCCGGACGAGTTCCTGCGGCGCGCGGTGATGGGCGAGCACCTGTTCCTCCACGCCAACCGGCCCGAGCCGGGCGGCCACCGCACCTCGGTGGCGATCTTCGACGCCGGCCCGGGGCAGCTCGGCTCGCCGCGCATCGCCCAGCTCGCCGTGCTGATCGTCCTGGCGCGGCGCGCGGAGGCGGCGGGCGCGCGGTTCGCCTGGGGCATCCTGCAAGACCCGGAGGCGCCGCTCCACTCCGAGGTGACCGAGACCGGCATCCTCCGCCTCCTGCAATCGCGCACGCCGCACGAGGCCTCCGATGCGCAGATCGGCGCCTGGCATGCCCGCATCCGCGGCTGGAAGGAGACGGACGACCTGTGGATCATCGGCCCGCCCCGCCTCGGCAGCCTGCCGGCGGCGCGCGGCGCCTCGGTGTTGCAGGTCTGGGACGTGCTCGATCCGGAGAGCCGCCGCGTGGCGGTGCGCGTCCGGCCCGGCGGCCAGGCGGCGCGCGAGCTCTCGCTCGACCTGCCGGAGGACGCGGCCTGTGCCCGCCTGCTGCGCGATCCCTTCGCCGCCGCGACGACACCGCCGCGGCGGCTGGACCCCTGGCTCAAGCCGGCCTCGAACCTCGTCTTCTCCACCGGCGGCACGAAGCTGTTCGCCCGCGCGGCGGGCGGCGGCCTGGTCGTCTTCTCGATCCCCAACTCGCCGCGCGCCGTGGCCGGCGCTCCTCGCGCCTGCGATCCGTGGCCCGGCGAGGTCGCGGTGGCGGCCGGGGTCCGCGGGAAGAAGATCCTCCTGGCCACCTGCCGCGACGGCGCGATCGACCTCCACGAGATCTCGCGCCAGGGGAGCCCGGCGCTCGCCGCCACCTATGCGCCGGCCCTGGAGGGCAGGGGCTTCTCCCTCCCCTGGCTGCGCGAGCGGGAGCCGCTCCAGCCCCTCCTCGGCACGGCGCCGCATCTCTGGGTGCAGGACGGCTCCGGACGCCTCTTCCAGCTCGGCGGAGCCTCCCATCCCGGGCAGCTCCGCGAGCTGCTGACGGCCACCGCCGCCGCCGTCTCCTCCGGCACGCTCTTCGCCGTCGAGCCGGCCGGCGGCGGCCATCCAGCGCGTCTCCTGCGCTGTGCCGGCGACCGCCAGCCCGAGATCATCCGGGAGCTGCCGGGACCGGGGCGGCACGCCTTCTTCGGCTACAGCGGCAGGCCGCTCCACGTCGATCACGGGCTGCTGGCCCTCGATCTCGACGGCGAGGGGAGCTGGCAGATCCTCAGCCGGTCCGGCGACTGGTCCCTGACGCCGGCCGCCGGCGCCCGGGTGGCCGGCGCCGGGCGCGATCCGCGCCAGCCGGACAGTCCCGGCCTCCTGCTGCTGGACGAGGATGGGCGCTCGCTCCTGCTCGCCGGCCCGGGCTGGACGCGCCGGGTGGCGTCCGCGAGCGCCGAGATCGAGCAGGTCACCGTGGACCATGCCTCGCCGCGCTTCGCCTTCGCCACCGCGGCCGGCGAGGTCGTCGTGGGCACCTTCGGGCACGACAGGCCGCTGTTCCGCCTGTTCCCGGAGGAGGTCTCGTGAGCGGCGTCCGGCCCCGCGCGCTGGCCTGGCAGGGTGTGGTCGACGCCGCGGGTTTCCTGATCGACACGTCGCTGATCGGCGAGGCCGAGGCGCGCCGCCGCATCCTCGCCCTGTGGGAGCCGGGCGCCGCGGTCCATCCGGTCGCCCGCGGCTGGCTGATCCGCCTGCCGGCGCCGCGGCGGGTGCGCTCCGACCAGGCGCCGGGGATGCCGCTGACCGCCGAGAAGGTCCCCCTGGGGCGGGTCCTCGCCGGTGCCCCGTTCACCGCGGAGGAGCTGCGGGCCCTCGATCCTCCCGACGGCGCGCTGGTCCGCCTCCAGGCCGGCGAGGCCGTGGTGGAATCTCCCGCCGAGGCCCACCGGGCCGATCCCGCGGCCTGGCTCGACCTCTCCGGTTTCGCGCCGGCGCCGATGGCCACCCTGGGTGCGCCGCCGGTGACACCGCGCCCGCGCCCGGAGACGGCCACGGCCTTCGACCTGCGCACCCGGCTCAAGGGCGTTCCACCCGCCGCACCCGAGCTGGCCGAGGTGCTCGCCGCCCTCTCCCGGCGCAAGGGAGGTGGCGGTACCGCCGCGGCCCGCGCCACGGCGGCCGGCCGGCGCTTCCTCTCGCTCGGCGACTGGCTGCACAGCCTGCGCTGGAGCCTGCGCCGCCGCCCGCCGGCCGTCCAGACACCCGGGGGGCCGGGACTGCTCGAGCCGGTCCCCGCCGGCACGGCACCACCGCCGCGCGGACCCGGGATCGGCCGGCGCCTGGGTGCCCTCGTCCATCAGGTGACCGAACGCCTGGCCGTGGCCTCGCTCCTCTCCGAGCTCATGGGCCGCCGGCACGCCGCCTACATCCAGCAACTGATCGACCTGTTCGAGCGGGGCGAGCTCCGCGAGGCGTTGCGCTATGCCATCCCCCTGGGAGGACCGGCCGGCGAGGCGCTGCGCGGGCTTCCCCTGCGCCTCCCCACGCCGCGCCGCAACCTGGAGATCCGCCCCGAAAGCCCGCGCGGCCACTCGTCGCTCCCCGCCTCGAACGACCTCTACGACGAGCTGCGCCGCCTCTATCGCATGGCGGTCGACCGGCTGGAGGCGCAGGGGCACATCGAAGAGGCCGCCTTTCTGCTCGCCGACGTCCTCCTGGCGAGCGAAGAGGCGGTGGCCTTCCTCGAACGCCATGGCCGCCTGCGCCTCGCCGCCGAGATGGCCGAGGCGCGCAACCTGCCGCCCGGCCTGGTGATCCGCCAGTGGTTCCTGGCCGGCGACCGGGACCGTGCCCTGTGGACCGCCCGGCGCACCGGCGCCTTCGCCGACGCCGTGACCCGCCTGGAGCGGAGCAACCGGCAGGCGGAGGCGCAGGCGCTACGCCTCCTCTGGGCGAACGACCTCGCCGAAGCCGGCAGTTATGTCGCCGCGGTCGAGGCGGTCTGGCCGGTCCAGGAGGCGCGGCGCCTGGCGCTCAAATGGATGGACCGCGCCATCGAGCAGGGGGGCGCGCCGGCCGGGCGCATGATCGCCCGCAAGCTGGCCCTGCTGCCGGAGGAGTTCGAGCACACCCGCGATCAGGCGGTGCAGCTCCTGGAGAGCTGGCGGGCCGAGGGGACCGCCGCCCGCCTGGCCTTCGCCGAGACGCTGCGCCAGGGACCGCGCACGCCGGAGACCATGACCCTCGCCCGCGCCGCCGTGCGCACCATCGCCCGCGACTCGGGGCGCTTCGGCGCGCGGATGAGCCCGGCCCAGTTCCGCCAGCTCGTCGGCTTCGCGGAAGACGGCGCCCTGCGCGCCGACGCGCCGGCCCTGCCGCTCCCCGACTCCGGCACCTGGGTGGCGGACGAGGCGCTGTGGAGCATCGAGATCGGCCCCTCCGACGTGGGCATCCTCTCGCCGCACGACGCCGCCTTCCTGCCCAACGGCCTCACCCTGGTGGCCCTGGGCGAGGCCGGCGTGCGCCTCCTCTCGCGCGACGGGCGGACGGTCGGCGAGGTGGACCAGCCGGCACACCGCCTGGTGGTCTCCGACAATGGCAACCGGGCCATCGCCCTCGCTCCGCGCGGCGATTCCTGGCGGCTGGCGCGCCTCGACCTCGCCGCGCGCAAGGGCGAGCTCTGGTGCGACGCCCGTTTCGACGCCGCGGCCCAGGACTACGACGGCTCGCTCTGGTTCGTCGCCGCCGCCGACGGCCTCGTCGCCGTCGACGTCACCGGCCGCGGCTTCGACGGTCCGTGGGGCGTCCCCGACCTCGGACGGCGGGTCGGCGCCATCGTCCGCTCGCGCGAGCGCTGCTCGCTCCTGACCACCGGCGCCGATCCGGAAGTCTGGACCTACGAGATCCCCTCCCTCTTCCTGCGCAGCCGCGCCGAGCTGCCGGAAGCGCCGAGCCGGCCCGAAGGCTCCCGCCGCCTCGGCACCTCCGCCGAGGGGCATCTCGGCGAGCAGTGGCTGGCCGAGCCCGAAGCGGCGGGAAGCGTCGAGACCCCCCTCTTCGTGCAGGCACACGGCCGCTGCACCTTCCAGCTCCGCCTCCCCGGGTCCGGCTGGGCCAGCGGCATCCCCGTCCTCGCGGGCGACTGGCTCGCCGCGCCCGTCCAGGCCACGGGCGAGGCGCGCCTCTATCTCGTCCACCGCCCGACCGCCCGGGTGAAAGCCGAGGTGATCCTCGCCCGCACCCGGCGGCTCGCCGTCCGCCTGACCCCCGCCTACCTCACCCTGGCCGACGACCGCGGCCGGGTGCTGGTGCTCGACCTGGAGTATGGGCAGATCCGGCGGGACGTGCGGTTGTAGACTTCCGGCCACGATGAGATTCCTTCTGCTGCTGCTTCTCGCAGGCGCCCCGGCCGCCGCCCAGCCCCCCGCCTTGGACACCCTGGCCGGCCGGGAGCTGCCCTCGCTGGTTGCGCTCTACGAAGCGCTCCACGCCGCACCGGAGCTCTCGCATCAGGAAGAGAAGACCGCGGCCGTCGTGGCGCGGGAGCTGCGCGCGGCCGGCTTCACCGTCGTCGAGCATCTCGGCCGCTATCCGAAACCGGAGTGGACCGGCCATGGTGTGGCCGGCGTGCTGCGCAACGGCACCGGTCCCACGGTGCTGATCCGCGCGGAGATGGATGCGCTCCCGGTCGAAGAGAAGACCGGCCTCCCCTACGCGAGCCGGACGGCGGGGGCCATGCACGCCTGCGGGCACGACCTCCACATCGCGGCGATGATCGGGACAGCCCGGCTGCTCGCCGCCCGCAAGGACCTCTGGAAAGGCACCGTCGTCCTCGTCGGCCAGCCGGCCGAAGAGACCCTCGACGGGGCGCGGTCGCTGGTGGAGGGCGGGCTGTTCGAGAAGGTGCCGAAACCGGACTTCGTCCTCACCTTGCACGACACGAACGACCTCGCGGCCGGCCAGGTCGGCCTCAACGCCGGATCGATCCTGGCGAGCGCCGCGGTCGTCGAGGTGACGCTGCGCGGCAAGGGTGGCCACGCCTCCATGCCGCAGAACGCCAAGGACCCGGTCGTCCTCTCCGCCCAGCTCATCCTCGCGTTGCAGACCCTGATCAGCCGCGAGCGCTCGCCTTTCGCGCCCGCCGTGATCACGGTCGGCTCCGTCCACGGCGGCTCGAAGGCCAACGTCATCCCGGAAGAGGTGAAGCTCGCGCTGAGCGTACGGGCGCTCGACGACGAAGGGCGCGACCACCTCATCCAAGCGATCGAGCGGACCGCCCGTGGCCTCGCCGAGGCCGCCGGGTTCCCGGAGGACCGCCTCCCCATCGTCCACGTGAGCGACACCGAGGTGGTGCCGGCCACCTACAACGATCCGGCCCTGACGGAGCGCCTGACCACGACCTTCACCCGGCTCCTGGGCGCCGAGAACGTGGCCCGGACGGGTCCCTCCCTGGCAGCGGACGACTTCGGGCATCTCGCCCGTCCGGACGGCCGGCGCGTCCCCAGCCTGCTGTTCAACCTCGGTGTCGCCGATCCGCGGAAGCTCGCCGAAGCCAAGGCGAACGGCAACCCTCTCCCCTCGCCCCACTCGCCCCTCTTCGCCCCGGACGCCAAGCCGGCGCTCGAGGTGGGCGTCGAGGCGATGACGGCGGCGGTGCTGGAGCTGCTGCGGTAGCGGAACCGTCCCTTTTCCTGGAAGAGCTGAGCCTGTACACTGATGCCATGGCACACGCTGTCCGAGCCTACGAAGAGATCATCGACTTCATCGCCGCCGGCAGCGGCCCCCGCTCGGTGATCGCCTTCCGCCCCTCCGAGGCGGCGCGGTCTCGTGTCCGGGAGCTCGTCTCCCGCGAGAAAGCCGACGGCCTCACGCCTGAAGAAACCTCCGAATTGGAGCATTATCTCCAGTTGGAGCACATCATGCGTCTGGCCAAGGCTCGCGCCCAGCAGATTCTTGCCGAGAGCTGACCCCGATGAGCAGCGGCTATATCAGCGCCGAGCTACGGCGAGAGGTAGCCCTGCGCGCCGAGCGCCTGTGCGAGTACTGCCTCATTCATGAGAACGACACGTTCTACGGCTGCGAGATCGATCACATCATCAGCGAGAAGCATGGCGGACCGACGCGTCAGGAGAATCTGGCCTATGCCTGCCTCGTCTGCAATCGTTACAAAGGCAGCGATATCGCCACGCTGGCACCGGAGACAGGGCAACTCATTCGCCTGTTCAGTCCCCGTCTGGACCTCTGGGCAGAGCACTTCCGCCTGGAGAGAGATGGGATTACCATCAGTCCGCGAACCCTGATCGGGGGGGCTACCGTCAGACTGCTCGGCTTCAATGAGATCGACCGGCTCGCCGAACGTAGCGTACTGCGACAAATTGGGCGCTTTCCGACGGAAGCGGCCCTGCGCCGCATGAAGCTACCCCCTCAACTCTTCACAGACCGAAATCCCGGATCAGATTGAACCCGAACCGCACGTCGCCGGATTCGAAGCCGCCGGCGAAGTCGCCGCCCAGGTATTGATCGACGGTGGTGGCGCGGGAATTGCCGATCAGGACCTCGAAAATGTGATCGCCGATCTCGCGCGAAATGGCGACGTGCCAGGCGTCCTCGCTCTCGTCGAGATCCCGGTTGGCGGGAATCCATTCGATCTCGATCAGCGACTTCCTGAACGGAAAGGTGATGCCGGCCGGCACGTTGAACGCATTGCGCAGGCGCGGCGTGTCCTGCACCCAGGAAGGGGCGAGGACGACGCTCACCCCGGGCGTGATCCGGCGGGCGAGAAGGAGCTGGACGAAGGGGCGGTCCGCGTCCTCGATCCCCTCGCGGCGGAGGAGATTCGCTCCGGCCCGCACGCCGAGGGAGACCGGCATGCGCTCTCCCTGATCGAAGACCCGGTATTTGGCCGAGAGCTCGAAATTCTCCTGGAACGACGAGCGGAAGAGAGACAGGTCGAGGCGCGGCGTGGCGCCCCAGGTGAGGCCGATCCCCACGTCGGAGCCGCCATCCAGGCCCCACAGGTTGTGATCGTCGCCATCCTGCACCGTCTGCTGGAACCGGTGGGTGAATAACAGCTCGATCCGCCGGCTGCCCACGGTGAAAGGAGTCGGCATGTCGATGAACCGGGTGCCGAGCGGATCGGGGGCCACGGCCTCCTGGGCGGCGGCGCCCGCGGTCACCAGGAGCAGGGGGAGCATCAGGTACATGCGGCGGAGTGTCGTCATGCAGGCTTTCTTTCTGAATCCAGTTTCCCCCTCTCCCGGCGGCCGGGAGGGGGTGGGAGAGGGGGCCAGGGGGTGAGGGGCCTAATCATTCGGCGCCCCCGCCCGCACCCAGGCGATGAGGCCGTCGATCTGCGCCTGGGGCAGCCCGCCGGGCTGGTCGAGCGGCATGCGGTCGCCCGTGATGTCGGCATCGCCGCGCAGCTTCTTGACCAGATAGCTGCGCGCAGGATCGCCCGGCTCGATGCGGTTCATCGACGACCGCTCGGTCGCCGGGCGGCCGACGATCTCGCCATAGGCCCGCCCCGCCGTGAGGACCATGCCGGCCGAGGCGGACGCGGCGTCGTGGCAGCCCGCCTTGGCGCAGTTGGGCGTGAAGATCTCCGCCTGGATGCGCGTGAAGGTGAAGGGCGCCGCCCCACCCGGCTCCTCGGGCGGCTCGGTCGGCGTCTTCACCGAGCCGCAGGCCGCCGCGAGGAGCAGGACGAGGAGCCCGGCGGCTCTCTCAAGGACAGGTCGCGAACGCATTGGTGTCCTGGATCGGCGGCGCAGCCTGGCCCAGACGGTTGAAGTAGCTCTTCACCGTCCCCGTCTGGGTGTCGGTCACGGTCACGCCGAGCTCCACGTTGGTGGTGGCCGCGTAGAACACCCAATAGCGGTTGTTGAGCCCGCAACCGTTCAGCACCTTGACGAGCATCTCCAGGTTGGAGGCGGAGAAGAAATAGAACAGTCCCGAGTCCGGCGCGGCCGGGATGACCACCGCCTGCCCGGAGCCGGTATTGGGCTCGTTGGTCCGCCAGTCGACCGCCACCTGGAACCGGTTGCTGTTGACACAGAGCGCCGTCGCAGAAGCGGCACAGGGGGCCGGCGCGGTGTTCGGCGCGGCGCCCGCCTCGTTCGAGAAGGGCGAATCACCGGCGCTGTTCTGGGCGCGCACCCGGAAGACGTAGAAGGTGCCGGAGGTGAGCCCGCCCGCCGGGAACGCGGTGACGTTCGCCCCCACCGACCCGATCTCCTGATAGGTGCCCGCGAGGCCATCCCGGCGCTCGATGAGGAATCCGGTCTCGTTGTTCGACGCGTCCGTCCAGGTCAACCCGATCTCGGTCGCCGACTGCGGCGCCACCGCCAGGTTGGCGGGGGCCGCGGGGGCCGTGCCGCCACCACCTCCTTCGTCGTCGTCGGTGATGGTCAGGTTCACGCTCTTGCGCGTCTCGTCGAGGGCGGCGCCGCTGGCGCCGCTCAAGGTGAGGTGGACCGTCTCGTTCGGCTCGTCCACCGTGTCGTTCAGGATCGTCACCTGGAACGTCTTGTTGGCGTCGTCCGTGTCCCCCCAGCTCAGGGTGCCGGAGGCGGCGGTGAAGTCGGCACCGGCGGTGGCGGTTCCCGCCGTGGCCGCCCAATCCACCGTGGCCGGACCGTCGTCCCCCTCGATGCGGCTGACCGAGATGGTGGCCTTGGTGCCGCTCTCGCCGACGGCAAAGCTCGCCTGGGCGAAGCGGACCTTGCCGGGAGTGTCGGTCCCTCCACCCCCTTCGACGGTCACCGTGCCGGTCATCCCCATGAACTGGTGCACCTCGCAGTAGGTACCGAAGACACCGGCGGTCTGGAAGGTATGGGAGAACGTCCACTGCCCGGCGGGCTCACCACTCGTGAAGTTTTCATCGTCGGAGACCACGTTGTGAAAGCCCTGGTTGTTGTTCGTCCAGGTGACGGTGTCCCCGGCCTGGATGGTGACGTTCCTGGGCGAGAACGAGCTCCCGGCGACGTTGACGTTGACAGTCGCCGCCCGGGTGGCGGGCACGGCGAGGCCCAGGACGAGGCAGAAGAGAGCAGGAGTACGGCGGTGCAGCATGACGGCGGAGCCCTCCGGCGAGCGAGAGATTTTTCAAGGCCCTTCTTGCGTTCCGTCGGTTTGTCCCCCCTGGCGGCGGAAAGGTTCATTCCCAACCGGGTTGAACCGTTCGCCGCCTTTCGGGGACATACTGAGCCGACAGGACACGCGTGGTGACCGATTCCGAGACCGCTCTGCTGCACCGCATCGCCGCCAAGGACCGCAAGGCCTTCGAGGCGCTCTACCACCGGTATGACCGGCGGTTGTTCGCCTTCATCCTGAAGCTGACGCGGCGGGTGGACATGGTCGAGGAGATCTTGAACGACGTCCTCCTGGCCATCTGGAAGGGGGCCGGCGGATTCGACGCGCGCTCCCGGCCGTCGACCTGGATCTTCGGCATCGCGTATCACAAGGCGCTGAAGGCCGTGGCACGCCGGGAGCCCGAGCCCTCCGGCCAGCCGGAGGCCGAGCCGGTGGACCACGACGAGCCGGAGAGCCTGCTGGCCCGGCGCGAGCTCGCCACGGTGCTCGGCCAGGCCCTGCGCGCCCTGCCGCCGGAGCAGCGCGGCGTCGTGGAAATGACCTACTACTATGGGCTGTCGTACCAGGAGATCTCGGAGATCATGGGGTGCCCGGTCAATACT